>Ga0208375_1001584_pt1 | contig 24858 bp, 22 predicted proteins | sample RifOxyD1_FD_184038 | JGI IMG/M metagenome (GOLD analysis project Ga0208375, IMG submission 184038) | Soil microbial communities from Rifle, Colorado - Rifle Oxygen_injection D1 (SPAdes) | ecosystem: Environmental > Terrestrial > Deep subsurface > Rock core/Sediment | place: Rifle, Colorado...
TCGGCATAGGTGTTACCCCAGCGCAAAAACTGCACGTGAACGGCAGTGTCAGAGCAACTCAACTATGCATCGCCAGCGATTGCCGTTCCGCTTGGCCGGCTGACGCGAATGGCGATATCTCCGGCGTTACGGCCAGTACCGGATTAACCGGCGGCGGAACTACCGGAAGCGTTACCTTGAGCGCCGATACTACTTATCTCCAGCGCAGAATTGCCAGCTGCCCTGTCGGCTCCGGAAGATATTTAAGGGTTATTAACGCCGACGGAACCGTGACATGCAACTATTAATTAAAACGATTTTATCAACGGCCTTTATCGGCCTGCTTGTTACGGGCATTGCTTTTGGTTGGACTGATCCGTCCGCCAACCCACCGACGGGCGACGGGCAAGTTTCGGTGGATACCTCCGGCAATGTCGGTATTGGCGGAGCTAACCCAAGCTATAAATTATTTGTAAATGGAAATCTTCGCGGTTCCACCGGCTTGTGCATAGGTTCTACTTGCATAACCACTTGGCCGACAATGGCAGCGGGCGACATTACATCTGTTATTGCCGGAACCGGCCTTAGCGGCGGCGGAACTACCGGGGCGGTTACTTTAAGCGCTAATGCCACCTATCTCCAACGGCGTGTTACCGGCACCTGCCCAGTTGGCCAAGTTGTCACGGGAATCAATGACGACGGCACCGTTGCTTGTGCGGCTATGGCTTGTACTTGGAGTAATAGGACCTACTCCATTGGATACAGATGCACTATTTTTGACTATTGCCCCGCTTCTGGCACGCGTTACCAGATACCTATGACTTGCGCGACTGGTGGCGTCTGGTCCTATCCCTCTGGTAACAGTTTCTGCGATATTTTACCGTCTTGTGGAAGCTAAAATGCTAAAACACATTGTAAAAATTGTAGCCATTATTTTTACCGGCTGGCTGGTTGCGAGCGTTGTTTTTGGCTGGACGGACCCCTCCGGTGATGCTCCGACGGGGGCGGGCGGTTTTATTGCCTCCGGAGCGAATATTGGCGTTGGCACGGCCAGTCCAAGTCAAAAACTGGACGTCATCGGCTACCTTCGCGGAGCCTCTCTTTGTATTGGCGCCGATTGCCGTTCCTCCTGGCCCGCGGCCGGAGCAGGCGACATTACAGCGGTTTTGGCGGGAACCGGCTTGTTGGGAGGCGCAAGCGTGGGTGACGCAACGCTATCGGCCGATACGACGTATCTGCAAAGAAATGTGACGGCGGCCTGTCCTGCCGGGCGAGCAATGCGTGGCGTTAATGCTGATGGGACTCCAATCTGCGTGGTGATTCTTTGTACTTATGAAGGAAGTCTGGGCAGTGTGTCGTATTCAACTGATGCGGTTTGCAGGCCCCCCGGCGATTCTGGCTGTAATTACAATTATGTAATGTGTTCGGATGGAAACTGGACAGCGACAACCTCAGTCGGGTGGTCTGGTGCATTCTGTTCCAACTTGCCGCGCTATTGCGGCACATAAGAGTTTACAAAAAAGCTGAATAGCTATATAATGTTCGCCAATGCTAGAGGAGGAATATCTTAATGGCTGGAAGCGCGCTAAGGCCGATTTGATAAATTATCAGAAAGACGAGGCCAAGCGCTTTGAGGATGTGGTGCGATTTTCCAACGCCGTAATAATCAAGGATTTGCTGGCGGTTTTGGACAGTTTTGCGTCATTTGAAAAAAATTTGGCGCAACCCAAGCAGGATGCGGTAGGGTTTTTGGCGATTCAGTCCCAAATGCAGGATATTTTGAAAAATCACGGTTTGGAAAAAATCAAAGTGACGGTTGGCGAAAACTTCAATCCGCAATTTCACGAATCGGTGGGGGAGGCAGAATCCGAACTTCCCGTTGGCGTGATAGTTGAAGAGGTGACAGGCGGATACTTGCTCAACGGATTGGTCATTCGGCCTACAAAGGTAAAACTTAGTAAATCAAAGTAAGTTATAATAAAACAATGGCAAAAATAATTGGAATTGATTTAGGAACAACTTATTCGGAAGTCGCGATTACGGAAGCGGGCGTGCCGCGCATTTTGGAAAACGCCGAAGGAATGCGCATCACTCCTTCCACAGTCGCCATCAGCAAATCCGGCGAACGGCTGGTTGGCTTGCTGGCAAAAAGGCAGGCGATTACCAACCCGAAGAACACGATTTTTTCCGTGAAACGCTTGATCGGCCGCAAATTTACTGACATTGAAGTCCAGCACGACAAAAAGTGGCTTCCTTACGACATTCGCGAGTCTTCAACCGGCGGCGTTGAAGTAAAAATGGGAGACCTGCCCGCCGGGCAGGCGGGAACTTGGTACAAGCCGGAGGAAATTTCTGCCATGGTTTTGGCAAAATTGAAAGCCGACGCCGAAGCGAAGCTGGGCGAAAAAGTAGAAGAGGCGGTGATTACGGTGCCGGCTTATTTTGACGACAGTCAGCGGCAAGCCACCAAAAATGCCGGAGAAATCGCCGGTCTGAAAGTAAAAAGAATTTTAAACGAACCGACGGCGGCGGCGCTTGCTTACGGCTTGAACAGGCAAAAAAACGAGAAAATTGTTGTTTATGATTTTGGCGGCGGCACTTTTGATGTTTCCGTTTTGGAGGTCGGGGACGACACCGTGGAAGTTAAAGCCACCGGCGGCGATACGCATCTTGGCGGCGATGACTTTGACAAGCGCGTTATTGAATATCTCGTTGGTGAATATAAAAAGACCGATGGTGTGGATTTGGCCAAAGACGCGCTCGCGCTTCAGCGTTTGAAAGAAGCGGCGGAGCGCGCCAAACACGAATTGTCCGGCGCCTTTGAGACCGAAATAAACCTTCCTTACATAACTTCCGATGCCTCCGGGCCGCGGCACTTTTTGCTTAAGTTAACGCGAGCCAAGCTGGAGGAACTGGTGCGCGATTTGATTGACCGTTCCGTCCAGATTTTGGGCAAAACCGTCAAAGAGGCGGGGCTTGATGTTAGCGCCATAAATGAAATTATCCTGGTCGGCGGCCAGACGCGCATGCCGGCGATGCAGGAAGCTGTAAAGAAATATTTCGGCAAGGAGCCGCATAAAAATCTTAACCCCGACGAAGTGGTCGCGATCGGCGCCGCCGCGCAGGCGGGAATTTTACAGGGAGAAGTAAAAGACGTTTTGCTTTTGGACGTTACTCCGCTTTCACTTGGTATAGAAACTCTGGGTGGCGTAATGACCAGGATTATAGAAAAAAATACCACCGTTCCTACGGCGAAAAGCCAGGTATTTTCCACCGCGGCCGATAACCAGCCCTCGGTTGAAATACACGTTTTGCAGGGCGAAAGACCGATGGCCACCGATAACAAAACCCTCGCGCGCTTTATATTAGACGGCATTCCGCCCGCGTCCCGAGGCACTCCGCAGGTAGAAGTCACCTTTGATATTGATGCCAACGGCATTTTGAGCGTTTCCGCCAAGGACAAAGCCACCAATCGTTCCCAGTCCATCAAAATAGAAGCGTCTACCAGTCTTACCAAGGAACAGATTGAGAAACTGAAAGCCGAGGCGGCGCAGTATGCCGAGGAAGATCGCAAGAAAAAAGATTTGGCGGAGGCCAAAAATAACGCCGAGCAGCTGGTTTACGCTTCAGAAAAAGCGGTGAAAGACGCCGGTGAAAAAATTCCCGCCGAAACCAAAGACACCATCACCAAAAAAATAGAAGCGCTCAAAACGGTGAAAGACGGGCAAGACGCGAACGCCATTAAAAATGCCGCGAACGAACTTTCTGCCGAAATTCAAAAGATAGGCGCCGCCGTTTACGGCAAGAATGAACCCAAAAGTTCTTAAAACAATCGCTTTAATCGCGGCGTCGGCGTTATCCGCGATTATTTTTGCTTTTCTATTAAAGTCGGTGATTGCGTTAGTGTCGCTGTCTTCCGTCTTGCTTCTCGTTTTGGGAGGAGCTGTGTTTTTGGCAATTTTTTTGATGATGACTTTGCTTTTGGATAGCGTTTGGCCGGTTGTAGGCGCGGTGCTGTTGAACCTCGTCCTTATTGCCGTCGTCGGATCTTTCCGGCCGTCGCTGATGCTGGCCGGCGCGCTGGTCTTGGCTTTTTTGTGGATGGTTCAGGCGTATTATGGCGGGCGCTCGGAACTGAAAAACAATCTGGAAATTCATTTTTGGCAGAACGGGCGTGCTGTAATCAGCAAGGCATCTTCGGCGCTCGCTTTATTTGCCGTCGTTTTGTATTTAACAACTTTTAATTTTAATAATCCCGCGGTTATCAAGGGTTATTTTGTGGCAATGATTCAGCCCATTGAGCCAATTATGGCGACGTATTTTCCCGTTCCTGGCGTTTCTAATATCATTCAACAAGCCACCGACAAATCCGTAAATATTTTCTATGACGCCACCGTTGGGCGCTTTTTACAGCTTCCCGATATTCTGCAAAACGTTATTTTGTTTGTCGTCGGAATCATTATTTTTCTTTTTATAAAGTTTTCTCTGGCGCTGGTAAATTGGCCAGCGACTTATTTGGCCTACGGTTTATATCGGCTCTTGCTCAAGTTCGGATTTTTCAAAATTGAATTGCAAAACCGTCCCCAAAAAGTTATTGTTTTAACGTAAAATGCCCAAAGATTATTACACTATTTTAGGTGTTGATAAAACGGCCTCCGACGAGGATATTAAAAAGGCATACAGGAAGCTCGCGCATCAATACCATCCCGACAAAGCCGGCGGCAATGCCGACAGATTCAAGGAAATTAACGAGGCCTACCAAGTCCTTTCCAGCAAGGAAAAGAGGGCGCAATACGACCGATTTGGCCGGGTTTTTGACGGTTCGGCTGGCTCATCACACGGCGGGCCGTTCGGAAATTTTGAATTTGGTTTTGGTTTTGACCCCAGCAATCTGGATGATTTGGGAAGCGTCGGCGATCTCTTTGATGTATTTTTTGAGGGTCTGGGAGTTAAACGGCGCAAAAGCTACCGCCGCGGCTCCGATTTGGAAATAGTCCAAGAAATTGCGCTGGAGGAAGCTTTTCGCGGGGCGGAAAAGAAATTTAAAGTGCGGCTGTTTAGTCCGTGCGGCAGTTGCTCCGGCCTCGGCTATTTTGCGGATGCCGGCCTGACGGAATGCGCCACTTGCAGCGGGCGTGGGGAGATTAAAGAATCGCGGAGTACTTTTTTCGGAAGCTTTGCCCAGGTTCGCCCCTGTTCCAAGTGCTCCGGTAGTGGTCAGGTACCCAATAAAATTTGTTCCGATTGCCGCGGTTCCGGCCGGGTACAATCCAACAAAGAAGTTTCGGTAGAAATCGCTCCCGGAGTCAGCAACGAACAATTGATAAAGCTTTCCGGCGCCGGAGAAACGGGAGAGCGCGGAGCCGGAGCGGGGGATCTATATGTTCGGGTAAAGATTTTGCCGCACAAGATTTTTGAGCGCGAAGGCGACAACCTTTTGGTAAAAAAAGAAATCAGTCTGTTGGACGTTTTATTCGGCACGAAAATTGAAATACCTACCATCAACGGCAATAAAATTTACGTGGAAATTCCCGCTAACTTCAGCTTGAAAGAAAAACTGAAAATTCCCGGCGAGGGAATGACGCGTTTTGGCGGATTCGGCAGAGGAGATTTGTATGTTGAATGGGAAGTAAAAACGCCTAAAAAGTTTAACGCAAAAGCAAAAAAACTTTTAGACGACCTGAAGAAGGAAATTTAAGGTTTCGCAAAGTCTCATATCCGGGAGGGGCTGACAAGAACCTAGCTTTTGGAGTAAAAACTAACGCGAAAAGAAAAAGCCCCGAATGATTTTTCATAAGGGGCTTGGATATAAATGGGTAAGCTGTTTATCCCTCTGTCGTGATGTCGTCAAAAATGACGGGGATTTGTTGTTGGAATTCTTTGAGGAGAGGAACGGCGATTTCTCGCATTTGGGGATGAGCTCGCTTTGAACAGCGAAGTCTGAAGAAATGTCTCCACTCCCGCAGATTGTAGGTGATGACGATTTCGGTTTTGAGAGAATTTGGCAAAACGCTTCTTGTTTCTTGAGGGGTAGCTCCCGCTTCGATTAAGGCGTTGTAGGCATTTTCGCAAGCACTCATTGCATTCAGCCATATCTGATACTTCTGTTCGTTACCGACAAAGAAAAAAGGTTCAATAACTTGAATACCGCGCGATCTGTAGTTACAGTAGCGGGTAGATTCTTGCGAATATGAGGCAACCCGATGGCGCACAATTTCGTGCGTTACGCCCCGATCGCAGATAATTCGCACCGTGACTTTTTCATGTTCAATTACGGATTCATGGCCACTTTTAAGAATTGCCGCAATAAACTTCCTTGCAGAACCCGCAGTTATTCTATCCTCGGACTTATAACAAGTTCGGCCGTACCGTTCTAAGTTTTTCAGAATACGTTCGCCGTCAATATTATCTTCAATGACAAAGTGCGATTTCAATATTTTCATCCTTTTGCCTCCCGCGCTAATCTTGACTCGCTTTGCACAGACTACATCTAAATCAAGTAATAAATCAATGGTGCCCCCACTAGGAATCCCTACCTCTGCCTGTCGGCAGACAGGCGGCAGGCAGGTTCGGGTTTCCAGCGCCCAGGTGGTATGACGCGTCATACCACCTGGGCTGCCTTCCAACATGGGGTGCGGCTTAGTTCGAATCCCACCAAGAAAAATCAAAAACACCCCCAGTGGGTGATTTTGATTTTTGCGGTGTCTGTTTGAAAATATCCGAACGGAATTCGCTCCGACCTTGCATCGGTGAGCCTGCCTGCCGGCAGGCAGGCGCCTATGGGCTCGCCGTGAAACTTTTATTTAACCTCCTATTATAAATAAAAGACCCTGCTTTCGCGGCTCCGCCAATTCCTTTCAGAAGACTTTCTTGGGGTGAGCCCCAAACAAATGTTTTGAAAATTAAAAATTGTAAATTGAAAATTTTATCTGGTGCCCCCACTAGGAATCGAACCTAGATCAACTGCTTAAAAGGCAGCTGCTCTACCACTGAGCTATGGGGGCACTATGCCAACAATCTTTTTATCTGTTTTTATTTTTAACGAGCGAACCAATTGATGAGGCAATGCCTCATTAAAGGCAGTTGCCCTACCATTGAGCCCTGCCTCTGCCTGTCGCCTGCCTGCCGGCAGGCAGGGCAGACAGGTGCCGGCAGGCAGGTATGGGGGCTTTCCTTACATTGTAATTTAATATAAAAATGCCGGTTTGACAAATTTTGGTCATAATTTAAACTTCAACATAGTTCTTACTAGGGGCAAACGTGCGTCGCAATAAAACCAGGCGCCGGAAAGATAAAACACCGTTGCGATGGTTTGTGGCTCCGCGACCGTACAGAATTTTTTACGCGGTTACGGCAACGGATCCCAACACTCACAAGACAGCAACGAGCAACACCCACCGCGATATCAAAGCGCGATCGGCTCAAGAAGCGCTGGAAAAATTGCGCAAAAATTTAGACCTTCAATCCGAGCGAAACACAAAAGATTGGGGCGGATGTCTTTTTGAATACAGCGATTTCAAAGTGGCTCTGGTTTGTCAGCGCTGTCATGGCCGCGGCCATCTTAAGTTCAAATAAAAAACCCCCTTACCGAGAAGGGGGTTTAAAAATCTTTGAAAGGTCTCCGATGGTTCCAAAAACCAGCAGGAAACCTATGAATGCCAGTCCGACCATCTGCAGAACGAAAACCGTCTTTTTCAGCCGCTCCTTGCTCATTATTTTTTCCAAAACGGAAGTCATCATATGACCGCCGTCAAAAGGCGGAAGCGGCAACAAATTAAACATTGCCACGGCCAGATTCAACAGTGCCAGGGTAATAAAATACGGAAATTGACTCCCGGCCATCATCTGTCCGATACCGATAGGTCCGGACACGGCTTCGGAAGGCGCCACCGCGCCCGACGTGAGCATACTGATGGTCAGCGGCCAGCCGGCCAGCCAAATATAGAAAGAAACCCCGATTGCCTTGGATACGGCAACGCCGTATGCAATCAAAATCAGAATTGCCACGATAACGTTGCTAAGCATGCCGGCGACATACACAAAATTTCTTTTCCAGAAAGATTTGCGGGCAAGGTCATTTTCGTCCAGCATAACGTACGCGCCGATGACAAACGGGGTGATGACAAGTTCGTTCAGCTTGGGCACGTTTCTGATTTTTAGTCCCGGTCCGATACCTATGCTGAAACGTTGGACCTTGATGCCGCAAAGCATTGCCGCAATCGCGTGGCCGAGCTCATGAACTGCAAGAATTATTCCGAAGCCAAACGCGATTTTCAAAATCGCAATTGCCACAGACTCCATCGTGCGCCTCTTTTCAAAAAACTATGAGGTATAGTATAATGAAAATCACTTTTCCGCAAGCAATTGTCATTCATGAACCCGTCCGGTAAAAACAACCTTAAATTCTTTTTGATAATAGTTTCGGCGGTTACGGCCGGCCTTTTGGTTTTTCAGGTTTTTGGAAAAAGTTTTTTGCCTTGGCGCTTGGGTTTGGATTTAGTAGGCGGAAGTTATCTTGTTTATGAGGCCGATATGAAGGATGTTGCCCAAACCGACCGCGCTTCGGTGCTCAACGGCTTGCGCGATGTGATGGAGAGGCGTGTAAATGTTTTTGGCGTCAGCGAGCCGCGGGTGACGACCGCCAAAGTCGGCGAATCCCACCAGTTGATAGTGGAGCTTGCCGGCATTCAAGATGTTGAGGAGGCCATAAAACAGATTGGGCGGACGGCGCTTTTGGATTTCCGCGAAGTTGACCAAACCGGAGAAGGGGTAGATGCCAAACTTAACTTCCGGCCCACCCAGCTCACCGGGCGTTATTTGCAAAAATCCGAAGTCAGTTCCGATCGCAACACCAATGAGCCGCTGATTACCGTTCAGTTCAATTCCGAAGGAGCGAAAATATTTGAGGAATTAACCAAGCTGAATGTCGGAAAGCCGCTGGCTATTTTTTTGGATAATGAGCTAATTTCCATGCCGACTGTTCAAGAGGTTATTAGCGGCGGCAATGCGCAGATTACCGGCCAGTTTACGTTTCAAGAAGTTCAACGGCTGGTTAGCCTGTTTAATGCCGGAGCCTTACCGGCTCCGCTCTCGCTCATAAGCCGCCAAACCGTTGGCGCTTCATTGGGTCTGGACTCGCTTAATAAGGCGATAACAGCCGGTGCCATTGGAACTTTGGCTATTATACTCTTCCTGATTTTGTATTACGGGCGGTTGGGTTTTGTGGCGGCGTTGGCGCTTATTTTCTATATAGTATACGCGCTGGCCATCTTTAAGATATTTGGCATTACCATGACACTGGCCGGCGTCGCGGGTTTTATTTTGTCAATCGGTATGGCGGTTGACGCTAACATTTTGATTTTCGCCCGTACCAAAGAGGAAAGCGCTAAGGGGGTTTCACGCGCCGCCGCGCTTGAAGAAGGTTTCCGCCGCGCCTGGCCCTCCATTCGCGATTCAAACATTTCCACGATGCTAACCACCACCATTCTTTATTACCTTACTTCCAGTTTCGTTCGGGGGTTTGCCCTTACGCTGTTTCTTGGCGTGCTATTGAGTATGTTCAGTGCGATCACCGTTAGTCGGGTGATTCTTCGCGCATTCATCAAAAATAATACCAACAATAACACCAACTATGTTGCCAATCATTAAAAATAAATTTATTTTTCTAACGCTTTCTGGAGTTCTGGTTTTGGCGAGTATAGTTGCCATTTGGCAATTTGGCCTGACACCCGGAATTGATTTTGCCGGAGGTGTTTCCTGGCAGTTACAATTTGCTTCTGCTCCGGACCGCGCGGAGCTGCAAAATTTTTTCCCGGAAGGGCTTATTACGCCGGGGGATAACGGCGATATTATGATTCGCCTCAAAAATTTAACTGACCAAGAAAAAGCGCAGAAATTGACCGAGCTCTCCGCAAAATTCGGCGCCGTGGAAGAATTGCAATTTCAAAACATCGGGCCGGCAGTCGGCAACGATTTGAGAAGGAAAGCGATTTGGGCGTTTGCATTAGTGCTGGTCACCATTTCGTTGTATGTCGCGTTTGCTTTCCGCAAGGTTTCCCAGCCGGTAAGTTCTTGGAAGTACGGCGTGATTACCTTGGTTACTTTGTTTCATGACACGCTGATACCGGCGGGAATGTTCGCCGTTTTAGGGTATCTTTTCCACGTCGAAGTGGACACGAATTTTATAGTAGCTATTTTGGTGGTAATGGGATTTTCTGTGCACGATACAATTGTGGTTTTTGACCGCATCAGAGAAAATCTTAGAATTGAGGGCGGGGTACGGGCCGATTTCAACCAGTTGGTTAATAAAAGCGTTAATCAAACGCTAGCCCGATCGGTGAATACCTCGCTAACATTGGTGTTAACTTTGCTGGCGCTCTATTTCCTCGGCCCCATAACACTTCAATACTTCATTTTAACCATTTTGGTCGGAACAGTAGTGGGTACGTATTCATCCATCTTTGTCGCCAGCCCCCTGTTGACACTTTGGCGCTAATTGTGGTAATATACCAAGCAATATGATTGATGGCGCAAAAATAAACGGTTTAATAAAAATCTGTTTGACCAGTCTTTCCGACCGCCAAAAAGAAATTTTGGAGGGTCGTTATGGAATTTCCGGATTGCCAATGCTAACTTTGGCGGAGCTCGGCAATAAATATGGCCTGACCCGCGAACGGATTCGCCAAATTGAAGCCTTGGGTATAAAGGGAGCCAAGGACAGTGCCTCCGGCAATGGTTTTGGCGATTTTATAAAGACCGTTTCTCTACAGTTAAAAAATTCCGGTGGAATAAAGCGTGAGGACTTGCTGGTGGAAAATCTGGGCGGCGCCGCGCGATCTAATCAAGTAAAGTTTTTATTGGAAATGTCCAAGCGTTTTCATTATTCCAAGGACAGCGCCAACTTCTACCCCTACTGGTATCTTAGTGAAGCCAATCAGAAAAATGCAATGAGTTTTGTGAGCTATGTGCTGAAAAATTCCGAACAGGGAAACTTTGCGGCAGTTTTTGACACGGCTGCCAAGAAATTCGGCCTTGCCGATACCGTTGCCAGCAATTATGCTTCAGTTTCAAAAAGAATCGCCCAAAATGTTTTTGGCGAGTTCGGCTTGTCCAGTCGGCCGGAAATTAATCCGAAAACGGCTCGTGATTGGGCTTATTTGGTTTTGAAAAAGGAAAAGCGGCCGCTTCACTTTAACGAAATCGCTTCACTGGTCAGTAATTTACGTCAAAAAGAAGCTCATGCGCCGACTATCCACAACGAGCTAATAAAAGACGAGAGGTTTGTTCTGGTCGGGAAGGGAACTTATACCTTGGGCGAGTTCGGCGTTGTGCCGGGCACTGCCAAAGAAATTATCGGCCACTTTCTGAAAAAACACGGGCCGATGAAATCAAACGATATTGTGAAGACGGTTTTGAAACAGCGGCTTTTTAAGGAAAATACCATTTTAATAAACCTTCAGAATCGCAAGAACTTTAAACGATTAGGTGACGGCCGTTATACGACTCTGGTATAATTTACTTAGTGATCTTAGAAGCTCTTTCCGCAATCGTTAACAACATAATCGCAGTTTTTGCCCTCACTTGGTGGGTGGTTTTGCCTTTGGCTCTTGGTTTTGTTTTTTGGAAATTCTGGGTTTACCACGTTTACATTGGTTATCTTAGAAGTATTAAGTGGACGCTGTTGGAAATTAAGATTCCGGCGGTCATTGAAAAGACTCCTAAGGCGATGGAGCAGGTTTTTGCTGCCGTTTACAGTATTTACTCATTCGGTCTCCGTTTTTCTCAAAAATACATAGAAGGCCATTTGAGAGAGGACTGGATCTCTTTTGAGTTGGTGGGGTTTGCCGGTGGCGTACATTTTTATATTCGCACCCCGGAAGGGTACCGTAACTTGATAGAGGCGTCGGTTTATGCCCAATATCCCGATACCGAAATCCACGAAGCGGAGGACTACAAGAAGTTGATGCCGCAGACCCTGCCCAATAAAGTTTATGATGTTTGGGGGACGGACTACCATCTTTCAAGGGAGGATGCTTATCCGATACAGACCTACCACTACTTTGAGGAAGCGCAAAAAGAAAAACGTCTGGATCCGATTGCGGCGCTTACCGAGGCAATGTCCAAGTTAAAAAATGACGAAGCCATCTGGATTCAAATTTTAGTGAGTCCGACGGGCGACGAATGGAAAAAGGAGGGGGAGGCGTTGCGCGACAAATTAATCGGCCGCAAAAAACCAGCGTCCAAGGGATTCGCCGACAGAGTCTGGGAATTTTTCCGCAATTTTAGCATTGCCACCATTGAACATCCGGTCTGGTCCGGCGATGAAAAACCGAGAGAAGGCCCCAACCCGCTTTTGTTGCTGACGCAGGGCGAGAGGGACGTGGTTGAGGCGATTGAGAAAAAAATCAGCCGGCTTGGATTCAAAACCAACATCCGGTTTTTGTACATTGACCGGCGAGACAGTTTTACCCGTTCAAACATTGGAGCGGTTATGTCGTCCTTCCAGCAATACTCAACTTTAAATCTCAATAGTCTGCGCCCTAACGTGGATACGTTTACCGTCATTCGCGGTAACATCAAGCTTTTTAAAGACCGCCGGCTTTGGTTCCGCAAACGGCGAATATGGGAAAGCTACCGTCGCATGTTTTGGCCTAAAAAAGTTTCGGTACTCAACGTTGAGGAGTTGGCGACCATTTTTCACTTCCCGAGCATAGTCGTGGAGGCGCCTCTGTTGCGGCGATTGGGAGCGAAGAAGGGCGAGCCGCCCGCCGGCTTACCGGTAGAATAATAAGCAAACATGGAACATATCAATTTTTTCGGAATAGTTAATTTCCGAGGGCAGACTAAAAAATTTGGCATTAAAACCGACGATCGCCGCCGGCATATGTATGTTGTCGGCAAAACCGGCATGGGCAAAACAACTATGCTGGAAAATATGATTATTTCCGACATCCGGGCTGGCAACGGCGTGGCTGTTGTGGATCCGCACGGAGATTTGGCCGAGAAGATACTGGATTTCGTTCCGAAGGAGCGAATCAAAGATGTTGTTTATTTTAATCCTTCCGACATAGAGTTTCCGATTGCCTTCAACCCGTTGGAAAAAGTTACCAACGAATTTCGGCATCTTGTGGCCTCGGGTATTATGGGCGTCTTTAAAAAGATTTGGCCAGATGTTTGGTCGGCTCGTATGGAATACATTCTGAATAATGCGTTGCTCACATTACTGGAGTTTCCAGAATCAACAATTTTGGGCGTGATGCGGCTTTTATCTGATAAAGATTATAGAAAAAAACTGGTGGACCAGCTCCAGGACCCGGTCATTAAGAGTTTCTGGGTAAATGAGTTTGCCCGTTACGCGCAGAAATTTGAGACCGAGGCAACAGCGGCTATACAAAACAAAATTGGCCAATTCGTTGCGAATCCTTTAGTGCGCAACATCTTGGGCCAGCCGCGTTCGGCTTTAAATCTACGCAAGGCGATGGACGACAAAAAGATACTGATTTTCAACCTTTCCAAAGGGAAAATCGGCGAAGACAATTCCGCCCTGCTGGGTTCTTTGGTGATTACCAAGCTTCAGTTGGCGGCTATGTCTCGCGTGGATATCCCAGAGTCGGAACGCAAAGACTTCTATCTTTACGTAGATGAGTTTCAAAACTTTGCCACGGATTCCTTCGCGAATATTTTGTCCGAAGCCAGAAAATACAAGTTGTGCCTGATTTTGGCGCACCAGTATATTCGCCAATTGACCCACGACTTGAATACCAAGGTTCGTGACGCCGTTTTTGGCAATGTTGGCACTATTGTCTCTTTCAGGGTAGGGGCTGAAGACGCTGAATTTTTAGAGAAAGAGTTAACCCCGGAGTTTTTGGCAACCGATATTGTCAACCTTCCTAAGGCTGGCGCTTACGTGAAGCTGATGATTGACGGTGTGGCTTCGCGCCCATTTTCCGCCAACGGCATCGGGCCGGCAACGCCGCCGAAAGAGTCTTATCGCGAGGAAATTATCCAGCACAGCCGCAGCAAATACAGCACGCCGTTGGAAGAAGTTTCCAAAAAAATTGCCAGCGAATGGGCAATAAAACCTCCGGAACCGCAGTTTGATATATCTCGTCCTTCCTACAACAGACCAAGACCTACCTTTACTCAAAACTATGGCGAAGCCAGGTCGGCAGAACGTCCCGCAGAACGGCCCATAGAAAAGCCCGTAGAGCCGCCGTTGCGAGTATCTCTGCCACCGCGTCCGCCGCGGCAAGAAAAGCCCTACCCTCGTCAGGATTTTAGCGCGGCAAAGCCCAAGCCAGCCGTAAATATAGATGAACTACGTCAGGCTCTGGACGAGTCCCTCAAAAAGAACCAAAAATAATCCGCCAGCCGGCGGATTATTCCTTTGATTTTTCTATCCTCTCCGCGTATTCGCCAGTTTCGGTATTAACTCTGATGATATCGCCGGCATTTACAAACAGAGGCACGTTAACGGTGGCGCCGGTTTCTAAAATGGCAACCTTAGTCCCACCCGTGGCGGTGTCGCCTTTGACGCCCGGCGGCGCCTCCTTAACTTTCAGCTCCATTTTAATCGGGGGTTTAATGCCCATTATCTGATCGCCGAATTTAAGAGCCATAACCAAAGTATTTGCTTTGATGAACATTCCGGCTGGACCCACCTGTTCTTGGGTCATAAAAAACCTTTTGCTCGGGTCATCTTTTTTGCAAAACCAAAACTGGCCCTTGTTGTTATAGAGATATTTAATATCCTCTTTTTGTATATCCGCCTCTTCAAAACTTTCGTTTTGGTGGAAGGCGCGTTCCACGATTTTGCCGGTGATAAGATTTTTAATCTTTGTTTTGGCAACCGGTTTTCTTTGCTGCATCCGCAGGAATTCATATTCCATCACCTCATGCGGCTGGCCATCCAGCACAAAAATCGTACCCTTTTTTAATTCGTTGTATGACAACATATGAGTGATAGCGAACCTGCCTGCTGGCAGGTATATACAAAATAATGCGAATCGGGGAAAAAATCAAAGCCGCTTTTTATTTTCCAAAATTTATATTAAAATATGGCCATGAAAATTAAGCGGGTATTTGTAGGGATGTCCGGAGGGGTAGACTCTTCCGTCGCCGCGGCATTGCTCAACAAACAGGGTTATGAGGTAATCGGCGTCCACTTGAAGTGCTACAACGTGGATGGCTGTGCCGCTCAAGATGCCGAAGACGCGCGCCGCGTCGCTGAAACCATCGGCATACCTTTTTATACTTTTGATTTTGAAAAGGAATACAAGGAGAAGGTAGTTGAGTATATGATTGGCGGCTACAAAAAGGGGATTACGCCGAATCCCGATGTGATGTGCAACAAGGAAATAAAATTCGGCCTGTTTTACGAAAAAGCAATGGAACTGGGCGCTGATTTTGTGGCCACGGGCCATTACGTATTGAAAATTGAAAATTCCTGCCTGCCGGTAGGCATGGGTAAATTGAAAATTGCGCGCGATCGCGCGAAGGACCAGTCCTATTTTTTGTGGACTTTGCGGTCCGAACAATTAGCGCACTGCCTTTTTCCAATCGGCGAATATACGAAGCCCCAAGTCCGAAAACTGGCGGCGAGATTTGGCTTGCATAATGCGCAGAAAAAGGACTCGCAGGGCATTTGTTTTCTCGGCCAAGTTTCTCTGCCGGATTTTTTAAAAAAGTACATCAAGCCAAAAAAAGGCGCGATTTTGGATATTCACGGCAACGAAATCGGCGAACACCACGGCGCCCATCTTTACACAATTGGCCAGCGGCACTTGGGAATAAAGAATCAAGAATTAGGAGTTAAGAATAAACCCAATCAAAAACCGTTTTACGTTGCGGACAAAGACGTTAAAAAAAACGTAATTGTTATTGCCGAAGGCGACAAACACCCGGCATTATACAAAAAAGAAGTCGCGCTTACCAATATTAATTTTTTAATGCCTCCCGTCGCGAACCATAATAGTGCTTTGACGCGTCAAAGCACTATTCCTGTATTTGCCCGCGTCCGTTATCGCCAACCATTAGCAAAGGCAAAATTAAAAATGAAAAATGAAAAAATTTCGCTGGAATTTAACAAGCCCGTGAAATTCGTTGCCGCTGGCCAATCAGTGGTCTTCTACAACAAAAAAGGTGTGATGCTAGGCGGGGGGGTAATAAAATCCGCAAAATAATGAAAATTCGCGACATTTTCTTTTGGGTTGTCTGTTTCTTTTTGGTGGGCGTTTTGGTGGCGAGCGCCGCGCACAATTTTACGCAGGCGTATTTAATCAGTATTTTGATAATCGCGCTTTTGGTCGCTATGCTTTTTGCCGCGACCCATTTTTTGCTTTTGCCACTACCCCGCGGGGTAGTGGCAATTAGTTTGGCGATGTTTTTGGGCGCGGGATACTTTTTTACTTTTAATTATTTCCAGCAGGACCCCGCGATCATTTTTGACAAGAAAGTGGAAATCACCGGAACTATTACCGAGGCCGAGCAGAGATTAAATAGTCAGGTTTTGCGGATTGATAATATCCAATTCACAACTTCGCGTTACCCGGAATTCAGGTACGGCGACAAAATTAAAGTGCTTGGAATAATAACAAGGCCGGAGGGAGAATTTGCCGATTACTACCAAAAGGAGGGTATTTTGGGATTGATTGGTTTTCCAAAAGCAGAGCTGCTATCCCACGAGACAGCGCCATCAATAAAAGGAACGCTTTTTAAAATTAAAGATTATTTTATTGGCAGTTTTAAAAAAGTTTTGCCATTTGAGCAAGCCGCCTTTCTTTCTGGATTGACGCTTGGCGATACTTCGGAATTTAGCGACGAGTTTAAAGAAAAATTGCGCTTGACCGGAACAACCCACCTAGTGGCGCTGTCCGGCTATAACATATCCATTATTATCCGCTATGTCGGCGGTTTTTTTGCCTTGTGGTGGGTGACTAAGAAATGGAGATTGCCCCTTAGTATTCTTGTCGTGATTGGATTTGTGGTAATGACCGGAGCCGAGCCGTCTGTGGTTCGCGCGGCGATCATGGCGATGATTCTTATCTTAGCGGATCGAGTTGGTCGAGTAGCTTACATTCCAAACGTAATGGCCACAGCCGCCCTTGCCATGACGCTAATCAATCCAAAGATACTTGCATTTGACATCGGTTTTCAACTTTCCTTCGTGGCGCTCGTCGGGCTTATTTATCTGGAGCCTTGGCTTCGTAAAAAATTTAAGGTCAAAAACGAGCCAGGATTTTTTAGCTGGCGTTCTAATTTTTGGACCACCACCTCCGCTCAACTTGCCGTTTTGCCGATTATTATTTATCACTTTGGTTTTATTTCCCCGGTGTCTATTTTAACTAACGTGCTACTATTGGAATTTATCCCGATAACAATGGGGCTTGGCTTCTTCATCGGGTTTGCAGCTATCGTTGGTTATTGGTTTTCTTGGGTCATCGCTTTGCCTGTCCAAGTATTTCTAGGATATGAATTGACAATCATCGGCATTTTCTCCAAAATTCTTAGCATATTAATGTGATTCTGCCTGGTATGACGCGTCATACCACCGGGAAAGAAGAAGTTACCATGACAACAAACCACCACAGCGATTTTCAGAAAAAACACAGAACCGAGTGGCAAGATTTTTTGTGGGGCAGATTTTTAGACCAGTTTTCCGGGGTAAAATCCAAAGGGGCAGTAAATGCTATTTTTACTAATTACGAAAAGCGACTAATTGCCAGGCGTCTGGCGGCGTTGGCTTTGATTAAGAAGGGAGTCGGCGCAAGAGAAATAGGTCGGCAACTATGGCTGTCTCGCAATACAATCAGTGCTCTTAGAAAAAATCTTTTAGGTTCACCGAAATCCTATAGAAGCCAAAGATATTTAAAAGGAAAAAGGCGCGACGATAATCGATTGGCTAAATTTACAGGGTATTCGTGGCTAGACGATTTATTTAAAGACATAGATCTTTGGGAATTAATTAAAAACCCTCCTCGGCCCAGAGGTATTGGACTGAAAAAGCGCTGGTATGACGCGTCATACCAGCGAAAAGGGACGATTTAAGTTGGGAAGATGAACAAATTTTCTAATAAAAGGTTTTTGTACTCAGCGCTTTTGGTTTTAATTGCGGCGAACGGATTTATTTGGCAGGCGATTTTGTTTGGCAGCGGGACGGAGAATTTAGGGCTTTATTTTCTTGATGTCGGGCAAGGGGACAGCGAGCTTATTAATTTTCCGGGGGATGTTCAGGTTTTGATTGATGGCGGGCCAAACACAAAAGTTTTGGAGGGCCTCGCGCGAGCATTGCCGGCACAAGATCGCTACATTGATTTGGTGGTTGTGAGCCATCCGCAACTGGATCATTTCGGCGGCCTGATTGACGTTTTAGAAAGCTACAAAGTTGGGGCGGTAATTGAAAATGGCCGCAAGGGCACTACCGCCGCATATGCTGATTTTGAAAAAACGCTTCAAGAAAACGGGGTCAGGCGCATCATCCTGACGGAGGGAGATAAAATAAAATACGAGGATGCAACTTTGAGCGTTCTTTCCCCGAACCGAAAAAATTTGGCAAGCAAAGAGTTAAACGATTCCGTTTTGGTGATGATGTTGGAAAAATCGGGATTGCGCGCCCTCTACACCGGCGACATCGGCAAAGATATTGAGGACGAGCTTTTGAAAAAATACGACCTTTCGGCGCAAGTATTGAAAGTTGGACATCACGGTTCGCGATTTTCCAGCTCTCCGGAATTTTTAAAGGCAGTGAACCCCGTAATTTCTGTGATTGAAGTTGGAAAAAACACCTATGGCCACCCGACTCCCGCGGCGTTGGGCCGCCTTGCTGATGTCGGCACGCAAATATTCCGAACCGACCGTGACCGCACCATATTGGTGGATTTTGACGGTGATAAACTGCGTGTTTATTTGAAAAAATTGTGGTAATATTTTAGACATGCGAACTCTCATAGCCGATACGTTAAAAAATGAAGGCAAGGAGGTTGAATTGATGGGTTGGGTAGCCGTGCGGCGCGACCACGGCAAAATTATTTTTATTGACTTAAGGGACCGAAGCGGTATCGCTCAAGTGGTTTTTGCGGACAAAAATTTGCACGCCACTGCCGACAAACTAAGGCCCGAATGGGTAGTAAAAATTACCGGCAAGGTTGCAAAGCGTCCTGAAAATATGGTCAATCCGGATTTGATGACCGGCAAAATTGAGATTCAGGCAACAGGACTGGAAGTTTTAATGGAGGCGCAAACGCCGCCGATTGACGTAAACAGCAACGGCCATGAAATCGGCGAGGAAATTCGCATGAAGTTCCGTTATTTGGATTTGCGCCGGCCCAGGATGCAAAACAATTTGCGGATGCGCAGTAAAACGCTCCAATTTATTAACAACTACTTCAAAGAGCACGATTTTGTTGAAATAGAAACGCCGATTTTGGGCAAATCCACGCCCGAAGGCGCGCGTGACTATTTGGTGCCGTCTCGTTTGTATCCCGGCAAATTTTACGCCCTGCCGCAAGCTCCACAGCAATATAAACAGCTTCTAATGGTGGCCGGTCTGGAGCGTTATTTCCAGGTGGCGCGCTGTTTTCGCGATGAGGACACGCGGGGCGACCGCCAGCCGGAATTCACCCAAATTGACTTGGAAATGAGCTTTGTAAAACGCGACGATGTTATGGAATTTTTGGAAGGCGCGATGGTGGACCTTGTCAAAAGCACCTGGCCTCATAAAAAAATTACGGCCGTCCCTTTTCCGCACATCAGCTATAAAGAAGCGATGGAAAGGTATAAATCGGACAAACCCGATTTGCGCAAGGACAAAAATGATCCCGACGAACTTGCTTTTGCGTGGATTGTAGACTTTCCGTTTTATGAGTACAGCGAAAAAGATAAAAAATGGGATTTTGGCCATAATCCATTTAGTATGCCGCACAACGAATCGTTGCCGGATGGCGGCAAAGAGTTGGGGGGCATTACCGCTATGCAGTACGACCTTGCGCTCAACGGCTTTGAGATTGCCGGAGGCAGTATTCGCAACCATAAACCGGAACTGTTAAAAAAAGCCTTCCAGCTCCTCGGTTATAAAGATAATGTGATTATGGAAAAATTCGGGCATATGATTGAGGCTTTTTCTTACGGCGTGCCGCCGCATGGCGGGGCGGCTATCGGGTTTGATAGATTAATGATGATTCTTCTGAATGAACCCAACATCCGCGAAACCATTGCCTTTGTTAAAACAGGGGACGGCCGCGATTTGATGAGTAACGCTCCTTCCGACGTAGATGAAAAGCAGTTGAGCGAACTTCATATTAAAATTACTAAATAACTTGCCTCATCCAAAAGAAGAAAGAACACTGGTCTTAATAAAACCCGATGCCTTGCAGCGAAATCTTTTTGGCGAGATTGTTCATCGTTTTGAAAGGAAGGGTTTGAAGATAATTGGAATGAAAATGGTTCGGCTGGACGATGTTTTGCTGAAAAAGCATTACGGTAAATATGCCGACAAGCCGTTTTTTGGAAATCTTTCAAAATTTATGTCATCCGCGCCGGTAATCGCAATGGTGCTGTCCGGCATCAAGGCCGTTTCGGCAGTGCGTTTTATCGTCGGTTCAACAAAGGGATACGAGGCGGACGTCGGAACCATTCGCGGGGATTTTTCTCTAAGTATGCAGGCGAATTTGGTCCATGCTTCCGATCCGGCCGAAGACCCGGAAGCTGAAATTAACAGATTTTTCAACCCCGAAGAACTTTTTGACTACAAAAAAATAGATTTTGAGTTTATCTACAGCGAAGACGAGCGGGATGTGCTATAATAAAGATGTCCCGCCTTTAGATTCCTGAATACTTTTTTATCGGGAGGGCGAATCGCCTCCCGCCTTGGCGGAAAGGCTGAGCCCACCCACCTGGATTTTACCGGGTCTATCTAAAACGGGACACCTGCAATTAAAATCCCCTCCGATGTACATCGGAGGGGATTAAGTTTTCCGCGCTGTTCACGCCTGCTAGCAGCTGTGGCAGCCAGCTGCCGAATTGTCCGGCGGCGAGGAATCCGGGTCGTGGCTTTGCTTTGGCTTGAGTTCCCTCAAGGCCTTAAAAATGCGGTAGGCCAACATAGCGCCGTTAAGCGCACGATGCGGAAGCGGTTCTGGTTCTAACCTCAGGAACGCTGCCAAATTTTTCAGACTAAACGAATCCAGTTCGTATCCCTTTGATTCGGTAATGGAACGAGCAGTTTCCAGGGTGTCAATGATCGGCCCCCCCAGCTCTAGGGTTAGTTCTTCTCTTGCAAAAGCAATTTCCAAAAATCCCCAATCCAGCATTGCATTGTGAGCCGCAAACGTCGCCCCCGCCGTAAGTCCGTTGTAGGCCTTAAGCGCATCACGCAATTCCCTGGCATGCCGCCAGTCGTTCTCGTTGTAGCCATTGACCATTGCGGCTTTCGGCTCAATGCGATGCGGATAATTAATCTTCACTTTGGCGTTCCACGTCGTAATAATTTTGAGTGTTTTGTAATCGGCCACAACCAGGCCAATTTCGCAGATTTCTGACCAGGGGACCAAGTCTCCCACGATGGGATTCAAAAGCTTGAATTTCTCCAAACCCGTGGTTTCCAAATCGGTGAACGCGATGCGTCCTTTTAAAAACATCAAACCTCCTCCTAAAAAGAACCGCTACCCAGTGTAATCTAAGGGTGTAATTTTTTCAACAGGCGTTTAACCCACGCCTCCGCCGCGCCTTCATGGCCGCGGACGATAATCAAAGACGTGCTCGTATCCTTGGCAAGCTCCTCGGCGACGCTGCCAATTTTAAAATGCGCCAAAAACCGGGGGATGGCCGCCCCGATAATTACCAAATCATGCCCTTTGTCTTTCATTTCTTGCGAAATCGTACCGGTCACAGACCTGCCGGTCACAAAATTAATTTCGTCAAAATCTTTTTTCTTCAATTTTAATCCTTTTAAAAGTTCTGTCGGGTCGGGTTTGAAATAAGAGGGAATTTCCTGGCTTACCACGCCAAAAAGCTCCATTTTCGGCTTGTAATAATCCCTCAATCCGCCGGAAATTTCCCCAACCAGCTCCAAGTACGGACCCTTGCCGGAAGGGTGAACGGCTACCATAACGGATTTGAATGGTTTTGCGTCCTGTATTACCAGGAGATCGCACTTGGATTCCCGCAAAATCCTATCAATTTTGCTTGATAAAATAACCCCCGTGGTCTGGACATAACCATACCAGTTCAGAATAAGAAGATCGCAGTCCTCTTGCTTGACTACATCAAGAATTACATCAACAACATCGCGGCCGATCAAAATAAAACTGTGAAAATTAATGTTTTTTATTCCCGGCCCCGTTTTAATGTTGTATTCGTTAACCCATTGCTGGAGTTGGTCAAAAAGTTTTCTCTCCTGTTCAAGAACGTCCGGTTTAATCATTGACTGGTTCAGCGGCAGGGCGGGCGGTATCTCATGAACGCGAATAATTACCAATTCGCCGTCGTATTTGCTCGTGAGAGCAAAAGCGACCTCGCTCAAATTTTTAATTTCTTCTTGAGAAAGATTGGGAGCGAGCGGCAACAAAATACGTTTGCCGGTTTTGGGTCCGATTCTGGCGGCCTGTTCGTAGACAATTCCGGTTTCAAAACTTTCTCGGCTTTGAGTTTTAGCATACGCGAAGTAATTAATAAAACCGAGCAGAAGCCAAAACAAGGATACAATCCAGGCGTTGATGTTTATCTGCAGCATCGTGAATGCAAGTATGGTGTATGCGCCGATTGCAATCAGCGGCAGTATTGGAAATAGGGGCACTTTATAAGCCCATTTGGTGTCCGGCCATTTGTAGTGGATATTTATACCCGCAAGATTTAACTGCAAAAAAAGCAGAATGAAAAGTAAACTTGCCAGAGCGGCAACGTCTAAAAGCGGCAGGAAAATTACCATCAAGGAAATTAAGATTGAAGACACGATAACCGCGATGTGAGGAGATAGATTTTTCAGATGAATGTTGGCAAGCCGCGACCAAACATTTTTATCCCTGGCAAGCGCGAAGGCCACGCGACTGCAGGAATAAATAGTGGCATTAAGAGCGCCCAAATTGGCAAGTAGTCCGCCAATAAGCATAAAGAAAGTGCCAAAGGGCATAAAACCGGCCGCCGCTTTGACTATCGCTCCCTCGCCCCACTTACCTAAAACATCGCTAACCAACCCACCATCCCTAGTTGCGCCGGTAACAACCAACGAAATTAAGATGTACAGGGCGCTAATTATTGCCCAGGACCAAAATAGCCCGTGCTTTAAAGCTCTTTTAGGGTCCTTAGTTTCTTCGCCGGCTTGCACCTGAATCTCCGATCCCTCAAAAGCGATGTAAAACAGGGCGGTAGCGCCCAAGATGCCCAAGAATCCATGCGGCAAAAGCGGCGTGTATTGAGCAAAAGATTGCGCCGGTTCGCTGAAGATTTTAAAAAGTCCGGAAAATATAAAAAGAAGCAAAATACCGATTAAGGTTCCGCCAACAAGATTTCCGGCGCGTAAGCTTGACTTAGCTCCCTTCCAATTTATGTACCCAAAAATTATGACGACAGCCGCCCCAACGACTTTCTCTACTGATAACAGATTTATCTCTAATCCGACTTGCCCTCCTAAAAATCTGAATGTTTCAAAAGCATAGTAACCGAAGCTAAGGGCGTACAACCCCGCCGCCGCTCCGTGGGCAAACCAAGAAAGCCAGCCGGCTAAAAATCCCTGAAATTCACCCAGCCCCTTACGCACCCAAAGATAGCCGCCTCCAGCCTCCGGAAAAGTAGTGCCAAGCGCGATATACATCTGAAGGTTCAGGAATGCCAGAACCGCACCCAGGAGCATTGAGAGGAATAAGCCGGGCCCTGCCAATCCGGCTGCCGGACCGAGCAGCGTAAAAACACCGCCGCCCAAAAGCGCCCCCACACCCAACAAAATAATTGATCCCAGGCCCAATGTCCGACCCAATTTAACTTCTTGCTGACCTTCCATTTTTAACAAAAAAATGGTCTAATTAAGACCAATACCTAGTATACCATGACTTCTAATATCAGAAATTTTGTCATAACTGCCCACATTGATCACGGAAAATCCACTCTGGCAGACCGATTACTGGAAATCACTGGCACCGTAGAGAAAAGGTTGATGAAACCGCAATTTTTGGACCAACTAGACTTGGAGCGCGAGCGGGGGATTACCATAAAAATGGCTCCGGTTAGAATGAGCTATGCCCTAAACGCTGTACCTTATACCCTTAATCTGATTGATACTCCTGGGCATGCCGATTTTGCTTATGAGGTTTCGCGAGCGCTTGCCGCCGTTGAGGGCGCGGTGCTTTTAGTAGACGCAACACAGGGCATCCAGGCGCAAACACTGGCCAATTATGAAAGCGCGCGCAAGGCGGGGTTAAAAATTATCGGAGCAGTAAATAAAATTGACGTTGCCCAGCCGGACCAGATACAGAACGCAGTGATGGACTTGGCGGATTTAATTGGCGCGGGTACGGAAGAGATTTTGAAAGTTTCCGGAAAAACAGGCGAGGGCGCGGAAAAACTTTTGGCGGCGATTATTGAGAAAGTCCCTCCGCCAAAAGTAATTCCCAATTCTAATTTCGGAAGGGGTTTGATTTTTGATTCATTTTACGATGAACACAAAGGCGTTGTGGCCCACATCAGAGTTGTTGATGGAAAATTCTCAATAAACCAAGATGTTTGCCTTCTTGCCACCAAAACCACGACTAAAGCCAAAGAAATAGGCTTTTTTTTGCCGCAACTTCGCCCATCAACGGAACTTAATACCGGTGAAATCGGCTATGTCGCCACTGGCCTGAAGGATCCCGGCAAATTGAAAATCGGCGATACAATAATTGGAAATTGGAAATT
>Ga0208375_1001588_pt1 | contig 24814 bp, 23 predicted proteins | sample RifOxyD1_FD_184038 | JGI IMG/M metagenome (GOLD analysis project Ga0208375, IMG submission 184038) | Soil microbial communities from Rifle, Colorado - Rifle Oxygen_injection D1 (SPAdes) | ecosystem: Environmental > Terrestrial > Deep subsurface > Rock core/Sediment | place: Rifle, Colorado...
AAGCGGGTGCCGAGCTTGCGCGCCGCATGGCGCAAGTCGGCAACTGGAGCAAGTTGAAACAGGCGCGCGAGCAGGCATTTTATGCCGACGCCGCCTTGGCCGTGGCGCGTGCCGAGCAGGCGAAAGCGCAGGCGCGCGAACGCCTGGTGCGGCTAATGGGCCTGGATCATGGCGACAGATTGCAATTGCCCGACCGGCTGCCCGACCTGCCCGCTGCCTTGCCGCTGCTGCCGGATGTCGAGCAGCAGGCGATGGACTCGCGCCTGGACTTGCAAATGGTGAAGTTGCAGACTGAGGTTCTGGCCAAAAATCTGGGGCTCACCCGCAGCACGCGCTTCATCAACGTGTTGGAGCTCGGCATCATCAACAACGGATCAAACGAGGCACCGCAGCAGCGCGGCTACGAAATCAGCTTCGAGCTGCCGCTGTTCGACTGGGGCCAGACTCGCGTGGCGCAGGCCGAATCGCGCTACCGCCAGGCACTCGAACGCGCGCGCGAAACCGCGGTCAACGCGCGTTCCGAAGTGCGCGAAGCCTATGCCATGCAACAGGGCCAATACGCCATCGCGCGGCATCTGCGCGACGAGGTGGTGCCGCTGAAGCAGCGCATTTCCGAGGAAAACCTGCTGCGTTACAACGGCATGCTGATCGGCGTGTTCGAACTGCTGGCCGACGCGCGCTCGCAGATCGCCTCGGTCAACGCCGCCATCGAGGCGCAGCGCGACTTCTGGCTGGCCGATGCCGATTTGCAGATGGCGCTGGTCGGCACGCCCGGCAAGACTGCCGTCGCCTCCGTCTCATCCGCCCCCGCCGAAGCGGCGGGCGGGCACTGAAAGGATCCCCACATGACTTCAAGACGTGATTTTTTCAAGCTCACCGGCGCGGTCGCGGCCGCCTCGGTTAGCCCGCTCGGGAGGGCGGCACTCCCGGAGATCGTCAGCATGGACACGCCCGCCACCCAGCCGCCGCTGACGCCGCCGAGCGGGCGCCCCTACAACCCGGTGGTGACGCTGAACGGCTGGACGCTGCCGTGGCGGATGAAGGACGGGGTGAAGGAATTTCATCTGGTCGCAGAGCCGGTGGTGCGCGAAATCGCCCCCGGCATGAAGGCGCATCTATGGGGCTACAACGGCCAGTCGCCCGGCCCCACCATCGAAGTGGTGGAAGGCGACCGCGTGCGGATCTTCGTCACCAACCGCCTGCCCGAGCACACCACCATCCACTGGCACGGCCAGCGCCTGCCCAACGGCATGGACGGCGTCGGCGGTCTGACCCAGCCGCATATCAAGCCGGGCAAGACCTTTGCGTATGAATTCGTTGCGCGCCGTCCCGGCACCTTCATGTACCACCCGCACGCCGACGAGATGACGCAGATGGCGATGGGCATGATGGGATTCTGGGTGACGCATCCCAAGGGCAAACACCCGCTGATCGAGACCGTCGACCGCGATTTCTGCTTTCTGCTCAACGCCTACGACATAGATCCCGGCAGCGCCACGCCGTCGGTCAACACCATGCTCGACTTCAACCTGTGGACCTGGAACAGCCGTGCCTTCCCCGGCATCGACAGCCTCAACGTGCGGCTTGACGACCGGGTGCGCATCCGCATCGGCAATCTCACCATGACCAACCATCCGATGCATTTGCACGGGGTGGAATTCGAGGTGACCGGCACCGACGGCGGCCCCACCCCCAAAGGCTCGCGCTGGCCGGAGGTCACCACCGACGTTGCGGTCGGGCAGATGCGCCAGATCGAGTTCGTCGCCAGCGAGGAGGGCGACTGGGCCTTCCACTGCCACAAGAGCCACCACACCATGAATGCGATGGGCCATGCGGTGCCAACCATGATAGGGGTCGATCACACGGGGCTGGCCGGCAAGATCAGCAAGCTCATTCCCGACTACATGGTGATGGGTGAACGCGGCATGGCCGACATGGCGGAAATGGAAATGCCGCTGCCCGACAACACGCTGCCGATGATGGCCGGCCAGGGCCCGTTCGGTCCGATCGAAATGGGCGGTATGTTCACCACGATGAAGGTGCGGCGCGGGCAGAAGCGCGGCGACTACTCCGATCCCGGCTGGTTCAAGCACCCGCCCGGCAGCGTGGCGCGCGAAGTCAGCGAGGCGGTGGCCGAGCCGGTACGCGCGCCGCAGGCCGCCTCGCCGCAGGGCGCCCCGGGCGATATTGAAGTGACAGTACGCAAACCCACCGGCCACACCGGCCATTGAACGAAAGGAAGCGAATGAAACCCTCCCTGTTGCTGATCGCCCTCTTGGCAGCGCCGCTGGCCCACGTGCCAGCCCACGCCCACGGCGAGAAGAAACACGTTGCTGCCGCGCCGGCTGCCGCCGAGCAGACCGCCTGGGGCATCGCGGGCACGCCCGCGCAGGCCACCCGCACGGTCACCCTCGACATGACCGACGCCATGCGCTTTAGCCCCGACACGCTGACCGTTCAGGCCGGCGAAACCGTGCGATTCGTCGTCCGCAACACCGGCCGCATGCTGCACGAAATGGTCATCGGCACCCCAGACGAACTGGCGAAGCACGCCGCCATGATGGCCCAGTTTCCCAACATGGAACATGACGAGGCCTACATGGTCCACGTTGATCCAGGCAAGACCGGCGAAATCGTCTGGCATTTCAATCGCGCCGGCAGCTTCGAATTCGCCTGCCTGATTGCCGGGCATTTCGAAGCCGGCATGCGCGGAACCCTCACCGTCACCCCGAAACAAGGAGCTGCAAAATGAAAAGACTGGTTCCCCTGCTGGCCGCGCTGGCGATCGCCACCCCGCTTCACGCCGAGCCCGCGACGCCGCCCGCCGCCCAGGACAGCGCGATGAGCGAAGGCGTGGTGCGCAAGATCGACACGGCGAACGCCAAGATCACCATCAAGCACGGCCCCCTCGCCAACCTCAACATGCCGCCCATGACCATGGTGTTCCGGGCACAGCCGCCCGAACTGCTCAAGGGTCTGAAGGCGGGCGATGCGGTCAAGTTTCACGTCGAGCAAATTAACGGCGCCTATGTCGTGACGGCTATACAGCCTGCCCCTTAGCAGCCTGTCGGACTTGAAGGATCGAAGCGAAAATTCGGCTGGGTGAGGGCAGATTTTGCCGGGCAATAGAACGACTATTGCCCAAAAAAAGCGGCAGAACATGAACCGGCCAGGCAAATTTGCAACCGATCTGCTTCAAGTCAGACAGGCTGCTAGAGGCGGACTCCGGCAATACGGCCAACCAAACCCAAGGCGCTGCACGAATGATCATGCGCACCCATCAGAAGGCAAGCCTGCCTGCCTTTGTCTGTATATGAGCAGACCCGTACAACACGGTTCACAAGTGCAAATAAAAAAAAGCAACCCATGGGTTGCCTTTTTTGGCTGCTAAAGTCCAGCGATCAAGTCAGCTTGCGCAATTTCTTGATTGCAGCCAGTTGTGCCACAGCCTGTGCCAGCTCGATTTGCGCTTGCGCGTAATCGATCGTGGCTGCCTTGTCTTTCATTGCCTCTTCCGCAGAACGCATCGCTTCGAGTGCTTTGGCTTCATCAAGGTCGGCGCCGCGAATTGCCGAGTCGGACAGAATCGTCACCACGTTGGGCTGCACTTCCAGTATGCCACCCGACACATAAATCAGCTCTTCCTCAACCTGATTTGGCACTTTGATGCGCACCGATCCGGGTTTGAGCGTAGTCAACAGCGGGGTGTGACGCGGATAGATGCCGAGCTCGCCGCGCTGGCCGGGAGCAATCACCACTTCGGCGCTGCCGGAGTAGAGCGTCTTCTCAGCGCTAACGATGTCGACGTGAATAGTCATGGCCATTTTGAAACCTCGTGAGCGGTAAACAGTGAGCGGTGAGCGGCAGGCCATCCGGCTCACCGCTTACCGCTTACCGCTTACCCATTACTGAATCGTCTTCGCTTTTTCGACAGCTTCTTCGATACCGCCGACCATGTAGAAAGCCTGCTCGGGCAGATGGTCGTATTCGCCTTCGACAATCGCCTTGAAGCCGGCGATGGTCTCTTTCAGCGTGACGTACTTGCCGGGTGCGCCGGTAAATACTTCAGCAACGAAGAAAGGCTGCGACAGGAAGCGCTGGATCTTACGGGCGCGGGACACGGCCAGTTTGTCTTCCGGCGACAACTCGTCCATACCCAGAATCGCGATGATGTCGCGCAGTTCCTTGTACTTCTGCAGCGTGCCCTGCACTGCGCGTGCGACGTTGTAGTGCTCTTCGCCCACGACTTGCGGGTCCAGAATACGCGAAGTCGAATCGAGCGGATCCACTGCCGGGTAGATACCCAGTTCGGCGACCTGACGGCTCAACACCAGGGTTGCGTCCAAGTGGGCAAAGGTGGTGGCAGGCGACGGGTCGGTCAAGTCATCCGCAGGGACGTAAACGGCCTGGAATGACGTAATCGAACCGGTACGGGTCGAGGTAATGCGCTCTTGCAAGCGGCCCATTTCGTCGGCCAGCGTGGGCTGGTAGCCCACCGCGGACGGCATCCGGCCCAGCAGTGCCGAGACTTCGGTACCGGCCAGGGTGTAGCGGTAGATGTTGTCAACGAACATCAGCACGTCACGGCCTTCGTCACGGAAATACTCAGCCATGGTCAGACCGGTCAGCGCAACGCGCAGACGGTTGCCGGGAGGCTCGTTCATCTGGCCGTAAACCAGCGCAACCTTGTCCAGCACGCCGCCGTCTTTCATCTCGTGATAGAAGTCGTTACCTTCACGGGTCCGCTCACCCACACCAGCGAACACCGAGAAGCCGGAGTGCGCTACCGCGATGTTGCGGATCAACTCCATCAGCGTCACGGTCTTGCCCACGCCCGCGCCGCCGAACAGGCCGACTTTACCGCCCTTGGCGATCGGCATGATCAGGTCGATCACCTTGATGCCGGTTTCGAGAATTTCAACCGAGGTCGCCTGGTCGGCATACGCCGGCGGCTTGCGGTGAATCGGCATGAGCTTGTCGGCGTTGACCGGGCCCGCTTCATCAATCGGCGTACCCAGCACATTCATGATGCGGCCGAGCGTGGCCTGACCCACCGGCACCATAATCGGGTTGCCGGTCGCGAGTACTTCCATGCCGCGACGCAGACCGTCGGTTGAGCCCATCGCAATGGCGCGAACCACGCCGTCACCCAGCTGCTGCTGAACTTCGAAAGTCAGCTCGGGGGACTGCATTTTCAACGCTTCAAAGATCCCGGGCATGGCATCACGTGAAAACTCCACGTCCACCACGGCGCCAATGATCTGAACAATTTTTCCGTTGCTCATGTTGATTTCCTATTAATTAAATTCTGTGTGGCGCAATCAGACCGCTGCTGCGCCGGCGACGATTTCCGACAATTCTTTGGTAATCGCGGCCTGACGGGTTTTGTTGTAAACCAGTTTCAGCTCACCGATCACATCCTTTGCGTTGTCGGAAGCCGCTTTCATCGCGACCATCCGCGCCGACTGCTCGCACGCAATATTTTCCGCTACCGCCTGGTACACCAGCGACTCGATGTAACGCATCAGCATGCCATCCACCACCGGCTTTGCATCGGGTTCGTAGATGTAGTCCCAGTGCGTTTTCAGGCTGGCTTCCTCTGCATCTTCCAGCTGTGCCAGCGGCAGCAGTTTGGTCAACGTCGGCTCCTGCTTCATGGTGTTGATGAAGCGGTTGTAAACAATGTAGAGCGCGTCGATCTCGCCTGCCAGGTATGCATCGAGCATGACCTTGACGGGGCCGATCAGCTTGTCCATGTGCGGCGTATCGCCAATACCGGTGAGCTGCGACGTCACATTGGCACCCAGGCGCTGCATGAAACCCAGGCCCTTGTTGCCAAACGTCGTGACATCGATACCCACGCCAGCGGCTTCCCACTGTTTCATCTGGCTCACCACCACGCGAAAGACGTTGGTGTTGAGGCCGCCACACAGTCCCTTGTCAGAACTGGCAATGATGAGGCCAACGCGCTTGACGTTCTCACGCGGAATGACAAACGGGTGTTTGTATTCCGTATGGGCATAAGCCAGGTGCGTTGCCACACGGGCGATTTTCTCGGCATAGGGGCGTGCAGCCCGCATCCGCTCTTGCGCCTTACGCATTTTGGACGCCGCAACCATTTCCATGGCCTTGGTAATCTTTCGCGTATTTTCTACGCTCTTGATCTTGGTCCGTATCTCTTTTCCGGCTGCCATACTTACTCCTTAAAACCAGCCTCCTTAAACCAGCGGCGGTGAATCAGCACGGTCTATCAATAGACGCCGGTTTTCTTGAACTCTTCCACCGCAGCGGTGAGCGCCTTTTCAGTCGCATCATCCATATTGCCTGTGGTTTCGATGGTGTCCATGATGCTGGCGTACTTGGATTTGATGAACGCCATCAGCGCAGCCTCAAACGGCAGAATCTTGTTGATTTCGACGTCGTCCATATAACCTTTGTTGACTGCAAACAGCGTCAATGCCATTTGCGAAACCGACATCGGCGAGTACTGCGCCTGCTTCATCAGTTCGGTCACACGGCGGCCGCGCTCAAGCTGCTTGCGGGTCGCTTCGTCGAGATCGGAAGCAAACTGGGCAAATGCTGCCAGCTCGCGATACTGCGCCAATGCCAGGCGAATACCGCCGCCTAGCTTCTTGATCACCTTGGTCTGCGCTGCGCCACCGACGCGGGACACCGACAGACCGGCGTTGATTGCGGGACGGATACCGGCGTTGAATAGATCGGTCTCAAGGAAGATCTGGCCGTCGGTAATCGAAATCACGTTGGTCGGCACGAATGCAGACACGTCACCGGCTTGCGTTTCGATGATCGGCAATGCCGTCAGCGAACCGGTCTGGCCTTTTACTGCGCCATTGGTCATTTTTTCAACGTAGTCGGCATTCACCCGTGCTGCGCGCTCAAGCAGGCGTGAGTGCAGGTAGAACACGTCGCCGGGATACGCCTCGCGACCCGGCGGGCGACGCAGCAGCAGCGACACCTGACGGTAGGCCCAAGCCTGCTTGGTCAAATCGTCATACACGATCAGCGCGTCTTCACCGATGTCACGGAAGAATTCGCCCATGGTGCAACCGGAGTACGGTGCGATGTATTGCATCGCAGCAGCATCAGCAGCAGTCGCCGCAACCACAATGGTGTGATCCATCGCGCCGTGTTCTTCCAGCTTGCGCACGACGTTGGCAACCGAGGAGGCCTTCTGGCCAACGGCGACGTAAATACATTTAACGCCGGTGCCCTTCTGGTTGATGATGGCGTCAATTGCGACGGCGGTTTTGCCGGTCTGACGGTCACCAATGATCAGTTCGCGTTGACCACGGCCAACCGGCACCATGGCATCGACTGACTTGAGGCCGGTCTGCACCGGCTGGTCGACCGATTTACGCTCAATCACGCCCGGCGCAATGCGCTCAATCGGCATGGTGATGTCTGCTGCGATGGGACCCTTGCCGTCAATCGGCTGGCCCAGCGAGTTGACCACGCGGCCGAGGAGGCCACGACCCACGGGCACTTCCAGAATGCGGCCGGTGCACTTGGCAACGTCGCCTTCCTTGATGTGCTCATAGTCACCCAGAATCACGGCGCCGACGGAGTCACGCTCGAGGTTGAGTGCCACGCCGAAGGTGTTGCCCGGCATTTCGATCATTTCGCCCGACATCACGTCGGATAAACCATGAATGCGGACAATGCCGTCGGTGACGGACACGATCGTTCCCTGGGTGCGCAACTCGCTCGCTGCACCGAAGGATTCGATCTTGGCTTTAATCAGTTCGCTGATTTCGCTTGGATTCAATTGCATGTGTGTTCTCCGAACCGCCGGGGTTTGAATTCGGGCGGCATCCGATAAATAAGAGTCTGGATTAGCGCTATTAACCCTGTAGCGCGAAGCTCATGCGCTGCAGCCGCCCTTTGACCGAGCCGTCTATCACTTGGTCGCCAATCGTGATCACCGCGCCGCCGATCAATTCGGGATCGACCGCAACCTGCACGTTTACCGCGCGGTTGAACTTGGCACGCAAACCGGCCACCAGGTCGTCGACCTGCGCCTGCGCCATTTCCTGTGCACTGGTAATGGTCGCTTCGAGCGTGCCTTCGGCACTTGCCTTCAGCGTGTCGAACTGCTCGCTGATCACGGGCAATAATGCCAGGCGGCCGTTTTCGGCCAGCACCTTGACGAAACTGGCACCGCGCTCACCAAGCCTGGCACCGGCCACATCGATGACCAGTGTGGCCACGCGATCAGCTGCGACAGCAGGATCAGCATTCAGACGCGCCAACTGCGCATCGGAAACGATGGTCGCCAACGTAGCAATACGCGAAGACCACCCTGCCAGATCGTTTTCGCTCTGTGCAATGCGGAAGACCGCTTCTGCATAGGGACGTGCCAGAGTAGACAGTTCGCTCATGGCTTACAGCTCGGCTTTCAGCTGGCCCAACAGGTCAGCATGGGTTTGCGCATTGACTTCGCGACGCAGTATTTTTTCCGCACCGGCAACGGCCAGCGCAGCAACCTGTTCACGCAAGGTTTCACGTGCACGGTTGGTTTCCTGGGCGATGTTGGCCTGGGCAGCGGCAAGCTGACGCTCACCCTCTTCCCTGGCAGCCGTTTTGGCCTCTTCGACCATTTGCGCCGCGCGCTTTTCTGCCTGAACGATGACTTCGGCTGCAGTCGCCTTGGCTTCACGCATGTTGTCGCCCGCTTTTTTTGCAGCCAGCTCCAGCTCGTGCTTGCCACGGTCGGCAGCGGCAAGGCCATCGGCAATCTGCTTCTTGCGCGTTTCGAGCGCGCTCATGATGGGCGGCCACACGTACTTCATGCAGAACCACACAAAGAAGATGAACGTGATGGACTGGCCGATCAAAGTAGCGTTGAAATTCATATCCGCACCTTAATAATGACGTGGGTAAATTAGCTCTGTATCAGCTACAAACTGCGCAGAGAATTAACCGGCGACGGCGAACAGAACGTACATGGCCAGACCGACAGCGATCATCGGCACGGCGTCAACCAGACCCATGACGATGAAGAACTGGGTGCGCAGCATCGGGATCAGCTCGGGCTGACGCGCAGCGCCTTCCAGAAAACGGCCACCCAATACACCGATGCCGATAGCCGCGCCCAGCGCGCCCATACCCATCATCAACGCACCAGCGATGTACAGCACTGCTTGAGTCATTTCCATTTGTTGCTCCTAAAAGTTAAAAATAAAGTTGAAAACAAGAAACCAGAATCGGTAGATAAAACGTGAATCAATGATGCTCGGCGTGCGCCATGTCCAGATACACAATGGTCAGCGTCATGAAGATGAACGCCTGCAGGGTGATGATCAGGATGTGGAACACCGCCCATGCCCACTGCAGAGCACCGCCAAACAGAGCCATGATCCAGCTGCCGCCGAACATCAGCGCGATCAGGATGAAGATCATTTCTCCGGCGTACATGTTGCCGAAAAGTCGCAGCGCCAGCGAAATCGGCTTGGCAATCAGGCCTACGCCTTCAAGCAACAGGTTGACCGGGAACATGAACTTGGGAAAAGGCTGGAACGCCAGTTCGGAGAAGAAGCCGCCCGCACCCTTCATCTTGACGCTATAGAACAGCACCAGGAAGAAAATCGACAGCGACAAGCCAAAGGTGACGTTGGGGTCGGTCGAGGGCACCACTTTGAGATAGGGCAGACCCGCCATCGAGCCGAGCAAAGGCAGCCAGTCAACCGGAACCAGATCCATCAGGTTCATCAAAAACACCCACATGAACACGGTCAGAGCCAGCGGCGCAACCAGGGGATTTTTGTGTGAAAAGGAACCGCGCACCGAGTTGTCGATGAACTCGATGACCCACTCGACAAAGTTCTGCAGGCCAGAGGGCACGCCGACCGTCGCTTTTTTGGCCGCCAGGCGGAACAGGAACAGGAACAGGAGGCCCAGACCGATTGAAAACGCCATGCTGTCGACGTTGATGGCCCAGAAGCCCATCGCTTTGGCTTCTTCAGCACCGTGCGCAAATGTCAGGGTTGCCTGGTTCAGCACCTCGCCATCGTGACGCTGGTAGCCCGCAGGCAGTTCGCCATAGGTCAGGTTTTGCAGGTGGTGCTTGATGTACTCACCGGAGGAAGCGTATTCCGTAGCCATGATGATCAAATTCAATTAAGTGGGTTTTGAATAAGCACGACACGCGTGCCCATTCAAAACCAACCTTGCAACTCGAAGCGGCCGCAGCCAATTTTTTTACTTGCGATCCAGCGCCGCAGCCAGCCAGCCCAGCTGCGCCGCCAGCAAACCCAGCAACAGGGGCAGCGGCGACAACTGCAACGCAGCCAATCCCAATGCCAGCAGCCCGACCAGAACAAGCAGCCGTTCCACGCCGGTGCGGATAAAATGCTTGAACAACCGGTGCTGGTCCCATTCGGGATGCCGCACCGCTTGCCGCTCTCGCCACACCAGCACGCCACTCACGGCCAGCGCAATCAAGCCGCCGAACAGTGCCGCGAGCGCCGCGCCGAAGCCGGCAAACAAGGCGCCAATAAGCGCCGCGATTGGCGCGATAACCGCTTGCGCCAAGGCCACTCGCTGGGTGACCGATTGAATGCCGGAGAACATTAGCCGGCGATGATACTTGAATTAGTGGGGTCTATGCAATCATCAAGTGCTCTGATGAGGAATTCACCCGATACGGCGTTGCTGGCCGATATGCCGGGCAGCTTGCGTGACCCCTATTACGGCTTTTCGCTAGACGGAGCAAGCTGGTCGCCCGCCAGATCCTGCCACGTCATGTTGCCCAGCGCGGATTGCTGGCATTCATCCAGCCGGCTTTCGAGTGCGCTTAACGCCGGATCGTTCGCCAGGTCATGCGCATGCAACTGGCGCTGTTCGCCCTGAAGACGCAACACAATGAGCAGATCTGCCAGCGGCACGCTGGCAGGTTCAACTGCGGGCAGCCAGCGCGGCAACGGGTCGTCGGTGCGCGCAACCAGATGCTGATCCAGGAACGGCGCAAGCACGTCTTCCAGCACAGGTTCGGGCAAACGCAATGCCAGCGCAAGTTCATGCGGTGTCAATCCCGGCACGCCTGCGGCGTGGGCATGCGCAAGCCGACCGAGCGCGGCCAGCGCAATCCGTTCACGCTGGCGCGGGCTGAATGCTGCACCAGCGTCGTGCCCCGGGCTGTAGCCGGGATTCTGCATATAAAACGCAACGCTGGCACCAAACAGCACGATGAGCCAGATCACGTAGATCCAGAGCATGAACACAATGACGATGGCGAAGCCTGAATAGACCGCCACGTAATTGGACGCCCCTGCAACAAATTGTGCGAAGAGCATGCCGGACATCTGCCACAGCAGTGCTGCAACGATCGCACCCGTGATGGCGGGCACATTACGCACGCGGGTGTTGGGTACCAGGGAATAAATGAAGCTGAACACGGCGACCAGTATCAGCAGCGGCAGCATGCGTTGCAGCAGCCGCAACGCGTCGGCCAGAACACCGCGTACGCCGAGCCAGCTGAAAATCACGTCGTCAAACACGGAAGCGCCGATGCTGACGATCGCAAACAACAGCACCGGCGCGGTAAAGATGACCGACAGATAATTGCTGAAGCGTTGCGCAAAGGTGCGTTCTCGCCGCACGTGCCACACTTCATTGAAGCCCTGCTCGACCTTTTGCACCAGCGATACGGCGGTATAAAACAGCATGGCGACGCCCACCACGCCGAGCACGCCGACTTTGATGTTGTCCACAAAACCGGTGATCTGGTCGACCATCTGCACCCGCTCGTCACCCAACGGGGCCAGCAAAGCGAGCAGCGCCGGGCGCGCGGCGTTATGCACGCCGAACGCCTTGAGCACCGAAAAACTCACCGCCAGCAAGGGCACTAGCGACAACAGCGTGGTGTACACCAGACTCATCGCGCGTAGATTCAACCGTTCACCTGCAACGTCGCGGGTCGCTAGCACCAGCGCGCGAAGCAGCACCAAGGGCAGCGCCTGCCAGGCTGGCAAAGTGGTGTCACGTCCCGCGCGCCACAAACGCGTGTTCAACAAGCCCAACCGGGTTTTCATCGGCTCCGGCGGGCGGGCTGCCGCGCAATCGATAATTTTTTCACATGACCTCCTCATGCCAGCCCAGCATAGACAAGTTTCTGGCGAGCGCAGCCTCGCGCAGGCTCGCCAGAAACCCGGCCGGGCCTGCCGCATAAATATCGCAATGGGCGAGATCCGGGTGCGCAGCCAACACACGTTCGGCCAGTTGCGCCAAATCAGCGTGGGCATCCATCAACCTGTATTCAAAATCATCCAGCGCGTCGGCCAGCGAACGCACATAATTTTCCTGGTAGTGCGCAAGCTCGTCGGCCAGCCAGTAAAGATGCATGCTCTCGGCCACTTCCAGCGACATGGCATGCTGGATCAGACTTTTGATCGGCGCAAAGCCGTCGTCCCAAGCCACGAAGAGAATGGGGCGACGCGAATCGAGCTCGATGACGAAGCCACCCACGGGTCCGGTCAGCTGCACAACCGCGTCCCTTGCCAAGCCGGCAAACGCCCGCTCGGCAAAAGGCTGCTGGTCCCGTCGCACGTGCAGTTCGATATGACGATCTTCACAGGGACAGCTGGCGATGAAGTACTCGCCCGCAGCCCCATCGATCTCCAGCCGGACCGATTGCCCGGCCAGAAAACGCAATCGCTGGCTGCGTGGCGTCATCAGGTGCAGGGCCAGAATCTGTTCGTTGATCGGATCGACGGCTTTCACCCGCGTGGCAATGGTCTGCTGCGGGATGTCGTTGGCCCCCGTGATGCTGGCCTGGATCACGACATCGCCGACCGCCGAATAGGCGCACATCAACAATGCGCCTTTGCCCTTGTCGGCTTCCCTGAGCAGATAGTCATGCGGATGGACTTTACGGACTTCACCCGACACCAGCCACGCCAGACAGTCGCCGCAATTGCCGCTGTTGCAGCCGTAATTCAGCGGGATACCCGCACGCAGCGCCGCCTCCAGAATGGTGTCGTTTTCTTCGCTGGGGAAGGCATGGCCAGAAGGCATCACGGTTATTTGTGCCGACATCGTGATGTGCTCCGTTAAATCGGAATTCCGTGTATCGCCGTTACAGCGCGATACCCAGTTTATCCAGCAAGCCCTGTAATTCTGCGTGGCTGGCAAAGCTGAGGGTGAGCCGGCCTTTACCCTGCTTGTTGGTTTGCACGCGCGCGGCCATGCCCAGCGCGTCGGACAGGCTTTCTTCCAGCCGCAGCAGGTCACGCGAAACCGCCGCTGCAGCGGGTGCAGGCGCGACGACCGGTTCTTTCAGCTTCGCCACGCGGCGCTCGACCTCGCGCACCGACAGGCCGCGGGTTTCGACCTCGTGCGCCAATTCGCGCTGCGCGCCTGCGGAAAGCGGCAGCAGCGCGCGCGCATGGCCCATTTCGATCAGGCCGGCGGTCAGCATGTCCTGTACCGGACGCGACAGATTCAACAGCCGCAGCAAGTTGGACACCGCCGCGCGCGACTTGCCGACCGCCTGCGCCACCGACTCGTGGGTCATGCCGAACTCGTGGATGAGGCGCTGCAAGCCCTGCGCTTCATCGATGGCGTTGAGGTCTTCGCGCTGGATATTTTCGATCAGGCCCATCGCCGCCACCGCGTCGTCGGCCACTTCGCGCAACAACACCGGCACCTCGTTCAACCCGGCCAATCGCGCCGCACGCCAGCGCCGCTCGCCTGCAATGATCTCGAAGCCATCGACGATTTCGCGCGCCAGGATCGGCTGCATCAGCCCCTGCGCCCGGATCGAATCGGCCAGCTCCTGCAGCGCCTCGCTGTCCATCTGCGTACGCGGCTGGTATTTGCCAGGCGCCAGTTGCGACACGTTCATCATACGCAGCTCGCCCTGCGGCGGCGCCGTGTTGTTCTCGCCGCCGAGCAGCGCGTCGAGCCCGCGCCCCAGCCCCTTAAGTCTGGCCATGTATCTTCTCCCTTGCTGTCAGGCCGGCACGCTTGAGCGTTTCTTCGGCCAGTTCCATATAGGCCTTCGCGCCCTTGCATTGCCGGTCGTAGACCAGTACCGGCAGGCCGTGGCTCGGCGCTTCGGCCAACCGCACGTTGCGCGGAATCACGGTGTCGTAAACCTTGTCGCCGAAATGCTGCTTGATCTGATCCGACACCTGTTGGGCCAGCGTGCTGCGCGGATCGAACATCACACGCAGCAAGCCCTCAATCTGGATCGCCGGGTTCAGCCGCTGCTTGACCTTCTTGATGGTGGCGACCAGATCGGTCAGACCTTCCAGCGCGTAGTACTCGCATTGCATCGGTATCAGCACGGATTCAGCCGCCGCGAAGGCATTCACGGTCAGCAGGTTCAGCGTCGGCGGGCAATCCATCAGGATGAAATCATAGTCATCAGCCACCAATTCCAGCGCGGACTTCAGGCGCATGTCGCGCTGATCCAGATTCACCAGATCGATTTCGGCCCCCGCCAGTTCACGGTTGGCTGGAATCACGTCGAAATGGCCGGGTTTGGAACGCACCCGCGCCTCGGCGACACTCACCTGATTGAGTAGAATCTGGTACACCGTCGGTAGTGCGGTGCGTTTTTCGATGCCCGCGCCCATGGTGGCATTGCCCTGCGGATCGAGGTCGGCCAGCAGCACGCGCTGCCCGAGTTCGGCCAGGCTGGCGGCCAGATTCACCGCTGTCGTCGTCTTGCCGACACCGCCTTTTTGATTGGCAATCGCCAGGATTCGACTCATACGACAGGCTCCAGAACGATCAAATGGCGGCTTGCTTCGAGCCCCGGGACACGCAATTCGTGGTTAGCGCTCACTCTCACCCAATCCGGCAGAGTGGCGATCTCTTCGTGCGGAATCAGACCCTTCATCGCCAGCCAGCGGCCACCCGGCCTGAGCAGATGGCGGGTCAATGTGACGAATTCCTTGAGGTCGGAAAACGCGCGCGAGGTGATGACATCGAACCCGGCTGGCGGATGAAAATCTTCCACCCGGCGAGTCACCACATTAAGATTGGCCAAGCCCAGTTCGGACTTGGCTTGCAGAAGAAAAGCCGTTTTCTTGGCGATGCTGTCGATCACCGTCACCTGCAGTTCCGGTCGTGCAATCGCCAGCGGAATGCCGGGCAAGCCCCCGCCACTGCCCACGTCAAGCACGCTTTCAGCCTGAAACAACGGCACTGCCGCCAGCGAATCCAGCAGGTGATGGCTCACCATGCGTTCGATGTCGCGCACGGCGGTCAGGTTATACACCCGGTTCCATTTATCCAGCAAGGCGAGATAGGCCAGCAATTTCGCTTCGGCGTCTGCGGGCATGGCCAGATCCAGCGCGGCCACTCCCGCGGCAAGTTGCGTCGCGAGCGTCATGCGCTTTGCTTCTGCTCGCCAGGCTTGAGTCCGCGCTGTGTTTTGTCCGGCGCGAACCCGCGCTTGGCATACACCAGCAGCACCGAGATCGCCGCCGGCGTAATACCCTGCAGCCTCGCCGCCTGGCCCAGGGTTTCAGGGCGCGCCTTTTGCAGGCGCTGGCGCACTTCCATCGACAGCCCGGTCAGCAGGCTGTAATCGATATCGGCGGGGAAACGCAGGGTTTCCTGATCACGCTGACGGTCAACCTCATCGTTCTGGCGATCGATGTAACCCTGGTATTTGGCGGCGATTTCGACCTGCTCGGCGACACTTGCATCATCAATCGCCTCGCCGCCACCGGGCAAGCTCAGCACCTGCGCGTAGCTCAGGGTGGGACGGCGCAGCAACTCGAACAGGCTGTATTCGTGATCAATTGGCTGGCCGATCAGACGGGTCGCCGCCTCCGCGGGCAGCATGGCCGGGTTGACCCAGGTTGCCTTGAGCCGCTCCGTTTCACGTGAAACAGCGTCGCGCTTGCGGCTGAAGGCATCCCAGCGTACGTCATCGACTACGCCCAGCGCGCGCCCGATTTCGGTCAGACGCATATCGGCATTGTCCTCGCGCAGTTGCAGGCGATATTCGGCGCGACTGGTAAACATGCGATAGGGCTCGGATACGCCGCGCGTGATCAGGTCATCGACCAGCACGCCGAGATAGGCTTCATGCCGACCCGGGCTCCAGGCGTCCTTGCCCTGAACCTGCAGTGCCGCGTTGAGTCCGGCCAGCAAACCCTGCGCAGCGGCTTCCTCGTAGCCGGTTGTCCCATTGATCTGGCCAGCAAAAAACAATCCTGCGATGGTTTTGGTTTCGAGCGAGGCTTTCAAATTGCGCGGGTCGTAATAGTCGTATTCGATGGCATAACCGGGGCGCAGGACATGTGCGTTTTCCAGTCCAGGGATCGAGCGCACGATAGCCAGTTGCACATCGAACGGCAGCGAGGTCGAAATGCCATTGGGATAAACCTCATGGGTGGTCAACCCCTCCGGCTCGAGGAAAATCTGGTGCGACGCCTTGTCGGCAAAACGGGTGATCTTGTCCTCGATCGAAGGACAATAACGCGGCCCCACGCCCTCTATCACGCCGGTGTACATAGGCGAACGATCGAGCCCGCCGCGAATGATCTCATGCGTCTGTTCGGTCGTGTGCGTGATCCAGCAAGGTCGTTGATCAGGGTGCATCGTCACGGCGCCCATAAACGAAAACACCGGTGCCGGGTCATCGCCCGGCTGGGTTTGGGTGCGGCTGTAGTCGATGCTGCGGCCATCGATGCGCGGCGGCGTGCCGGTTTTCAGTCGCCCCACCGGCAAACTCAGCTCGCGCAAACGCGCAGCGAGCGATACCGAAGGCGGGTCACCCATGCGCCCGGCAGCAAAGTTTTCCAGCCCCACATGGACCAAGCCGGACAGAAAGGTGCCCGTGGTCAACACCACCGCGCGGCCCCCGAACACGATGCCGAGCTGAGTTTTTACGCCGACCACCTGATCGCCGTCGAGCACGAGGTCGTCGACTGCCTGCTGAAACAAGGTGAGATTGGCCTGGTTTTCCAGCCGCTGGCGAATCGCCGCCTTGTATAGCAGCCGGTCCGCCTGCGCACGGGTGGCGCGCACCGCCGGCCCTTTGGACGAGTTGAGCGTGCGGAACTGGATGCCCGACTCATCGGTAGCAATGGCCATCGCACCGCCCAATGCATCGACTTCCCTGACCAGGTGCCCCTTGCCTATTCCGCCGATTGACGGATTGCACGACATTGCGCCCAGGGTTTCGATGTTGTGCGACAGCAGCAGCGTCTTCGCGCCCATGCGCGCGGACGCAAGCGCGGCCTCGGTGCCGGCATGGCCGCCACCGACCACGATCACATCAAACGAATCCGGGAAGTTCATCGCGACATTTTACCCGCTGCCAGCCAGAGTTTCACGTGAAACATCCACGCAACGCCCGGATCAACCAGCCTGCTTGGCCTCCAGCGCTTCCCAGCGCGCCAGCGCATCGAGCAGTTCGGCATCGATCGCTTCGCTGCGGGCCTGCAATTTGGCGGCACCCTTGGCGTCGGTTTGATACAGCGCGGGGTCGGCCAGCCGTGCCGCGATATCCATTTGCTCGGTTTCCAGCTGCTGGATGAGCGCAGGCAGGGCTTCGAGCTCACGTGCGTCCTTGTAATTCAGCCGGGATTTGGTAGCAGGCTTGGTCGCGGCGACAGGCTTAGAGGCCTCCGCCTTTGCAGCCGGCGCCTGGGTTTGCTGACGCTTCCAGGCCAGCCAGTCACCGTAGCCGCCGACGATTTCGGTCAGCTTGCCATCACCTTCGAATACGATCGACTGTGTCACGACGTTGTCGAGGAAAGTGCGGTCGTGGGAAACGATCAGCACGGTGCCGCTGTATTCCTGCAGCAGCTCTTCGAGCAATTCCAGCGTATCGATGTCGAGATCATTGGTCGGCTCGTCCAGCACCAGCAAATTGGCCGGACGCGCGAACAGCCGCGCCAGCAGCAGACGATTGCGCTCGCCGCCTGACAGGGCGCTGACCTTGGCGCGCGAACGCTCGGCCGGGAACAAGAAGTCCTCCAGATAACTGATCACGTGCTTGCGCTGCCCGCCAATCTCAACAAAATCAGACCCGGGGGCAATAGTGTCGATCAGGGTGGCATCGTCGTTCAACTGGTTGCGAAACTGATCGAAATATGCGACTTCGAGCTTGGTTCCCTGCTTGATGGTGCCGGAAGTAGGCTGCAATTCGCCGAGGATCAGACGGATGAGCGTAGTCTTGCCTGCGCCGTTGGGGCCCAGCAAGCCCAGCTTGTCGCCGCGCAGCAGGGTGCCGCTGAAGTCGCGGATCAGCATGCGGTCGTCGTAGCCATAGCTGACGTGTTCCATTTCGGCAACGATCTTGCCTGAGCGATCGCCCGAGTCGATCTGGAAACCCACTTGCCCGGTTTGACCGATGCGCGCCTCGCGGGTCAGGCGCAAGGACTCGAGCCGGCGCACCCGGCCCTCGTCGCGGCAACGCCGTGCCTTCACGCCCTTGCGGATCCAGGCTTCTTCCTGTTTCCAGAATTTGTCGAATTTGCGGTTGTGCACCACTTCGATTTCCAGTTGCTCGGCTTTCTTGACCTGATAGGCGCTGAAATTGCCCTGATACTCACGCAACTGGCCGCGATCCAGCTCGACAATACGATTGGCCACGTTGTCCAGAAAACGCCGGTCATGGGTGATGAACAGCAACGCGCCCTTGAAATCGGTCAGCAGGCTTTCCAGCCATTCAATCGCCGCAAAATCGAGGTGGTTGGTCGGCTCGTCGAGCAGCAGCAGCTCAGGCTCGGTAACCAGCGCACGCGCCAGCGCCACGCGCTTTTTCAGTCCACCGGACAAGGTCTCGACCGTGCGATCGGCTTCCAGCCCCAGCCGCTGCATGGTCTCCTCTACCCGGCTGTTCAGCCGCCAAGCATCGTGGACTTCGAGTTCTTGCGACAGCCGCTCAAAGTCTTCGTACGCGTCCATGTCCCCCTCGGCGACCCGATGCGCGACGGCATGATAGTCGGCGAGCAGGCGCTGCGCTTCACCCACGCCCTCGGCCACCGCCTCAAACACCGTATGACCGGACTGAAATTGCGGCTCCTGCGGCACATACGCCAGCTTCAGCGCGGGCTTGCGCCAGACATCGCCCGCATCCGGCGGATTGATTCCGGCGATGACTTTGAGCAAGCTGGACTTGCCGGTGCCATTGCGGCCAATCAGGCCAATGCGCTCGCCCGCATCGACCACCAGGGAGGCGCCGTCCAGCAGCGGGTGGTGGCCATAGGCCAATTCGAGGCGGTCAAAAGTAAGTAAAGGCATGATCTGGCAGTAAAAAGAGCGAGTGCAGGATTATCCGCGATTGAGCGCGGCATGGACGGCACGCGCGATATTTAATGCGCCCGGGGTGTCGCTGTGCAGGCAAAGCGTATCGGCCAGTACCCGGATGCGGCCACCGCCCAGGGTGCTGAGGGCTGCGCCCCTCGCCAGCGTATCGGCCTGTGCTGCTGCGGTCGCAGGTTCCACAATCAGCGCGCCGCTGGTTTCACGTGAAACCAACTGGCCGTTGGTCTGGTAGCGACGGTCGGCAAAGGCCTCGTTCAAAACGGCCAGTCCGGCAGTCTGCCCGGCGGCAACCAGACGCGAGCCCGACAGGCCCAGCAGGATCAGCGTCGGGTCGAACGCCACCACCGCCCGTGCAATCGCACGCGCCACGACAATGTCACGCGCAGCCACGTTGTAGAGCGCGCCATGCGGCTTGACATGCGCCAGCCGCATGCCCCGCTTTGCGGCCTGTTCGGCCAGACATTCGGTTTGCTGCGTGACCCATGCTGCGATTTCATCGCCCGATGCCGCCAATGCGCGACGCCCGAATTGTGCGCGATCGGGGTAACTCGGGTGCGCGCCCACCGCCACCCCGTGTTCGGCCGCCAGAGACAGGGCGGTGCACATGCTGGCAGCGTCGCCGGTGTGTCCGCCACAGGCAATCGACACCCGGTCCAGATACGGCATCAGGCTGGCATCATCGCAGCCTTCGCCAATGTCGGCGTTCAGTTCCATCATCCTCATTCCCCGATCGAGCTCGCTGCAACGGCGAGGGCCTGCGCCGCGTCGACGGATATCGTTGCAAACCGCACCGTATCGCCCGGTTGCAGCTGTGCCAGCCGCGGCCAGTCCGCGGCGATGACCCCGGCAATCACCGGATAGCCGCCAGTAACCGGGCCATCCCAGCCGAGGATGATCGGCTGGCCGTCCGGTGGAACCTGAATGGCGCCGGGCATCACCCCCTGCGACGGCAACGCTGACCGGCGATGTGTTGCGGTGGCCCCCTGCAGGCGCAAGCCGCGTCGGTCAGACGCAGCCCTCACCCGATACGGGGTACAGAACAACGCCGTCAACCCGGCATCATCAAAATGATCCGCCTGCGGCCCCGCGATCACGCGCAAAGCCATGCTGTCCGGACGCGCAGCAGGCCCAGTGACCCGACCGCCGCTCACCTCGGCCGCCCCCTCTCCGGTGGGCAACCTGTCTCCGGCTTGCAGCCTGCGCCCCTGATATCCGCCAAACCCGGCTGGCAGGAAGGTGCTGCGACTGCCCATCACCAGCGGCACCGTGATCCCGCCGCGCACCGCCAACCAGCAGCGGCAGCCCGCCTCCGCCCGCCCCAGCATCAGGCTTTCGCCCGCCGCCAGGATCAGCGGGGCGTTCCATGGCACGGCCGCTCCACTGCTGCGGGTGACGCTGAAGCGCGCGCCTGCCAGCGCCACCACACCACCGGCCGGGAAATGCAGCACCGGCCCGGTCAGCGTGACTTCAAGCCCCGCTGCCCGACTGTCATTCCCCACCAGCCGGTTGGCCGCCGCCAGCGCAAGCGGATCTGCGGCGCCCCCGGCAGGCACGCCAAGCGCGCCGTAACCGGGTCGCCCCTGATCCATCACCAGATCGCACAGACCGGCGCGCAGGACTTCAATCATGCGGCAACAAAACGCACACGATCACCCGGCAGTAGCAAGGCAGGGCCGGCGCGTTGCGGATCGAACACGCTCACATCGACCCGACCAACCAGATTCCAGCCGCCGGGACCGCTGACGGGGTAAATCCCGCAATATCCGCCGCCGATGGCCACGCTTCCGGCAGCCACCCGCACGCGCGGCGATGCCCGGCGCGGCGCGTGCAACGCAGCGGGCAAGCCGCGCAAGTAAGGAAAGCCCGGCTGAAACCCCAAAAAGGCAACACGGTATTCCACCGCTGAATGGCTGTGGATATAGGTTGCACGATCCATTCCTGCCTGCTGCGCCAGCTCGTCCAGATCGAGCCCCGCCGCACCGCCGTATTCGACGGTGATCTGGTGCAGCGTTCCGCTAGACGCTGGCCGGCTCACCGCATCCTGACTCAAGGCCAGGCGCAAGGCCGCTGACATCACCGCGCCGCGGCGCAAAATCAGCAGCACATTGCCATCTGCCGGAATGATGTCCTCGATTTCCGGCCATTCCCCCCCGGCAAGCGCCGTATAGCGCGCCAGTGTCGCCTCGCCCGTTTCCAGCCGCACGCCACGCTCGCTCACCCAGCGCCAGATCACGGCGGCGGGTTGGCCGGTTCTTTGCGGTGAAAGTCCAGCGTATGGATTATCGAAGTCTTGCGTCATGCGGATCGGTTACGCGCTGTTTCCGTTGACGGCCAGTGTACCGGCAACTCAAGTGCGTGCAATCTGCTGGCAACTCACAAGCTGATGAAAACGTTGGAGAAGGCAGACCAGGCCAGTGTTCCGTGAGGGCGTTGCAGGTTTCCCCGGCAAGCCCGCTGTCGGGTCAAGCAGAACGCTTCGGTCAGTTGCTCACGCCTGACTGACTTGCCCACAGCGCGTCGAGGTTTGTGATGCCCCACTTGGCTGCGTCCTCGCGGCCGACGATCTTTTCCGTCGAACCGGGGCGCGAAAGATCGAGCATCTCCGGCACGATGCAGGTCTGCGATTTGGTCGAGAAGAAGACTTTGACGCGCGGCGCCAGCAGCGATTTTTCCGACTGCTCGATCACCACCGCCAAACGGCCTGAGCTCAATTTTACCAACGAGCCATTGGGGTAGATGCCAATGCTCTTGATGAATGCCTGAAATACGCGCTCGTCGAAATGACTTTTGCTCCATTCGGTCATTTTGCGGATGGATTCCGCCGGGTCCCAGCCCGCCTTGTAGGGGCGGTTGGAGGTGATGGCATCGTAGACATCGCACACCGCCCCCATTTTGGCAAAAAGGCTGATTGCGTCGCCCGCGAGCCGGTCAGGATAGCCGCTGCCGTCGATCTTTTCGTGGTGGTGCAAACAGACATCCAGCACGATGGCGCTGACGCTGTTGCTTTCGACCAGCAGGCGATGGCCCTCGGCCGGATGTCGCTTGATAACGTCAAACTCAAAGTCGGTGAGTTTGCCGGGCTTGTTCAACACGGCCATCGGCATCACGGATTTGCCCAGGTCATGCAACAGGCCGGCCATACCGGCTTCGCGCACTGTCTTCTCGTCCAGATTCAATTGCCGCCCCAGCGACACCATCAACGCGCACACCGCGACGGAATGCATGTAGGTGTAATCGTCGGCGGACTTGATCCGCGCCAGACTGATCAGCGCGCCCGGATTGCGCATCACCGACGAGGAGATTTCCTCGACCAGCTCGCCGACCGCATCGGCATTGATGGCGTTGCCCATGCGCACTTCCTGAAACATCGAAATAACCGCCCGCCTGGCCTTGGCGCAGATCATGGCGGCCTGCCTGAGCTCATCACTCATTTCCACCGGCCCAGGCGATTTCATCCGTTGCGCGACCTCCGCCTCCATCAGGACTTCGGTGGCGGACTGTTCGACCGCCACCTGGGACACCGCCGGGGTCTCGGCCGATACATCCAGACCCTTGTCGACATCAATCCAGGCCTCGGTGATGCCACTCGCGAGGATGCGCTTGATCTCATCCGGATCGGTCAGGATGAACTTGCTGCGCCAGAAGGGATGATCCATCCACGAACCGCACAGCTCGTGCAGATGCATACCCAATTGCAGGTTTTTAGCTTGGATTTTTTTCAGCACAGCGTCGTGTTTGATGGTGAGCATCAATCAGCATTAAGCGGGTCTATCGTTAACGGCTACTCCATACGTATCTTGACCCGGCCGGCACGAATGCACGCAAAGCGCGGCTCAAAACGGCCAACCGATGAACGGTCATTGATATTCGTAACCATATAACTAATCATATAGCCATGAAACCCCATTACCTCATCCATGGCATGCCCCCCGAGTGGTCGGGGGTCGCACTCGTCTTCACCGCGCTCGGCGACGACTGGCGGCAACGGATCCTGCTGGCCTTCGAGCCGGGCGAACGGCTTTCCATCAAGGACATTGCCGACGCGCTGCCGCTATCGCGAACCGCAGTGGTGCACCACCTCGGTGTATTGCGCGACGCCGGCATTCTGATTGCAGAAAAGTCCGGCCGGTCCGCTATGTATCACCTGGACGAAAGCCGCCTGCAGTGGGCACTCGACGCGCTGCGCGCCTATATCCAAACCCTGCATCCGGGCCAAACCCTGAATCTGGAAACTGACCATGCGTAAAGCCATCAAGCTGTTGCTGAAAACCCTGTTTAGCCTGCTGTTCCGCGTACAGCGCCGCGGCAGGCTGCCGCCCCATCAAGCCGGCCAGCGTCTGCTGATTGTGGCAAACCACGAATCCCTTCTCGACGGCATGCTGCTCGGCCTGTTCCTGCCGCTGGATCCGGTGTTCGTAGTCAACACCGAAATCGCCCGGCAGCCGCTGTTCAAGGCGGTGTTGGCGCTGGTGGACTATCTGGCGGTCGACCCGACCAATCCGCTGGCGATGCGCCGCGTGGTCAAGCTGCTGGAATCGGGGCGGCCGGTGGTCATTTTCCCGGAGGGCCGCATCACCACCACGGGCAGCCTGATGAAGGTCTACGACGGCCCGGCCTTTGCCGCTTCGCGCACCAGCGCCACCATCGTGCCGGTGCGCATCGACGGCGCGTCGCGCACCTATTTCAGCCGGGTGTCGGGAAATTATCCGAAGTCGCTGCTGCCGCGCCTGACCCTGTCGATCCAGCCCGCCGTCAGCATCCCGGCGCTGAATGGCGCCACGGCGAAAGCTCGCCGCCAGGAAGCCGGCGAGCACATGCGCAGGATCATGCAGCACATGCTGTTTGCTTCGCATCCGCGGCAAAACTTGCAGTCCGCTTTCCTCGATGCGGTGGCGATCTACGGCAGCCAGCGCCCCTGCCTCGAAGACATGAAGCCATCGCGCCTGACTTATGGCGAGACCCTGAAAATGACGCTGGCGCTGGCACGCCTGACCGCGCGCATCACCCGGCCCGGCGAAACCGTCGGCGTGCTGATGCCGAGCGCCGCCTCGACATTGGGCCTGCTGCTCGGGCTGCAGACCGCCGGCCGCGTTCCCGCCATGCTCAATTTCACCGCCGGCGCCGAAGGCATGCAGTCAGCCTGCCATGCGGCCGGCATCCGTACCCTCATCACCTCGCGCGCCTTCATCGAGAAGGCCAAGCTCGAACCCGTGATCGCCGCACTGATCGGCATCCAGCTGCACTATCTGGAAGACCTGCGCGCGCAGATCACGCTGGCCGACAAACTGTGGATCGCGCGGGCCGTACTGTTTCCTCGTAGCGTGATCCGCGCAACCGATCCCGAGCAGCCTGCCGTGGTGCTGTTCACCTCCGGCACCGAGGGCAAGCCCAAGGGCGTGGTGCTATCGCACCGGGCGCTGCTGGCCAACGTCGCGCAGATCCGCGCGGTGATCGACGTCACCCCGGCCGATAAGGTGCTGAACGTGCTGCCGCTGTTCCATTCCTTCGGGCTGACCGGCGGCGCGCTGCTGCCGCTGTTGTCGGGTGCCGAAGTGGTGCT
>Ga0208375_1001589_pt1 | contig 24796 bp, 30 predicted proteins | sample RifOxyD1_FD_184038 | JGI IMG/M metagenome (GOLD analysis project Ga0208375, IMG submission 184038) | Soil microbial communities from Rifle, Colorado - Rifle Oxygen_injection D1 (SPAdes) | ecosystem: Environmental > Terrestrial > Deep subsurface > Rock core/Sediment | place: Rifle, Colorado...
TGAAGCAGTTTTTGATTATATAAAAAATCAAGAGTTGCACCATTCATTTCATTGAAGACGAAAGGACGCCGTGCCCTTTAGGGCACGGAGGATGTCACATTAGAGTTAAGGATAATTATTTTAGGAATAATTAAAATTTTGAAATAGGAGAATAAATATTAAGAGATAAGGAATTTGGGTAATTAATTTGGAATATAATCATTTTTTTCCTCTTTCTTTGTTCATCTTTTCAAACGTAAAATCTGAGAGTTTTCATGTGAAAAGTTACTTTTTATTTCTGTTTAACTTTTCAAATGAATCTTCAACCATCTCGACTTCCTTTTTTAGAGAATCTATATTTTTTCCAAATGAACCGACGCGGTCAAGTATTGCAATCTGCATTTTGTCAAAGTTTTTTTCAATTCTCTTCAGCCTCTCGTCTATATCTTCGATTGCAGGTGCTGAAACTGTCATGAATTCTTTTAGTTTTTTTAAATCTTCCTCAATCTTTTTTACTTTTTCAAAGAAAACCTGCTCTGCAACTTCAATTATTGTCTCCGAGTTCATCGGATAGTTTTGTGGGTTGTTTTCGTAATTTTCTTCGGAAGGGGTTTCTTCATAATATTCTTCCTCCGAAGAGGAGTCAGAATAATAGGGAGGATAAGGGCTTTGCCCGGGCTCCTGGGCAGAATAATCTGAGTAAGTTTGATTTTGCGATGGAGCAGGTGAAGGGGTGTAAGTATCTTCCTCTTCAGGCTCTTCCTGCCTTTTTTCCTCTTCCTCACTTCCTCCCATTATTGAGGGAACCATCCCCTTTTTTGAATAATTTCCCTCCCCAGAGACTGCTTCTTTTATTTTTGACTGGTTCATTGCATCATTTATTTCCATAGGAGAAACTCCTTCGTTTCTTAGCCTCATTTCGATTTCATAATCGGGAGTTCCCTGGCGCTTCAAGTCAAGGATTCTGTCTGTTAGTGTCATATTATTTTATGTTTTTTTACTTTTTAACTTTTCTGTCCTTTGGGGATACTTTGAGTTGGAGCAAGTCTTCTTTAGTTGCGAATTCAAGTGGCTGGAACATTTTTGCCTGTTTTTTTAAAATTTCGAGGTCATCTTTTCTTGCAAATTTTGAAAATTCCGAAGAAATTGTCTCAATAAAATCTTTTATTTTTTCGACGCTTTTTTTAAGGATTTCAAGATCTTTTTTTACCTCCATAATTTCCTCTTCATATTTTTCCCTAAAGTCAATGAGGTTTTGTCCGACTAAAATAAGGCGGTCTTTTATTATTCTTTGTCTTTCTTCAAGATCCATAAAATTATTTCCGGAAAAGTTTGCCCCCCCGGAAGTTTCCCCTTCTTCCATAAGGAAATAGAGAAAGACAGGTTTAAATTTGTTTTGTAGGTTAATTCACAAATTAATATAAACTCTTTTTTCTTTTTTTCTTTTAAGGGAAGAGGCAAGAAATATGGAATTTGAAAAAGAGGCTAAACTTTACTCACACATTGTCAAAAGGGAAGGTGGAGAAGATATTTTGTACTTTAATTTTCATGGTTCATCTTATCCTCCAAGTGTTGCGCTTTTTCCGGAAGTGATGGAAATGGCTGTTGACGCCTTAATTGAAAATCCAAATGCTTCACGAATGATTTTTGTAACTGAAAAAAGCTATAACTATGACTTTCGCGAGACAAATTATCTTCTTGAGATTGCAAGCCTTTATGTTTATTTTTTAAAGCAGGAAGAAGTTCTTTCGCATAAAAAACTTGTGAGTCTTAATGAATCCTTTTTTTCAAAAAGGTATAACGAAATTTTTTCCTTTTTATATCTTTTTAAAAAAGACCCAATCGCTTCTTATTATGAACTTAAAAGATTTCTTATTGATGCAAAAATTTTCTTTCAAAGGCTAAATGGCGAAGAGAAAGTTGACCAAGGAAATTATATAAGACTTTTAGAAAAAATATTCTCCCTTGTTGAAAAGACAAAGCTCGTAACGGATGCTGAGGAGTATCTTCAAAATTATTTTCAGATAGGAAGGGAAATTTATGTGAATCTTTTTTCTCCGGATATAATTCCAAATTTTACATTTACGAGGCTTGTTAGTGGCCTTCCTCCAGATTCTGAAATTGTTGACCAGTATGAAGTTTCAATAGATGATTTTGATATAAGCAATGTTACAATTTTAAAAAAGAAAGACGAGTCAAAATTGATTTATCACCTTTCGCCTCCCGAATCTCTTTTGACCGAAGAAGAAAATTATCTTTTAAATCTTGCAAGGGGCGTTTTAATTGAACATCAGCCAAAGGCTGAAGAGTTTACGGATGTCGAAAGAACAAGAAAAGTTTTTTTTAATATTTCAAAAGATTTGATAAGGGATCTTGCGCAAAGCAGAAGCGTTAAATTAAATTATCTTTCACTCATGAAACTTTCTTCAATTTTGGTCCGTCATACAATTGGGTTTGGGCTTGTGGAGGTTCTTTTGAAGGACAAAAACCTTCAGGACATCTCCCTCAATGCCCCAATTTCCCAGACTCCAATTTATGTAAGGCATAATGATTACGATGAATGCATAACAAATATCCTTCCAAGCCGCGAGGATGCAGATTCATGGGCGGCAAAGTTCAGGATGATTTCGGGAAGACCTCTTGATGAAGCAAATCCAATTTTAGATACTCAGCTTGAGATTGATGACCTTAGAGCGAGGATTGCAATTGTTCAGGATCCTTTAAGTCCTGATGGGCTTGCTTTTTCAATAAGAAGGCACAGGGAGTCTCCTTGGACTCTTCCTTTATTCATTCAAAATAAGATGCTTAATCCTCTTGGAGCAGGTCTTTTAAGTTTTTTAATTGACGGAGCAAGGACAATTTTAATAGCCGGCACCAGGAGTTCAGGAAAAACTTCTCTTTTGGGAAGTCTTATGCTTGAGATAAATCCAAAGTCAAGAATAATAACGATTGAGGATTCACTTGAACTTCCTGTAGAATCCCTGAGAAAACTTAATTTTGACATTTTAAGGATGAAAGTTCGTTCTGCTCTTTTAAAATCAGGGACTGAGGTTTCAGCCGATGACGGGATAAGAACCTCTCTTCGTTTGGGGGACTCAAGCCTTATAATCGGGGAAGTTCGTTCGGTTGAGGCAAAAGCACTTTACGAAGCAATGAGGGTGGGGGCTTTGGCTAATGTTGTTGCCGGAACAATTCATGGTGCGTCTCCTTATGGAGTTTTTGACAGAGTTGTAAATGATTTGGGAGTTCCTGCAACTTCATTTAAGGCTACAGATGTGATTGCTGTAGCTAACCCAATAAAATCCGCCGACGGGCTTCATTCGTGGAGGAGACTACTCGAAATTTCAGAAGTTAAAAAACACTGGAAGGAAGATCCTATAAGAGAAAAAGGGTTTAGTGCGCTTATGGAGTACGAGGTTGAAAAGGATGAACTTCAAGCAAGTGATGCCTTGATAAATGGAGAGAGTGATGTAATAAAAGACATTGCTTCAAAAGTTAAAGGATGGGCGGGAAACTGGGATGCGGTTTATGACAATATTCTCCTAAGATCAAAAATAAAAAATGAAATTGTAAAAGTTTCCGAGCAGACTGAAAAGAAAGAAATCCTTGAAGCGAAGTTTAATGTTTTATCAAATCATCATTTTCATAAAATCTCTGATGAAGTAATTAATGAAGTCGGCCTACCTCTCCAAGACAAAGTTTTTCCCAAGTGGCAAAAATGGCTTAATGAAGAAGTTAAGAAGATGTGAGTAAGAGGGGAATCTTAATTCTAAACATTTATTAATTATTTTCTCTTTGGTAAATATAAGAGGTGAAATATGCCAGGAGAAAACGTTAAAGATATTCTAAGAAAATACGGGGCAAAAATAGAGAGCGAAGTAAATTCATATTCTGAATCCGGAAGATACAGTTCCTCATATGAAACTTTCAGGGGGGAAACTTCAAGGGAATATTCAACCTATGAAAGATGGGTCAACAGCCTCGGAAACATAGTCCATGTCAGACCTTCAAAAAGTGATGAGAATAAACTTAGGAAGTTTATTGATTCAGCGCACCTTTCAATTGAGCCCTGGCAGGCAATAAGCCTCTCAGTCATGAGTTTTTTGGTTATTTTTCTTCTTGGACTTTTTATTTCGGTTGCTGTTGTTTTGATTAATAACGGAGACCTCGCAACTTTTCCCATTCTCTTCTTTTTTTTAGTCACGGCCTTTTCGCTTTTTTTATTTTCATTTTTGAATTCTTATCCTGAGAGGATTGCAAGAAAATGGAGGCTTAAAGCTTCAAGCCAGATGGTTTTAGCCATTCTTTATATTGTTGTTTATATGAGACATACATCAAACCTCGAGAAAGCAATCCAGTTTGCATCTGAGCACCTTCAATATCCTTTGGCGTTAGATTTCAAGAAAATATTTTATGATGTTGAAATAGGAAAATATCCGACGATAAAAGAAAGCCTAGATAATTATCTTGAAGGCTGGAGGGATTATTCTACAGAATTTATAGAAGGTTTTCATTTAATTGAATCAAGTTTGTTTGAGCCTGATGAATCACGCCGTATTTCAACCCTTGAAAAGGGGCTCCAAGTTGTTCTTGATGGAGTTTATGAAAAAATGCTCAAATTCAGCCATTCAGTAAGGAGCCCTTTAACAAACGTTTATATGCTGGGGGTTGTTTTGCCCACATTGGGTCTTGCTTTAATTCCTCTTGCTTCGGCAATGATAGGAGGAATTTTAACTTATGTTCATGTTTTTCTTCTCTTTAACCTTTTAGTTCCCTTCATGGTATACTACCTAACAGACAAAGTTTTAAGCATGAGACCGGGGGGATATGGAGAAACAAACCTTCTTGAGATGAATCCCCTTTATTCCAAATATAAAAGTCAGGCTCCTTATAGAAAAGCATTTTTACTCGCTTTCCCGCTTTTTATTATAAGTATTATTCCCCTCCTTTTTCAGTTTACTCCAATTCCCGAATCTTTAGGAATTCCAAGAGATTTCACTTTTTCAGAAATCGGGCTTTCATTTTTAGGCAGTGGAGAGGTTTTTGAGTTTGTTACAACAGCAATGGGAGTAAGAGGACCTTTTGGTCTTGGCGCTCTTCTTTTAGGAATGTTTTTTCCGCTGTCAATTGCCGTATTTTTTTCGGTTGCTTATAAAGGGAAAACAAAAGAATTAATTGTTGAAAGGGATAAAACAAAAGAGCTTGAAGCAGAATTTAATAATTCTCTTTTTCAGCTTGGAAATCGCCTTGGAAACGGTGTTCCTCCCGAATTAGTTTTTGGAAAAGTTTCCGAATCAAACAAAAGCCTAAGAACAGGTGAATTTTTTTCAAGAGTTAATTACAATATTCGCCAGATGGGAATGAGTGTTGAAGGGGCAATTTTTGACAAAAACCGAGGCGCCTTAAGAATTTTTCCTTCAAATTTGATTGCGACTTCAATGAGAGTTTTAATTGAATCTTCAAAGAAGGGTCTTAAGATTGCAGCGGTGAGTCTTATGAGCATTTCAGAATACGTCAAGAATCTTGATAAGATAACAATGAGACTAAAAGATTTACTTGCCGAAATAATAAGTGATATGAAAAGCAACATGACTTTTTTGGCGCCTCTTCTTTCGGGAATTGTGATTGGTTTAGCTGCAATGATAACTTCTATACTGGGTTTGCTTAATTTGGGGGATCTTGCCGATGCCTCAAACCTTGGGACACTGACAAACCTTTTAAGCATCTTTCAATATAAGGACATGATTCCTCCATATTTTTTGCAGATTTCGATAGGAATTTATTTAATAGAAGTAATTTTTATTTTGACCTCCACCCTTGTAACGATTGATTCAGGTGAGGACAGGCTTGAGAGAATAAATAAAATAGGAATAAATTTAAGCAGGGGAATGGGACTCTATTTTGTTGTTGCTTTGATAAGCATCATCGCTCTTTCTTTGTTGAGCGTGTTTGTATTAGGGAATTTATTAGGGTAGTTTAGTAATTTTTATTAAATATACTTTTTTTAATTGAGTATGCATATAGAAAGATTAACCTTTTTTCTTCCATTAATTTTAATCGGAGTTTTTGGATAATTATACTTGTTGATGCGACCCAAAGAAAATTTAAAGATAGTTTTAAAAAAATTTGAGAAATTGTTATCTTTAGAAATATAAGTTGCTTTTAATTATTAGTTGTTTAGCCTCCTCAAGTTAAAAACATTTATTAAATCCCTTTCTTTTATCAATTTATGAAGAGGCTTTGTGTTGCTAAAAACAAAAAAGGGGTTGTTTCAGAATATCTTCCCTGGATATTAATTTCAATTGCGGTTTTGGTTGTTGTTATGGTGGCAATTTTTTTCCTTAAGGAGAAAGGGGTTTCAGTTCTTGATTTTATTAAAAATATTTTAGGGAGAGGATAATGTCAGAGTTAACAATTGAGCAGATTATAAAGTTGATTTTGGGGGTTTTGGTAGTTATTGCAGTTATAATCGGGCTTTATTTTATTTTCAAGGAGAAAATTATAGAATTCTTTAACGGGATTTCCCCCGGAATTTCTGAACTTTGGAGGGGTTTTTTATGAGGAAGATAATAAGGAACAAAAAAGGCTTTCTTCTTGCAAGCGAAGTCTTGAAAATTGTTTTAGCGGTTATTTCAATTACATTTTTGATTTACCTTCTCTTTTCAATTTATTATGCAAACATAAATGCACAAAAAAAAGAGGAAGCAGAATCAACGCTAAAAAGAATAGGAGACATTATCACAAGGATAAACAATGGTGCTATAATGAGAGAGATGATGAATGATATAACTCCTGTTTCCTGGAGTTTTTTTAGTTTTGTCGAAAGTGAAAAAAAACCAAATTTATGTGCAGGAGAAGATTGCATGTGCATTTGTGATTCTGTTAACTTTGACAATTTTCTTTTTTGGAGCGACAGGCAGATAAATGAGTGTGATGGAAACGGAATTTGCCTTACAGTTAAAAATTTGAATAAGTTTGAAAGTTTCAAAATAAAATCCGCAGATGATGGGGGAACAAACATTGAAGTTTCAAAGGACGGGAAATCTATTGAGGTGAAAGAAGCATGAACTTTGAGGAGATGATAAAATATATTATCTGGATTGTTGTTTTTGCAATAGCTTTATTAGGATTATACACTTTATTTAGAAACTTGGGGGTGTTTTAAATGTTCAAAAAAGGAGAACTCACGACTGAGCAGATAGTTTTATTAATTATTTTAATTGCAAGTTTTGCCGTCATTTTGTTTTTTCTTCTTAAACTTAATTTAGGTCAGGAAACTGATACAGAAATATGCCATAATTCGGTTGTTACGAGGGGAACTTCGATTATTCCAACAGATGCTCTTCCGCTTAAATGCAAAAAGCAGTATGTTTGCATTTCACTGGACGGAAGCTGTGAGGCAATGACAAAACCAGATGATTTAATTAAAGTTAAAACAGAAGAGGATGTTTACAAAGCACTTGCTGAAGATATGGCAGACTGCTGGTGGATGTTTGGAGAGGGTAAAGTGAATTATGCCGGGTCCGAAGTGGACCCAAAACTTTATTGCTCACTTTGCTCTCAAATTGCGTTTGATGATTCCGTAAAAAATCTATTTGGGAATCAGGATTCTTTTGACAAAAAAAATCTTTATGATTACCTTGCAAAAACCAAGAGGTCTGATGGACAAACTTATTTAGGCTATTTGAACTTGCAGGGGTTTGAAGGTTACTCGGGAGAGTATGGGGAAGTGGATTTAACAAAACAACATTATTCTTTGATGGGAATTACAAGTGACGTGAGTACCTGGGGGTGGATAGGAATTGTTGGAGGCACTGCAGGAGTTATTACTGCAGGAATTGTTCTTTTCCCTTGGACAGGAGGACTTTCTATGGTAGGAGCTTTAACAATTGCGGGAGTTGCTTCTGGAGGGGGTGTTGTAGGAGGAGTTTTAGTTGCCCCTGTAGTAAAGGGTCTGAGTGGAAATCAATTTATTCCCCCTTCATTAATAGAAGTAAATTCTCAGGAATTTAAAGACCTAAATTGTGAGTCAATCACGACATCAAGTTAAATTATTATTCATTCCGTATAAAGACAACTTTTATTAATTATGATTCTTTTTTTATTGCATGCATAAAAAGAGGGGAAAAAAGGGCGAGATTTTGGTTGAGAACATAATTTTTATTGTTCTGAATGTCCTTTTTTTGGCAATTCTTATTATTTTTTTATTGAATCAGGGAAATGGAACTCTTCTCCTTGAGGATTCGTATTCAAAAGAAATTGCACTTTTAATTGATTCAGCAAAACCGGGGATGATAATGACAATCAATCTTGAGAAAGCAAAAGAAGTTTTGGACAAAAATGGAATCTCTTTTGATGAGGGAATTTTAATTAAAGACCATTATGTGACTGTAAAACTCGGAGAAAATAGCGGAAAGAGTTATCATTTCTTTAATGATATAGAAATTAATCCTTATCTTGAAAAAAATGGAGAGGGGGACTTTACAGGATTTTACACTTTAACTTTTGAGAAAAAAACATGACCAAGAAAATAAGCAGGAAAACTAAAATGAATAAGAAGGGGGACAAACTCTTGTCTGTATACTGGTTTCTCATTCTTGTAATTGTTGCGACTGGAATTGTTTTGATGGTAAATGTTTTTTATGGGAACCCGTATGATGTGAGGGAAATTGAATCTGCTCTTCTTGCAAACAAGGTTGCAGACTGTATATATTACGGGGGAGAAGTAAATCCCGAGATTTTTTCTGTTCAGGGAGTTTTCAAGGAATCATTTAGGGATGGGTTTATGGAGGATTGCTCGCTAAATTTTGATGTTCAGGGGGATTTTGTTCAGGTCCCTTATTACATCGAGGTGGATTTTTTTTCCGGAATTAATTCTAAGAAAAGTGAATTTAATATAACTGAAGGAAATAACAATTTAAAACCGGATTGTAAGATTGAAGTGGCTGACAGTTCCAAATTAGCAAAATGCACAGACAAAAGTTTTTTTATGAGAACCAAAAATGGCGGAGTATACTTTGTGAAACTCTTAACAATTATTTCGAAGACCAATGAAAACACAAATTAGAGAACTAGGAAAAAAAGGACAGGTTGGTGAAACTTTAACATGGATAGTTGCCACTCTCCTTGTAATAATTCTTCTTATTTTCTTTATTTTTGGGTCCTCGCTTTTGGGAAAAACAAAGAAATTGGGAAATACCTTTAGGGAAAGTTTAACATCAAGCCAGACTTTTGAGGGAACTGACCCTCTTCTTAAAAAATCTTTATTTGCTTATGTCACTGCTGGTTCTGATTTGGAGAAGATTAACCTTGACAGGGAAATATTTAATCTTGCTAACAGGCAGGGATCAGATCTTGATTATAACGAAACCAAAAAAAATATGATTTTGAGGTATGCTGAAAGATGAAATTTAAAAAAATTGGCAAAAAGGGAAATCTTCCCGTGACTTTTTTGGTAATGGGAATTTTTGCACTCTGCGGATTTGCGCTTCTTACATTTTTTATTTCTGATTTTAAAGTTAGCAATTCTTTTATAGGCCCAAGTGTTGTCATAAATGTCAGTTCGACAGCAGACGAATATCTTTTTTACAAAAACGAGGGGATGAGTTATGGAAATTTGAAGAAGATTTTTGATATAACAGAGGAGTATGAGAGGAGTTATATTGCTGAGAATAAAACAAATATTGAGGGGAGTTTTTTGGTTTTTGGGGGTAAAAGGGTTCTTCTGTTCTCTGTAAAGTACCAGGTTCCTTCATAGGAAGTTTTATAAATATTTTTTACTCTATTAACTAAAGAGAGATGGCATTACAAAATAAAAAGGGTCAGGGATTGAGTACAAGCACAATTATTCTTTTAATTTTGGGGCTTATAATTTTAGTTGTTCTTATATGGGGGTTTGTGACAGGATGGTCAGCCATGAATAATCTTATAAACCCCAGTAATGTTGACCAGGTTATTCAGGATTGTTATGCGGCCTGTTCAGTAAACAGTGCTTACAGTTACTGTTCTGCTGAAAGGGTTTTGAGGGCAAATGAGTATAAGATTAATACAAAATCAACATGTGCAGTATTTTCCCATGAGCCAAGTTTTTTGAAATATAATATTGCGGATTGTCCGACGATAGATTGTAATTTGCAATGCGCTGATGTTGTTATAGATGGAAAGAAAGGAAGTGTGGCTCTTACTTCAGGGAAGTATGACCTAAGCTCTTTAGCAAAAGAAGGAAGTTGTTTTATTAATTAGGTTTTAGTCTTTTGGGTTAAATTGTAAATTCATTAAAAAGAGAGCGAGAACCGCTCCAAAATTTTTTGAAGATAATTATAAATTGCTCCTTTTTTTATCAAAAACATTTTAAAGATTTGTTGTTTTGATTATTTCATGGCGGACAGAGGGGAAAGGCGAAATAAAAGAAAAGACAAAAGGGATGATAAGAAGGGGTACCCCTATAAGGTAGGAGGGAGATTCAGAACCGAAAATGTTGATATACTTGAACCAAGAAAAGTTTCAAAGAATAAAAGAAAAAATTAATTTTTATAAACTCTTTTTTCCTTGTTAAGTGATGATTGAAATGATTTTTTTATTTAGTCTCGCATTAATATGGATTTTATATGCAACAGTATCGGATTTGAGGTCAAGAGACATCCCAAACTGGCTCAACTTCAGCCTTATTATTTTTGCCCTGGGATTTAGATTTTTTTACTCTCTTTTTGACCTTAATGATTTTTCTTTTTTTTATCAGGGGTTAATTGGAGTGGGAATGTTTTTAATACTCGGAAATATTTTTTATTATTGTAAGGTTTTTGCTGGGGGGGACAGCAAACTGATGATCTCATTGGGAGCGGTTTTACCTATTTTTCCGTCTTTTATTCAAAATATCCAGGTTTTCCTCTTGTTCCTTTTTCTATTTTTTGTTGTGGGTTCAATTTACGGAATATTTGGAAGTGTTTATATAAGTATCAAAAGATTAAAAGAATTTAGAAGGGGCTTTTCACAGTTATTCTTAAAAAACAGAAAAATGCTTATAGTTTATTCATTTTTTGGGATTCTCTTTTTAGTTCTTGGGTTTTTTGCAATGCCCCTTTTTTACTTCGCCCTATTTATCTTCATATTCCCGTATTTTTATCTTTTTATAAGGGCTGTTGATGAATTTTGCATGGTGAAAGAAGTTTCCGTTTCCAAATTAACTGTTGGGGACTGGCTTTACAAAGATGTTAAAGTGGGAAGAAAAATGGTCAGGGCAAAATGGGAAGGGCTAAATGAAGAGGAAATAAAACTTTTAAATAAAAAGAAAAAAGTTTTAGTAAAGTATGGGATTGAGTTTTCACCGGTTTTTTTAATAAGTTTTGTTCTTTTTTGGATTTTTTTAGGATACAAAACTTTTGACTTTTTTCTTAAGGCACTTGGGTTTTAAGGAAATCTTTTTGGAAGCCATATACTTTTATCACTGATCTCTTCTTCACCCTTTTCTTTTTCATCCAGTTTTTCTTCCTGTTTGCTGTTTTTTTCAGAGGAGATTTCATCCAGTTTTTCTTTTATATTTTCCAATTCTTCAGGCGATGCCCTTTTTCTTTCTGAATTTAGTGTTTCACTTTTGTATACTGGCAATACGTTTAATATATCATGGCCCATAATGTTTGAGGAGACAAAGTCAACTCTTTTTGGGTTGAAGACTTTTTTTAACTTTTCTTTTATTTCGAGTGCAAGTTTTTCGGTTTCTTTTGGAAGGGATTCTTTTGAATTTATGTGCTCTTTTGGAATTATGAGCGAATGACCTGTTGATGCAGGGTTTATATCAAGAATCGCAATTGCTTTTTCATTTTCCCCTATTTTTGACGAAGGGATATCCCCAAAAACAATTGAGCAAAAAATGCACTGCGAATTTTTTTCATTTTCCCCCAGAAGACCCTGTTCTTTTAAGAATTCAACAAATTCTTCCTCTCCCATTTCATTTATGTTCGAGATGAGAGTGAGGGCTTTTTCTTCATCATAATTCTTTTTTATATGCTCAATTAATCTGGATTTTATATTTTCCAAATCTTTCTTTGTCTTTTCCATTCTAGATTATTTCTCTGTCACAAAGATAATTATACATTTCCCAGTAACCATTGCACATTAAAAGAGAAATCCGGTAAATTTCAGAGAGGGTGTCCATCTTTTTTTGATACAAATTTAATTTCATTTTTTATAAAAGAATTTTTCATTAATAAAGATTTATGCAATCTTTCTCATATCAATAAGCTGTGCAGAAGATACCCCCCCTATTTTCCCAAACTTTTCAAAGAGTTCTTCGGTGCTTTTGTCATCTGGGTAAAAGAAGAAAACTATCAGGGCTTTAAGCCCGAAGGCTATGGGCTCAACTGAATATTCTTTGTTTGTTCCTCCGAAGCTTTCAACTATTTTTTTTGCTTCTTTTTCGATTTTTTTAAGGTTCGTTTCCGTAGATTTTGGCATTAATTTGAATTTTGCACCGTTTATTCCCGCCATTTTTTTAAAAATGAGAGGGGGTTTATAAAATTAGTTATTGTTTTTTTTCTTTTTAATTCAAATTATCTTTTCTATTATTACTTTAAAATTTGCAAAATGCTTAAAAAGAATGATGAATTTTTTTTGTTATGAATATTAATTTCTGGGCAAAGAGGGGTGAATTTTATGGACGGGAGTTATGAAAAAATTTTGTCAAAATTGTCGAATCTTTCGGCAATAGAAGAAGAGGAGATTAACAGGCGTGTTGAAGCAAAGCGCTCGAAACTTTCAGGGCTTATAAGCAGGGAGGGCGCACTTCAGGTTATTGCTGCAGAATTAGGGATTTCTTTTGACAATGAAAAATTAAAAATTGATGAACTTTTGCCCGGGATGAGAAAAGTTCACTTTACGGGCAAGGTCATTACAATTTACCCCCTAAGAACATTTACAACAAAGTCTGGGGAAGAAGGAAAAGTTGTAAATATGATTATTGCAGATGACACTTCGAATATAAAGCTTGTTTTTTGGGACACAAATCATATTAGGATGATTGAAAAGGGAGAAATAAAAGAAGGAGTTTCAATAGAAATCTTTTCCGGAAATATGAGGCAGGGGGAGGTTCATATGGGGAGTTTTTCCGAATTAAAACTGAGTGATGAGGAATTTCCCAATGCCAAAACCGAAAAACAGATAAAAGCAAAGAGTATCAAAGATTTTAATGTCGGGGATAAAATAAATACCCGAGCTTTTGTTGTTCAGGCTTTTTCACCCAGATTTTTTAATGCAAATCTCGAAACAGGAAAAAAAGCAACGGAGGGAGAAATTTCTTCGGGAATTCCGACTGAAAAACGTGCAATTTTGAATATTGTAATTGATGACGGAACCGAAAATACACGGGCTGTTTTGTTTCATGAGATGGTCCAAAAGTTAGGATTAAGCGAGTATGAAGATGAAAACATAATTAATCAGCAGAAAGAAAATCTCCTTGGAAAAGAGCTAATCTTTGGAGGAAATGTAAGAATGAATTCTTATTTTAACAATCAGGAATTGATTGTGGATTCTGTGTCTGAAGTGGATGTTGAAAGATTAATTGATGAACTGGAAAATTGACTTTTTGAGTTGGTTTTAATAGTGAAGATACCCCTTATTTCTTTTCTTTTTAATTAATTCGTCATTTTTCTTTATTTCATTTTTAATTTCTAAATCTATATTTCTTTTTTTTATTCTGCAGTCGTGTTCGATTTTGCTTGCACTTCTATGCGAATGCCTGTAATTTTTTCCTTTTGACATAAGATATCTTTCATGTGCTTCATGGAGCAAAATAAATTTTCTTTCTTTTTGGGAGACATCATCGTCTATCCAGATTTCTCCTTCAGGAACAAAAGAATAAACTTTGTCATGCCCTCCTTCTACAAAATCTATGAAAAACATTTCTCGGACAATCTTTCCGTCCACGGTCCATACCTGAAGAAAGTTACTGTATTCCTTTAATAATCTCTTGTGAATCTTTTTAATTAGCTTGTAATTCTTGTTTTTTTTCAGTTTTTTGAATTCTTTTTCTTTTTCGCGCTCTCTTTTTTGCACGCGGTTGGCTTCTTTCCAGGCTTTTTCATATGAATATCCCTCCGACATTAATTTATGCTCGGTTAGGAGATAATCAATATAATACTTTTCATCTTTTGTTCCGAACTCATGGTCAAGCCACAATTCATTTTTTGGAATGAATGGAAAAACATAATGCTCCCCGCAATTTGTAAACTCTTCATTAAGTTTGTCACGAACATATTTTCCATTAACAACCCATACTTTAAGATCCCCTATTTTTCCTACAAGTTTCTCATAGGGTTTTTTCATTTTATGTTAAGGTAAGCATTGTTTTTAATCTTACTGATGGAGTGTTGAAAATATATTCTAAACTGTTATAAAACTTATAAACAGAGGTCGTTTTTGTTTGGTATGGCTACAAAGAAGGAAATCGATGAGATTAAAGAGGCGGTTTATGATGAAGATGAAAAATCAGTGAAAAAGAAAAAAGAAGGCAAGACGCCTGAACTGAGTGATTTGCCAGGAATTGGTCCTGCTGCTGTTGCAAAACTGGAGAATGCTGGAATTTTTGACCTTATGGGTCTTGCAGTAATGAGCCCGGCGACACTTTCTGATGCTGCAGGAGTCAGCAGTGCTGTTGCAAGAAAAGCAATACAGGCAGCAAGAACCATTCTTGAACTTGGATTTAGCGATGGGGTGGAATATGCAAAAAAGAGGGAGAATATAATTCATATAACTACTGGAAGCAAAAATTTTGATGAACTTCTGGGTGGAAAGGGGATTGAATCAAAAGCAATAACAGAAGCATTTGGAGCTTATGGTTCAGGTAAAACGCAATTGGGGCTCTCTTTAGCAGTTAATGTTCAGCTTCCTGCCGAGCAGGGGGGGGCAGGAGGAAAAGCCGTTTACATTGATACTGAAGGAACTTTCAGGCCACAAAGAATAAAGCAAATGGCAGAGGGACTTGGGGCCAATCCAGAAATGGTTTTGAGAAATATTCTCGTTGCACGTGCATTTAATTCTGACCATCAGATACTTTTACTTGAGAAGATTACAGAGATGATAAAATCCGGTGAGCCAATTAAACTTGTTGTGATTGATTCACTTACTGCTCATTTTAGAGCCGAATTTACAGGAAGAGGTCAGCTCGCAGACAGGCAGCAAAAATTAAACAGATATATGCATGAATTAATGAGGCTTGCCGAAACTCACAATTTGGCAGTTTATGTTACAAATCAGGTAATGGCAAATCCCGCTCAGCTTTTCGGAGACCCCACAACTGCAATAGGAGGAAATATAGTTGGTCATGCTTCAACTTACAGACTTTATCTTCGCCGAGCAAAACAAGGCTCAAGAGTTGCAAAATTAATTGACAGTCCAAACCTTCCTGATGGAGAAGCAATTTATTACGTGACAAATTATGGAATAAAGGATAATGAATAAATGAAAATAAATTTAGAAAAGCATGTTTATTTTGTGGGAAAGTTTTATCTTTAGAAATAACTAAACATCCCCTCGGGGAATTGAACCCCGATTTCTCCGAGTTTGCACAAATAAAATTATTCGCTCCGCAACGAAGTGTTTTATCCTTTGAACTAAGGGGATTTATTAATTTAAGAATTGGTTGTCCTATTTAATTATTTTTAGGGGATTATAATTTTACGGCCGGGAATTAGTTTTTTTGGGTCAATGAACCCGTTTGCTTTTTTCAGTTCATAGAGAGAAACTTTGAATATGTGTGCAATTTCTGCGAGAGTGTCCCCATTTTTAATTGTGTATGAACCCCCCTCAAACTCGTATTTTTCTTTTACATTTGCAAATTTTTCGTAAAATTTTTCTTTTGTTCCTTTTGGAATCCTCACTTCAAAAGAATATTCTCCTTCTACCATTCTTTCAGGAGGTGTTGCGTCAAATCCATATGCAGGGTTATAAGATTTTAGTTCTTCTTTTGAAATTCCAAGAATTTTAGCAATAACTTTAAAACTTGTCTGTTTTTTTATTGTTACAGTATCAAAGTTGTTTGTCAAAAGGTTTTCTAATATCGGGTTTTTTTTTGGATTTTCCAAGACAGTCCTTTCTGATAAATCTTTATATGCGTATATAAGCGGAATATGATTCAAGGTTTCTTCCGGTAGGACCTTTTTTTCCAGAAGTTCATCAAAGTTAAAAGAATTAAACCTTTTCAACTGGTTTATAATCCTGCTTTCTCCACAGTTGTAGCTTGCTATTGCGAGATTTGAGTCTACGAAGTCAGAAGACAAATAGTTTATATAATCAACTGAAGCAAGAATTGCTTTTAGAGGATCAAGTCTTTCGTCATACCAAAGCCCCAAAATCCTGAGACCCCATAATTTTCCAGTTTGTTCCATAAACTGAGCAATCCCCTTTGCCCCGACTCTTGATTTTGCAAAAAGATCCATTGCACTTTCAATTGGATACATGTATTTTGTTAAACTAGGAGCCTTTTCTTCGTTCAAAATAGAGTCAATAAATGGTTCATATTGCAAAAACCTTTCAAGAGAATTCAAAAACCATTCTTTCTTCTTAGTTTCAAACAACTTTTCATAATGAGCCACCTTTTCTGCAAACTTCTCTCCCATTGGAAACTTTTTTTCTGCCACTTCTATCTCCTCTTTTGAGAGTTGGATCCCATTCTCAATTGCTTCTTTTTGCTTTTTATATTGCTCCAGATTGTTTATACTTTCCCTAAAATCAATGAAATTGTGGTCTTCTGAAGAAAGGTTTGACTGTGACAGGAGTTTTGTGCCTTTTTCAAAGTACATTTTTGAAGAGTCGCGGTTTCCTTCTTCGTAAAATCTTTGTGCATTTTCAAGAAATTCCTTTGCTTTAATATAAGCTTTGTCTCCTTTTAGAGAATCCATGGGATCGGAATAAGCCCCGGCATAAATTGTGCCTTTTTCAAGGTTGTCTTTATTTTCTTTTGTAATTTTTTCTGAAGTTGCACATCCTCCGATTAGGAAAGGAACAAGCAAAAATAAAAGTCCTTTTTTCATAATTGGACTTGATTTTTTTGTTTTTTAAAGATTGTGGATGTTAGAGGAGATTATGATTTTAATTTTTGCATTGATTCGGGGAAAGCCAATTTTTTTGATGTAGAAAAGAATAAACAAAAGATAATCCTGAGTGATTATAAACTATTGAATAATACTCTTTTAAAAGAAATTAAAATCAGTGAATTTTTTACTAAAGGAAATTGACTATTTTTTTAGTACAAAGATATCATGGACAGTTTCATAAGAGTACAGTTCTTCAGGTCTGAACCAGACAGAAATTTCAATTTGGGCGTCTTCTTTGTTTCCGGATGCATGAACAAGGTTTCTTATCATTATGTTGTTTTCATTTGCATAATTTTTTGAAATATGTGCTAAGTCCCCGCGGATTGTTCCAGGAAGAGATTCTTCAGGGTAAGTTGAACCCACAATTTTTCTAACTATTTTTATTGCTTCTATTCCCTCAAGAACAAATGCAATTACAGGTCCTTCCTTTAGGTATTTCACCAGTTCCTTCCTTATATCTTTTCCGTATTTTTCCAGAACATCTTTGTATTTTATATCCAGGTCTTCCCTGTAATGTTTTCGTGCAAATTCTTCATTAGCCCAAATCATTTTCATCCCAATTATTTTAAGACCCGTATTTTCAAATCTTTTTATTATCTCTCCAACTAGGCTTCTTTGAACTCCGTCAGGCTTGACAAGAACTAAAGTTTTTTCCATTAATTGGAAAAAGGGAATTTATTTAAAAAGATTTGTCTTCTTTTGCAGATGATTGAATCTGAAGAGTTGGATAAAGAAAAAAAGCTTAAAGAGATTAAAGAAAATTGCATGAAAGCAAATTTGCCTTTAAAAGAGAGTGCAACCAATATTGTATTTGGAAAAGGAAATCCTTATGCAGAAATTATGTTTATTGGTGAGGCAGCAGGAATGAATGAAGACTTGCGGGGTTTGCCTTTTGTTGGTGCCGCAGGTAAAAATCTGGATAAACTGTTAAATAGCGTAGGATTAAGCCTGGAGAAGGTGTATATAACTAATATTCTTAAATATCGCCCTCCCTTAAATCGAGACCCTCTTCCGGATGAGATAAAAGCACACACGCCTTGGCTAATAGAACAGATAAAACAGATAAGACCAAAAGTTATCTGCTCACTTGGAAATTATGCAACTAAGTTTTTTCTTGCCGGAGGAAATGTTGATTTGATGGAAAAACAGCCCGGAATAACAATGGTTCATGGAAAGGCAAAATTAATAGAATTCCACGAGCTCAAAATAAAATTGATTCCTCTTTTTCATCCTGCAGCAATAATTTATAAAAGAGACTTAATCCCGCTTTGGGAGAAAGATATGGAAGTTGTGAAAAAAGAAGTTGATGGAAGCAAGGTTCAAAAGACATTATTTTAATTATTAAACCCAAATCTTTTTTACCCCCTTTATTTTTTTCATGCGCTTTATTATCTCTTCAATGTCATCTATGGTCTGGGCAAACACAACAAAATAACACTCAGCAAAATTATTTCCTGTAATCTTTGCATTTGCCTCTTTTATTTTGAATCCCTTTCTTGAGATGGTGTTTATTAAGTCTGCAAGAATTCCTGATCTGTCTGTTGTTTGTGCAAAGAGTTTTGCGGGCTTTGTCAGGATTTCTTTCCACCCCGCTTTTACTCCGCTTTTTTTTGATTTTTGCAATATTTCACAATCTTTTTTGTGCACGAGTGCCCTTCTATACGACCTTAGAACCCCAGTAATTTCCTCTTTTGGAAGGGGATTACAGCATTTTGCAAAGTTTACAATATGGTTTGGAAATTCGTCCAATAGTGCAAGAGTTTCATTTTCTTCTGTTTTTTCTTTTTGGGTTATGGGGATTTTGGGAACCGGGATGTTCTCTATTTTTTTTATCTCTCTTGTAATTATCCTTTTTGCATATTTTGTATTTACATATTTTAACCAGTCTCTTCTCGGCCTTTGAAATTTGTTTGTAATAACTTCAATAGTATCTCCGTTTTTCAGGTCTGTTTTTAGCGGAAGAAATTTTTTATTAACAAGGACACCCACTGAATGATTTCCGATTTCCGCGTGAATACGATAAGCAAAGTCAAGGGCAGTCGCACCTGCCGGAAGTGAGACCATTTTTCCTTTTGGAGTATAACAGTAAATTTTGTCCTTAAAAAGATTAATTTTTATTCCTTCAAAAATAGAATTTTTCTTTTCTTTTAGTTTCATAATTTCTTTTAACCATGCAGTTTTTTTTTCAAATTTTTCATTTCCATTAATTTTTTTGTATTCCCAGTGGGCTGCAGCGCCTTCTTCGGCAAATTCATTCATTTCTTTTGTCCTTGTCTGAATTTCGACAATTTTTTCGCCATATCTTATGCAGAAGTGAAGTGATTTGTATCCGTTTTCCTTGGGTTTTTTTATATAGTCTTTAAAAGTATTTTCAATAAGGGGATATTTATTATTTATTACTTCAAAAGCTTTGTAACAGTCTTCGGGGGTTTCTGTGACAATTCTTATTCCAAATTGGTCTTTTTGTTTATTCAGGGGAATTTTTCTTTTTACTATCTTTTCATATATACTGTAAATTTGTTTTTCTCTTCCTGTTATTTTAAAGTTTTTTATTTCTTTTTTGAGGTTTTTTTCCAGTTCTTCAATTATTTCTTTTACATACTTTTCTCTTTCTTTTTCAGACATCTTTAAAAAATTAGAAATTTCTTCATATTTTTTTGGGTTTAATATTTTAAATGAGATATTTGTCATATCTTTTTTTATTTTTTCAAACCCAAGCCGGTTTGCCAGAGGAATGTATTTTTCCATTGCTTCTTTTGCATCTTCTTTTTTTTGGAATAATCTCATTTCTGAAAATTTAGAAGCAAGTTCAAGGAGGATTACCCTTATGTCTTCAACTGAAGATAGGATGACCTCTCTTGCAATTTCACTTTTTTCCTTTCTTGATTTTGAGATGGCTTCTGAGAGCCTTTTTTCTTCAAGAAGTATTGAATGAATCTCCTCCCCAAAAGTTTTGTTTATTTCTTCCTTGTTCTTCTCTTCATATTCTAAAAAAAGAATAGCTGCAATTAAATTATCATTATCCAAATTTTTTTGAGACAAATATTCTACAATCCCGATTATTTGCTGTACCTTTTTGCTTCCTTTTTTTTCAAGAAATTCAACTGCCTTCTTTGAGAGATCTTGGTACTTTTCAGGATATTTTTTATCCTCGAAAACGGATAAAATTTTCTCCTTCTGTTCTGGATTCATATCTAAAAGGTAGGGGGTGGGTTTATATAGATTTTTATTTTCTTGTTATTTTAAGGTTTTATAATTTTTGCAAATTTTAAAAATTTATAATGCGCATTTTCTGTGTTTTCAAGGCATTTTTCACACTTTTTTTTAAATGTGTAGTTCCCGCATTTTTCACACTTTTTTAGATTCATAGAATTATCCAAGTCCGGTTATGAATTCCCTTAACCTTGTTGGAAACTTTGTTTCAAGTTTTTTTTCAGCTTCTGAGGGGTTTATCCATCTTATTTCTTCAACGTTTTTTCCGAGTTTTTCTTTTCCCTCTGTTGCTTCGCACAAGAAATAAATTCTTATCTCTTCTTTATCCTCAAGATGATTTTCAGAATATATGGTTCCAAGATTGTGAATTACAAATCCTGTTTTTTCTTTTGTTATCCTTTTTAGTTCTTTATCAATCTCTTCTTCTGGAATCAAATCTCCTTCTAAAAAAGAGTATCTATAGTCTCCCTTATTTTTACCAATTAAAATCTTTCTCTTTTTTGGGTCAAAGATTACTCCTACCAATTTCACTTTAAATTTTGAGCTCTCCATATTTTTTTTAGAAATTTTAGGTATTTAAGTGTTTCTCATCTTTTTTTAGTGATATTTTATGCATAAGAAAACTCAATGTTATTTTCTTTTGCCTCTTTTTCTATTTGTTTAATAAATTCTGCAATCTTTTGGTCGGCTTTTTTTAGGCTATTATCTTCACAAATCAGGGAATATCTTCCTGCAGCAATATACTTTATCATAATGCTTTTTCCTCCAGATAAAATTTTTTTTATTAAAACTACTCCGTTGGGGTTTGATGAAGCAAGTTTTATTTCTTTCCTGAGTGAAACCGTCTTTTCTTTTTGTTTTTTTAGTATTTCGAGAATCTTTTCAGATTCTTCTTTTCCTGCTATTTTTTTCAGTTTTGAAGGGTCTTTTTTTGATTCCTCTAAAAATTCTGGAATTGTACTCTTTTCTTCAATTTTCTTTATTATCTCATCTGTTTTGTCTTTAAGAATTGATTTTAGAATGCTTGTATAACTCTTTTTGATTTTATTTTTTTCAAGGGTTTCTTTTTTTTCCTTATCTTTCACCCTCCTTAGAGAAAGTTCGATGTGGTCTTTCATCACCCTTAAAACTTTGCATATAATCACTTTTTTTGGAACAACATAATCCCTTAGGTTTCTTATTCTTCCTGCAGCAATTTCGCTTAGGATAATTGTCCCTTTTATTTCAGTTCTCTCTATTTCAACGAAAACTGTCGTTCCCACAATTTTTTCTACAGTGCATACCAAAATGTCCCCAGGTTCTATTTCCATGAAATTTAAAAAAGAGGGAGAGTTTTAAACTTTGTGATATCTATGCTTTTTCGCCGACTCTTATTACTTCAAGTTCAAGCTCTCTTTTTATTTTCTTAATAAACTCCTCTTCATCCTCGAGGTCAATAACACATCCTGCAGCGGAATGGTGCCCTCCGACTTCTCCGTTAAAAGATTCCATTACATTTGACAAAAGTTCTCTTAAGTTCCTTCCAGCTCTTCCAACATTACGCCCGGAAACTTTTATTTTTCTTTTTCCTTCATAACTCATTCCTATCACAATAGTCCCGTCTTCATAATCAGGAGAATTTGCAATTATACTTGATATTGTTCCAATCATCGTGTCTTTTATTTTGTCCCTTGCATTTAAAAGAATATAACCTTTTCCGTTTATTTTTTCAATTTCTGCATATTTTATTCCTAAAAGAAGCTGCTGTCTGTATTTTGTATGAATTGACTCCGCTTTTTTTTTGCAGGAGGAATTTTCAAGGCAAAAACCAAGGGCGATTTCCGGTTTCCCTTCCCTAGAGCAGGCATTTACTTTTGCAGAAATCTCTCTCGCATCTTCAAGGTTCCCAAAAATTTTTATCAAAAATAAATTTCCTATCAAATCTTTATGTTTTTTTTTCGGGTTTCTTAAAACTATGGATGTCACAAGCCTTTCCATTTCTTCGTTAGTTAAGTCGATTAAATTTTTATATTTCCCATTTTCAGGGTTCAAATCTGCCTCTCTCAGAAGATCTATAACTCCCCTCGGATTTCCTGTGACTCCGGGGATGAGGGGGTTTGAGGAATATTCAAGAACTTTATTTATAGGCCTTGTCGAAGGGTAAATTAAAAGCCCCCTTTTTTTCTGTATTTCCCCGTCTCCCATTATTTGATTGAAGGTTTCATCAATTTCCTTTTCAAACATGTCCCCAATCATTCCCAGAACTGCAAGTTTTGCAAATTCCCTATTTTTTTCGTCTATTTTTTTACAAAAAAGGTAGGTCAATCCCGATGAAGAAATTTTTTGTTTTTGGTTTAACTCCGGGTTTATTATCTGGGTGTTTTCAGGGATATCTTTTTGGTTTATTTCGTGGTGGTCGATTATAAAAACTTTCTTTAAGTCAGCCTCTTTTATGTCTTTTAGGCTCCCCGATGCAAGGTCCAAGAATATAATTATCTTTTCTTTTGGAAGAGAGTTAATTATTTCTTTATTCAGGCTTTTTATTATTTTAAGAGAAAATTTTTGGTCGAACCTTTTAAGGGATTGGGCAAGTATTGCCGCAGAGGTTATGCCGTCTGTATCAAAGTGGCTTATTATTTGCAGACTCTTTCCTTTTATTTCCTCTAAAAAAGAAGAGGCAACTTTATCCAATACTATTTCTAATTCACCATCTTTCATTTTTTAATTTTAAAAAGAGAGAAATTATCTAACTTCTATACCTAAATATTTTTTTAGCTTTCTTAACTGGGCAAAAACCCGGTTTTTTTCTCTTTCTGCTCTTTTATCCTGTTTATTTTTTTTGTTGTGGTTCCCAATTCTTTCAAGTTTTGCTTCCACATTTTTTAAGTCCGGGTTAATGTAAGAGTTTCCAAGTATGCTGGAAATTTTTCCTGAATATTCTTTTGGATGGATTCCTGTATCCCTTAGTTTTTGCCCAATTTTTTCAGAAGTGAGCCCTTCTTTTTCAAGACCCCTTACTTTTTTTTCATACTCTTCCTGAGTCAACTTTTTTGAATCTTTTTCTTCTTTTACTTTTTTAACATTTTCTTTCTTTGCCATTCTACTTATTTGTTAATTTCTTTTTTAAAGCTTGTGCTCTTTTTTGCTTTAAGGGGCATCCCAATGGTTCTTGTTTTAATAACAATCTTTAAATAGATTTTTTTGATGTCTTTTTAATATCCCTTTTGAAATATTGCGGACCCAAGATTTGCTTGGTCTGTCCAATATCAAATATGTCGCGGAGGTGGCACAATGGTACTGCGTTCGCCTGCAGAGCGAATTTTCGCGGGTTCGATTCCCGCCCTCCGCTTAAGCATAATGTGGGAATCTTTGATTTTCCGAATCAAATTAAAGTTCAAATCACAATCATTTCCATTTGTAGAAATGATAGGTTGGCTTTGAATCACGGCGAAGCCAACCCATTATACTCCGGATAAAACACAAGAAGAGCACAAAATGGCAGTTTATTCAAAGAAAATAACTCTCCATACAAAAGAAAGAATAGAATTTGTAAAAATTACTGACTTAGTCAGAGAAGCAGTCAAAGAGTCAGGAGTTCAGGACGGAATAGTTCTCGTGAATTCCATGCATGTTACTGCATCAGTGTTTATAAATGACAATGATGGCGGTTTGATAAAAGATTTTAAGGATTGGCTCGAGAAACTGGCACCAAAAAAGTTCAATTATCATCACCACAGTACTGGAGAAGATAACGGCTATGCTCATCTTTGGAGAACGATAATTGGCCGCGAAGTTGTTGTTTCAGTCCAAAATTTTGAACTTGAACTGGGAACCTGGGAAGAAATTTTTTACGGGGAGTTTGACGGACAGAGAAATAAAAAAGTCCTAATAAAAGTAATTGGGGAATAAATCCTGGATTTTTTGAAAGTTGTGCAAAAATTTGTTTTGTCTTTTTGTAATTAATAAAAATTTTATTTTCCGTCGTCAAATTATATTTTTTTAAAATTTTTTTTGAAAACTTTTTTCAGAAATAAAAAAGTATATAAACAAATTCATCATTTATTTTTTGCTAATTTGAAAGAAAAATTTTTCAGATTAAAACTCAATCTTAGGTTGGGGGCGCAAAATTAAACAAAGATGGTGATAAATGGTTAAGAAGGGTTCTAAAAAGAAACAACCAAAGAAGAAATAACTTTTTTAGGTTGATCTTTTAGGTCTTTTTCGTTGGAGAGAATATTTATTTCTTGTTTTTATTTTTTTAGTGTTATTTTGCAGATTTTTTAAAAGTGTTTTTGGGCTCTGGTCCTCAATTCTTTGCGGGAGAGCATTTTTTCAAAATGGCTCTGGGGAGAATTTAACTCCCTAGGCAAAGTTTTACTTTGACTCCGCAACTTTTGTGAGGACAGGGTGTTAAAAAATGGCTCTGGGGAGAATTTAACTCCCTAGGCAAAGTTTTACTTTGACTCCGCAACTTTTGTGAGGACAGGGTGTTAAAAAATGGCTCTGGGGAGAATTTAACTCCCTAGGCAAAGTTTTACTTT
>Ga0208375_1001591_pt1 | contig 24735 bp, 34 predicted proteins | sample RifOxyD1_FD_184038 | JGI IMG/M metagenome (GOLD analysis project Ga0208375, IMG submission 184038) | Soil microbial communities from Rifle, Colorado - Rifle Oxygen_injection D1 (SPAdes) | ecosystem: Environmental > Terrestrial > Deep subsurface > Rock core/Sediment | place: Rifle, Colorado...
TTTATGGACTAAATCACCCATAAATGCTTCAATTGTTGTTGGAGTTTCAACTTTTAAATGATCAATATATTGCAATTTATACCTGAAAGGACATTGTTCAAATGTAGAGACTCTTGAATGTGAGTAAGTAGCCATGGAAATTCTAAAATGTATAAGGATTTAAAACTTGTTAATTTAATATTTATCCCAAAAGAAGAAAATGGGATAAAATTTAATATTGTAAAGTTTTATATATTTCTTCGTACAAAGTTTATTGTTACATTTAAAATCCATTTCGAACGAAGTCCTTTATGGTGCCTGCCTGCTCATGTGGACAGGATCGACTAGTAGGATGGTTTTGTAACATTTAATATTGAAAAATGAAAAAAGATGAAGAATTCTGGAAGTTTTTTGATAGAAATTTAATTTACTCAGAAGAAACACAAAGTTTTGTAATGAGACTACATAGTAAATGGAAAAAGAATATGCCTAAAGACAAGATAAAAGTTCAGTCTGATGCATTTGATGCTCTAAAAGAAATGCAGGAAGAATTAAAAGATAGAGTGAAATGTCCAGAATGCAATTCAGAAATGATTAATGTAGTAGATAGCAAAACAAAGGAAATAAGTAAATATTTATGGAAATGTCCAAAAGGATGCTTAGGAAATAAGATACTATCTAGAGGCTAATAAACTTCTATCTTGAAGATATAAACAAATTAAACTTAAAATATTAAAGAAGTTGATGTGAGCATTTAACTAAAAATCTTTCTGGCTGTTTTTTATCTTTTATTTATTGGATATTAACTAGATTTTTGCATTTAAATTAATTTAAACACTCTTCATAAGTTTTGCTTATCTTAAAATTATCCAATATCCCCCTTTATCAGGTCCTATTCTTTTAATAAACCTAACTCTTATGGTTTAGAGAGATTTTTCTCAACATTTCTTTTGTTTATTCTTATAAAACCGATAAATCTTCAGCAGTGATATAAGGGGTTTCTTTATATTTTAGATATTGTTTAAGTTTCATTTATTTGCCTCAAAACTTAATTGATAAAATTCATCTAATTTTTGTTTTAGAATCTTTTTATCAATCAATTTAGTTTTGTATTCTACAACAAGAGACGCTGACATATTCCTGCTTAGTGCATATTCAACAACATCTTTATCCTTGCTTTTGCATAAGATTACACCAACAGAAGGATTTTCGTGCTTCTTTTTTACATCCTTGTCAAGTGCCTCAAGATAAAAATTAAGTTTTCCCAGGTATTCAGGCTTAAAATCATCAATTTTTAATTCAAATGCAACTAAGCATCGAAGTTCTCGATGAAAGAACAGCAAGTCAATAAAATAATCATTATTGCCTACTGATAACCTGTACTCCTGCCCGACAAACGTAAAATCCTTGCCAAACTCCAAAACAAAATGCTTAAAATTATTAACTAATCCATTTTGCAAATCTTTTTCTGAATGATTGGCAGGCAAATCAAGAAAATCTAAAACATAAGTATCTTTAAATGTAGAAACAACATCTTTTGACAATTGTGATATCTCTGTTGAGACTTTTTTAGAAAGCATAGTTCTTTCAAAAAAACCACTATCAATTTGTCGTTCTAATTCTCTTGAAGAATATCTTTCTTTAATTGAAAGCAAAATATAAAATTCTTTCTCTTCATTGCTTTTTGATTTTGATAATATAATAAGATGGTTAGTCCAAGATAATTGTGTCAGCAGTGCCGACACTTTTGCATTATCTGCATAGGTATCATAAAATTGCCTCATTCTAAATAATCCCCTGCGAGTAAAACCTTTAATTTCAGGATTATTCACAGAAATATAATCTGCTAAATTTTCAATAATTCCCTCGCCCCATTCTGCCTTTTTAATTTTGGCAGAAACATATTTTCCAACTTCCCAATAAAGAGCAATTAGTTCTTGATTAACAGACAATAATGCTTTTTCTTTCGCTTTATTAATCAATAAGAGTATATGTGAAAAATCCTTTTCATTAGTTCTCTTTACTGCAACCAACATTCTACAACCTCGCAATCTTCCCAGCATCAGTTTCAACTAAGTCCATGTCTTTAAGTTCATCAATAGCAGTCATTGAAATGTTGCCAAATAATTGAGTTTTTTGTTTCATTTTATTATCTCCCAGTATCCTGTTTTATCAGAGCCAACTCTCTTAAGAATTGATTCTTTTTTTAGTTTTGTAATATCTCTTTTTATAGTTTTTTCATTCACTTGTATTTCACTTGCAATTTCTGAAATTGTTATTTTATTATTCTTTTGTATTATTTCCTTAATTTTTTCTAAACGATTTACAGGGACATTTACAGGGACATTTACAGGGACATTTACAGTGTCTTTTACAATGTTATCCCTTTTTATTTTTACAAAAAACCAGTCAGAATTAGTATCAAAAATAATTTTATCTTTCATAATTTCTTGTATTTTTAATATTCCTGAGCCTATTCTTTCAACAAATCTGAGCCTATGAACTAGGTCAACCAATAATGGATTTCTAGATAAGCTTATTTTTCCTAATTCGCTTTTTTTGAATAATAACCTTGCAGGATTTGAAATTTCAAATCTATCAGAATATATTTCAATCAAAACTCTTCCTTCAGAAAAATAATCTCTGTGAGTCATTGCATTGATTATTAATTCACGCAAAACACTTTCAGGAATTTCTGGTTTTTCTTCTCTTTCAATCTTTTCAATAATGTATTCTGTTCTTAATGTTTTTAGCACAAAAATTACTGCATTATTAAAATTTGAGATAAAATCATCATCAAAATCCTGTTTATCCAATATTTTAGATTTTGTCTTGCCTTCATATAAAACACAAGTTATAATAGAGTTCAGGAAAAATCTTGAAGCTTTATTTGAGAAAAATAATACTCCAGCATTATTTAGTTTATCTTCTGTTATTAATCCTAAATTATGTAAAACATGCTCTTTTGGAAGAGAATTATCTATTCCTGCTTTTGAGATGAATGATTTGAATTTTTTATTATCAAAATCTCTTTCCATATCAAAATCAGGATTTGCTTTTCTATCAAAGCGAATTAAGTTTTCTTTTTGAAACAAACTTCTTATTTCTTCTCGTTTTAATTGTTGGGAATTTGTGCCTTGCCTTAGATAAAAATGCCCATTTGCTGTGTAAGGTTTTTCTTTGCCTTCAGGAATGTAGATTATTGCTAAATCTAAAACCTGCTCAATAATAACATGGAATGCAGGATCCATATTTCTAGCAATATCCTGAATCTGGGATTTGTCATGATTTGTTAAATTATAGCCCCTAATTGTTCCATCATCTTTTACGCCCAGAATGATTTTCCCGCCAGAAGCATTTGCAAAAGCACAAATCTCTTTGCCTAAATTGGAGCCTATATCTTCTTTAAATTCAATAGTGTATCCTTCACCTGTTTTTACAAGTTCAAGCAATTCTTTGTAATCCATCTAAACCTCTTCTCTCCTAAAGTCGAGCAATCTTCCCAGCATCAGTAAGATTGTAGCCATTTTCAGTTGTGACTAAGTCCATGTCTTTAAGTTCATCAATAGCAGTCATTGAAATGTTGCCAAATAATTGAGTTTTTTGTTTCATTTTATTATCTTCCAGTATCCTCCTTTATCAGGTCCTATTCTTTTAATTTTACCTGATTCTTTAAGCTTCTCTATATGTTTCTGGATTGCAGAAGGATTTATTTGTAATTTATCTGATAACTCATCTCTGGTTATTCTTGGATTTTGTTTAATTAAGTCTAGTACTCTTTCTTGTCCTTTGGTTAGTATCTGACCACTTATCTGACCACTTATCTGACCACTTTTCTCCGAAGTTTCTTCCCTATAAAACCTTTGCTCATAGCTTTCTTTCTGCAAGTCAGGTCTTTCAAAAATTATAGTAAACCAGTTTTCATCAGTTTCTATTTTTGGCTCTTTTAGCTTGTATTCTTTCATGGCATTTCTTATTCTTAAAATGCCTGTGCCTGCTTTTTCAACTAAATGCATTCTTTGAAGCAAACCAAAAAGCAGTTTATTTCTAGAAATGCTCTTTTTTCCTAAATCAGAAATCTTTATTCCAGAAACAAGACCTCCTGGATTTACAATCTCAATTCTGTCTTTAAAAACATAAATTTGTATTTCTGCATTTGAAAAATAGTCTCTATGCACAATTGCATTAAGAACAGCTTCCTTTAAAGCTTCTTCAGGTATTTCAAGCTTCTCAACCCTCGGACCAGCTGTTTTAATTATATACTCTGTATTTAATTTTGATTTAAGATAATTAATTGCATTTTCATAATTTGAATTTAAATCACTATTAAATTCTTTTTTATCAAGAATATTAACCTTATCTTTTCCTAAAAATAAAACACATGTAATCTGGGCATTTAAGAAAAATTTAGTTATTTTATTGCAAAATAGCAAAACTCCTGCATTTTTTAATTTGTCTTTTTCTAAAAGCTCAAGATTTCTAAGAATCTCTTCTTTGCTTAGAATTTGGCTGATATTTGATTTCTTTAAAAATAGGTTGAATGCTTCTTTATTGAAATCAGCTTCAAAATTAAATTTCTGATTTGATTTTTCATCAAATAAGATTAATCCTTCTTTCTGAAAAAATGTTCTTATTTCTTCCCTTGTTAACTGCTGTGAATTTGTACCCTGCCTCATGAAAAATTTTCCATTAGCAGAATAGGGCTTGTTAGTTCCTTCCTGAACATCAATAATTAAAATATTTTCAATTTCATCAAGAGTAACCCCTAATTTTGGGTCAAGATTTCTGCAAAGGTCATAAATTTGTGATTTTAGCCTATTTGTAATTTCAATTCCCTTAATCTGTTTTTTGTCAGTTATTCCCAAAATAATCTTTCCGCCATTTGCATTTGCAAAAGCGCAGATTTCTTTTGCCAACTCTGAAGAAAAAGTTTCTTTAAATTCCAGATTATATCCTTCACCTTCTGAAATTAAAAATTCTAGTTCTTTTTTATTCATTTTTCCTGCCCTTTAAATCAAAATCTAAAACGCCTTTTTCTTTTTGAAACTTTATTATTTTATCATAATATTTGGGATAATTTACTTTTATCCTTTCAAGCTTCATTTTGATATATTCATTTTTGCATTTATCTGAGCAAAATAATAAGACTTTTTCATCTTTAAATTGGGGAGCTAACCAAATGCCTGAATCAAATTTCTTTCTGCACGTTTTGCAAGTTTCATTCATCTTCTTTGTCTAAACAGCATTTTTTATATTTTTTTCCAGAGCCACAGGGGCAAAGCTCATTTCTTCCAATTTTTCTTGCCTGTACCTCTAAACCGAGTCTTTTTGCACTTTCAATTAAGAAATTTTGAATAAATTCTTTATTTCGAATTGTAATCATGTTATAATCTTGGGAATTAAATAGATTGATTAATTTATTAAAATAATCTATTGCTTTTTTTCCAGCATCATCAATTTCATAATAATCAAATCGATTAAGGTAAATTTCAACTAAATTAATATAAGAAGCAATTAATTTTGGATTTAATTCTATAGATTTTTCATATAACTCTATTGCCTCATTATATTTATTAAATTTCTCAGCAGTATTTGCTGCCCTTAAATAAAGCTCCCCATTTTCTGGTTCTTCCTTAATCCTTTTTAATATATATTCGTAAGCTTTATTATATTGAATTTCTTTGTCTTCAATCATTATTTTTTTATTAACTGGTAAAACACCTGTGTCCCTGCCATCTAATATTCTCATTTGTTTGCCAAGAATATCCATCTTTCCATTTTTAGTCAATTCAAGATCATGGCTATGGCAGTGTTTGCACATTATTTCACATTCGAAAGAATAATAGTTCTCTTTGCCTTTATCAATTGACCAAATTAATCCAGTTTTTATATTCTGCCTCTCTTTACAGTTATTGCATATAAAATTTGCTTCAAAACTATCATCTGCTTCGCTTGACCTCTCTAAAAATTCCTTTCGGTCTTTATCAGTAATTTTAGATTTACCCAAAAGGTTATTATCTTTCTTAAAATATTCTTTAAGCTTTTCTATCTCTTTTTCAGTCTCTTCTTCATACTTTTCTGGATCTCTGATAATTTTTATAGTATCTTCAATCTCAATTATTTCCTGCTTTGACAAGTTCTTCATCTTAAATAGTTCTTCTAAAATAGACAATACTTCTTTATTTTCCTGTTTATCAAAATCTCCTACAAACATATAAATTTCAAACCAATCATCATATTTTTTGTAATCTTTTATATAATCCTTTGTTATTTCAACCATAAAATTATACACTCTTTCGTCTTTTATGCCTGTTAAAGCTCCTGTTAAAAAAGTATAATCTTTTTTATCTGCAAAGTTCTTTTTTACGCTTTCAAACAATAAAGGTATGGCTGGTTTTCCTATTGCTATAAGAGCATCCATAGCGTCATTGCAATTTTCCCAATAATCTTTATCATTCTTTTCTATAAATGAAATTAAATAAGGAATAGATTTCTCACTCTTAATCTCTTTTAAAGCTTCTAATGCAAAAAGACAGCTCCATGTTTCTTTATTTTTTAAAAGTTCATAAAGAAAGTTTAGTGCCTTTTCACCTTTTTTTATTATTTCATTAATAGGTTTGTTTAATTTTTTTCTAACATCTTCATATTCTAATTTATACCCATTAGGATTATCATATTCTTTTAACTCTTCAATAAGCCCGATTATTTCATCTTCTATTTTTTCTTTTGCTTCCATTTACGACCTTTCCTTCCCATCATTTGCAGTCTGTCGGAAATTCCGACAAACTGAAGTTTCAACTAATTCGCCTGAATCAAATTATCTTTAAATGTCTTTCAAAGAAAGCCTAAATGCTTTTTCTTTTTTAGTTAGCTCTATAATTTCTTTATCTAATTCTCCTTTAATGATTGCTGGACCTATTTTTAAATAATTAACAGAAGAAAACTTATCATAAAACCCTTTCTTTTTAATTAGCTCAACAAAAAAAGTTTTATCTTCAGGATAGATAACTTTAGTATATTCTTTAATTGAACATTTTTTATTTGTTCCAAATAAAATATCAGCGTTTTTTTGTCTGGCTAATTCAATAATTTCTCCCTTTAATTCTGCTTCTTTTGCTTCTACTTCCTTTTTTAAGTTTTGTAGTTTTTCAAATTCATCAACTAAATTGTTATCATTGCTCATTTAAATTCTAAAATGTATAAGGATTTAAAACTTCCTAGAAGATAGAAACTTCTTTAAAGCATTAATTATTCTTTAGTTGTATGGCTGTTCCAACCAGAAGGGATATGATGTATAGCAATATGATGGCGAGAAGCAAGGCTAGGGCTAAAGAAGTTAAAGAAGAAGACAAGCCTAAAGATGAACAAGATGTTAAGTCTTTGATTGAGTTGTGGAAGAAGAATAAAGAGAAAAAATGAAACAGTATTCTAAAAATGTTATAAATTAACAGTTTAGAATTAATGAGTGAGTTTAACAAAGGATTTGATGTAACAAATCTTAGAAGAATGAGGAGATTTTACCAAATGTATATAAAATGGGAGACAGTGTCTCCCAAATTAACATGGTCACATTATTCTGAGTTAATTAAAATAGAAGATGAAACAAAGAGAAAATATTTTGAAAAATAAAGATATAAGCAAATTAAACTTCTAAAGAAAAAGAAGTTGATGTGAGCATTTAACAAAATAAAACAGTATTCTAAAACTGCTATAAGGTAATAGTTTATGTTGTTTCAGAAATAGTCAAAAAGTGCCTGTTTTTGAAACGAGACTCTTTAATGTGAATATTGCCTTATTCTTAAAAGTGTCATAAAGTGACACTTTTCTAAATAGGAGAAAGATTTATATATCGGCATTATTTATACTATTTATGACAATAAAAAATACCATATTTGAAGCACTGCTGAATCGGGGGAAGATATTATCTAAAGAAGAAATAGTAGGGCTTTCAAAGGAATATAAAGAAAAATTTAAAATTAAAACTCCTAAAGATTTGTTAAAATATTTAGCAAGGCATAAATATATCCGAAGAATTTTTGAGGGATTTTATTACATTAACTCTTTTGATGAGAGAACAAGAAACTTCTTTGAATTAGAAGATAAAGAAATTTTGTTTAGAGTTTTAAATAAACTAAAAATTAAATGGTATGTCGGACTAGAATCTGCAATATATCTGCAAGGCAAAACATGGCAAACTCCAAATAGAATATCTATAGTAAATACAAAATTCAGCGGGTTAAAAAAAATATTTGGGCTTAATGTAAAGTTCTTTAAAACAAAGGAAATCTTCTTTTTTGGATTGAAAAAAATAAAGACTGATAAGGGCACAGAATATTTTTATTCAGATCCTGCAAAAACCTATATAGACAGAGTCTACTTTAATGAAGTAAAACATTTAACAAGAGTAAAGAATACTAAAGAATATTTAAAGAGGTATCCAAAATGGGTTGGCAAGAAATAAACATCAATAAATATGTTTCAGAAGTAAAGAGCAATCTTAATATTAATGTTTCTGATGAAATTATAAAGAAAGACCTTATTCTAACATTGGTATTAGCAGAACTTGAAAAAAAGAGTCTGGGCAAAGAGCTTATTTTTAAAGGAGGAACTTTGCTTTCAAGAAACTATTTGAATTATCATCGATTTTCTGAAGATCTGGATTTTGTTTTCAAAGATTCAACTTCTATAAGCGAATTAACAAGACATGCGAGAGAAAGAAAAGTCAAAACTTTTCTTGATTCTTTTGTTCCAAAACTAAAAGAAGTTGCAGATGCTCTTGGATTTGATTTTAGCACAGATAGAAGCAATAAGAAATATTGCAGGATGCTTTCTGGAAGAGTAGTTTACACATTTAAGATTTATTATTCTGAAACTAATTTCATAAAGGTAGAGATTAACTTTATTGAAAAAATACTGGATAAAACTCCTGAAGTTTCGGTTATTGCTATAACAAACCTTTTTGATTCTAAAAAATTAATGAGTGATCTTGGCTTAAATTATGCAAACTTTAAAGTAGAAAGTTATTCATTAAAAGAAATTACTTTAGAGAAATACAGAGCAGTTCTAACAAGAAAAAATCTTCAAAACAGGGATTTATTTGATTTATTCTTGATTAAAGACTCATTAAACGCAGATACAAAGCTAATTGTTGACAAAATAAAGAATTCTGCCCTTATCAAAAAAGACTTAGTTAGTTTAATCACAGAGAAACTTGCTCTTTTGCAAAAAGATAAGTTCTTTGAAAGCGAGGAGAAAATAGAATCATTGGCAGTAGCTAAATATAATCCAAAAGAATTTGAAGAGTTTAAGCAAAAAATCAAACCAAAACTTATTGAAATTTGCGAATTGTTTCTTAAATAACTTCTATCTTGAAGATATAAGCAAATTAAACTTTTAAAGATAAAAGCAGATGTGAGCATTTAACTAAAGTTTACCCTTTATTTATAAAATAATATTTTAAAGGGTAAGTTACAAAAAGATATTCCAATAGTTCTTGCTCATTTCATTTGCATTAAATACTAGCAATCTTCTATATTTTTCTTTGCTTGCTTCCAAAAGCTCTGATTTGTCTGCTTCTTTTAATGCATCTAAGTACAAATCCCTTTTTTTCTTGCTTATAATCAAGGGAGGGTAATTATTTCTTATTAAAATATAATTTAAGAGCATCCTGCCTGTTCTTCCATTTCCATCCATGAAAGGATGTATTTTTTCGAATTTATGATGAAATATTGATGCTAAAACAAACGGATGAAGCTTATTCTTATTTTGTTCATAGAACTTTAACAATAAGTCCATATCTGTTTTGACATAGGGAAAAGGAGTTGCTTTAAAATTTGCTAGTTTAACTCTTACATCTGAGGTTCTATAACTTATTCTTGGATCTATGTTTTTTAACAAATTTTCATGTACATTTATTATAAAATCATGAGTTAAATCTTCTTTTTTGTTTAATAAATCAAAAAATACCTTTTCTGTGTTTTGTAAGTCATAAATTTCCCTTAATGTTTTGTTTTTTGGTGTAAACCCTTCTTCTAACAGACTTCTTGCTTCTTCTAATTTTATTGTGTTGCCTTCTATTGAAGTTGTATTAAAAGCAAATTCAACAATAAAATTTTTTAAAATCTCATTTTTTGTTAGATTATCCTGTTTTTCAAAGATTGCATTAAAATGAATCTTGCAGGCTTCAATCTCGTTTAAATTGTCTTCTAAAAAATCGTCTTTTTTTAATTTTAAATCTTCTACTTTTTTTAAATAATAATTTGATTCAATAACATTATGTATCTTCTTATAGGCTTTTTTTATTTTTTCCTTGTATTTTGGAAGATTATTTATTGAATTTTTTACTTCTTCTATTGAACTGCCTAAATAAGCGACATCTTTAACAATTATCTTATTTCCTTTTACTTCTGAAGCTCTTAGATAGTAATAGGTTTTAGTTCCTATTGTTTTCTTGTAGATATATACCATTAAATTGCTAAGAAAGCGCTATTTATAAATCTTACCCTTTATTTCCAAAATTATATTTTAAAGGGTAAATATGTTCTATAAAATATATATTAAAAGGTAGGGGTAAAGGACAAACACCTTTAGAAAGTTTATAAATAAAAGATGCTTAGATTATAGATGGACCAAAAAGTTAAGGTTTTAGGAACTAAAGTATCTGTACTTTTTGATAAAGATTACATTTCATTAACAGATATTGCAAAATATAAAGATCAGGATCATCCTGCCGATGTAATAAAAAATTGGATTAGATCTAAAGATAGTATTGACTTTTTAGGCTTATGGGAAAAAATAAACAACCCAAAATTTAAACTGGTCGAATTCGACCAGTTTAGAACTCAAGCAGGAAGCAATGCTTTCGTATTATCTCCTCAGAAATGGATAGAAAAAACAAATGCTATAGGAATAATATCTGAATCTGGTAGATACGGTGGAACATATGCACATAAAGATATTGCTTTTGAATTTGCATCATGGGTTTCTGTTGAGTTCAAACTGTATTTAATAAAAGAATTTCAAAGATTAAAAGAAGAAGAAAGTGAAAGAAAATCACTAGATTGGGATATAAAAAGAAATCTTGTAAAAATAAATTATAGGATTCATACTGATGCAATTAAAAAACATCTTGTTCCTGGAAGAATCTCAAGAACAGAAGAAAACTTAATTTATGCTACAGAAGCAGATATTTTGAATTTAGCTCTTTTTGGAATGACTGCAAAAGAATGGAGGGAGAAAAATTCTTCTCTTGAAGGAAACATGAGAGATTATGCTGATGTTTCTCAGCTCGTCTGTCTTTCTAATCTTGAAAATTTGAATGCATTATTTATTAAAGAGAAATTAAACAAATCAAAAAGACTTGAAAAATTAAACTTAATAGCAATAGAGCAAATGCTCATTTTAACTAAAATTGATAATATTAAACGGTTAGGGACAAAAAATGATACTTAGTCCATTAAAAGATAAAATTTTGACTTATGAACAAGATGATATAGAAGCAAGTATTAAATGGAAACTAGAATTAGGTAATGAAATATTCAAAAAATCAGATGTTAAAAGAGCTGTGTTTTGGCTTAAAGCTGAAATAAAAAATAATTCTAATAATCTTTCTTTGAAAAAAATTAATTCCATTATAGATGAATCTTTTACTGATGTAACAAAAAGAAGAAAAGCTCATCCTTTTTATGAAAATGATAAACCTGTTATTGATCCTGCTGAATTTTTTAAAATATTAAGTGAAAAATAGAATAACTTTGAAGCAATAATTTAATCTATCTTGAAGATATAAGCAAATTAAACTTCTAAATAAAAAGAAGTTGATGTGAGCATTTAAATAAGCAGAGTCTCTTAAGGAAAGAAAACAAGAATGTTAGCAAAAGAAAACATTTAGAAAATAAAGAAAATTTAAAGTAAACAAGCTTGCAAAACACCTTGAAAATAACCAACTGTTTTTGGATTGGCTTCTGTCAATCTTGTATCTGTTTTTAGGCTTTGAACAAAACCTAAACCCATGTTCATTCTGTCTTGATAATCTGGAATTTCTATGCCATATCTGCTTAGGTCTCTTCTTACGTTTTCATAAAGTTGTAGTTTTCCATCTCCTAAGTTAGCATCCGCAATTATTTCTGGAAATGCTTTGCTTAAATCAGTTCTATCTGTTCTCATTAAAGTAAGATAAAAGAAATTTATTTAAGGTTAACTTTTAATCAAAAAAACTTAAATACTACTTCTTTCTTATATATTACATGGAACATATATGGAAGTCTTTTAAGGAGATTTTAATTGAGCCTTATAATTTTTTTTCAAAGAAATTGTATTTGAAAAGAGCAATTGAATATGTTCTTGTTTTGTATTTGATTACTTTTATTTTTTCTACTTTGTTTAAACTTATAACATCTACTATACCTTTAAATCAGGCTTTAATGACTGTATTGTCTTTCTTTTTAGGATTGATAATTGTTGTTTTATTAATCTTAATTTCTGCTTTAATATTTCATTTATTTTTATTGTTATTTAGGGTTGAGAAAAATGATTATTGGGCTGTAGCTAGCATATTTGCTTATTGCTTAACGCCTTTAATTATTGCTAACTTATTTTTCTTTTTGCAGTATTTTTATTATTTAATTGCTTTCTTTATTGTCTGGAATGTAATATTATTAATGACAGGAATAAGCCATTATTACAATATTTCTAAAATAAAGAGCTTTTTTGTTGTAATTTTCTCTTATTTGGTTATTTTATTAATAACTGGATTCATTGCTGGATTAGTTGTTAAATAGGTATTTTTTAATATAATATTTATTTTAAATATATATTTATAAGTAAGTTTAAATTTATATAAATATGAGTGATTTAACTGCAGAAAGAACTAGAATACCTTTTGATTATCATGGTTTTTCTTTTGATTTACTTTATCCTGAAATTGGACCTTCTTATAATGCTCTTGGTTTAAAATTAGGAATTAATGAAAATGGATTTGTCATGGCTTCTGCAGCTGAAGCTGTTTCTGCTTTGGTTGCTTTACTTTCTATTCCATTAACAGACTATTATAGAGATAAAACAATTCATATGCTAAGAACTACTGGTTTATGGCTGGATACTGCTTGTCGTTTTGTTCCTGAAAAAGGAATGTATATTGAAGATCATCCTGAAATTGAAAAGGTAACTGCTGAAAATAATTCTGGACGTATAATTGAAAGGTTTAAAGATGTAAAAGCAGAGGATTTGTCAAAAAGATTTAATGAAGGTGAGATTGGATTTGTTCCTTTAACTAATTTAGAAGATGAAGTTACACCAATTAGAGTTTGTGGATTTGCAAGATATCCTTTAGTTCAAACTCTTTTTCATGAAGAAGCTGAAAGACTAGGTGATATTGCATCTGGACTTAATGGTTCTGCTTATGTTTCTGTTTTAAGACCTGCTAATCCTGTTACAAAATTTCCAGTTATTAATATTAGAAAAGATGGGGGATTGCAAGTTAGGTTATTTCCTTATTCTGGAACAGTTGATGGTTCTGCTTTTGCTATTTCAAGAAGAGAATAAATTTTTTATGGAAAAGTTTATAAACTATAGTTGGCTATAGGTAGCTATATGATAACCACTATACAAGTTGAAGGCAAAGTAAAAGACAAACTAGATGAATTAAAAGTTCACCCTAGAGAAAGTTATAATGATTTAATTATAAGATTATTAGAGAATAATTCTTTAAAAGATACAAGCAAAGAAAGCTTAATTGAAACAATAGAAACTCTTTCTGATCCTGAAACAATGAGAGATATTGCTGATGCATTAGAAAATTATGAAAAAGGAGAATTTGTTGAATTTGAAAAATTAAAAAAAGAGCTTGGTTTGAATGTATAATATTCGTTTTGAAAAAAGAGCAGCTGATTTCTTTAGGAAATTAGAAAAACCTATTCAAGAGAGAATTGGCAAAAAGATTGAAAATCTAAAAACAAATCCTAAATTAGGAGTTCCATTAACTGGAGATTTAGTTGGATTATGGAAATTAAGAATTGGTGATTATAGGGTTATATACCAAATAAAAGAAAATGAGCTAATTATTTATGTTTTAAAAATTGGCCATAGAAGAAACGTATATTCATAATAACAATATTTAAATAATCTATATTTATGGAAAACCTATGGTTGACATAGAGATTTTAAGACACTCAGCAGCACATGTATTGGCAATGGCTGTTAAAGAATTGTATCCTGGTGCTAAATTAGGAATAGGGCCTGCTACTGAAGAAGGATTCTATTATGATTTTGATAATTTAGAAATAAAAGAAGAAGAATTAGTTCAAATTGAGAAAAAATGTATTGAAATTATTAGAAAGAATTTAAAATTTGAGAAAAGTGAATTAGATAAGAAAAAAGCTAAAGAAATTTTGAAAAATGAACCTTACAAATTAGAGTTATTACAGGATATTGAGAAGCCTTCTTTCTATAAAACAGGTGATTTTATTGATTTATGCTCTGGTCCTCATGTTGAGAATACAAAAGAGATTAAGGCATTTAAATTATTAAGATTAGCTGGTGCTTATTGGAAAGGCGATTCTAAAAATAAGATGTTAACAAGAATTTATGGAACTGCTTTTGGTTCTGAAAAAGAATTAAAAGAATTTTTGAGATTAAGGGAAGAAGCTGAAAAAAGAAATCACGTAAAAATAGGAAAGGAAATGGGAATTTTTATGATTTCTGATTTAGTTGGAAAAGGATTGCCTATTTGGCTGCCAAGGGGTAATGCAATTAAAGAAGAAGTTGAGAAACTAGCGAAAGAAAAAGAAAAAGAAGATGGTTATGTCAGAGTTAGCACTCCTTTATTGGGCAAAAAAGAATTATACTTGAAATCAGGGCATTTGCCTTATTATGAAGAAAGCATGTATCCTGCTATGGTCATGGATGATGGAACTTATTATTTGAAAGCAATGAATTGTCCTCACCATCATTTAATATTCAAGCATGAATTAAGAAGCTATAGAGAGATGCCATTAAGGATAGCTGAGTATGGGATATGCCATAGAAATGAATTATCAGGAACATTAACTGGATTAATCAGGGTTAGGGCTATGAACATGAATGATGCTCATATTTATTGCACTAAAGAACAGATTGAAGAAGAATTTGAAAATGTAATTAAATTAATACAAGATTACTATAAAATATTTAATTTACAAAATTATTGGTTTAGATTGTCTAAATGGGATCCTAATCATAAGGACAAATACATTGACCAGCCTAAAAACTGGGAATATACAGAGAATATATTAAGAAATGTTTTGAAAAGATTAAAAGTTAAATTTGTTGAAGCTGAAAATGAGGCTGCTTTTTATGGACCTAAAGTTGATATCCAGTTTAAGTCTGTAACTGGAAGAGAAGAATCAATGAGCACCATTCAATTAGATTTCTTAGCTAAAGAAAGATTTGAATTAAGCTATCAGGATAAGGATGGAAAAGAAAACAAAGAAGTATTTGTTATTCATAGAGCTCCTTTGTCCACTCATGAAAGATTCATGGCATTCTTAATTGAGCATTTTGCAGGAAAATTTCCATTATGGTTAAGTCCTGTACAAGTAAAGGTTGTTAATATTACTGAAAGAAATTTGGATTATTCTAAGAAAATCTTTGAAAGATTAAAGAAAGAAGATATTAGAGTAGAACTAGATGAAAGAAGTGAAAGTTTAAGTAAAAAAGTAAGAGATGCTCAAATTGAAAAAGTTAATTTTGTAATTACAATAGGTGATAAAGAAGAAGAGAAAAAAACCTTAGCAATAAGAGACAGAGAGGGTAAAACTGAGTTTAATGTAAACTTAGAAGACTTTATTAAAAAAATAAAGGAACAGATAAATGCTAGAACAATATAAACGACTTTTAGATTCTAAAGAGTTTAAAGATTGGAGAAAGAAAAATTATGATTCTTATTTATGCAGCTGCTTTAATGCAAAAGATGGAATAAATGATGCTTTTTGGAATTTTGATTTTTACAATAAGAATGACAGGATAACTACATTTGGTGTTGCTGAAGAGATAATTGTTAATGAAAATCAGGAAATATTCAAGCATGATAAAGACAAGGTAGATAAGATTAGCTTAGATGATGTTAAAGTAGATTTAGATCATGCTTTAGAGATAATTGAAAGACCTGAAGGTGAGAGTTTTGTAAAAACTATTTCTATATTGCAATTTAAAGATATTTTACTTTGGAACATTACTATGATTAGTGCTTCTTTTAATATTTTAAATGTGAAAATTGATGCTGTTTCTGGAGAAGAGACTTATAGAAATTTAGGCAGTGTTATGGATTTTAGAAAGATTGTGAAGTAGTAAGGTTTAAATTATTTTCTTTTTATTATTATTTATGAGTACAACGACAATTGAAGCAAAACCTTTAACTGATAAATGGGATGGTGTTGAGGATCCTTTAAGATTTTATCAAAAAGTTTATGGTTCTGCAACACCTTGGACAGAAATAGACAATCTTGATTTAGATCCTGATTTAATTAAAACATTAAAAGATAGAAGACTTCTTAGTTATTTGCTAAGAGAAAGAAAAGCTAAAGAAAAAGAACCTGAAAGGAAATTTGTTGATGTTACATCTAGTTATATTAGGGGAAGAGTAGCTACTGAAGCTGAAAAAAAACAAGTAATTGAAACAAAATCAAGAAAACCAATTAAAAGAGATGGATTTACTCAAGAAGAATTAAATTCATTGCCTTGGTATTTTGATTTATTATCTGAAGAAGGATTTCCTAGAATTGCTAGAAGTTATTTGAAATCAATAGGGGTGTTAATAGAACAAAACTATGATAATGCTTTAGCTAGAGATCCTGTTGGCAAAGCTTTAAGACAAATTGATGGGGAAATTGATTTAGAAAAAAAAGTAAGAACCAAAAGAATTGTTACAAGACATACTAGATTTGTAAACCCTAAACCAATAACACCTTTAGCTGTTTATTTGAAAAAATATAATGGACTTACATTTGATAAAGTAGAAGAAAAAGATCCTACTCTTGCTGTTGAATTAAAAAAATGGGGATATGTTGGACTATACATCCCTTCATCTAAAAAAGTTGTGAAAGATTCAAATCTTATTTATGACCCTGAAACAAAAAAATTTGTTAGAAAAGGACCTGAATTAGTAGATGTTACTGGGCATTTTATTATTATAGATAGAAATTCTCCTAAAAATATAAGAATAACCCATAGTTATGAAGGAACTGATTTAGATACTTTTTCAGAAAGTTTTAGAAGCAAAATTGCAAAAATACCTGCTTTTTATAAAAGCATAAGTGCTTTTCATCAATATATAGATGATATATTTCCATGCACTCAAGATGGATTAAAAGATGATTATCCACGTATGTATGAAGCACTTAAAAAAACAGGATGTTTGGGATTAGTACCTTCTTCTTTATTTGAAGTTTCTAGAATGTTTAGACTTCTTGAACAATTAGATTTAGTAACTCATAAAACAAAAAGAAGATTAGATAACTTATTTACTTTAGAAGATTCTGTTGATGAACCTGAAGATACTGTTGAAGATAAACATGAAGAAACTATAGTTCCTAAAATCGATTATGAACCTGCTCCTGAACCCATTGTAGAAATCGAAAAATCTAAATCTCCAAAAAGGACTTATACTCATAATCCTTATAGAAATTGTGATGAACAAATGTTAAGAATGATTCTTGGAAATGTTTATCATAATAGGTCAATTGGACAAATACAAAGAGATGACCAACAGTTATATGCTGTTTTGATTAATCCTAACAATAGAGAAATAAAAAATGAAGTTCCAAGATTAAGAGAATCTAAAAAACTAACCTAATTATATAAAAAACCTCGTCATCTGTGTCAAATGTTTCATAATTTTTGAAATTATATTTTAAGATTCTTTTGAACCAGCGCCTTCCTTTCTTTTTTATTATTTGATTATTTGATAGAACTTTCTTTGCAAAACTTACTACTATAAAATCTGCTTTTATTTTGTTTAAGATTTCTAGAGAAATATTCTTTTTTATTGCTTCTAGTGATTCCAAAACTTTTAATAGAAAACAAACATGGACTTTTGGAAGTTTTTCATAATTATCATTGATTAGGTCAAATAATTCTGCTTTGCTCTTTAAATTGTTTTTTTTGAAATATTCACTTATTTTTTTTATGTTTTCACTGCTTATATCATAAGCGTAATAGTTGTTTAATTTTAAATCTAAAGGTGTTAAACCACAACCTAAGTCTAATATTGATTTTGGAGAACCTGTTATTTCAAATATTTTTTCATAGACTTCTTTTTTTCTTGGTTCATAATATTCTTTAAATGAGCCATATGATTTTCTTAGTTTTTTTCTTATTTCCTTGAACATTACTTTATAGTTTTTTGTTTTTTCAAAGTTTTTTACTTCTGGATTAATGTTGTTTTCTTTTAGATAAGATTCTACTAAAGATAGAACTAAGGAGTCTTTAATATCTTTAAGCTCTTTTTTCTTTTTTATATTTGAACAGATTTCTAATAAGTTCATAGATTAATCCTCCTATTGCAAAAGATATTGGAATTTGATAAAATAAAAATATGTAAAATGGAAGTAGGAAGTAGAGAAATGTTAATATTGTTTTTTTATAACTTTCTTCTTTTAGTGAATAATCATATAAAGAATAAATGAAAACTAGGAAAATATTGATTAGACTTGAAAAAGTCAAGATGGATAAGAAAAAATAAGAGTTTTTTACTATGTCTGCAAAGATAAAACCTGCTAAAATCCAGAGTAATGAATGGTTTGCTTTTAAGTTAATTGATATTAAAGCTAGTAAAATGATTAATTTACCTAAAAAAATGAATTTTGCTTCTTGCTTTATTTCTTTGTTTATTATTTTCTTAAAATATGTTCCTATTAATATGCCCAGAGAAGATAGTATGGATAACAACATAAACCTTAATTTCATCTTGAGTTTAAAAAATTATTCAAAAATTATTTCTTAGGTTTCTTTTTACCATCCTAAAAGACAAAAGTCTTTGGGACCCCGAAAACTTAAAGTTTTCTTCGGAAAGAAAGAAGCATTAAATCCCGAAAGAAAGAAAAACTATTTCTTAATGTGAATATTGGAATATAAGAATGTTTAAAAGCACTTTTTGGATAGTAAATGCATGGCTGACATGAAGTATTTCGAAGAAAATGGAAAAATGTTCAAGATTGACTCTGATGGAGAAAAATATAGGATATCATTCTCAGAAGAATTGCAGTTAAAGAACTTAAAATCAAGCCAGGAAAACAAGAAATGGGCTATATATAATTTCTATGTCAAGATGGGAATTTTAGCTGTTATGCTAATGTTATTCTTAATGCTGGTGTTTGTACTTTATGAATTAGACAGAATTGATTTCTTTACTGGAATATTATACAGATAAAATTATAAACAAACTTTTTTATTGTTAATTAGGAGATTAAAATGGATTTACCTCATGGAGATGATAGGACAAAGAAGTTTGTATCTTGCGTTGGATTAATAACAAGCAATGGGCCTTATGGAGATAATATCATGGCCTGCGAGTGGATTCACCAGGTTTCTTATAGTCCTGGGATTATGATGATTTCAGTAAAAACATCCAGAGCTAGTTATGAAAATATCAAACAATCTAAAGAATTTGGTATTAGCATTGCTTCTACTGAGCAAAATACTCTTTCTAGCTTATCTGGTGGAAGTTCTGCTAAGGTAATTGATAAAATTAATGCATTAAAAGAATTAGGATATAAATTTTACAAAGCCAAGAAAATTAATGTTTTAATGGTTGAAGATTCTGCATTAAATATTGAATGCAAATTAATGAAAGAAGTTGTTCTTGGAGATTATGTTTTATTTCTTGGAGAGATTATTGAGACTAAATTAGGCGAAAAAGAACCTTTAGCTTATCATGGTGGAAAATACTGGAAATTAGAAAATACAATTCCTAAACCAGAACCTGAAAAACTAGCTAACTTAAGCAAGGTTTTAGAGAAGTATAGAAAGAAAAAGTAGCAATGAAATTACAATATCTTTAAAAGATTTTTTCTATCTTGTTTTTATTGGAGGAGATAGAGATGAAAAATTATTTTATGACTTCAGAGAGTGTTACAGAAGGGCATCCTGATAAAATTTGCGATCAAATAAGTGATGCTATTCTAGACAATTTAATTGTGCAGGATCCTTATTCGAGGGTTGCTGTTGAAACTATGGTTACAACAGGAAGTGTTCATGTTGCAGGCGAGGTAACAACAAGAGGATTTGCGGATGTTCAACAGATTGCAAGAAGAGTTTTAAAAGAAATTGGATATACTAATCCTGAATTTGGAATGGACTGTGAGGATGCTGGTGTGTGGGTTTCTATTCATGGACAAAGTGTTGATATTGCACAAGGTGTAAATTCTGATAAAAATAAAGAGCAAGGTGCAGGTGACCAGGGAATGATGTATGGATTTGCATGCAATGAAACAGAAGAATTAATGCCAATGCCTATTATTTTTGCTCACAAATTAACTAAGAGATTAGCTGAGGTTAGAAAAAGTGGAATTATACCTTCATTGGGTCCTGATGGAAAATCCCAAGTTACTATTGAGTATAAGGATAATAAACCCTATAGAATTGAAGCTGTTGTTATTGCTCAACAACATAAAGAAGATATTGAAGAAGATGAATTAAGGCAGAGCATTTTTGAGAATGTAATAAAACCTGTTTGCGGAAAAATGCTGGATAATAATACCAAAGTTCATATTAATGCAACAGGAAGATTTGTTATTGGCGGACCAGAAGGAGATACAGGTGTAACTGGAAGAAAAATAATTGTAGACACTTATGGCGGTGTAGGAAGACATGGTGGTGGAGCTTTTTCTGGAAAAGATCCTAGCAAAGTTGATAGAAGCGGAGCATATATGGCAAGATATGTTGCTAAAAATATAGTTGCTGCTGGCTTAGCTGACAAATGTGAAGTGCAAATAAGTTATGCTATTGGAGTTGCTAAACCAACATCTGTCCATGTTGATTGCTTTGGAACAAATAAAATTCCTGAAGAAAGAATTATGGAATTAATTTTAGAGAATTTTGACATGAGACCAAGAGCAATTATTGAACACTTAAATCTTAGAAGACCAATTTACAGGAAAACAGCTGCTTATGGACATTTTGGAAGAAAAGACGAGGATTTTACCTGGGAAAAAACAGACAAGGCTGAGATTTTAAGAGAAGAAGCAAAAGTTTAAATTAAACTTTTATTTTTTCTTTTATATGAAAAGAAAATACATTTTACTTTTTGCTTTGATTTTAATTATTGCTGCTTTCTTTTTTAATCTTGATAAAGAGGATATTACTGGAAGCACTGTAATTGATATTCCTAGTGAGAATGAAAGCATTTCTGTTTATTTTTGTCCATCTGAAAATTGTTTTCTACCTTTTTTAGATGCTGTTAAAAATTCTGAAAAAGTAGATTGTGCTTTTTTTGACATTAATGATATTGAATTAATTGATGTTTTAAAAGAGAAAAATGCTCGTTTATTTGTTGATAATTATGAAGATGTTGTTAATTTATCTTTTGTAAGAGTTGATAATAAAGATGCTTACATGCATAATAAGTTTTGTATATTAGATGATAAAATTATAACTGGAAGCTTAAATCCCACTATTACTGACATTAACAAGAATAATAACAATTATTTAATTATTAAGTCTAAATATTTACTAGAAAATTATGCAAATGAATTCAATGAAATCTGGAATTATGAAAATATTTCCAAAAATGTAAATTATCCTGCTGTTTATTTAAATGGAAATAAAATAGAGAATTATTTTTGCCCCGAAGACAATTGCGAGGATAGAATATATGATATTTTGGAAAATGCTAGTGAAAGCATTTATTTCATAACTTATTCTTTTACTTCAGACAGATTAGGAGAGTTAATCTTGAGTAAAAATATAACTAAACAAGGTGTGTTTGACAATAGCCAGGCTGGAAGCAGGTATTCTGAATATTGGAAACTGCAAAATTATTCTATAAGAGACAATAACAAGGGATTAATGCATCACAAGGTGTTTATTATTGACAAGAAAATTGTTGTGACTGGAAGCTATAATCCTACTATGAACGGAAATGAGAACAATGACGAGAATATATTAATTATTCATGATGAGAAAATAGCTTCTTTATACTTAAATGAGTTTTGGAAGATTTATAATTATCAAAGCTAAAAGACAAGCTTTAAAAATTTTTTTATAAATCAATATTTATGGCAACTGTCTTAGAATTAGCTATAAGGGAAGGTTCTGGAATAGAAATATTAGGAGAACCACAAGAAAGACTGGCATTAATGTCTGGAGATTTACAGACTATTCCTGCTTCTAAAGGATTTTCACTAAAACATTATAGGCTAAGTCCTGTATTTAGAAATAATCTAGGTATGCTGGGTTATATGAGCTTGGGCATAATGAGATATGGATTAGATGCTTATTTGAAAAAATGGGGGCATGATGAAACATATTTTGATGGTGTAGATGTTTTAAAAGTTCTTACTGAAAATCCTGATGCTTTTATGGAATGGAGTCTTTTGGCTGGAGTAATTGATATTCCTGAAACAATTATTGAAAGCTTAAAATGTGAAAAAGAAAGGGCTATGGGTTCCAGAAAAAGAAGGGTTGGAACTGATAGAGATTTTATAAATGCTTTTGGATTAAGTCAATTTACAGATGAACTTAATATTCCTGGTTTTAATTCTGATGAATTTGGTTTAAATGGCGTTTATAGAACAGCTTATCATCCTGATTCACATAATCCTAATTTATTTGATATGGATGTTTTAAAAGGAGAAATAAAGCATGATACAGAAGTTTTGGTTGGTTATTTAGCAAAAATGCAGGACTGGGTAAGATATGCACAAAGTGAGGATTGGAGGAAAAAACCAATTCAATATTCAGAAGTTAGCCTTGCATTAGGTCCAAGAGTTTAAATCTACAATTTTAGATTATACAATAATTAAATATAGAAATGCTTTTAGATGGTATTTTTTAATCTTAAGAATGATTTTACTTCGACCAACTAATACTGAAATTGTTTATCAAAGACTAAGAAGTTCTAGAAGAGAAACAGAATATGATTGTGATATAGAAGAATTAATGCCTGGGGATATTGAAGGTATAACTTGTGATACTCCTACGATACCTTTACCTGCACCTTTGGAAAAATGTTATGTTCTATTAGAATCTGATGGATTTGCATATTCTGGCGAAATAGGAATTTCAGCCGGAGATAAAACTTGCATTGATGAATTAAGAGGTTTTAATCGTGTTAATTTAATAAAATATTTTGAAGATCTTAGGAGTTCTACTCCTGTAGATTTAGGTGATAAAATTATTGCAATGGACAGTGGAGTTTATTTTTATGATGTTAATCCAAATCAAGCTTCTTTTATGTTATGTTATGATATTGAAGATAATGTTGCTTTATTGACTTTTGGGAAGAGCGGAACAAGGAGAAGAGAGCTTTCTACTCCTGGTGATTTTAAAAAATCTTTAGATGACTTTTGCAGAACAGTTAATTTAGTAATAAATTGTTTTTATGCTAATCCCTATGAGCATAAACTAGAATTGCCTGTTTATTTTTAATTAAAATCTATTCTTAATTGGTGATTTGGTTCTTCTACTATTGGATATTTAGGTTCAACTTTGGCAAATAAGTCTCTATTCAATCTTTTTCTGTAAACATTTTCTACTTCTGCCCTATGTTCTGCTGGTATAATTACTCTTGGATAAAATTCTGATTCTGCTGTATGTGCTTCAACTACTAAACCTGACATAGTGTCAGACACTCTTAATCTTACATAATTTGTCAATGATTTTTTAAAATAATCAGACAATCTTCCGTTTAATGTTCTATCTGGTCTACTATAAACTCTTCCTGAATTGTGCCTAAATCCTCTTTCACATTCATTTTTTTCTGCAAGTTTCCAAGCATCCCAGAAAAAAGTTTTTGCATGAGAATATTCATCTCTTTTAAGAGTTAATACACCTACATGACCTGGTGTAATTTGGTTTACTGGTTTTTGTTTAGGGGCTAAATTTCTCATAAAATCCATAGGTTTTTTTTCCTTATAAATCTTTTGTTTTTGTTACTACTCTTTGGTTACCCAATTACTTAAGAATTCTTTCCTGAATTTTTTGAAATTATTTTCTTTAATGTTTAATCTTATTTCTTTCATTAGGTTTGTAATATAATGAATATTATGATAAGTTGCTAGTTTGTATCCTACTCCTTCCTTGAATTTTAATTGATATTGGATATATGCTCTGCTATAATTCTTGCAAACATAACAAGAACAGTTTTCATCTATTGGGCTTTCATCTTTAAAAAATTCTTTTCTTAGAATATGGAGCTTGCCTTTTGATGTAAATAAATTGCCATGGCGTGCATTTTGTGTTGGGAAAACTGAATCAAAAATATCTATTCCTTCATTTACTGAATTTACAATATCTGGAGGAGAGCCTACACCCATTAAGTATCTTACTTTATCTTTTCTTAGATATTTTGCATGCAGTTTAATTGAATCAAACATTTTCTTTTTGCTTTCTCCTATGCATAAACCACCTAATGCCAATCCATCTACCTCTTTTTTATTAAAAAATTCTATGCTTTTTTTCCTTAAAGCAGGAAAAACAGAACCCTGGGTTATTCCAAATAATAACTGTTTTTTATCTTTATGTGCTTTAATGCATCTATCTGCCCAAGCATGAGTTAGTTTAACT
>Ga0208375_1001592_pt1 | contig 24732 bp, 20 predicted proteins | sample RifOxyD1_FD_184038 | JGI IMG/M metagenome (GOLD analysis project Ga0208375, IMG submission 184038) | Soil microbial communities from Rifle, Colorado - Rifle Oxygen_injection D1 (SPAdes) | ecosystem: Environmental > Terrestrial > Deep subsurface > Rock core/Sediment | place: Rifle, Colorado...
GATGGGCATACGACATCGGTTACGGCGGACTTGATCATGTCCTAGCTATGAACCATGACGTAAACATTCTGGTTCTTGACACCGAAGTTTACTCCAATACCGGCGGACAAAGTTCTAAGTCATCTCCAAGTGGAGCCGTGGCTAAATTTGCCGCATCTGGAAAGAAAACCCGTAAGAAGGATCTGGGCCTTATGGCGATGAGCTATGGTTATGTATACGTAGCATCGGTCGCAATGGGTGCAAAAATGCCTCAGACGGTGAAAGCTTTTGTCGAAGCTGAAGCTTATCCGGGGCCTTCGTTGATCATCGCTTACTCTGCTTGTATCAACCATGGAATCTATGCCGGAATGGGCAAGACTATGGAAGAAATGAACAGAGCCGTTGAAAGCGGTTACTGGCCATTGTTCCGTTATGATCCAAGAAGAAGAGCAGAAGGCAAGAATCCCTTCCAGCTCGATTCAAAAGATCCAACAATGCCTTTGAAAGACTTCTTAATGGGTGAAGTCCGTTATCGCACTCTCACTCAGTCTAAGCCCGATGAAGCTGCAAGACTTCATGCAAAACTTGAAGAAGAGTGTGCAGCCAGGCACAAGATGTATAAGAAGTTAGCTGAAGGCGAAGGCGTTCTTTAATAACGTTTAGCTAGTATTTGCTATTCTAATGAAAAGGGGCGTTGTCGAAAGGCAGGGCCCCTTTTTCTTGACGTGTATGAGGCTTTGATCTAATTCAGAAAGAAAGCAACTATGCACTAGGTTTCAACGCAAACCACCCAGGTTAGCTTCAAAGGGTGGCGTGCGTTTTGTCTTATAAGAAAAACAATTATTTCAGTAGCTCCGAACAGAAGGTAAGCGCTTGGCTTGCTGAAATTTCCGATTATCCGGGGCGACGACGAATCCCAGATCTAAGTAAAAGTGCACTGCTTCTTGTTGATATGCAAAAACTGTTTATCAGTCCTGAATCTCCTGCTTTTCTGCCTGCCTGGCAGGATGTCGGCTTAAACTGTAAAAAACTAATACAGTATTATCGAGACAATAAAAAAAAGGTGTTTTGGTCTTTTCACTCCCATCCGGCTGATGATGGTGGGGGAATCATTACCGCTTTTGGTGAAAGGTTGCTGAGACGTGGCGAAAAATGGGCTGATTGTTCGGATGAGTTTAGACCGAGATCCGGCGAGGCGGTGTATGAAAAAGCACGGTACTCGGGATGGAAAGGTTCATCACTAAAAGCTGCGCTTGATCCCGGCGAAGTGCTTGTGGCAGCCGGCGTAACTGCCAATCGTTGTATTTTATCGACAATCGTAAGTGCCGCTGACGACGATCAAGAATGCATTCTTGTCATCGATGCATGCGCAGCAAGAAATGAAGAGCTTCATAAAAGCACGGTGTTAAGCGTCGCCGGCGGGTTCGGCTATGTTTGTACTACAAAGGAGATATTGAACGAAAAATGCGTGACGAAGTTGATTTAGCAATCGTGGGAGCGGGTCCGGCAGGACTTTCAGCTGCAATTGAGGCAGTAAGGTCGGGGGTTTCGCATCGGATTTTCTCGGAAGAAGAGCCGGGAGGGCTGATTCGTGCAGCAGGAGTTGTCGAAAACTGCGCTCTCTTAAACGGAGTTAAAGGAATAGAGATAGCAAAAACTCTGTGTGAAAATGCCGTACGAAAAGGCATTCAACTTATTTATTCTCGGGTCATTGATATTAAAAAAACCGGATCTTTATTTTTCTTAAAACTCGAATCGGGTGAAAGCTATTTCTCCAAAGCCGTAATTCTTGCAACCGGTACAACTCCCAGACATGCGAATTTTCCTATTTATCATAAAAATAAAAATGGAACTGAAGACCGTATTTTTTACGATACTAGAGCCATGAATGAAGATTTGCGAAACATGAGGGTTATTATCAGCGGAGGAGGAGAGATTGCTTTTGATTCTGCTCTGAGTGTTTCATTGCGAGGGGCTGTAACTACAGTTGTGATGCGCAGTTCTAAACCGAGAACAAATAGTGGGCTAAGTGAGAGAGTCGCAAGCGCTTCTATCAGTATTCATCCCGAATCCGTAATCACCTCCGCAAGAGTGCTTACGGATTCAGTAGTGATTTGCGTAAAAGATAGTACGGGAAAAGACTGTGAATTCGAAGCTGATTATTTATTAGTCTGTCATGGACGAGAACCAAAATTGGAATTGTATGAAAACTTAGTGGGTGATGAAAAAGAAGTGAAGGGTGTTTTTCTGGCAGGCGATGTCATTAACAAGGATATGCGTTATCTTACGCTTGCCATGGGGCAAGGGACGCAGGCGGCAATTGAAGCCGAAAAGTATATTAAGGAAGTGTAGAAAATGAGCTTCAAAGTCATTTCCATTAGTGGAGACGAAAAAGTAGCACAAGTTTTTGTAGCAAGTGCTGAAGATGATTCCAATAAGATGTTTGAGTTTGTGGACGGTCTGGATACCCGATACAAAAGAGAAGAGAAGTGGATAATTAATGTTTCAACCCAGTACGGTTGTCCGGTTGACTGTCGTTTTTGTGATGCGGGTGGCGATTATAAAGGTAACATTCCGGCCGATTTGATGCTCGGGCAGGTTAAGTACGTTTTAGATCGTCATGATCCCGCTTCAGTTAATTCATGCAAAAAACTTAAGGTGCATTTCGCGCGAATGGGTGAGCCCGCCTTGAATAATGAAGTCATAGACGCGCTAAAATTATTACCTGAGACGGTAAAAAATCCAGGTTTAATGGCTTGTGTTGCTTCTGTTGCCCCTAAGGGTAGGGAGAAATGGTTTGAGAGTCTCTGCAATGTCAAACATCAGATGTACAATGGGCATTTTCAGCTTCAGCTATCTATAAACTCAACCGACGAAGAGTGGAGATTAAGGCTGATGCCTATTAGTCTCTTTTCATTTCAGGAGATGGCTGAAATTGTTTCAGAGTTTTGGACCCCTCGTGATCGTAAAGTTGTACTCAATTTTGCATTAACCAAGGGCGTGCCTGTTGAACCGAAAAGCGTCAGCCGGTTTTTCGATCCCGAAAAATGCATTATTAAACTTACTCCGCTTAACCCGACCTTTAAAGGCAAAGAAGAAAATCTGGCAAGTCTTCTGAGACAAGCCGACGAAAGTGAAGCAGATGAATTGGCTTCCGGATTTTCAAATTGCGGGTACGAAGTTGTGATGAGTGTCGGAGATTACAGGGAAGATAAAATAGGAAGCAACTGTGGGCAAGCGGTTAGAATGCGACTAAATAATCGCATTGCGCCCGGACTAAATTTGGCTATAAACTCTGAATAGGTATGACACTAAAACGAGTTAAAATTCATTACAGCGGTTCGCTATTCTGGTTAGTTTTCTGGCTAATTGTTTTTTTTCCAGTTGCGTTTGTTCTTATCGCAACCGGGGGACGTTTTGAGTTGGATGAGAATATCTATAGCATCAAGTACGACGGATCACGGAATTGGTTATGTTTCTGGGCGGTTGTATTTTTTCCGATTGTGCTGATTCTTGTTCTCATTAACGGCTTTTCTGTCGAAGTTCAGACAAAGACTGAAGCACCTCATAATGAAAATACTATATAATTGTCTAGTTTTCCTTGTTCTTGCGTTTGTTTGCTTCATAACACATCAGGGTCTGATTGATGCGGGCGTTGGAATTCTCAATGCTGATTTTGCCGTATACCCGCTCACTATCGAATGGATCAGGCAAGGAAACTGGTATCCGTTCCAACAACATTACGAATACGGCGGAATTATCCTTTCGCTTTTTCGCATTCCGTGGTCTTGGGTCTACGAAGCGATTCTGCAGACGCCAGATGCTTTTTTAAGGGCACATATTTCATTTTTTCACTTGGTAATTCCGACTGTTTTATCTTTCTGCTTTTATCTTTTGGCCCGTTCTTATGCGTCGTTTTTGGCCAGTTTTTTCACTGCGATTGTATGTGCTATCGGATTTAATGCCTGGACTATAAATGCGGGGATTGAATTTTATAATTCCTATCTCATTACAGGTGCTCTTCTGCTTGCTCTTCGTGCTCCATATGAAAACCCATTTATAGAGATGTCAAAAAAGAAGCTTTTTTTAGCCTCTTTGATTGCGGGCCTTGCTTATTACAACTGCCGGGCCTCGGCGGTATACCTGGTTGCATTTTTTCTTCCTTTGTCTTGGTTCATTAAAACAGTAAAAGACTTATTTAAACCGGGTTCGGCTTTAGAAAAATGGGTTTTAAGAATTGGGTTATTTCTCTTAGGTCTATTTGTTTATCTTGAAGTTTTCGGCCCGAACCTAGGAAAAGCGTTTGATAAAACCATTAAAGTTCATGCGGAACCGAATCTCAGATTTGCTGTAATTCTTTTTGCGTTTCTGTGGTTTAAGAGAAATTACGGATGTCTAGTAAAGGAGCATTTTAAAAAAGCGATCGTGGTAGGTGCGGGCGTTTTCATTGGGATGCTCCCTGAAATTTTTTTTTGGCTCTCCCAAGGCAAGCTTCCGCCTCTGACGGGTGGGAGGACTTACTCATTTGCGGATAGTTTCAGAGCTCTAGGTAGAGTGCCTGAGGCTATCAATGCTATTTTCGGTTCAACCGGCCAGAGTGTATTTCGAAATGCAAGTCTGCTATTAGTAGTAGCTTCGGTTGTTGTTTTGATTGTTGTTGCTCTGAGAGATCGAACCAAGAAACCCGGTTTATCCGCTGTGGGTTTTGCCGGCGTGTTATCTGTTCTCGCTTATGCGAGAGTTCTCACCTATGACTTCGCGCCTCCGCGATACTTACTGCCTCTTTTTCCAACGATCATCGTCGGGTTTGCTCTTTTGATTGATTGGGCTCGTTCACGAAATAGAGTGGTTGTCACAGGTGTTTTCATACTTCTATTGCTCCATTCTTATGATCAGCTTTTATTCCGCAAGCACATGACCGATGACATAATAAATCATGGATTTCCACAAAATGCTCTTGAGGTGGTTAAGCGTTTCCAAGCCGAAGGCGTCAGCGTGGTATTAAGCGATAATTATTGGTACGGAAATCAGTACAGCGTAATTTCGAGGATGAACCCGGTGTTCGTGCCTGTTGGGTCACCGTTTATTCTTCCTGATATCGCGGCAAAGGCAGGTACGGAAAAAAGAGCCGGAATCATTTTAGTAGGGGACCCATTGTTAGGTGGCGCCCCGCCTGAGAACAAGAAGGATTCGGTAGTACTGGACGGAAGAAACTGGCGTCTTCGGTTTTTAGGAGACGTTGGTAATATTTCGCTCTATATCGGCGATACAGACTAGTGAATACGATCAAGGGAATGATATTTAATATTCAAAAAGGGTCATTGGAGGACGGTAAAGGGTTCAGGACGGTTGTTTTTTTTAAAGGATGTAATCTGGCCTGTATTTGGTGTCATAATCCGGAATCGCAGTCAGCAGAACGGCAAATTTTGTATTATGAACAATTATGTAAGTCCTGCTTCAGTTGTTTCGAAGCCTGCCCGCAGAAAATAATTGAAATCAGAAATGAAAAAATTCTTTATGACAGAACAAAATGTCTGGCCTGCGGGACGTGTGCGGATAATTGTCAGAACAAGGCACTAGTCAAAATGGGCCAACAAGTGAGTGTAGATGAGGTAATTAAGATTGTTGAAAAGGATAAGAACTACTTCGATGCGACCGGTGGAGGTGTGACGTTAAGTGGGGGAGAAGCCGCTTTACAGACGGAATTTCTTAACGCTCTTGTTAGAGAACTGGATCAGAAGAAAATTAAAACATCCCTTGAAACAAATGGAAACTTTGATTCAGCAAAAGTTGGCGTCAGTTTAAGACTTTTTGATTGTATATACCTTGACCTTAAAGCCATTGATCGTGACAAGCATCTTAAACTGACAGGCATCGGTAATGATAGAATACTGTCAAATCTCGGAGTGCTGAGTGCAATTTCCAGAAATCTGGTAGTCAGGTATCTTATTGTTCCTGGACAGAATGATTCGAATAACGACCTTAATCTTCTTTTGGATTTGCTTAAAAAAAACAATATTCATAAACTAGAAGTATTAAAGTTTCACAAGTTTTGGATTGAGAAATTGAGCGCCCTTGGTAGAAATATAAGCGAGGATATATCGGCGATAACCGACGAAATGATCGATCAGTCTTATGTCATGGCAATCGACTTTCTTAACGAAAACAAAAATAGGGATTTGGTTTTGACTAAACATTAAAAGAACAAAATTGAAAACAAACGAAGATCGGACACAAAGATTATTAGACGAAATGCGTCAACACCAGCCAGAGGTGTGCATTGAAAGAGCCTATCATTTAACCAAATTTCATAAGGAATTGGCTCAAGACATTCCGGAAGAACTACATCGTGCTGCGGCGTTAAAGTACGTATTGGATAATAAGCAAATCAAAATATATCCAGACGAACTGATTGTCGGCAATTATACGTCAAAAAGACTCGGAGCGCCGCTTTACCCCGAACTCACTGGTATCGCCATGATCAGCGATTATTATAATCCGTTCACCAAGAAACGACCCTTAAGGTTTTCTGAAAATGATAAGGAACTGGTATTCAATTACATTTCAAAATACTGGCTCAGCAAAAATATCATCATTCGTGCCTTTCTTGATGAAGAAAGCGATAAAAGCGTTGGTCACAACAGATCTATCAAGAAGAGGACCTGGCAGTCATTCCTGCTGCTCCTTGGGAAAATTGTCAGCTTAATAAAATTTGTACGATATGAGCTCTTTCCGAAGGAGGGATTCGTCAACGAGGTCGGCGGCATAATTCACCTGATTCCGGATTTTGAAGGATTGATAGAAAAGGGTCCAAAAAGAATTATTGCGGAGATAGAAGAGGCGTCCCAAAAGGCATTAACGGAAAAAGAGGCAAGTTTTTTTCAATCATTAAAAACCGTATTTGAAGGATTGATAGGACTTGCATGTAAATATTCTCAGGAGGCGCAAAGCGAGGCAAAGAAATTCCAGGAAGGAAGTGAACGGTTTTTAGAACTTAATGAGATAGCACGAGTCTGCACGAAGATTTCACATGCCCCCCCCGAAACAGTTCATGAAGCTTTACAGCTAATAATGCTGGCCCATATTGCTTTGGTTGCCGAAACACTCGACATGTCGATAAGCTTCGGAAGAATGGATCAGTACTTGTATCCGATTTATCTCAAGGAGGTAGAGAGATCTATTCATGAAAAGAGAATATCTCGTGAAGAAGCCAAGGAGATCGTATCGGCCAAAACTCAGGAATTGTTACAATTGTTCTTTCTAAAGACTAACGAGATTTACCCTATCTTCAACGGTAAGACTTCTGAGATTCATGAAGGTATGCCCAACTACTATGCGGTCACTATTGGAGGGATCACTCCGGAGGGGAAAGACGGAGAAAATGATGTTACCAGAATATTTTTTAAAGTGATTAAAAGGTTACATTTAAGACAACCAAATTATGCTTTGAGAATAAGTTCATTAAGTAGAAAGGAGTTTTTAGAGGAAGCTCTTAGTTTAATAAAAACCACAGGTTTCACTCCATCGCTTTTCAATGATGATGCAATAGTACCGGTTTTGGCGCACTGGTTACCAAAAATTGGCGACGTCACTACAGAGCAAGCATTAAAAGATGCCAGAAATTATGGAACAATTGGATGCGTTGAACTTGGAATTCCGGGAAAAGCATATCCCATGGCAGATGCAGGAGGAATAAACGTAACGAATTGTCTGTCACAGGTGTTCAGAAAAAAAGAGTATAACGGGATAAAAAGCTATCAAGAGATTAAAAAGGCACTAGTCAAAGAAATTGACATTGCTTTAGAAGAATTGATCGAAAGCATACATAAGGTAGAATTGGCCAGAAAAGATTTTTTTTGTTTACCGCTGACATCGTTATTGGTTCAAGGATGTTTAGAGAAAAAACTGGATCTCACAGCTGGCGGTGCGGTTTATAATTCCAGTGCCATTCAAATGGTGGGATCAGCGGATGTGATAGATAGTTTGATGGCCTTGGACGTTGCGATGGCCAGTGGTTACAGTTATTCTCAAATAGCCCGCGCTCTGAAACGAAATTTTCGTGGACATGGAAAGCTTCTGTCTCTATTAAAAGCTGCGCCAAAATACGGAAACAACGACGAAAGGGAAGGCGAGTACATAGATTTTTTAACCGGATCCTATGTGGCCGGCCTAAAAAGCAAAAGCAGGCCTTTGCGCGGTGGATATTACGTTGCCGGAGGATTCTCTGGTGGAGCACACGCCTTGGTAGGAGAGATTATGGGAGCGTTGCCCAGCGGGAGACTCGCTAAGCAGCGTTTGGCCAACGGCGTGTCACCGGCGGATTGGAGTGATGCTTCTGATTTATTATCTTCGATGAGTTCCGTTAGTAAGATTAACCCGGCTCATTTTCTAAATTGTTATACGTATAATCAGGCATTGGATCCGTTGATGCTGGAAACCGAGGAAAAAAGAGAAACGGTTGCAAATGCTCTCAGGGTATTTTTCAGTCAAAACCGCAAAGGAATGCAGATTCAGTTTAATGTACTCGATCAAAATATGTTGATTGATGCCAAAAACAATCCGGACAAGTATCCCTGGCTCGTAGTGAGGGTAGCCGGGTATTCGGCCTATTTCAAGGATCTATCGAATAAACTAAAAAACGAAATAATCGATCGAACCAAGAAGTATCGGATATAGAAACTGGTGGAGCTGATCGGGATCGAACCGACGACCTCCACAATGCCATTGTGGCGCTCTACCAGTTGAGCTACAGCCCCAAAATCCGAATTAACCCTTGTAAAAGAACAACTTGATACTGATACATGCCGTTTGGACGGTTCGCAACCGAATTTATTTGAGAATTTTAGGTTGAAGACGATAGACGTGGCCGTAGTCCCCTTGGGGAGCGCCGCCATTTACATGAATATAACTGAGAAAACCGGCTGATAAGATCAATTGTGCAACAAATAGTATTCCTAGCAATATTCTTGCTCTTTTTAGACTCGACCCGGCCAGGGCTAGACGCGCAATCCATAAAAATTCAAACGGAAAAGTTATAAGAAGGTAGAACCTCTTAATACGTATTGTCGAAAGGGTGATTAAAAGCCCGTAGCCAAGTATTACTGCCTTCTGGCACTGGCCTGTCATAGAAGACGAAAGAACAATATCTCTTAGACCGCAACGCTTAGTTTTAATTGAACAAAAAGAACGAATCAGCCCCGTAATAATAAAAAACGAACCAATTGCGAGCAGCAATAAGTGAATAAGCCCCAAAAAATATGTTGGGTGTCCGGATATCAGCGGTAGTTTTATAAAATCCCCGAGCTGAGCAAAAAATGAATTTCCTTTTTGAACCCCAAGAAAATTACCAACATGTAACCCAAGTGGGTCAGTAATCCAAAAAACCCAAAATCTTAATTGTAGAAGTTGAGAAAGCCCGCTGAAAATCGATTCATCGTTTGAGAAACTGAAAAGGTGATGCAGCCACGGAATTGCCGTAATTGAACCAATGAATCCGCCCGAAATCAAATCTCGCCAGCGAGTAGCCAGAACTGTTTCTAGGTCACGGTACTTCTCGGCGAAAAAATTCCAGAGTAGAAACCCGGCAACAAAAAACATCCCGCTTAAATGAATCTGACAGACGACGGCAGCAACCAGTCCCCAAAGAAAAGCAAAGAGCGGCTTATTCTTTCGCCACCAGAAAATAAGAAGAATCACCATAAAAAACGGTAGAATTGACTGAGCCCAGATCTTTCGCTGGTAAATAACTGCAAAAGGATTAACCGAAGCTAAAGCAATAGTCCAAAACCAAGGTTCGCGCTCGGTTTTAGAGATCGAAGTGAAAGTGAAAAATGTCAGAAGTGCTAAGCCGATCAGATTTAGGATCTGTACCGCTTGAGCTAGTTCAATAGGATTAGTAACAGAAAAGATTTTACCCAATATTACAAAAACCCAAACACTCATCCCTGGATTTTTTACATCGACACTCGATTCCACACCTAAAAGTGGCCACAGCTCCGACACTCCAATTCGCATGACCCGCCTGAACATGTAGTCTTCGTCATACTTGTATTCGATGTCATAAGGCCAAATCAGACGGAGAACGATAGCGCAGATAAAAGAGAAGCCAAGAAACAGCTTCCAGCGGTTTTTAAGAACTCGAGAAAAAAAGTTCACCTAAACGGTCTTTCTTACAAACTTGACGAATTCGCCTAGATTAGCAAGAGCCGCTTCAGCTTCTGAAGTTGTATGAAGTGCGAGTCCACACGCAGGGGTGTAAATCGCTTCTGATAAAATCCTTTTTACTAATTCAGTTTTGCCAGAAAATTTCTCGATAAGAGTGCAGAACAGTTCTTCAGGGCTTAATCGGATCAGTTCGTTAGTTTCAACGCGGTTGTGGCACACTCGTTTTGAAGTGGGAATTACTCCCAGAGAGAGTTTGCCGCCATCTTTGATGAAAGTATCAAACTTTTTACTGGCCAGTATCTGTGAAAGGGAAGCTTCCACATCTATTGACAGGACGTTCAGGCCTAAAGAGAACACCGCATCCCAATCCGTATTACAGCAGCAATGAAGCCCTACTAAAACCCTTTCTTTTTTCAGTGACTCGATTGTAAGTTTTAACTCCTGCATAGCCACTGGCCAAAGATGGTTAGAGGGCCGAATTGAAAAAAGAGCCGGTTCATCGAGAAAAAAGAGGGGCGCCACGCCCGCATCAATTAGTCGCCTGGACATCGCTATGCATCTCGCCAAAACAATTCGATAAATCTGCGTTAGAATTTCCTGGTCGTCTGTTATCGATGATCCGTCTTTGGACTTCAATGAAGTCTGGCAAGTGATCGGGCCTGCAAGTTGAATCTTAGCTGTTTTTACTTTTTGTTCCTGCAGCTCCCAAATAAATGGCTGCCAGCTGCTAAAAGTAGCAGCTGTGGGTTCGAATGCTGCAAAAGCACTTCGACGAGCAGATTCAGAGAATGCATTTAGTAACTTTTCATTGAACGACTTGCTTAAGCCCGACCAAACATCAGTATCGAGAAAACTCCCTCCGTCGTTTTCGACTTCCAAGCCAGGAAGTCCTTCAAGGGCCTGAGGGATCATAAACTCCCAGGAATTTCTGATTGGTATTTGAGGTAAAAAAGGTATGTCGCATTGAAATGAAAAATTAAGAGCAGAATCTATATTGTGATGAGGCAGACTACCTATCCCTGTTGACAATGGTGTTTTAAAAAGTTCAAGATTTTGAATCATTTTCAATACCTCAGCTAATGTCTCTTCTACCAACGGAAAAATAGGAAGCTTCTGGATGATGAAAAACCAGCGATGATACGCTTGCTTCCGGGTCCATCATAAATCCGTCAGTTAACTGGACGCCGATCTCAGATGGCTTAAGTAAATCGAATATTATCTTTTGATCGTCGAGTCTAGGACACGCCGGATAGCCGAACGAATAGCGCTTTCCTCGGTACTTTGCCTGAAACCTTTGCATCATCGTCATTTCGGCACTATCAGGATAACCCCAGGACCTTCTGATATGTGCATGTAAGAGTTCCGCATACGCTTCGGCGCTCTCAAGAGCTAGTGCCTGAATTATGTGAGCTTTTAAATAGTCTCCACGTTTAATTAGCTGCTGAGCCAGTTGTCTAACGCCTTTGCCAACGGTAACGATAAAGATCGCCATGCTGTCTTTAGGAGCTTTATTGTCTAGAGGTCTGATGTAATCAGCAAGACTAAGGCCGTTATGAATTGTTTGCCTCGGAAATTCAAGAATAGTTTTTGCTCTATCTCCAAGATATATTTTGTTACCTTCACTTGATGCTTCAAAAAATTGATATATTGCTTGCGGTTGCAGCACCTCGGTATTTGCGTATTCTTCTTTTACATCTTGCACGGCTTGCCAAACGGCCTGAGCTTTCTCGTCACTTGATTGTATCTTGCCTTGTTCCTTCTCCAGTTCGCGTACTACTTCGCCTCTTATGCCCAAATGTCGCCCATAAAGCATCAAAGGATTTATGAACTGCCAGATGTGTTCGATCGGTGTTTCTCTTAGAATATGACGCCTGAAATCAGGCACTCTTGGAAGTTCAGTTAATATAGTTATCGACGAACAGCGCGTTTCGGTTTTGCTCACTGATTGAACTTCGCCCTGTGATGTGCTTGATCGTTTAGATCTTTCTTGTTCGATACTTTTCTTGAAAGTTTTGAATTTCTCAGGGTCTAAAACCGCTTTGGCGATCTCAAGGCTCTTTACGGCATTCGAGGCGTAAACAACGGGGCCGGTATATGCGGAAGCAATATGATCATTAACGAATTGAGAAGAAAGCGCAGCGCCTCCGACCATGATTGGTGTCTTGATTCCTGATTTAGCTAGATCCTCAGCGGTCGCTACCATTTGATGTGCCGATTTTACTAAAAGACCCGATAAACCGATTATGTCCGGCCGATGAGTTTTAATTGCATCTATAAGTTGTTCCGGTCCTACTTTAATTCCGGCATCAATAACTTCGTATCCGTTATTGGCCAAAATCATCTGTACGAGATTTTTTCCGATATCGTGAACGTCGCCCTTTACGGTAGCGAGTAACACCTTCCCCTTCGTAAAGCTTTGATCGACATTCATGAATCCTTGCAGGTACTGAACCGCCGATTTCATCACTTCGGCGGATTGAAGTACTTCGGCAACAATCAATTTATTAGCGTTAAATTGTTTGCCCACTTCATCCATGCCATTCATCAACGGTCCGTTAATAATGTCGATAGGACTCATCGTTTTCAACGCTTCGTTTAAGTCGTCATTAAGAAGTTCTTTTGAGGCTTCGATGATATGGATTTTCAGTTTATCTTGTATGGTGAATGTCTTATCGTTCGGTTTCGGTATAGTGGCTGATTTTCTGTCTCTGAAATGTTCGATAAAGTCTGTAATCGCAGTTTCTCTGCGGTTAAATATCAAAGTTTCGGCTAAATCGCGTTCTTCTTGGGTAATAGACGAGTAACGAACCAGTTTTTCAGAATTTACAATAGCCAGATCAAGGCCCGCCTGAACGCAATGATAAAGAAAGACTGAGTTGAGTATTTCTCGTCCGGCGGGGGGTAGCCCAAAACTTACATTCGAGATTCCGAGTACCGATTTACATTTTTGAAAAGCTGCCTTTATCAGCTTGAGCCCTTCGATAGTCTCAATTGCAGAAGTTTTATATCTTGAATCACCACTAGCACAAGGAAAGGTGAGGGGGTCCCAATAGATATCTTCTTCCAGAACGCCGTATTTCTTAACTAGCAAAGCATATGCTTTATTTGCTACTTCAAGCTTACGCTTTCTTGTCAGTGCCATGCCCTGTTCAGGATCTTCGTCTATTGTACCTACGACCAAAGCCGCTCCATATTTCTTTGCTTTCGGAACAATCTGCGCAAATCGTGTTTCACCGTTTTCGAGATTAATGGAATTTATTATTGCTTTACCCTGGCAGTATTGCAGCGCAATCTCTACGACCTCAGGGTCGATCGAATCAATCATTATAGGCACGCGGATTTTGCGAATACCCGCTTCCAGAAAACTTCGCATATCCGCAGCCTCGTTGCGATCCGGGTTTGAAAGGCAAATGTCGAGGATCTGGGCGCCTTTTTTTATCTGATTACGCGCAATTTCGGATGCTTCATCAAATTTGTTTTCACTGACTAGCGTTTTGAATATTTTACTTCCAATTACGTTTGTTCTTTCGCCTACCAGTACGGGGCGGTTTTCGGTTGTTACTTCAAGTAAATCAATACCCGAAAGATACGAATTAGAGCGGGCAGGCGGAGTTCTTACTTCTTTCTTGGTATTGGCAAGTTCGCTGAACGCTGCAATATGAGTCGGTGTAGTCCCACAGCAACCGCCAATGAGATTGACCCATGTATTATCTATAAAACGATTAAGTACGTTGCTCATCATCTTCGGAGTCTCAAGATAATTACCTGTCGAATCGGGAAGTCCTGCATTGGGAACGCATGCGATTGGAAATGGCGATAGTTTAGCGAGGCTTCGAAGATGGTCGGCCATGAACTCAGGACCGGTCGAACAATTTAATCCGATATAAAGAAGATCTCTATGCATTATAGAAGCTAAAAAGCTTTCGACTGATTGCCCCGCAAGCATGAGTCCGTTGGCTTCAAGAGTAACGGATATTGCAACAGGTAATGAAAATCCTTGTTGTTGAAAAGCAGTATCGATGCCGATTAATGCTGCTTTAACATTCCTTGTGTCTTGTGAGGTTTCTAGCAATATATAATCGCATCCGCCTTCAGAGAGGCCGAGAACTTGTTCTGAATAATTAGAGACGAGTTGGTCGAATGTGATGCCGCCAGTTACTGAAAGCGATTTTGTGCCAGGACCAATGGAACCTGCAACGAATCTGGGTTTAGAAGCAGAAAAAAAATCAGCGCAGCTTCTTGCTAAGCGTGCTGCCGACAGGTTGATTTCGCGTACTTTGTCTTGGCTCTCATATTCGCGTAAGACCAACCGATTTGCACCGAAGGTGTTGGTTTCAATAATGTCACACCCGGCTTTAAGATAACTTTCATGAATACTTTTTATAATCTCCGGTCTATGAAGCGTCAGTAATTCATTACAGCCCTCAAATTTCTCACCGCCGAAATCGTCTGCATTAAGCTTTTTCTCATGGATAAGGGTACCCATCGCGCCATCGAGCACGAGAATTGATCGAGAAAGATGGGTCTTTAACAAAGAGCTTCGCTCGTTGTTAGAATTGGACGTTATCACGCTGTAATCTCCTGTCGATTCTCCTATAGAACAGGAGTTAATGCTAACAGAGAAGAGAATTTTCTTATTCTTTGATTGTGTTTCTACGTTTACCTCTTTGGCGTTATGGCGGACGACGGCCTTTGGAAACATGCTCCTCGCAATGGTTCGCCACTACAGCTGTCAAATTGTTAGGCAGTACAAAAACGCGGAAGGCTATTCGTAAACTCCAGACGCTTCATTAATCCTATTGTTTTCGGCTACTTAAAAGTGCTGCCATTTTTCGGTCGTTGGCACTTTCATTGCTCAATAGACAGGTAAGAGGTCAACAACAGAAGGCCAAGAAGACCTTAGGTTGAAGACCATGAGTTGAACAAGAGCTGAAGTGGAAATGGGCGTAATCGGAACACGCCCCGAGCTAAAGCAGAGTAGAGCAGAGAAGGAGTTACCATGTCCGCTACGAGAGATAAGACTCAGAAGTTCACATTCGTTTACTCAAACCTTTATCAACTTTATCAAAAAGGAAAGACAAACGCTGCCCAGGCAAACCCCGTCCAAGACTTTGGACAAGGTTTGGCCACAGCCAGAGTTTTAAAGGCAGCAGATGCAAATTCTGCAGTTAAAATTAATGATTACAATCCCGCCCAACTTCTTCAAAAAAGAGTTGTAAGCGTTCCAAAACCTCAAATCATAGCAGGACCTAATGAGGCATTAGAAGGTCTTAAAGATAATCTACGATCTCTAAATGATTTACATTCAAGACTTAGAGTAATGCTTAAAGAATTAGAAGATTTAATTAAGGACTAGGCTAGGTAAGTGTTCTACCGCCAACGGTTTTTGGAGAACTGGCTACGTCAGTAGCCGGTTCTTCTTTATTTTCTGCTATAGGAATATTCTCAGGAAATTTGGGCCTTTCAAGTCTCGCTCGACTTGGTTTCTGCTTGGCTTTATAAGGCTCGGCCGTGTAGGTCAATTTTTTCGGTACTCTTACAACTAAAGTGTCGCCTTCAAAACCACGGCTAAGCATTTTAGCATCTACAGGCCATGGTAAAGGAATTGTTTCGCTAAAACTCTGAAAAGACTGTGTTGCCAATTCACGGCCTGGTGCTAATTGCGATTTTTCTTCATTTCGTCTTCTGCCGCTGACCACGATTTGGTTATTTCGGATATTTATAGAAATATTGTCTTGCTCATGGCTAGGAATTGTTGCCTCAAGCACAAACTCGTCGTCATGTTCCGAAAGGGTAGCGTTTATGTTCACAAGTTTATAAAAAGGGTCAGTTTGTCTGCTGGTGTAGGCACTTAACTTTTCTGACGAATCTAGTCTAGCTAGTTCAAGGCTGTCTTTTGCTCGACTATACAAATTAGAAAGAGTTGTTTCGTGTTGATTTCTGATCCGCTGTGCTTTTTCGCTAAATTTTTCTTCGGACATTTGGTTGGCTTTTATCGCATTTTCTTTTCTTTTTTCGAAAAGCTGGCGTCCTGACTCTGTTTGATACGCAACAGCTTCTTCTTGCTCTTCGCGAAGGGTAGCAAGTCTCCGGGCATATTCGTCCTTGTTGAGCGAAAACTCACCGTCTGCAGTGTTCTTTTCGTACTCGAATGAGCGAGTGCTATCTTTTCTGAGTTTTTCCAGGTTTTGCTGACCGTCGCGCTCTGTAGTATGAATTTTATTTTTGTAATAAGAGGTGACGTTTTCTAGTTCCCGCTCTCCATCTCTTTTTATTCTGTTTAATTCGGTTCGTTGCATTCGCTGCAAGTTTTGAGCTGCTTCGTTACCTTTTTGTCTTTGTGCTTCTAAAGATGTTTCTTGTCGGGTGTTTTGTTGTTCATACTGCCGACCATATTCTTCTCTCAGTTCCTCGACGGCTTGCGACGTATGCAGTTCTGCTTCCTCAACTTGCGCTTGAGCTTGAAGGACGCGCCTCTGCGCATCTTTTTCAGCCTCTCTCGCTCTTTGATCGGGGGTCGTTCTAGCCATCTTCCTTGTGGGATGAGATGCTGTAGGAATGACAAAAGGATTAGTGGTTTTTGGATTAATCGGTCCGCTAATAGCCATTAGTGCTTAACCTCATTGTTCTCATAGAGGTTATTTTCGACAATACTGAAATAGGTTCTAACCATCTTTTCAAAAGTGGGCCCTGGTAATCTTTCAAGGTAGGCTCTCTTCTGCATTATCGTCGGTTGCAATATCAGCTTTTCTATATGTCCTTGCATTTCCTCATCGCCCTTTTCGTTGAAATTAGCATTAAGGGGCGAATTAAAGATACGACGAACAGTTTCATTGTCGAACAACACGTGATGCCCTTGAATAGATTGGCCTATCAAGTACTCGACTTGTCTTAATTGTTCTTTGGAGACATAGATCACTTGCTATCCCTCCGTGGTTATTTGCGGTGGGCAAATTTTGCCGTCCCCATCCATGGGGAAACGGCAGGATCAACTAGAATATATAATCCTTCGTCTCACCTAATAATAAGGGTAACGACAAGTTTTACGATGTGCAAGTTAAACTGTGTCACTTATTTCACAGGGCAGGTTTGACTGTCTGCGGAAGTGCCCGGTACAATTATCTCATGGGGCGTAGGTTCTCAAAAAAGGGCATAGAAAGAAGAAAGAAACCGAGAAGTACCGGTTCGCGGCGAAAAACGGTTTCGAACGTTCCGAAACAAGAAAAAGACACAAGCAGTTGTTATAACTGTGGAACCAATCTTAAAAATTCCGAGCGTGCTCTATTCGTGGAGGAGGAAGTAGGTCGGATATTTTGTTCCGAGGTGTGCATAACCTCCTACTTCAGTGATGATGTAAAGCAGTTGGAGAAAGAGTATTTTCGGCGGCTGTCGCCGGACGATTTTTCCGACGAAAAACGTGAGCAACTTGGCTATTTAAGATGGATAACATTAGAGGAACCAGACGAAGCCTGGAGACAAAAGACGGCTGCAGGCGATTTTCGATATACGCTAATATCCGAATTCAAACCCTCCAATAAGTCCGTGTGGTGCATTTGTATCTGTCTGTTATTGCGTGGAGAACCAAGCTTTCTATTTTTAGCATTCCCGACAATGAATTCTGAAATGGTTGAGCACTATCGGCGGGGAGAAAAAGTTAAGTGGATCAAACCAGCGGCAGCGGTGGCGGAAGCAGAAGCAGATGTATCCGAACAGCCGCAGAGTGAAAAACTAATTGATGGTTTAGCAGACGAGTGGACTCCCGATGAGACGGTAAGGGCGCAGATAAGCCAGAAAAGAAAATCTAACGACATACCGGTAGAGGAGTTTGAGCTATATCATGCTTGTTTTGAGCAGACACTCGAAGAGCCAGACGAAGTTTGGTCAATACGAACCAGCAATGAGAATGAGGATGGCCAGAAGGTCTACCACTTTATCAGGCATTATCCGGAAGAAAAACCGGGAGTCTGGTTCGTAATCGTCGCCCGAGAAACGGACAAGGAAGAACAAATTGAAGTAGTTGACGCTTTTCCGACAAGGGATTCCGAACTGGTCGAAAGGTATAGGGTAGGGGAGCAAGAAGCCGGTTTTAAAACGATGGAGAGCCCGAGCCGGTTGATTCATTAGCGCGGAAAACTCCGTAAGAATAACTGGGACAAATCGAACTGTTGTTTGCCTGTAGACATTGACTCATCTGTGCTTGGTTTTCGACGCTGACGATAAAGAAACCGTTGAAATTGGTGTTCTCAAAGCTCAGTTCAATTCCATCTTCTTTCTTTGAAATCTGTTTAACCATCGGTAATCCATTTATATCTATCTTCCAAAATATGTTTGCCGCATTTATGTATTGCAACGGAAAAACTGAGACCATTTCGTCACCAAAAGACTCTTCGGGATGGGCCTTTATTAGGACATTGAAGCGGGAAGCAGAAGACGTGCAGATCGTAAAAGAATCTGAATTGTTAAAGTCCCAGTCGTTATCGGGCAGAATGTTATCAGTGCCAGGACACTCAAAGCTTGCGTCGTTGAGTTCAGAACTATACTCATCGCTAATAACGAGGTTCTCGCTCTCATCATACTTCTGATTAAGGTGATTGTTACAACCCAGCGTCGCTATTGATAGAATCGATGCTGCGGTAGCGACAGTCATGAATAAATATTGGTTTTTCACGGCAACTCCCCCTCTAAAAATGATTTTTTCCCTGCCCACTAAATTCGCTTAATACTAATCAGAGCAAGCAGTGTGCCGGTAAAACCGATTATATTATCTTTAAATTACAAGATGATATCTGTGGTGAGAGTGTCTAAGTTTTTAACAGCTGTGTAAGTTTCCTTCTCTCTGCTAACCAAGACAATAAGTAGAGAGAAGCAAAAAATCCAATACCGAGGCCAAAAGCAGTCGGGCCGAACCAGTCGCCCCAACTGATCATGAGAGTAGGAATGGGGTTAAGAATTGGTACGCTAAGATTCATTACTTCCGCTTTTGATACTCCGGTTTGTTGGACAATTTCGCCATTGGGGAGAATCAAGGCAGAAATCCCGGTGTTAGTTGATCTTACTTGAGGAAGTCTCGTTTCGATGCTTCTAAATGCACTGAGGGCCAGGTGAAGCTGAGGTTCGCCATATGGACCGAACCAGGAGTCATTTGTAATATTTAGGATCATCTGACTGCCTTGTCTGGCTGCTGCGATAATGTAATTTGGGAATAGCGCTTCGTAACAAATTATCGGTCCGACTTTTACTTTATCCGTCTTTGGCTTTTTTGTGGTGTTTGGAATAGTAAGGACTTCTGGACCGATACCTCTTCCAAAATTCGCCACTTGTGGAAATATTTGTCTGATTAGTTTGATTTGTTCAGAACCAGGGATGTATTCACCAAAAAGAAGTAAAATATGTTTTCGATAAATCTGTAAATCAGAGCCAGTTTCACCGTTTGGTGCCAAAAAGAAGAAAGCATTATAATCCTTACCTGAGCTGTGATCATATCCTCCAAATAAAATTGGTACTCCGCGCTCTCGCGCAAAACGTTCAACTCTTTGGTCTCGGTACAATTCTTCTGCGGTGTCCGGAGTTCGAAAGGTAGAGGGGTAGGTGGTTTCCGGCCAGACAAGAGCATCGAGTTTGGGATTCGTCGATAGGGCTTGGTCAGAAAGCGTGAACATGGTTTCCAGAATTTTTTCGCCCGCTCCTCTAAACCCTCTTTCTGCCGCCACTTTTTCAAAATCACCGATGTTTCCTTGAACCACTCCCAATTGAACTGTTCTGGGCGTTTTATCGATTTGTTCAGTAACGAATTTTTCTCGGAAATACCCGTAGGTAAGAAGTGATCCGACGTAAACAACGGAAACAATAACGTGAGGGATGTTCATTCGAAAAGCTGGCCATATGCTCGGCTGTTGTCTTTTCTTTAATTGACTATAAAAAGCCCAAACCGAAAAATTAACCAGAAATACGGCCAAGGTGAGTATTGCCGGTCCGCCTATATCGGTACTTTGTCGCAACAGTTTTGATGCATAGAAAGCATGTCCCAAGGTATCGACAAAAAGCTTTGGCAAGATCCAGTCTAAGCCCGTGTATAGAAGACCGGAAAAAAGACCTGCGGCTACAATCCAAAGGGCAGACGTACAAGTTCGGAGATATTTTTGTACGGACACAAACAGCGGGGCAAACACCAAAAATTGAAGCTCATTAAAAAGCGCAAAGAGCAAAAGACCTAGTATTGCTAACGGCCATGGAAGGTTACCAAATTGTTGAAGGACGTGGGCGACCCAGTAAAAGCCGCCGATACTCATAAAAAAACTAAACCAAACGGCCTGAATAAATGCATTTGTTTTTGTTCCGGCTCTTTCCAGAGCTAAAAACCATGGGATAAGGGCAACCCAAATGAGCGGAGAAAAATCCCAAGGAGGAAACGCAAAAACGATTAACAGTGAACTAAGCAGCGTCCTCCAGTCGGGTTTTAAGTTCATGGAAGTATACTAGTATGTTGTGTTGGAAAAATCTAATAGTAAGCCTAGGCGATCAAGAGTTTATCTCGAAGGCGAGGACAAAAGCTGAGGAAATGAGAATGGCCTTTGCGCGAGAAGTTCACCCTTGAATTTGGGCTGATTGCCTTTGTTCTTCAGTGCCAGAAGCGCAGAGTAAGCATTTACTCGACCACCAGTTGCAACTTTCGATTTCAATTCAGGCAGACGGTCAGCCGAGTCTTTGATGATTTCTTTTAAACGGGCTGGCGTCAAAGAAGGGTCCTGGGCCAGGAGAAGAGCTGCAACTCCCGTTACAAAAGCAGTGGCTTGCGATGTTCCTGACATATACCCGTATTTTCCGCCGGGTAAAGTGCTGTAAATGTTTTCACCTGGAGCAGCTACGTCTACTTTGCTTTTTCCCCAGTTTGAGGATTTAAGAAGCCGATTATTAATATCCGTCGCTGCGACCGAGATAATGTTGCTCAGCCGGTAGGCCGAGGGATAATAATAGTTTTCTACCTGATCAGTATCCTGATGTTCATTTCCGGCTGCTGATACGAAGAGAATTCCTGCTGCTTCAGCTTTTTTTATAGCTAAATACTCTTCTTCCGAAAATTCGGGTCCGCCTCCACTGTAGTTGATTATTCTTGCTCCGTGCTCGATTGCATAATTAATTGCCTTAACCGTATTTCTGAGATTAACCGCGCCTGGATTTACGTCTGAATAATACTTAACAGACATTATGGACACTTTATGGGCGACGCCGCTTACTCCTGCTGTCGGATTTGCGATCGCTCCGATTATTCCGGCAACGTGGGTGCCATGTCCGTGATCATCTGCCGGATTAGCTTGGTTACTTACGTAATTCCAACCGAAAACTTTTTTATTTCTTGTCGAAGGATCATTCCAAATATTTTTTTCAAGATCCGCATGGTTCGGATCAATTCCCGTATCAATGACTGCTACTATTACGTTGTGGGAGCCTTCCTGAATCTTCCAAGCGTCGACGGCATTGATATGTGACTTAGCAAGGCTATTAACTAGTCCCCAGTTCTTAATGGAAGCATAACTTAGAGTATTTTGTTTTTGAGCATTATACGGAGGGCTAAATCCCAGTGCAGTAACGCTTATTGATATCAAAAATCCCAGGGTGATTGCTTTAAGTACCGAGCGTCTCATACTTCCTGCCTTTTCAATTTCCACTCCATTTTCGCTAACTCAACGCTTCACTCAGCTTCGTTCCCTTTGAGAGACGGCTGTTTAATGACAACAAGAGCAAGAGATGTGCCTCAGGTTGTCTAAACCACTGCTTAGGATAGGCCTGAAAAAATCAGGGTTTAGAGGTAAAAGTTAAAGTTCTCTGCAAAAAATTATGACGCTTCAGTGTCTAATGCTTATACAGCTGTTTGATTTTCTCGGTATTAGAAAAAAACTCAAAACTGCCGATCAGTACACATATGAGGTTGGTCCTTCTAGTGCTTTTCTGCGCTTTTTGTACTTCGGCAATTGCAGAGGAAAAACAGAACCGTATGACAGAGAGCTTTTCGTTGCTCAAAAAGTGTCCGTTTGGAAGAACTCTAATCCAGAAAGCAAAACGAAGACTTGCAGCAAAAACGGACTCAGAATTGATCGCGCTTTTCAGATCGAGCAGTGTATCAAAGACGGACGCCACACTCACAAGACAATTCAATCCGGAAACGGGTGAGGAATTCAGAAAAAGGGATGTCACGATCTATCTTAGAGCCGAACAAAATATCAATGATTTGGTACTGGACATGGCTCATGAGCTTGCTCATTTCGTATTTATTCAGCCGTGGGACCCATACGATCCGGCTTTAACTGCAGCGCAATACATCTATACGGCGATAGAAAAGCCTGGGGGGGAAGTCGACGCTATCGATGCGGAGTGTCGAGTGGGTCTTGAGCTTTCAATAGCCCGAGGGTTGTCGGCCGAAAGGTGTAAAACGTATCTGATAGGAATAAAGGGACAAGTAGATAGAAATAAAATAAAAGAGGATCTTTACAAAGTCGGAAGGCATAAAGGCCAGTTTGTTAAAACGTTGGGATTAGAAAGCGAACTTTTTCCTTTGCTGTCTGACCAGCCGCCCGCTTTATTCTCGTCGACAGGTAAAGCTCCTTATCCGATTGCTCTTTTGGCCGAATTTAAAGAACTCACCGACATCGCGTGTGAAAATTCCAGGCGGCGAATTGAATCAATCGGGGGCCGTTCTCCGGCGAGCGAATTCTTTAAAGAAAAAGACGCCTACTTTCTGTCAAGACGATGTAATAACTAGTGTCATTTTCCGAGGTCTAATGATTGCACTTCTGTCAAATACGACAAGGAGTGTGAAGTTATGGGTATCTTGGGTTGGATTCTGTTCGGGTTTGTAATCGGCTTAATTGCTAGAGCTATCATGCCTGGTAAGGACGCTTTGGGTTTAGTCGGCACAACTATGCTAGGAATTTTGGGTGCATTGCTCGGAGGCTGGTTAGGCCGTGTGCTTGGCCTTTACGGGCCGAATGAGGGAGCCGGTTTTATTGCTGCAACCTTTGGCGCTGTCTTGGTTCTTCTTGTTTATAATGTGATTAGAAGACGGAGATCACGACACGACAGAGATATTACGAACCGACGCGCTGCATAGCTGTTTTTGTCGTCGCAAAAGTAACACTAGTTCTTTCCTCGCACACATTTGATAGCTGCAAATTTTCATTCCTCGGTTATGATATTGAATATGTTTGCAGATTCAACGCGGATACTGGTTGTGGATGACATGATGACTATGAGGGCTCTTATAAAAGGGCAGCTCAAGGGGATGGGATTCAAGAATTTTCAGGACGCTGAGAATGGCCAAGTTGCTTTTTCGGTCCTTGAAAAGGCTGTGGCTGCCAATTTGCCGATCGAGCTTATTCTTTCTGATTGGAACATGCCGGTAATGTCAGGACTCGATTTATTGAAAAAAGTCCGTGCGACTCCTCAGTATAAAGATGTGCCTTTTATGCTCATTACTGCTGAAGGTGAGCAGAGTCAGGTGATGGAAGCAATAAAGGCGGGAGTAAGTAATTATGTTGTAAAACCGTTTACACCCGCTGCTATCCAGGAAAAAATTCTCGCTGTTTGGAAGAAACACCATCCTCAAGGATGACTTGCTGAATGGTAATTAGTTCGGGCGAAGCCAGACAGAGAGTTTTGGAGTTTCTAAATGTAACCATCGAAGCGGTTGCCTACACTCTACAAATTTCGACTAATACCAAAACCACGGCTGGAAAAAGTTATATCCGAGGAAAAGACGGTGAAAAGCCGCAAGTAGACGTTGCCGCGACCGTAGGACTAATTACTGCACCGTTTGCTGGCGCATTAATCATAGCTTTTCCCATGAAAACATATTTAGGTCTTATGTCCCGGATGCTCGGTAATGAATACAAGGAAATAGTTCCAGAGATTAACGATGGTGCTGCCGAACTTTTAAATATTATTTTCGGACAAGTAAAAATTTCTTTAAACCAGAAAGGTTTTGAGATCAAACAAGCTATTCCTACAGTTGTACAAGGTAAAAACATTCAGGTACTTCAGTCTTCGGTAGAACCAGCGGTTATCGTCCCGTATACGTCTGAAGCGGGAGACTTTTATATCGAACTGACGACTAATCCGGAAGGCAAGAGCTAGCCTCTGGAACGTACAATGCAACTCTCTCTAAACACTAGTTATATAAAAAATGGAGAGAGAAATGAGATTATTTCGTCGATGTTTACCTGGTTTTTTGCTTACCGCAATGCTTGTTCTTGCTAATTGCGGTGGCGACGTGGTTCAAAATACCAACACAGGTCCAGATGAAGCCGGTGAAGTGCCGAATCCAGCGCCCATTGTAGTAAACGTCAGCATTCCTGCAGGAGCAACAGGACTGGGTGCGCAAGCGTACGGGACCAATCCGCTAATAATTTCGATCAATACGACCGTTACATGGGTCAATAATGACGACGTGGACCATACTGTTACATCTGTAACCGGTTTATTTGACTCCGGGGTGCTCAGTCCGGGCCAAAGTTTTTCATTTACATTTTCTCAACCAGGAACGTTTCAGTATTTCTGCAGCCTGCATGGTGCGGAGAGCATGTCGGGCACAATTGT
>Ga0208375_1001597_pt1 | contig 24630 bp, 17 predicted proteins | sample RifOxyD1_FD_184038 | JGI IMG/M metagenome (GOLD analysis project Ga0208375, IMG submission 184038) | Soil microbial communities from Rifle, Colorado - Rifle Oxygen_injection D1 (SPAdes) | ecosystem: Environmental > Terrestrial > Deep subsurface > Rock core/Sediment | place: Rifle, Colorado...
AAGTTGTCAAAAATAAAGTGGCTCCTCCTTTTAAAAGTGTCGAATTCGACATTATGTTTGGAGAAGGAATCTCTCGAGAAGGAGATATTCTTGATATTGCCGTAGAAGAAAAAATTGTTGAAAAAGCTGGTGCTTGGTTCTCTTACAACAATATTAAAATTGGACAAGGTAGAGAAAATTCTAAAAATTATTTTAGAGAAAATCCCGCTATAATGGACGAAATTAGAACGCTGATTTTTGATAAGCACGGATTATCTGGTAAAAGTGAAAAAATTGACCCCGTCACAGGAGAGATATCTTCTGATGACAGCAAAACTAAGACTAAGAAACCAAAAGCTGATTTACAATAATTTACCAACAGAGGCGGCCATAATTGGCCGCTTTTTTTTATGAATGAAGAAACTAAAAAAGCATATAATTACATTTTATTTCTTATTTCCAGACAAGATTATTCTAAAAGTAAATTACAGAAAAAATTAAGCCAAAAGGGATATTCCAAGGAAATCATTGATTCAGTTTTAGACCAGATTACAAGCGAAGGGATTTTTGACGAAAAACGCTATATGGACTCAAAAATAAGATCATTGGCCAAAAGAAACTATTCTAAATCTCACATTCAAAGATTTCTAAAAAACGAAGATCTAACATTCGAAAATGACGATATTGACTCCATGTTTGTAAAAGAAGATATCTCAGAAGATGAGCAACTTAACAGTTTAATTGATAAAAAAATCAGAAAATTTACCCATGATTCTTTAAGTAAAGAGGAAAAATACGAAATTCAAAAAAAGCTATTTTCTTATTTGCACTCTAAGGGTCATAATTATCAAAAAATAAAGACCCAACTTGCGAAGAAATTATCTGAGATTTAATTTCTATACTATTTATGTTAGCTTAAACTGTTATTGTCTTTTTTAATCGAGAGAAATATGAAAAGTACTGAAATCCGTAATAATTTTATTAAATACTTTCAAGGCAAAAATCACAAACATATGCCTTCTTCTTCATTGGTCCCTATTAATGATCCGACCTTGCTTTTTGCCAATGCCGGAATGAATCAGTTTAAAGACTATTTCACCGGCAAGTCTACTGCTGTTAACAAAAGAGCAGTCACAATCCAAAAATGTGTTCGTGCTGGAGGCAAACACAACGACTTAGATAATGTCGGCTTCACTGCTCGTCACCATACTTTTTTTGAAATGCTTGGAAATTTTTCTTTCGGAGATTATTTTAAAGAAGACGCTATTTTTTTTGCGTGGGAATTTTTAACTAAAACTCTTCAATTTCCCAAAGACAAACTTTATATAACAGTTCATGAAAGCGATGAAGAAGCAGCTTTATTATGGCCAAAAATTGCTGGAATAGGTAAAGATCGTATTTTTAAAAAGGGAGATAAAGATAATTTTTGGGAAATGGGTGAATTTGGCCCGTGTGGACCCTGCAGCGAAATATTTTTTGACCACGGAGAAAAACAAAGCACACCAGGTTTTAAACCTGGAATAAACCAAAGTCTTCTTGATGATGAGCAACGCTATGTAGAAATCTGGAATTTAGTTTTCATGCAATATGAAAAAAATAAAGATGGCAGATTTCCTTTACCGAAGCCTTCCATAGATACAGGTGCAGGGCTTGAACGAATAGCTGCTGCTTTACAGGGAAAATATTGGAATTATGACACCGATCTTTTTGCTCCAATCATTTCTAAAATTCAAGATTTGACGGGAAAAGACTATAAGGACAATCGCTTTTGTGGTCATATACGCGTGGTATCTGATCATATTAGATCCACTTCTATGCTTATTACTGACGGAGTCATCCCTTCTAATGAAGGAAGAGGATACGTTTTAAGAAGAATAATTAGAAGAGCAGTGAGACATTTACGGGAACTTGATGCCCCCTGCGGAACATTTTATAAATTAGTACCAACTCTTTTTGAATCCATTAAAGAGTCTTATCCGGAAAATGCTAAAAACATATCTTTAGCTGAAAAATTTATTAAATTGGAAGAGGAAAAATTTCACGAAACGCTTGAGACTGGTTTGAAATTTTTAAACCAGGAATTATCAAGCAATTTGTCTAATAAAACATTATCGGGAGAAACTATTTTCAAATTGTATGATACCTTTGGCTTTCCCTTTGATTTAACTGAAACTATTTTAAAAGAAAAAAATCTTTTTGTTGATCATGATGGTTTTAATAAAAAAATGGAAGAACAGAGAAATTTATCTAAGAAATCATGGAAAGGTAACCTCAACATAGATGATAAAATTTTTTACGAGTTAAAAGAAAATCATGGCAACAACCATTTTTCTTATGATCAATTAACTTTAGAAGCCAAACTGTTAGAAAAAAGGTCTTTGGGTGATCATGATTTACTTATTTTTGATTATACCCCTTTTTATGGTGAATCTGGTGGTCAGGCAGGAGATAGTGGAACTATTTTAACAAAAGATAATGTTGAAATCGCTCAAGTGCTCAATACCATTAAACCCCTAGACGATTTTACTATATTAATTGTACCGACCAATCACAAATTGAAGGTAAAAGAATCGTATATATTAAAAGTAAATACATCTAAAAGAAACCTGACTGCACGAAACCATACCGCAACTCATCTTCTACATGCAGCACTTGGACAAGTGCTGGGTGATCATATCAACCAAGCAGGTTCACTGGTAACTGATGAACGTTTGCGCTTTGATTTTACTCACCCCAAAGGGTTAACCCCTGGAGAATTGGATCAAGTAACTTCCATTGTTAATAAAGTCATAGAAAATCAAGTCTCAGTATTTACCAAAAAAATGAGCACTAAGGAAGCGACTGCCAGTGGAGCTAAAGCTCTTTTTGGTGAAAAATACGGTGAACACGTCCGTGTAATTAACATAAAAAACGAAAATGAATCTCCTGTTTCTGTCGAACTATGTGGCGGGACCCATATTAAAAATACGTCTGAAATCGGGCTTTTTGTTATTGTATCTGAAGGTGCCTTAAGTACAGGAATTCGCAGAATTGAGGCATTAACATCCACTTTTGCCTTCAATTATCTTCATCATCGTTCCAAAGAACTTGGAAAAATAGAACTTATGCTAAAAACCCGAACTGAAAATGTTTACCCTCAAATTGAAAAACAAATTAAAGAATTAAAGACACAATATAAGGAAATTCAATCATTAAAAGAAAAAATCCAAACTATCGAAAATAAAAATCTTTTTGATCAGCCCGAAATGCTAAAAAATCTTTATCCTTTTAAATCCATATTAGCTCCAGATAATGCTGATCTCCGCAAACTTTCAGATGATTTTATATCCAAATTTCAAAATGGGTTCATTTTTATCGCTCAAAACAGAAACGATAAAATGTCTGTATTGCTTAGGGCTGGAAGCAAGGCACCTAAAATAATCTGCTCAGACATTTTAAATAGCATTATAATGGAATTTGGTGGAAAATCCGGAGGTCGGCCTGATATGGCGCAAGGAGCTTGTGAAAAATTTGAGGTAGGATCAGTCGGCAAAAAGCTTAGTGAAGCTTTAGAAAAAAAATTATAGCTGGATCAATAAATGAGAAAACATTTTGTTATATTTTTACTGCCCTTGCTTTTTTTTTCATGCCGAAAAACTCTTTACAATTCTGTCGACAGTAATACTTTAAACGTAGCTCTCACAAGTCACATCGATTCTTTTGACCCAAGCTCTACATACGATACTGTCTCGGCAACTGTGATGGATCAAGCATATGAAACACTTTATGAGTATCATTACTTAAAGCGACCTTACTCACTTATTCCACTTCTAGCAGATGAAATGCCCAAGATTGAAAATGGAAATACTAAATACACAATTAAAATTAAAAAAAATATTAGATATCACAATAATCCCGCTTTCAATAAACAGGTCCGTTTTGTCAAAGCACAAGATTTTATTAATCAATTTAAGCGACTTGCATTTGTTCCAACCCAAAGTGTAGGATGGTGGCTATTTGATAAAAAAATTAAAGGATTAAATAAATTTCGAAAAGATGCTGGCAATAGTCTGGATAAATTTTTTAGTTTAGAAGTTTCCGGGCTTAAGGCTCTTGATGATTACACTTTGGTAATTGAACTAAATGAACCTCAGCCTCAATTCCTCTACACCCTCGCCATGTCTTTCACTTCTCCTATACCTGAAGAAGCAATTAAATATTATAAAAACTCATTTCATCAACAAATTATTGGGACTGGGCCATTCAAGCTAACTGAAACAATAAAAGAAAAACAAATCCGCCTTGAAAAATTTGAACACTATCGAACTGCCCTATATCCAACAGAAGGAGACAGAAAATCTTACGAGTTAAATTTACTAAAAGATGCCGGAAAAAAAATCCCTTTTCTCAATGCGATTAATTTTTATGTAATGCCAGAAACTGAAGGACGATGGAATAGTTTTCTTGATAAGAAAATTGATTACATGATTCTACCACAGGACTATTACGACAACGCAATAAACTCGAGAGGTGAATTATCTCCAAACCTGACCAGTAAAAATATTTCATTACAACTTTCACCAGCACTAACCTATTGGTGGCTGTCTTTTAACATGAAAGATCCAATTTGGGGGAAAAACAAAAAACTACGAAAAGCTATTGCCCACGCTATTGACATTAATAAATACATTCGCGTTTTTTCAGGCATAGGACTGAAAGCTAATTCGATTTATCCTCCAGGTGTTGCCGGTTACAGTCCTACTAGAGAACTGCCATATAGCTATGATATTAATAAAGCTAAAGAGTATTTGAGTGAAGCTGGATATCCTGATGGAAAAAATCTTCCCCCTATTACTTTTGAGCTTCGCGGAGAAAACCAAACAGCGGTGAACCATGCTCAATTTATCACCGACGAATTAAAAAAAATTAATGTTAAAGTAAACGCTAAACTTAATTCATTTCCTGATTTCTTAAAAAAATTCTATGCCGGAAAACTTCAGTTTTGGCAAGATGGTTGGAACCTTGATTATCCTGATGCAGAAAATGTCCTGCAACTTCTCATTACCAAAAATCACCCACCTGGACCAAACGTTACCTTTTATTCAAATAAAAAAATTGATGAACTTTTTACCCAAATTAACGATACAAATGATCAAGAAACTAGAGTGAAAATCCTTCATCGAATGGAAGACATTATTTTAGATGATCTACCCTGGATAATGCTTTTTTATTCGAGAGATTATTTTTTATTTCATAATGAACTTAAAAACTTTAGACAATCCGGTATTGTTTCCAATTCTATGAAATACCTTAGACTTGAACGACAATAGTATTACCTAAGCACTTAAATACGGAACTTTTTTCCACTTTTTTTATTAGGGTATCTTTTATTAAATACAATTCAAAATAATGACGATTACTTGCCTAGAAAAGAGCAGTAATGATCATGGATGAGAGTTACATAACCTCTTGTTTATCAGGATATTTGGAAGATTCCTTTTAAACATAAGGCCATGGAAAATGAAAATTGCATATCTTGTCCTAATACCACTTATTATTTTTCTAATTAAAATATCTCCCGCCTTACCTAAAGATTTTGTGATATTTAGCATTGCTGAAGAAATCCCTATGGGAGTTGAAAATGAAAAAATCAAAAAGAATTACTATTTGAACATTGGTCAACTTCAAGGAATCAGTCCGGGAGCAACCCTTGACGTATACAGAAATATTTCAAGACTTGATCCATATTCAGATAAAACCCGATATTATTTTAAAATCAAAATTGGAGAACTTGAGGTTTTACACTCTGAAGAAAACGCCTCAATCGCTATGCTCAAAAACTTTGAAAAAGAAAACAATCTCTTATATGAAATTAATGCCTTTATGATTGGTGATGAAGTCAATATTCACGGGATAAAAACCAAGACTAATTAATTCTATTGAATGGACTTAATTTTTGACCTTCGCTCAACTACAGCGTGAGATAATTTTTCACAAGCCTTAACGGCTTTACCAAGCTTTTCAATATATTTTGGATCAATGCTCTGGTTTTCTTCTAATTTGCTTTGTACAAAGCTAGTCATACCCGAAATAACTACAAGATAATTACTGATATCATGCAAAAATTCTCTTTCTGCTAGTATATAATCTTCAAATTCTTTATCCATAAAAATCCTTAGATTTAAAACAATTTTTGATACTTAAATAGTTTACACCATAAATCTTCATTTTCTATTTTAACGGAGTCTAACGTTAAAATATAGTCCATTCCAAGTGTAAAAATATTTCTCTGGGTAAGAACTTTTATGTTTTTAATGTGGCTACCGCGATAATAGCCCCTAAAATGGAAAGTTGTAATGTATTCCTGATTTATTTGGTTTTTCTTCAAACATCTTGAAATAGCTAAAAATCTCATTTTTTGCTCTCTTATTTTTAAGTTTCTTTCAAGAAATTCAATTAATTGGTAATTTTGCTAATCGTAATTAGTTAAAATATATAATCTTTATATTGATTTAATAAAAAAATTGGACAAACAAAATTTTTTTGCTAATTAAAGCTGTACTCTTTTACTATAACTACAGGAAAACACATGCAAAATAACAAGACCCTCGGAAAACTGCTACTCGAGAAAGTCGACCACTACCCTTTAAATCAGGCGCTTGGTTGGATAGAAAAAAACCAGATATTCTATTATACCTTTCAAGAGTATTTTGAAGAAATTGAAAAATTAGCGTTAATGCTTACTGATTTGGGAATTGAAATTCAAGACAAGCTAACTATTCTGTCTCACACCAGAAAAGAATGGAATTTTTTTGATCATGCTACTATGGCTTGCAGATCTATTGTTGTTCCAATTTATCCCAATTATTTGTCTCATGAAATTAAATTTATTATTAATCATTCTGATTCGAAAGTTCTAGTAGTTGAAAATGCCGAACAATTTGAAAAAATAATTCAAATTCAAAATGAAATTCCAAAAGTTAGACATATTATTTCCATTGATTCCTTAGAAACTGCGACTATCAATAAAATGTCTAACCCCAACATCAAAACTTATAACTATGTCCAGATCATGGAAAAAGGTAAAGAGCTTAAAATCACCCAAAACAATATTATTCGAAAAAAGATAGAATCTCAGGAAGGTAGTGATATTGCCTCCATTATTTATACTTCGGGTACAACTGGTGAACCAAAAGGGGCGGTGATTACCCAACATGCCTTCGCCTCCATGTTAATTAATCTCTTTGAAACTTTAAATTACGCTTTTAGCTCAAAAGACAAAACTCTTATCTTTCTTCCAACCTCTCATGTCCTGGGAAGATGCGATTCTATGCTCAATCTAGCTTTTGGACTTTGTGGGGTTTACGCTGAAAGTATTGATAAAGTGATTGATAATATCAATTTGGTAAAGCCAACTGTATTACTAGCAGTGCCAAGAATTTTTGAAAAAATTTATGAAAAAATAAACCAAAAAGTTGCTGACGGATCCTCTGTATCAAGATTTATATTTGATTGGGCAAAAAAAGTTTCCTGTGATTTTTTTAATTTGCTGGACCAGGATAAGCAACCAAGTCTTTTTCAAAATATAAAAAGAAAAATTGCATATGCACTTGTCTTTTCAAAAATTTATAAAAGATTTGGTGGAAAAGTTAGATATTTTGTTTCTGGTGGAGCTCCTATTTCTAGAGAGATCATTCTATTTTTAAGAAATGCTAATCTTAAAATTCTTGAAGGCTACGGTCTGACGGAAACCATCGCTCCTTGTGTTGCTAATCCAGCATATAGACAAATCCCTGGCTCAGTAGGGCTTCCGCTTAAAGGAGTCGAAATAAAATTTGCAGAAGATGGTGAAATCCTTATAAAAACTGAGGCTATGTTTAAAGAATACTTTAAAAACCCGGAAGCTACCGAAGAATCCATTCAAAATGGCTGGCTTCATACAGGTGATATTGGAAGACTTAACGAACAAGGTTATTTGGTTATCACTGATCGAAAAAAAGATATCATCATCACTTCAGGTGGAAAAAACATTGCATCTCAACCTATCGAAAATAAGATGAAACTAAAAAAATATATTACGCAATTCTTGGTAGTAGGTGATAGAAAAAATTATCTCACCGGCATAGTTGGCATAGAAAAAGATAGCTTTAAAGACCAGTTTCCAGGTTTATCTATAAAAGAGTTGGCTGTTAACCCACAGATAAGAGAACTTATCAGAAAGGACATAGAACAGGTAAATAAAGAACTGGCCCGATTTGAAACAATTAAAGATTTTTTTATAGCACCTGAAGAATTTAGTATTGAAAATGGCACACTCACTCCCTCAATGAAGCTTAAGAAAAAAATTATCCTAGAAAGATATCAGGATGAAATTGATAAACTTTATAACACATTGGGCTAACCCATTGCTTTTGACATTGTATGTAACTTAAAATATATATACATGTCCCTCTTATCTTTTATTATTAATGAAGGAGCTACTTAAATGGCAAGAATCACAATTGAAGATTGTTTAGAAAGAGTTGAAAATAGATATGAGCTAGTTCATCTTGCTACCAAAAGAGTGAAGCAGCTACGAGAAGGCGCTGAGTATTTGGTAAAAGCAAAAAATAAAGATATCGTTATGGCGCTACGAGAAGTTGCTGCTGGTAAAATCAAGCACGCCCCTATTAGCGAATACGATTCAGACGAATTCTAGACATTTTCCTATTTAATCTTTCACTTTAGAAAATGCAATTTTTATTACCTCGTCGAAAGTGGAAACTGGATGGAAAATCAAACCCTTTCTATGCAGTTCAGGAACCTCTACTAAATCCTTCTCATTTTCCTTAGGCAATATTATTTCCTTTATTCCAGCTCTTCTGGCCGCTAACACCTTTTCTTTAATTCCACCAACTGGCATCACTCGCCCTGTTAAGGATAACTCACCTGTCATCGCTAAGGATGACCTAACTCGGATATCATTAGCTAGGCTGTATAAGGCAACTGCCATAGTGATTCCAGCGCTTGGTCCATCTTTGGGAACTGCACCTGCAGGCAAATGGAGATGAATATCATGAGTAGACAAAAAGTCATCGCCGTCCTTGTTCTCAGAGTTTTCTTTTGATTTTCCTTTCGCAACGTGTGCTTTCTTTTTCAACTGGCTATCCTGCTGAAGTTGCTTCCTGACATAGCTATGAGCCAAAGTAGCTGATTCATTCATTACTTCTCCCAATTGTCCTGTCAATTTAAAACCCTTTCCTTCTAGAGGAATGGTTTCAATAAATAAAATTTCTCCCCCGTACGCTGTCCAAGCTAAACCTGTCACAACACCAGGTTGATTATTTTTTCCTGCCAATTCACTTTGAAATCTAATAGGTCCCAAATGAGTTTCCAGATCTTTAACTTCAGGTTCAAAAATTTTTCTAGTTTTTTTGCTGACCTTTAAAAGTGCTGCTTTTCTGCACAGCTTAGCAATATTTTGCTCCATGACTCGAACCCCAGGTTCTCTGGCGTAGTCATATATTAATTTCTTAATTACAGCGATTGATAGTTTGAAGTGTGCTCGAGTTAAACCATGTTTCTTTAATTGTTTTGGAATAACCCATTTTTGAGCAATCGAAAGTTTCTCTTCAAGTGAATAGCCAGATAACTGAATTACCTCCATTCTATCTAGAAGTGGTGTGGGAATATCTGCCATAAAGTTTGCAGTAGCAATAAAAAGAACTTTTGATAAATCAAACGGAACATCTAAATAGTTATCGATGAATTTACTATTTTGTTCTGGGTCCAAGACCTCTAACAATGCTGAGGCTGGATCACCTTGAAAAGATTTACCTAATTTATCAATTTCATCCAACATAATCACCGGATTATTCACCTGGACTCTTTTAAGGGCCTGAATAATCCGACCTGGCATGGCACCAATATAAGTTCGTCGATGTCCCTTAATTTCAGCTTCATCTCTCATACCACCAAGACTAAACCGATAAAACTTTCTTCCCAGCGACCTGGCTATGCTTTTCCCCAGAGAAGTTTTACCGGTACCCGGAGGACCGGTTAAACATAAAATAGTTCCATCATATTGTGGTTTTAATTTTCTTACGGCTAAAAATTCTAGAATTCGTTCTTTGGGTTTTTCTAGACCGAAATGATCATCTTCTAAAATTTTTTGAGATTGCTGAATATCTACTTTATCTTCAGTGGATTTATTCCAGGGTAAATCCACTATCCAGTTTAAATAACTTCTAGATACGTTGTACTCAGGGCTGCTATCTGGGATTACTTCTAGTCTTTCTAATTCTTCATCAGCAGATTGTTTGACTTCTTCAGGCAAACCAATTTCTTTAATCGCATCACTAATTCTTTTAAGATCTCGAGATTTGGTATCATCATCCATTCCAAGCTCGGTTCTAATAACTTTTAATTGCTCTCTTAAAAAATACTCCCGTTGATACTTATTTACTTTGTCATTAACTTCATCTGATATTTTTTTCTGAATATCTGCGACATCTTTTTCTCTTTTTAAATAAACCAGTAATTTAGCAAATCTTTTTTTAACCACCAAAGTTTCTAAAAAATCCTGAGCTTCTGGAATATCTAATGAAATTGCAAAAGCTACCAAATCCGCCAAAGCACCTGGAGATGGGGAATTAAGCATGGCAAGTTTCATTTCTTCATTAAAATAAGGATTAATTTCACTTAGTTTTTTTACCTGATTAATGATTGATCTGGTGTAAGCATCTAGTTCTTCATCTGTTTCAATAATATCTTCAAATACTTCTACGGTAGATACCAACAAAGGTTCTTCTTGAATTATTTTACTGGCCCTAAATCTTTTTATTCCGTGAACTAAAATATTAACTGAGCCATCTGGCAATTTTAATTTTTTTACTACTTTACACAAAACACCCACTCGATAAATATCATGTGAAGATATCTTGATACCATCCATCGCTTCTTCCATCGCCTCATCAGAAGCATTTTCTGACAGATCAATAGTTTTTTGCAGCTCTTTATACTTCACCAAGTTCAATGCAACATAACCCGATTTTTGAATAAAACTTTCGAGTTCTGGCGTAAATTTTTCTTCAGTTAATATAATAGGTGCAATCATCCCTGGAAAAATTGGACTATTCATAATCGATATAATCACTACTTCTTTGGGAAAATGCCTTTCGTTGGATGGATCAGTTTTTATTTGCACTTGATAACCTTTGTCTTCTTCCACAATATTTACTCCCACATAGCTTTATTTGATATCAATCACCAATCGTCCGGGCGACTTTAAACAAAATATATCAAACTCAACATTTTGTTTTAATCCAAATTCCATGGTGAGCATATCATTTGAGACAGGGAACACTTTAACATCTTTAACATATTTACTAGTACCAAATGACTTAATTCCAGCTTTTAATTCGGTATTAAATAAATCTATAAATAATTTATTGTCCTGTGATTTTATATGACCATAAATTCTCGGAATATCGCTGGAGTCAAAATCAAAGACTATTCTTTCGTAGCCATTACTTTTAGTATAGGAATGTCTCAAAGCATTTAACTTGTATTGTTTTTTATCACCTTGGTTAAAAAATATTCCTTGCTTAACAAATACCGAAGTTTTGTTGCAAGCAATTTTCCTAATTCTTTCTGAAAATAAATCTTGTCCCCATAAAATATTAGGCAACCATAAACAAACAATAAGAATTAAAATCCATTTCATTTTTTCATATCCTTGATAATGACCGCTATCTAAAGACAGCGATACTTAATGATATCACTCTGGTTTAAAAGGAACAATAAAATCAATAATTCTGGACTCTTTTTTGTCCAAAAAAAATCAAGACTAATAGAAATCCTAACAACATACTTATAAAATTATTAAAAGGTCCACCGGGACTGGACGTATCTATTGAACCACAGGCCATTGGATCGTTATCGGATTTTTTTTTGCCTATTAGTCCACTAAAAAACTCCGGGATATAGGCAGAAACTTGATAAGAGTTGGGCGCATCAGGACAACTATCATTGCCTTGATTAATATCAAATGTTTTATGGGCAATTATTGAATAATTATCAATTTTGTCTGGTAATGTGTTTTGCTTTTTACTGATATGAAAATCTATAAGATAAATGAATAATTGATCGTACATACCATTATCCATATAAAACAACTGATTTTCCTGGTAGCCATTAATTGGACACATTTGGCTAATATCTAACTCGAGACTATCCGTACATTTCCCCCACTTGTTTAAGGGTTCAATTGTGAATTCAAATATATTGCTCGCAAAATTGGTTTTGCTTATTGGTACTCTGCCTTTTTGATTATAAATTAAAGAATAATCACTGTCTGAAAAAATATAATTTTGCTCAATTCCATTAATTTTAACTTTAGGAATTAACTTTGAATATATATCTTGGCTAATAATACGATATTCCAAATATATTGTCTCGTCTCCCCCCCCCCAATCGGAAAAATTAAAACTGCTCAAATCAATTTTGATCCGATCAATCCCATCCAATTCAATAGAGGAAAGTGCGTCACCTTCATAATTATATTTTTTGTCAAAATACCCTACAAATGTTTCTCCAATATTATCTCCATCACCAATAATATCTAATTCGTACAAGTCTTCATTTTTTTCATAAAAATAATCATCAGGAATATCTATATTACATCTTATTGTTATATTACCAGATTCTAAAATTTGATTATCAACAGTCGCTCTAAAACTATAGGGGTAGCCAACAAGACTATTTCCACAACTTTGAAAAAATGATCCCCTATAAGATGTATTCGAATGGCAGAAATTATTCCGGATACTATAATAATAACTCGGTAAAACATCTTTATTTTTAACTGGAGAAACATAAATATAATAACGATCATCTTTTTTAATATCAACACCAGTTATACTAAATGTACCATCGGGGTCTGACAAACTGGCTGCCAACACTTTTCCACTTTTGATGGAAATAAGCATAACATTCACCCCAAATATACCAACTAATGAATTCCCTCCAATAATTTTCCCTCGTATGCCCCCTTTGGAATTGCTTGGATATAACGTATGTACACCAGCTTTTTCATCTGAAGATAAAATATGTTGTCCGATACTGGCGGCGTAATACATGGAAGAATGCATAACCTCATTATGGGCCAATCCAACCAAGTGTCCAAGTTCATGAGTAATTACATTCCCCAGAAAGTTATCGTTATTAGTGTTGGTTGAAAAACATTCACTATAACCATTAAGCAATATATCCGCTTCAGTTATATCTCCGTCATTATTATAAACTAAAGTAGTAACACCCAACACCGCACACGAACTATTAAAATAGGTTGCTTGTTTAGAGTAACCTATATCATTGTAGCCATTTCCAGACCAATTATTATCATTATCGCTCTTTGGACCATTTATCTGTAGCACTAATTTTGAATTACTATTCCATTGTGCCACAGCTTCACTAAAAATTTGTTGTGATACTCCACTCAGATTGGAGTACAAGGATAATTTCATATTTTCCCGACCCCACTTCACTGTCTGACCAAAATTATTTTTGGTTAAAACATATCCAGAGGAACTCGTTGATATGATAAAAAATAGTATAATTAATAAGTTCTTTTTCAAAAAGCTAATCCCCAATTTTCTATATTTTATTTATTTTTTTTTGAATAAATTCTACTGGCACTTCCAAGCAATGCTAAAAGGAGCAAGATCCAAAAAATATTCATAGAGTTACCATTACCACTATTTTTTATTTTTTCTTTGAAAGTAGCCGGCTCCCTGCTGGTATCTTTTTCTAAAACCATTTCACTTTGTAAGAAGACATTTTTTCCGTTGCTAAATCCGGCAAATCTTTTATTAAAGACTTTATTAACAAGTCGGACGTACTCATTGTAATCGATATTACCAAGCTGATTATGTTTGGCAAATACTGACGAAGAAATCACTTTCTTTCTATCAATGGTTTGAACAATATATTTACCCAATCCTAAATTAGTCAGCTGAAACCCTCGTTTAGCTTTTTTTATTAATAAGACGACCTGTTCATCCTTGGAAAATTGCGGAATACCTTCAACGTAATACGATTCATTATGCCAAGTTCCTCCTGGAATCTGGATCTGAAAATTATTTTGGTTGTATATTTCATTGCTAGAAAACCCTACAAATTTAATTACTGAAAACGTATAAATAGTTACAATTTTATCATCGGTTTTTTTGAACTCATGTGATAGATAGACTCCCTCCATTACTCCATCCGACTCCTCAAGTTGTTTTTCAAAGGGAATCGGCATATAACTCATGGCCATAGCTCTACCAAGAAAAAATGAAAATAAATAAAGTGAAAAGAAGTATTTCATATGGCGCTCTCCCACAAAAGACTACCCAGAGTCCTCTTCGGTTGAAGCATAGAAATACTTTATCTTTTATGTCGTATATTAAATTTATTTTATTTATATAGGAAAATTACATAAAAAAAGGGGCTTTAAAAGCCCCTTTTTTATAAAGTATTTTATAGACAATATTAACGTTTCGAGAATTGATAAGCTCTTCTTGCGCCTGATAAGCCATATTTTTTTCTTTCAACTTTTCTTGCATCTCTAGTTAAAAATCCTGCTTTTCTAAGCTCACTATGAACTGTTGGATCAACTTTCATTAAAGCTCGTGCAATTCCAAGTCTAATCGCACCGGCTTGACCAGTTAAACCACCGCCATTTACATTTACCAAAATATCATATTTGTTATTTAGTTTTAAAAGAGCCAAAGGCTGATTAATAATATATTGGCTTGTACCTTTGGTGAAATATTCTCTTAACTCTCTTCTGTTAATTGTAATCTGACCTGAACCTTCTGCCAGATAGACCCTTGCAACAGATGACTTTCTTCTACCAACAGCGCAAACATCCCACGTTTTACTTTTTGATGACATATTCTAACCCTCTTTTATTTCATAAACTTCTGGTTTTTGAGCTTGATAAGTATGTTCCTTACCAACTACCAGTTTAAGTTTTTTCAACTGTTTTCTTCCTAAAGAATTTTTAGGCAACATACCCTTCACTGCTTCCATAATTACTTTCTGAGGATTTTTTACCAACTGCTCTTTAGCTGTTCTTTGTTTTAATCCACCAATAAAATTGGAATGCCAATAATACAATTTTTTATCAATTTTATTACCAGTAAGTTTTATTTTTTCTGCATTAACTATTACTACATAATCACCTGAATCAACATTAGGGGTATACAGAGGACTATTTTTGCCACGAAGTAGATCCGCCACTTCGGTAGCCAAACGGCCAACAACTTGATTTTCACCATCCACTAGAAACCATTTCTTATTTGCATCAGCCGGTTTCAATACAAAAGACTTCTGAGTAAACATAAGCAACACTCTCTTTGAAAAACAAAATTTATTTACAAAAACAAATAAATTGATCCGTAATGACTTTTCTTATAGGTAATATTGGCCAACAAGTCAAGCACTCACAAAGAAATTTCATTATAAAATCATCAAAAATATCCAATTGAAAGATGAAATCTACCAAAGCTATCTCGCTCACCATCTGAATAGCTTTCTCTTTTAAGTTTTACCCCATAGTCAAAGTCTAACGTCCCAACCGGGGTTAATATTTTTAAGCTAAGTCCTACGGCGGTGCGTACTTTTAATGGATCAAAGCGATTTACATAAACCCGTCCAGCATCAAAAAAAGTTCCCACCATAATATTCTCTGCGACCATAAATCTTGGTTCAATTTTATAATTTGCAAAATATGCTTTATCTCCAACCACATATTCTGCAATATCTAAATCCTGCGGATCATTCAAGCGATTTATTTCTGTATCATCAAAACCTCTAACCGTATCTGTACCATCCAATCGAAAAACTTCTCGACTTGGAATAAAGCCCCTGGCACGTCCTTCTGAAGCAATAATAGTATCTGTATCTGATGCTAAATTTTGTTGAAATCCCATAGATACAAATGCCGCAATTGTAACTTCACCAATAGAATAATAAAATTTATTTCTAGTTACCATTTTCATGAAATTTATTTCAAGTTCACTGGTTTTTTGTGACAAAAAAGCAGGATGAGCATATTCACAGGACAACATTAAATGAGATCCATCCCGTGGGTTTATGTTTCTATCACGAAAGTCGAGTGTAACTACAGGGGTAATACTACCTATTCTATAATCATCTTGATCCTTTAAATCTGTGGCATCAAATGGTTTTATCTCTTCTAATTTATAACGTATTGAAGTGGACAATTTTCTGGAGAAAAACAATTTTGTAAAAAGAGTAGAAATTCTAGAAATATCTGCATCAAAAGAATAGTATCTTCTCCTCACCTGGGACACCTCTCCATCAAATGCAACAGGAAGGTTGAACATGTAGGGTTCTTCGTAACCAAGCTTAGCGTTATACTCAAGCAATCTTTTTTCTTCCTGTTTTCTTCTATCGTCAAAACTATCGAAATCTAAACGTTGGTTGGTTTCCAATTTTAAACTTAAGGCCCTATTCATTCCCCATAAATTATTATAGCTAACAGAAGTGGCAAGTTTCACACCAATATCAGTACGATAACCGGGAGCCACTTCCAAAGCTCCGAAATCTCTCTCGCGAATTTCAATAAACAAGTTAGTGTAATATAAATCAGAATCTTCCTTACGCATTTGAATGACCGGCGAAATTTTAATACTGGAAAATAATCCCGTAGACAAAAGATAATCTTTTATTTTTTCTATAGATTCATTGTTAATTAAATCACCTTTTTTCAAATTTACTTCACGTAAAATAACTTCGGTTTTAGTGGCAATATTACCTGCCACCACTACCTCGTGAAAAATAAGTTTTTTACCTGTTTTAACATCAATGTTTAAGATTGCAGAAGTTTGCGAGAGATCGAATTGGAGCAGTTTCGGATCATCGACATTAACAATATCTGCAAAATAATAACCTTCATTCCTGACTTTATTTAAAACAGTCTGCAAGTCAGTTTGCAGTTCGACTAAATTAAGCGGAGCACCTGCCTTATTGATCAATGTTTCTTTAATCTTTAAAGCAACATCTGTTTCCAAATTATTGATATTTATTTTTTCTAACGTAACTTGCTGCTTTTCGCGAATAACATATTCCACACCTGCACTCTGATAGTTATCAGCAAAAACCACTTTAGGCGCAGATACTTCTGCAAACACATGGCCTTCCTTCAGGTAACTATCTTTAACTATATTGCTAAATTGTTGAAGATAGTTTCGATCAACATATCCTCGGCTCGCCATAGCGGTTGCTTTTTTTTCGTATAATTTTTTGAGTTTTTGATCACTCCATTTTTCATTCCCATAATAAGTAAGCGCTAATATTGGAACTTTTTTACCCTCATTCACCTTAAGATAATAGTTAGTATATTTTCTACCAAGTTTATTCACACCAGATTGATTTCTTGTTTTTACATTTGTGTTATAAACCCCATATTCTTCGTACTTTTCATTAATCATTCTTTCCAGTTCTGTGAAAGTAAACTTACCTTGATTGCTTCTTACAAAAGATTTAATAAAACCAAGAACTTCCTTGCGATCTAGAATATAATTCCCTTGAAGATGAAAATTAATAATTTCACCCGGCTCTACCGATAAAACAATTTTGACATCCCCATTTTCTAAAAAATTTTCACTTACGGCAGCTTGAAAATTATAATAACCATTATTTTTAAAATCATTGATTATTTGTTCTAAATCAATTTTTATTTCCTGCAAGTCGTATATACCTTTTTTAAATTTATAAAGTGATGTGGTAACCCTTTTTTTAATCGAACTATCTTGGCAATTAACTACAATATCAAAAACTCGTATGACTTTCTTTATGATTATTTGAATATTAAAATCAATCCTGTCTCGATAATATGAATTTGTAATTGTAATTTTTTCTACAACAACTTTTTTCTGAGATAAATAACTTTCCAAAACTTTTTTGGCATCTATTCCTGTTTGAGCATCAAAAACATCATCCGTTTTATAAGGAAAAACTTTATAGAGCTGTAGAATATTCAGATCTTTAACATTTGGGTCAATGGTTATTTTACCTACTCTTCTTTTAGGATCCATCTTAATAATAATTTTTGCATCATTTTCATTAATCTCAAAAATTTGCAGACTTAGGTCGTTCAACAATCCTTCTGCCAAGAAGTTTTTGGTTTTCTCCTGAATTTTGGAAACTTCCAACTTTTGATGTTTCAATTCATAAATTCTATTTTTATATCTTTCACATCCCTTTGGAATAGAACACTCCAATAAAACATCTTTAATAAAAAATTCTTTTTGAGCATAACCATGGGCACAGATAAAGATTGAAAATATCGCTATTATTAATTTTTTCAAAACGATAACCTCAATTTCAAATCCGCCCCTACCGAGGTACTTGATTCCGAAGAAATTTCTGGATCAGTTTTAATTTCATACACTCCTTGCAAGGTCCAATTTTTATTAAAATTATAATTTAAATTCATTTCTTGTTTTTCACCTAACGACCCCCCTACCACGCTAGAAACTGAAGCATCCACTTTTTTACCTAACTGCTTTTGAACTTTAACTTTCGTAGCAGATCTTATTTTGGTAGTCCCATGTTCACCAGATGAGGAAGTCCCTCCTACTAAAGAATTTTCAGTGTCTTGAAACTCTTGCACAATACTAAGTTTTAACCCAAGCGATGAATTGAGACTTTGATTAATTTTTAACTGTTCAACCAATAGACTCCCAAGACCTACCGAAGTCATAGCCTGGCGATCTCCTTGTTGTAAATTTTTGGAAGTTTCGGTAGTGAATCCAAGTGCTAAAAGTGATATTATATCTTCCCTTGAAAGTACTGGTTCAGAACTAAGATTGATATTAATATTATCAAAACTTCCATTTATAATTAGCTTGATATCATATTCGTTAACTTTAGCGTGACCCAAAAGATTAATTTCTGGTTTTCTTCCAATATTTTCTCCCGCCAGAATTATCCGACCTTCGTTGATAAAAAACTCATTACCTTTAAAAAACAACCTACTAGAAGTAGGAGCAATTTTTAACTCGCCCGAGATATTTGGATCGTCGGTATTCCCGTCTATATTAACGTAGCCATCTAATTTAATATCTGCAAGCGCATTTTTTATTGTAATTAAGGTGGTAGGTTGAATAGTGATTTTATAATTGAGAAATACTAATTTTCGCTTATTTTCCAGGCTTGGTAAATATCTGTCATATGAATTAGATACAGTTTTATTGCTTTTAATTAATTCATCTAGTTCATCAAAAATATCAGCCTTACTTAAAAATATCTTACTCTCTAGCAAATATGGTAACTGAGAACCAGATAAACCGAATTCACCAGAGGCAGTCAGGTTGGTTTTTTTTAACAATGAAAGGCTGGTATCATTAAACTTTCCAAAAATTTTAATTTCCGGGAAAGGTGTTTGTAAAATAACTACACCGGATGCATTGACTTTCCCACCACCATATACACTTTCAAGTTTCTTTAGTTCTAGAATATTTTTTTCCAGCGAAATATTAAAATTCAATTTTTCAAACATGCCAGGTAGCCCTTCAACTTTGACCGCTAGTCCCTTACCTAAAGACATCATAGTTATGTGGTGTCCATTTTTATTAATCACAAATTCAGCACTACCTCGGACTTTCCCTTCTGCTTTTTTAATCTTGCGAGATAACATCTCAAGCAAACCAGCATCAATTTGATATTCAGCGTGTATTTTCATTCCTTGATTTTGACCTCCTTGCCCGCTCGACCGTAGCCACTCATTTTCCCCGTTAACTGCAAGATCCCATTTTTCTATATTTCCTTTGTTGACAATAATTTGGTTTTTATCAGCTTGAATACGGTAGAGTTTTCCGGCCTTTGATAAATTGAGTTTGATTATATTTAATGCAATATTTAACTTTTCTAAATCATACACATTGAACGTTGATCGAAGATTGCCTTCAATAACACCTCCCAGCGAAGTATCCTTAATATTATGATCAGACAAAATACCCGCCAGTTCTTTAACTTTGTTGGTTTTAATATCTAAATTAACGTAAGATGGTTGAGGTGTAATCTTAGATGTGTTATCAAAATTTATAAAAGAATCTAGCTTGATGGTATCCCCTAACACTTCTCCATTAACATACCAACTTTTACCATTGGAATAAATATTTAAAGATGATCCCTTTACCGCCAAATCACCAATATATGCATTAGACATGACCAATGAACACCTAGTCGTCAATTCTTCCATTGAACCACTACCGTAAAAAGTACTGTCAACCTGTCCATCGTAGCCCAAGTTCAAAGCATTATAAATATTCAAATCTTTTAATTTTAAGTTCGCCAACTTTATTTCATAATCAATAAAATTATTAGTGAGGTCATAAGAAAATCTTCCGTCAATAAATGAACTATGTTTTTTAATTATAAAATTTTTAATCTGAATGATATTATCCTTTAAGATCAAATCTAGGTTAAATTTTTCAAACTCTTCAGTAAAAAATTGCAAATTTTTTCCTTTGATTTCTCCTTCAATATTTAAATTATCTCCATTTGGTTTCCCTTTTATTTGAATTTTTGATCCCATTACAAAATTTATTGATTGTAAAATATTGTTTTTCATCCCCTGAGTCAAAGGATAAACCATTTTAAATAAATCTGAGGCTCCACCAGTTTGAATATCAACTATTAAATCTAGTTCCCCTTGATTTCTAATATCAATATCTCCCTTCGCTGAATACAAAACTGATTGATATTTACAATTTTTGGCATCGACGGATAAAAATAAATTATCAAGATTAAGTTCAACTTTTCCTACCACAATTCCCAAATTAAAATTATTAACCACCACTTCTGACAATCCAATATTAAAATCAAAAATAACTTCTCTGCCAAAGTTATTTATTTTAAAATCAATGTCACCATTTCCTTTTAAGGGAAATCCCGCAATTGGACCAAATTCATTAAAATCAATTTCACCATCCGTCACTTCCAAATTAATTGTTTTTGAAATGGTACCTTTAACGGGTAATAAGGTATTTTTAAATTTTACAATCGTATTTATATCCACAACACCATCACCATTTAAACCTACGTCAAAGCTACCGGTTTCAAGAAATACTTTTGCATTTTTTATAATTGGATTGGTTGTTCCTACCAGCAATAATTCTGATACATAAAAACCTTCGAGAGGTCTAAATGATAGCGTTTTTAAATCTTTTGACAGCTCTACTTCAACATTTCCATTCATGTAACCTTTGAGTTTATCTAAATTTTCTTTCACAATATAAAGGGCAGTATTGGTGTGCAAATTTTGGGCATTAACGACTATTTTATTATCCAAGTTTTTTTTGTTTTTGATATCATATACAGCAAATGAATTTGCTAGCGATAATTTACCCAACTTATCTTCACAAAACATTTTGCTAATAATTATCAAATTATTGTCTTTTTTGCCTTCTAAATTTACTTTCTCCAGTTTAGCCCATGGGCTTATCAAATTATTAATTAGCAATGAAAACTCAACACTGGGATCAAATATTGATTTGCTTAAATGCACATCAAGCTTAACATCCCCTTCGATTTTTTTTTGAGGTTTAATCCCAAGTCGATTCAATAAATCTTGAATCTGTCCATTTATGCTTAAAGTACCATCAAAATTTAATATTTCTGATTCATTATAAAATTCCCCACCGAGTTCATATTTTTCATAATTTTTATAAATTTTCACCTCATTAACTGATAACCGTCCCTTGGAATAATCAAGCTTCAGGTTAAACCCATCAATTTTTTCAAGTTTAACGCCAGATATACTATCCAGGGAAATATTTTCTAAATTAGCCATCAAGCCTAAAATATTTTTACCTACCTTCAACATCAACTCTTCTATCCACACGCTTCGATCATTTATCTCAATTGCGGTACTAACAATTTCAATTTTTTTTATGATAACTGGGAGATTTTTAAAAAACGTAAAAATATTTTGTTCGAAAAAATTTGAGATATTTATTTTAGTGAAATCCAATGGATTGCTTTGCGATGATTCATTCACTCGAAGGTTTATTTTTCCATCATTGAGCTTAATTTTTTCAATAATAACTTTGTTAGACAAAAGATTAATCAAACCCATGTATATATATATTTCACCAGCAAGCATGTTTAACTTCATTTTTTCCACTTCATTTGAATTGTTGATCTCAACATCTTTCATCAATATTGAAGGTGGGAAAACATTAATACTCATTTTACTGAACTTAACGCTCATGTTGTATTTATCCATCAGCTCTGAGGAAATTTTTTGAGAAAATAAGCTTCCCAGATACTCTGTTTGTAATATTTTCCAAAATATTCCCGATACAAGCACGATGAATAGCAAGAATAAAAGTATCATTTTGTTTAATCTATTCAAGCTCTTTGATCCTAGCCTCTACCATCCGGTAGTGTTTCTGGTTTTTTACAATGTATTTAAATATTTCTAATGCCTCTTTTTTGTTACCCTTTTTGCGGAATGCTTCTCCTTTGAGATATAGGAAATCAACTTTTTCATTTTTTCTAAGCGGCATTTTTTCAACCACATTATCTACACCAATAATTACATCGCTATGTCTATTCATTTCCAACAATATAGCTATTTTTAAATATTCCATTTTGACATAAATCATATCACTACAATTAATCACAGGATCAGATTTAACTTTATCTAAAAAAAACAAAGCCGCATCTTCCAATCCAGTTACAAATAATGCAACAACTATATCTACATAATATTTTTGTGTTATTTGTTGATCTAACTTTTCAAGATATCTTTTAAATGCAACTTCACTTAGACCTATATTATTAGGAGCAGCTTCTGTCTGATTATTGGTTTGTAGATATATTTTTTGTAAAATATCTTTTAAGTCCGCGATAGGATCCTTGCCATTATCCAACTTACCACTTTCTTTGGTGTTTTCAATTATTGTATTGTTGCCATCTTGTTGCTTTAATTGTTTCAGTTTTTCTTTTGCCTTTTTTTTATTTCCGATACTTTTCAAAAACACAATATCTCTTTCAAGCTTTTGCACCTCGGTGGATTTTTGCTCGTTTTGATTTTTCTTTCTAATTAATTCACCAAAGTTGTCATAAACTATATCTTCGCTTTCTCTGACATTCTCCGATGGGGATAATTTAGGTGCATACGGTTTTAAATTTTCAATTTTACCAATTATAATAGTCAGCATAATATCGCTTGTGCATATTTTTTTTGTATACTCAACAAAATAGTCAACATCGAATAATAATGACCAAGATTTGTAGACTTTTATATATTCCAAAATAATTAGCAACATCTTGTCACACAAACCATTTATGGCAACTGCTTCATAAATAATATTAATTAAATCTTTCCGCACATCTTTTTGAGTCTTATTAAATTGCAAATAAAGAGAAGAAATATAATAAAAAGCCAGATACTTATATTTACCAATCAACAAATTTTCATCTTCAATAAATTCATCCAAAATCCCATACGATCGTGGATAAAAATTTAATACCTCTGTTGGTTTTTTGTTTATGATTTTCTCAAGAAATTGATCTATTTCTTCCCACTTCCCTTCCAGCGAATATAGTTCTAAAAGAGTTGTTTGATAGTATTTATCATCTCCATAAGCTTGCAGATACTCTCTTAGTATTACATTGAGCTTACCAGTATTTTTGTGTGCCATAAGCAAGTCGATTAATAAACGTATCACTTGCTTAGCTTGACCTAGTTTTCCATTTGTTTCTAACAATTTCCAAAGTTCGAAAAGTTTAGTGGTTTTATTTTTACAAGTCTTTGTTTTAAGCTTTTTCTTCAACATTTTTATCCGAAGAATATCCAATTTTTCTTTTTTTAAAAAATCCAGATAGTGATTTTCTACAACATCCAATTCTTGGTCTAAACAAAGTAATTCGTTGATTTTTATAAGATATTCGTAACAAATATTCTTATCTTCAATTGAAACCTGATTTTCATTTAATATTTTATTAAAACATTGAATAGATTCATCGAATTTATTTTGATTGAACAAATCCTTTCCCAGCAAAATATCATCCATGATATTTCCTCATCTAATTATGAAAGCATCATTATGTGTTTATTTTACTACTTTTGGTAAAATGATGCAGGAAACGTAATAATTTCCCTATACTTAAGTCTTTTTAAAAATTATTTTTGGAACACTTAAATTAGAAATATATTAAGAAACTGACAAAAACGCTTAGCCTTTGACTCTTTCAACATATTCACATGTTCTGGTGTCAATTTTCAATAACTCGCCTTCTTTAACAAAAAGTGGGACATTAATTTGAAGTCCCGTTTCCATTACTGCTTTTTTACTGCCACCTGATGCAGTGTCACCTTTAAGACCTGGGTCAGTTTCTTTAACTCTAAGTACTACAAAATTTGGAAGATCTACTGATATAGGTTTTCCCTTATAATATAAAACTTTTAAGCGCATACCTTCTTGAAAAAAACCTTTGGTGTCAGTAACTTGCTCATCCGTAAGGCATATGGATTCATAGGTAGCTTGATCCATAAAGTGAAATCCACTATGATCGCCATACATATATTCCATTTCAATATCATGTAAATCAGCTTGTACAGCACCTGTATCTACACCCGATTTAAAAGTCCGCTCTATTACTAGT
>Ga0208375_1001598_pt1 | contig 24610 bp, 33 predicted proteins | sample RifOxyD1_FD_184038 | JGI IMG/M metagenome (GOLD analysis project Ga0208375, IMG submission 184038) | Soil microbial communities from Rifle, Colorado - Rifle Oxygen_injection D1 (SPAdes) | ecosystem: Environmental > Terrestrial > Deep subsurface > Rock core/Sediment | place: Rifle, Colorado...
GGTACTTCGAACAAATCCTGCTTTTCTTGGTACATTCGCCTCAGTTTTCGTATAATCCCGTCAACATTGCTGTAGCTAAGCCTTCCTATCGATTCAAAGTTCCGGACATCGCCACCGCCAGATTGGCAACTTTGTACTTTAATCTCGGTAAATATAAAATTTATCATTATGCAAAATATTACAAAAAGACTGATTGTGTGGGTTGTTATCGTAGTGCTTATATTGTTGATACCTCTAGTGATGCAGTTCACCAATGAAGTCCAGTGGAATGAAGCCGTTGCCTATGGCGTCATGCTGTTGGTCGCTGGTGGTTTCTACGAATTGTGGCAGTGGCTAAAGACACGTAGCAATGCGTACCGTTTCGCTTTTGGCGTTGGGCTTGCGGGAGTGATCCTTCTCGGCTGGGTCAGTGGCGCTGTCGGAATTATCGGGAGTGAAAACCAGCCCGTCAACTTGATGTACTGGTCAGTACCCGCTGTCCTACTCATCGGCTCTCTTATTTCACGCTTCAAGCCGCGCGGGATGGCATATACATTGTTTGCAACGGCGCTCGTTCAAGTGATTATTCCTGTGGTTGCGCTGATTATCTCGCCAGAAGTCAGCTGGGGCAACGTGGGCGTTATCGGCGTGTTCGTTGTCAATTCCATTTTCGCGACGCTGCTTGTCGTATCGGCGTTGTTGTTTCGACGCGCAAACACCACGGGCTCGAAGTTGAACTGATCGTTTGAGTAGCGATTTAATACGCATTGCACGCAAAAGCTGGAACGTCGAAGGAAGCCGGATTTTCTTTAAAGGTTATTCGTAATTGTCGTATAATTTTATCAAGCTTACTAAATGATAACGATTTAGCCGCGATTATCGGTTCAAAGTTCCGGAAATCGCCTCCGAGGGATTCGAACTATGGATCAAAAAACAATACAAACCTATAATCAAATGGCAAAAGAGTACGATGACGAGACCATCGACTTTTGGCAGAGATTCCCTCGAACGTTCTTCGATAAATTCGCGGAACTTGTACAAGGTAAAATTTTGGATGTCGGAAGCGGTCCTGGAAGAGATGGCCTCTTGCTCAAAGAAAAAGGACTCGAAGTGATATGTCTCGATGCCTCAGAAGCAATGATTAAACTTTGTGAAGAAAAAGGACTGCAGTCTGTGGTTGGAGATTTCATCTCTATACCATTTAAAGATAATTCATTTGACGGTGTGTGGGCATATACTTCACTTCTTCATATTCCAAAAGCAGATATATCAAGAGCTTTTAATGAGATAAGGCGAGCATTGAAAGATGATGGCATTTTAGGGCTCGGTTTGATTGAAGGAGATGCCGAAGGGTATCGGGAGGGCTCCGAGGTAAATATGCCGCGATGGTTTAGTTTTTACACGAAAGAAGAAGTGGGGCAACTCCTAATAAAGCACGATTTCAAAGTACTCTATTTTGAACAATTTCAGCCCCGGTCAAAGAATTATCTGAATTTTATTGCTCAGAAACAATAATTTTAAACTATGACAAAGCCTAAGCGCACAAAAAAAGAATATCGGTATCTCACTAGCCTCGTATAATTTTATCAACACTCCTGAAATTAAGCCGCTTCGGTTCTGATTTAAGGACATCACCCCAGTAAAGTTTTGCTTCTTAAGCTCGATAAATATCCGTTTTTAATTTTTGTATTCTAAAATATCCCCAGGTTGGCATTCCAAAACTCTGCAGATCATTTCGAGTGTTGATAATCGAATAGCCTTAGCCTTTCCGTTTTTTAATGTAGAAATATTGGCCATTTTGATGCCGACTTTTCCCCGCAAGCTCGGTGACGCTCATTTTCCTTTTTGCGAGTATTACATCTATATTGATAATAATTGCCATAGCATTTTTTAAACGATTAAATCGTTTTCTGATTTTATATCTATTGCGTTTTGTAATAGCCCCTTTCTCTTTTTATAATCTATCTAGTTTTGCTTCTACGGTGAGTATGAAACGCCACCATGCTGTTGTAATCTTGAATTCATTAAAACCAAGGTTAGCGAAAATGTACTGACAATCTTCTTTGCTGTAAATATGCGCTTTCCACCACCACTCGATAAGGAACTTTGTAATGATGTTATGTTTAGTGATGAAAATAATTAAACTTCCATCAAATTTAAGTAGTTTCTTTAAATCATATAAAGTTTTTTTCATTTCGTCTTTCGATAAGTATTCAAGCATGCCGCAGGAAACAATAAGATCATAATTGTTCCAGTCGGAAGGCAATTGCTCTAAGTTCAAAACATTAGCTTGTGTTAAGGTAATGTTGGTCGCTTTTACTTGCTGGATCCATTGCTGAAACAGATCAAGCATTCTTTGCGTGAGATCGAAGGCATGAAATATTATCTTCTCGTAACCTTTTTTATGTGCGATAGTGTATAAAGCTCTTGTTATATTGCCCGTGCCGCAGCCTGCATCTAAGATTTTAAGTTGAGGTCGTATATAACTAGATTGTCTGAAAAACTTTTTTATTCTGCGGTGAACTCCTAGGAAATCCAAAAAGAAAAATTGATAGAAGGATGCTTTTCTAGTATAAAGTTTTTCAACTTCATTGGTATTCATAGATACAATAATTATAGTATTTTTTCATTTTATGAAAACATTTTTTGATGTAATTGCGCCGATTTATGAAATAGTGCATAGTGGCGCGAAACATACTTTTAATAATATTGAAAATTTAGCTCAATTTAGAAAGGAGGATATTGTAGTTGATGTAGGGGGTGGGACAGGGAGAATAGCTCAATTCCTAGTGGGAAAAGTAAAAATGATTACCGTGATTGACTCTTCGGAACCAATGATTGCGGAATGCAAAAAACACTCTGGAATTATGTGCATTCAGGCTTCTGGGGATGCTATGCCTATTAAAGAAGACTCCGTAGATAAGGTAATCCTTGTTGATGTATTCCATCATTTAAGAAGTCCAGAAAATGTGATACAAGAGATAAAAAGAATTCTCAAAGTAGATGGCACTCTTATTATCGAAGAATTTAATCCTAGAACATGGGGAGGAAGATTCATTATGCTTGTGGAGAAAGTATTGCGTCTCGGAAGCACGTTTCATCTTCCAAGTGACCTAAACGATATCTTTTTGAGACATGAATTTGTGTGCAAAGTCTATGAATCCCATAAAAAAAGTTATTATCTTGTTGCGAAAAAAGTTCGATGAATGAATCCAGTAAAAGAGAAAAGCAGGATGTGCAGGGAGAAACTTTTGAATCATCCTTAGAACGCTTAATACACGCTTCAGGATCTCGTGCGGAAAAAGTACGAGAACTTTATGAAAAGCTCAGTGCGCTGATTCCAAAAGAATTACCTCATGACCCAAGTGAAGCGGCCGAAGAGATAAATAGTATATTACAAGATCCAGAAAGTGGTGGATTTGAATACGAGGATAGAATAATTGAGATCGAGGAGGTGCTCGAGAAAAAAAGAGGGAACTGCGCAAGTCTGCCGTTACTTCTTGGGCTTTTACTTAAGGAGCGTGGAATACCTTTTAATCTTTCTTTGTTTGTGAATCCAAAAGATCCTGCATACGAAGAAGAGAAAAATGTTCTACGAGACATTGAACGCACAATACAAGAAATCCTTAATGAGTGTGATAGTGTCCCTTCTTTGCCGGAAGGCCCCGAGGAGGTGCGCTTAATTCGCGCATATCCCATGGAACATATGCTTTTGTCATTTAAGCAACCAGACGGCGAATTGCTTCTTGATCCGACAATTGAAGATGGAGAGCTATTTCATACCGAAGACTTCTCTTCTGAATTTCGGACAGAAATAGACTTTATAAAAGGCGCGAGTTTGATTATGCGTGAAAGAGCTGCGATAAAAAAGCTTTCAAGCGAGGAAAGAAAGAAGCTCCTCCTTGAGAGCCTTTCTTTGTGGCCCGAAAATAGGGAATCCTATGCGGCGCTTATGGCAATTGCAGTATCGGAGTTTGATGATGCATTGTTTGAATCAAGCAAAGAAGCATATAAAAACGCAAGTAAAGATAATCAAGATTCTCGATATTTTTATACGATGGCGCTATGGGAAGAATCAGATGAAAAAGCTCTGGAGTATATAAAAAAAGCTTTGAAGCTCTACAAGACATTCGGAGATGCTCGGGCATTTAAAGCTCGGTTGTTAAGTAAAGAGTACGAGGACATCTTGAAGGAATATGGCGAGAATGACACAAGAGCAAAACAGGCGCTTCGAAAAACTCAAGTTGAATTTTTAGTTGCAGCTATACTTCATACACACTCCATGCATCTTTCATATAATTCGTTTCTGATCGAGAACGCCATTTCGCTTGCAAAGGTCTTTGATAAAGAAGAAATATATAATGCACTGCTCGCAATTCCTGAAAGTGAGCGAGATATGGAATATCATATGGCATTAGTAGCGCTTAGAAATAGCGAAGCCGATCTTCTTATGGCGAGAAAAAAGATGGGTGATTCTCCAAGTCCTTTGAAAGAAATGCATTGGCTTTTAGAAGCACAAAGACTTGACAAAATTAATGGAAAAAGTTATTATGACGCTACGAGAGCGATGAAGCTTTATGAAGCTCATTTACAATCAACCACCTTTCGAGAGATGAGGGAGAGATGGAAAGACCAAGGATGGAGCTTAAGATGAATTTTGGAGTCAATGATCGGCTTGAGCAACGTATGGTACTCTCGCCGAAGATCTTTCGAACGCGCGAAGAGCTCGTCCGCTACGCCGAAGAACAGCGAGCAAAAAGAAAGGAGGTGAAGGAGTAAAAGCAAAATCCCGACGGCATCGTCGGGATTCATCTTTGTGAAATCTCTCCTCCTTCTTGAGGCAATTTAGCTTTTTTGGTAACATTCTAATAATGACCAAAAAGATTATTGCAATTGGAATAAGTGTATTTTTTGTCTCTTTACTTGGTGGAATTAGTATTCGCTATGGAGAAGAATTATTAAACGCTCGCGCAATAGAGAGAATGATGGATGCATTAACTAATATCCGTTCTTTCGAATATCAATTCGAGCTTGATTCTAGTGGCGTTGCGCTCGAGCAGGATGGGGTATTATATTGGGTTATACGTGGATTTTTCGATTACAATGATTTATTAAATCCACGCAATAATGCAATTATTAATTTTAAGGCTGAGCAGGGCGGAGAGATTTTTTCGGGTAATCTTGAATTGCGAATGATTAAGGATGTTGTGTATGCAGTGCTTCATTATTTTGAAGGAAAGGGTCCTATGGGAATATTGTTATCTAGTTTGGAAAATAAATGGGTTTCATTTGAGACGAAGCAAGCGAGTTACCAACTAAAAGAAACCGATCTTTCTACGGTATCTAAGGCTTTTGCAAAAACTGCAGTTTTTAAAGCGAGGAAGATATTTGAAAATGAAATAATTGATGGAGTAGAGGTGAGTCGTTATCGTATTGGAGTTCGTAAAAACGAATTAAGGAAATTTATTAAAGAGATTCATGGAGCAACAAGTGAAAGGGTTGATGAGGATGTATTGTTTCAAATTGATGAGGCGCTTAGTCAAATTGTATTCCCAGAAGGGGAATTATGGATTCGAAATGAAGATAACTTACCTCATAAAATTATGATTGCACCTTCGTTTGCCAATAATGATGCAGAATTAAAGGGAACGTTAGAAATATCTTTTAGCAACTATAATCGAATATTTATACTCGAACCACCGATGACATCTACGTCTTTTGCTGATATTGTAGGGATGTTTTTTGAAGAATAAGAAGATGGGAATCTCGTCTATTCCCTTCATCTCATCTTTACTATACCCCCATTACTTTTAAAATATTCATAGTCCCTTGATAGAGATATGCTATAAAAGGAGGTATTGAGGAGTATGGGCGACGAGAGCATCATCAACACTCAATTTCTTGATGCCATTTTTAATGTGCAAGTTGAGCGATTATGTGAGCGGGGATATGAGAAGCATTGTAATTATAAAGATGTGAGTTTCGGATCATTAATAGAACCTTTGCGTCCTTTTGTGCGCGAGTCTATTGAGGCTATTAAATCTCGGACGATTACTTGCGATAAGATGCCTACTGGGTATTCGATTCCATTTCTTATCGTAATTCCTGAATGGACTGTAAGACTTAATGAGCAAGTGAAAATGATGGGAAGCTCTCCGGATAATGCTGGAATAATTGATCTAAACGTTGCTACATTACGTTTGGCAGATGGCGTGGAAGTTCCGCGCACACCTTATGTTATCTTTAATGTCGAGAATGGAGAGGCTACAAGAGGGATGTCTGCTGAATATTGCACGAAATGGTTTAAGAAGATTGGAAGGTTGTCTCTTACGGTTGAGGAAGGAATCGCGCTTGTCACGCAATTTCCTGAGATTCTATCTCGTCATTCTGTGGATCTTTCAGGATCTCGGGTAAATCTTGATGATGTGCCGGGAATATGTCTCATGGATGGAAGACCTCATCTTTCCTCGAGTTGGATTGATGGTAGGTACGATGCATGGGGCTCGGCCTCATGTACGCGAAGAATGTAGACACGCGTATTCCCTTGAGTTCTCTTTAAATTAAATTGTATGCGGCAGGCGAATAGTCTGCCGTTTTCATTTTTTCTTTAGGTATAGGCAAGTACGCTGTTCTAAAAGCGTTTGTTTATTATTAATTTTCAATATTATGAGATACTTAAAATTCGTTTTTACTACGTTAATCGTCTTATTAATTATTTCAACGTCAACGCTTGCTCAAACTGTACCCACTTCATCTACGTCAACTTCCGAAACTACAACTTCGACTGATGCAAATGCAATGACCAACACAACTACCGCACAAACCTCAACTATTTCTACTGCAACTACTACTATGACCCAACTACAAGAGCAAATTCGATTATTAGAGCAAAGGATTAATGAGTTGCGTATGCGATTGCCACTCAATCAATCAACAACATCTCCCGCTTTTATATTTACTTCTACTCTTCATATAGGAATGAGTGGAGAAGAGGTGAGTAGACTTCAGGAATTTCTTGCGCAAGACAGGGAGGTATATCCAGAGGCTCTTGTTACTGGATTCTTTGGGCCTCTTACGGAGCGTGCAGTAATGCGATTTCAAGCCAAAAATGGAATAGAGTCTTTGGGTGTTGTGGGGCCCATAACTCGTGCGCGACTCAATGCTCTTATGCAGTCAACGTTAACACTTCCTACATCAACATCTACGGTCACATCTACTACTTCTACTACTTATAATCTAAAATTCTAAATTATACTTGCATCGAATATAGAAGAGATATACGATGATTTGAGAAAAGTTCTTTTATAAAGTCAAAAAAGGAGAATAAATGAGGCAATATCTGGAATTATTGGATCATGTGCTTACTCATGGAAAAAAGAAAACCGATCCTCAGGGAATAGGAAATCTTGCGGTATGCGGATATCAAATGCGTTTTGATATCGAAAAAGAATTTCCGCTTATCACGACACGATCATTGAAAGGCTCGTGGAAAGCGCTTGTGCATGAGCTTTTGTGGATTCTTTCGGGAAGCACAAATGTCTCAGATCTCAATAAGTACGGCGTTCGGATTTGGGATATGTGGGCGTCGCCTGATGTATGTAAAAAGATGAATCTCCCGCGAGGAGAATTGGGGCCGATTTATGGCAAGCAATGGCGGAGATTTGACGGAGGGGGCAATGCTTCTGTCGATCAAATCGCTCGACTCATAGAAGATTTGAGGAATAATCCGGATTCCCGAAGACTTGTAGTGACCTCATGGAATCCAAAAGAAGCTGATGAGGTATTTGTGGCACCGTGTCATTGCCTCTTTCAGTTTTTTCACGCAGAAGGTCGGCTAAGTTTGCATCTTTTTCAACGTAGTGCTGATGTTCCTATTGGGGTGCCTTTTAATATTGCAGAGTATTCATTGCTTCTTCTTATGGTAGCTCAAGTGACCGGTTTATTTCCTTACGAATTCGTGCATACTCTTTCCGATGTCCATATTTATCTTGATCAAATTCCCGCAGTGCGTGAACAGCTACTGAGAGAGCCCCGTGCGTTGCCGAGTGTGATGCTTAATCCGAATGTAGGTGACATTTTCCAATTTCAATATTCTGATTTTGTCCTTTCTCGATATAATCCTCATCCACCTATTAAAATTCCGGTGAGTCTATAGTGCTTGCGATTGTTGTTGCGATGACAAAAGATCGCGTGATTGGCCTTAATGGTGAGATTCCATGGCATATTTCTGATGATTTAAAATTTTTTCGGGATATTACATGGGGACATTCTGTGATTATGGGGAGAAAAACCCATGAATCCATTATTAAGAAATACGGGGCGCCACTTCTCGGAAGAGAAAGCATCATTGTTTCAAGAACGCTTAGAAAACATGAAGTGCCTTCGTGCACGCTCTTTCGATCAATGGATGAAGTCCTTGGGCTTATATTCGAACACCAACAAAGACACGACTTTTTTGTAATCGGAGGGGGAGAAATATATAGATCACTTCTATCTTTTGTGAATACGATGTATGTGACACATATAGAAAAGAGATTTAAAGGAGATGTGTTTTTTCCCGAATTTGATGAATCTGAGTGGGAAACCACGCTTGATGCTCAATTCCATGGAAATCGGAACACGCCTCCATGGAAGAGGCTTATCTATACGCAAAGGAGGACTTGATTGAGGCACAACAGATTCAATAGAAAGAAGAAAGTACTCATACTCTATGTGCCTGTCATCCATGCAGGTTATATGAAGCTTCTTGATGAATGTATTCGTGAAGTGAGTGAAATCTTTCTCGTGGGAAGGAATCTTGTAAATCGCTGCACGGGGTTTAAGAAAGAAATTCGAGCAATTGATCCCGGAAAGATTCGCACAATGATTGAATCATTTGTGTGGCCTATTCCCGTGAGAATATTAAGTCGTAAGGGAATACGCGCATTGCGTGGTCGTGAGATGATTCTTCCTCGGGATACTCTCTCGAGAAAGCTTGTTGAAATGTACTTGTGTCACGAGAATGTTGAATTTAGGGATGTGTTTTTAAGATGGGACCAAGATTCAGTTCTTTCGAATAATAGTATACATTATGACAAAGAAACTTCCGAAGAGGTTCATGTTGAAAGAATGAAAAGGGCATTGGAGCGTGGGAAGGAGAGCTCTGATTGGTGGCGGCAGATAGGTGCAATGATTGTAAAGGACGAGAGAGTTCTCCTTGAGGGTCATAATCATCATGTTCCTAATGAGAACACGCCTTACATTTTCGGCGATCCGCGAGATGTGATTGAGGCGGGGAGACTTTCAGAGATGTGTTCTGCAATTCATGCGGAGCAAGCGCTTATTGCACTGGCTGCGTCTCTTGGGGTAACTCTTCTCGATTCTTCGATATATGTGACGACATTCCCTTGTCCTCTGTGCGCAAAGCTTATTGCTTACGCGGGCATATGTGAATGTTATTATATGGAAGGTCATTCATCGCTTGATGGAGAAACGGTATTGAAGAGTTTTGGAGTTGATATTATACATGTAAAAATGCCTATTTATACGGTTAGTGTCGACGAATAATGAGAAAAGTCCCGAACATTCGGGACTTGTTTTTTTTATCCAATCGGAAATTCTACCGTGAGAGCCTTCCCTTTTTCTGTTTTGGGTACAATAAGGTGAGCATGTATGTGGCAAACACTTGCGCCCGTGTAAGTCGTCTCCCCGAAGCGCATTGCAAGTGCCCCGCCTTTTAGTTCAAATTCCTGAACTGCCCATGTTCCCAATATGTAAATATGCATAAGATCTTCCGAGGTGATCTCGTGAAGTTCTTCTTTGTGAATTCTGTCGATAATGACAAAATGATGTCCTGCGTTTTTATATGGCCAGCTATTTCTTGTAATAAACCATTCGCCTGAGGTCTTTAGGATCGGATTTTTATGATATTTGAAATTGTGAGGGCAGAACGGACATTCTCCTATTGCTGCAATTGTTTTGATAATGTGTCTATATTCTCCTTTCCGAGCATTCTTTGTGTCTACGATTTTTTTCTTCATTTATCTTTCCTGAATCGTATCGAGAATTTTTATGAGGTGTCGCTTTAATGTATCTTGAATGAGTTTCGAGGTCGAAGTATTTTCAGCCTGCCTCGGTAATACAATGACTTCTTTGGAATATTGCTTAATATCTTCAAGCTGTGCTTCTGGATAGCTGTCTTCGACTGCGATAAAGACATCTGGCCTCACTTTTTTAATGAGCCCATACTGCCACTTTCCGACATCGTCAGTATCGTCCACGGCAGTTACTAAGTCAATGCACGATTGATAGCTTAACATTTCAAGACGCTCGCCTTCAGGAATAATGGGGCGGAGCGGGCCTTTATAATATTTAATTGAACGATCAGTATCTGCTCCTACGACAAGCACATCGCCAAAACTTTTTGCTTTATTTAGATAACGAACATGGCCTATATGAAGCAGATCCCATGAGCCGATGGTGACTACTATTTTATATCCAAGCGCGCGTAACGCTTCAGTGACGCCGGCGAGCTTGTCATAGTCGGCAACAATTTTATTAGTGAGCTTTTGAGAGTCTCTAAAAATTTCCATATGGATTTATCGTACATTCTAAAAAACAAGAGTCAATATGATAATTTTGAATAGTGAATGTGGAATTTGGAATAGGGAATATATATAATAATGTATATATGGATATAAACATTGGAGGTAAGTACCATCATTTTAAAGGAGGAGAGTATAAAGTTATAGGGATTGCGAAGCATAGCGAAACCCTTGAGGAAATGGTAGTCTATGAATCGCTTGATCGAGCTCATTTATGGGTAAGGCCGAAAGCAATGTTTCTTGATGTTATTGAAAGAGATGGGAAAACAATGACTCGATTTACGGAATTATGAAAAAAGACACATCATGGGACAATGTGGCATCGTGGTATGACACATTGCTTGAGGATAAAGAAGCTACGTATCAAGGTAGGGTGATTTTGCCTAATCTCTTGCGGCTTCTTGATATCAAGAAAGGGGATACTGTACTCGATATCGCGTGCGGGCCAGGATTTTTTGCACACGAAATAGAGAAGAAAGGAGCGCGTGTAATAGGAGTGGATTTATCACCAAAACTTATTTCTCGTGCAAAAACAATGTATGGGGATTCGATTGAATTTCGTATTGCACCCGCTCATGAAGTTCTATTTGTAAAGGACAAATCAGTTGATAGCGTCATTATCGTTCTTGCGATTCAAAATATCGAAGATATACACGCGGTATTTAAGGAGTGTGCGAGAGTTTTAAAACCGAAGGGACGTTTGTATCTTGTATTGAATCATCCCGCATTTCGAGTGCCAAAGGAGAGTAGTTGGGGTTTCGATAATGAAACCAAGGTTCAGTATCGAAGAGTGAATAGATATCTTTCCGAGCAAAAAAGTAAAATTCAGATGCATCCGGGGGATAAGTCTCATGAATACACCATTTCATTTCATCGTCCTTTGCAGTCATATGTAAAAAGTTTAGGAAAGCAAAGGCTTTATATAAGGAGACTTGAGGAATGGGTTTCTGATAAAATAAGTGAACCGGGTCCTTATGCGGATGCAGAAAATCGAGCACGTGGAGAATTTCCACTTTTTATGTGCATAGAGGCGATTAATGTGATATAGTTAAGGACATCAAGGATTAAGCCTTGATGCAGTTAATTTACTCATTGATGTCTTTTTTAAAGCAAAAGAAAGGTACTCCGCGAGTCCTTTTCATAACTTCTGAAGCAGCTCCTTTTGTGAAGGCAGGTGGTCTTGGCGAGGTTATGTTTTCTTTGCCTCGAGCGCTTCGAACGCTTGGATATGATGTGAGACTTATGTTGCCCTTGTATGCAGGTGTGAATAAGAATGATTATGTACTCGAGATGGAATACGAAGGGCTCAGTGTTCCTACTGATAGCACCGAAGAGAATCAACCGGATCGTCTTTTATGCAATGTTAAGAAATTTGTCTCTTCTGATGATTTAGAAGATGCTCCGGTATTTACGTATTTCCTCGAAAATGAGGAATATTACGAGAAGCGCGCAAATGTCTATGGATATGCCGATGATGCAGTCAGGTGGGCGCTTCTCTCTCGAGGAACATTAGAATATTTTAGGAATTCTAGTGATTGGATACCTGACGTGATTGTATCTTCTGATTGGCAGACAGGATTCGTTCCCAATTATTTGCGTACTACCTACAAGGATGACCCACGATTAAATAAAATCGCAAGTCTTTTTTCTATACACAATCTTTATTACCAAGGGATGTTTAATCATCATTTTGTGAACGAAATGGATTTTGATGATGGCCAATCACCTATTCCCTCCTTCTTTAATCCGAGACTTCTGAAAATTAATATGATGAGACGAGGCATTATGTATGCAGATGTTATTAATACTGTTTCAGAAAACTACGCAAAAGAAATACTTACTTCTCAATATGGTGAATTACTTGATGATCTACTTAAAGAACGAAGGCCGCGTATTTATGGCGTGTTGAATGGTCTTGACTATAAGACAATTAATCCAGAAGTCGATACATTTCTTGTAAAAACGTACAATAAAAGCCACTTAGATGATCGTGTTCTTAATAAAATCGAACTTCAAAAGCGTTTCGGTCTGCCTCCAGACGAAAAGAAGTTTGTTTTAAGTATTGTCTCGAGACTCGACGAGCAGAAAGGGTTTGATCTGCTTTTCTCGGTGATGGATTCAGTCCTTAAAGAGCTTCGTTTTCAATTAGTAGTTCTTGGATCAGGAGATGCTCGTTATATGGGATTTTTCAAGGGTCTTGAGGAGCGTTTTCCGCGGCAAGTTGCCACACATCTTACCTTTGACACCGAACTTCCTCATATTATTCGTGGGGGAAGCGATGCGGTGCTCATTCCTTCTAAATTCGAGCCATCAGGCCTTACTCAAATGGAAGCAATGCGTTATGGCGCAGTACCTATTGTAAGAAGAACAGGTGGTCTTGCTGATACAGTGGAGGATTATAATCCAAATACAAATGAGGGAACTGGCTTCGTCTTTGATGAGTTTGACTCACTCGCTATGACTATTACAATTACGCGCGCACTTGAAAATTATGGCCATAAAAGAGTGTGGGCTGGAATTCAAAAGCGTGGCATGGAAAAGGATTTTTCATGGGAGAACTCCGCAAAGAAATATGCCGATCTTTTTAAGAAGGCACTCGAGTTTAGGAGACGTGAGCGCGAAGAATTAAAATAAACACACTATGTACTTATCAAGCTTTTTGCATATTTATCAACCTCCAACCCAAAAAGAGTTGTGGGTGAGGCGCATTACCGATGAATCGTATAGAAAAGTATTTAAAGGGCTTCGTGAAATTGAGCGTGGAAGACTTACCTTAAATATCAATGGTATTCTTTGTGAGCTTTTAGAAAAATATGGCGGTCATGATGTTATTCAGTCTATTAAGGAGCTTGTCGATCGAGGTCAGATTGAACTTACGGGAAGTGCAAAGTATCATGCATTTTTGCCTAAATTAAGCGAGGCAGAAATCGAGCGACAAATTTATTTGAATGAGGCAACGCTCAATAAGTATTTTGGAGCCAATTGGAAAAAAGGAGGATTTTTCTCTCCAGAGATGGCGTATTCTTTTAATATCGCAAAGGTAGCAAAAAGAATGGGATATAAGTGGATGATTGTTGACGAGCTTGCTTTTCCAAAAGGACATGCATTTTCCCCAAATCGGATTTATCAAATAGAAGGACTTGATGATTTTGGCGTATTTTTTAGGGAAAGAGGAGTATCTTTTAAGATTCTTTCCGCTCAAATTGGCGCAGTGAATACGCTTGTGCGTTTCTTGGGCGATCGTGTGCACAAAAATGAATATGCGGTAACTGCTATGGATGGTGAAACATTCGGCCATCATAGACCAGGGCTTGAGATGCTCCTTTTCGAACTATGCAAAGAGCCGAGTATTACGCCTGCAACACTTGGAGATCTTTATCAATTTTTTAAAGATAGGGAAAAAGTTGCAGTTCGAGATTCAACGTGGGCTTCAACTGCGAAGGATCTCGATAAGGGTCTCTCGTATGTGCGCTGGGATAATAAAGAAAATAAAATTCAAGCATGGCAATGGGAACTTACTGATCTTGCAGTAAAAATTGTCGAGAAATCAAAAAAGCAAGAAGGTGAAGAATATGAAAAAGCTCGACATTTACTCGATGAGGCGCTTCATTCAGACCAATATTGGTGGGCATCAGCGCGACCATGGTGGAGCTTGGAAATGATCGAGCGAGGCGCTTTCGAGCTTCGGAGAGTTATTGAAAGTGCGCCTTCTTCAACTACAAAAGACAAGAAACACGCGTTCGAGCTTTATAGTAATATTATGTTTGAAGGCTTTGAGTGGCAAAGGTCCGGATACGTGGATCAAATTTCGCGACAAGAAGATGAAGAAAGAATTGAACGGCTCGATGAAAAAGAGAAAATGTTTGTTACGAGAGAAGAATATGAGGAAATGATTAAGACATTAAAGCATCAAATGAAAATTGCTGCTGATGCAGAAGAGTATCATCGTGCTTCGATGATTAAGGATAGAATACGTGAATTACAGGAAGAGATGGAAGAACAAACCGCGAAACAGGAAACTAAAGGTATTGTTTTGTAATATACGAACTTCATTTTTGTGAAGTGTGTGGTATAGTGTTTTTGTTTCCTAAAAACATACGCTCTCATCGTCTAGTGGCCTAGGACATCGCCCTCTCACGGCGGAAACATGGGTTCGAGTCCCATTGAGAGCACAAGGGATTAATTATGCTCTTATTTAGTTTCTATGGCAAATAACGTTGCTGCATTTTTGTAAAAAATACATTCGAGGTCTTTTTTAGAAAAACCAAGATTTTTTGTGAACTCTATGTATTGCTTCATGTCAGAGAGGGGCCAATCGGTACCGAAAAGTAATTTCTCAGGAGATGCATCAAGGGCGAGTTCTTGGATTCTTCTCTGCATTAATTTTCCGTAAGAGCTATTGAGTTTTTGAAGTACTACAAGCCCCGAAATATCGGCATATACATTTTTGTTTTTATATATCACTTCTGCGCAGTCAGTAGTCCATGGATTGCCAACGTGAGCAATAATAATTTTTAAATCAGGAAATTTATAGGCAAGTTCGTCGAAATGAAGCGGGTGGGAATATTTCACTCGAGCCTGATTTTTTGTACTATATGTATCTCCGGAATGGAAAAGAACAGGCGCATTATGCTTAATGCATAATTTATAAAGAGGAGCGACAATGTCGTCTTCTGGATAAAAATGCTGGTATCCAGGATAGAGCTTTATTCCTTTAATTAACTTTTTTTCAAGTAAGTAATTGAGTCGATCAAGGTGTGCTTTTGTGTGATTTGTTACATTTAAAGATCCTAATACGTGCATGTTCTTAAAATCTTTTGCAAGTTCAATAAGTGCTTCCACATCAGGCGCGCCAAATTCCGTATCGTCATGCTCAAAATAAGGCAACACACATACATGATCGACGCCGGAAGACTTCATTTCGTCCCGAAGTCTTTCGATAATTTGTTTAAAAGAAAGAGAGGGGAGATCAGTATTTGGAATCTTTACAATGTGAGTATGGGAATCGATAATCATATCGTTTTAATCTAGCATTTTCTAGATTTTGCTTCAATTATGTTATGTTGCAAGAAGTGCGTGTGTGGAGGATATGTTGGATTTGGATGATGAATAAAAATAGCCGTCTCTAGAGGCGGCTCAATTTATAAATGTTTAAAATTATGAAACAATATACACAAGAAATTATTGAGAAATTCGGTACTTTGAGTAAAAAAGTGGCTACTCATTATGTAGTTATTGGAGAGGAGTTAGGATTTTCAGAACAAGAAATAGAAGATCTCTCCATTGCTGGTGCGATTATGGGGTACGAAATCCATCAAAAGAAAAAAGATGAAAAATGTAGAAAAAAATATAAAATTGCTCCATATCTTACATGGTGGATGCGTTACTCTGTACATAAAGCATTTTCAGGAAAAATTCTAGAAATGGCAATGAGTGAAAAGGAAAAAGCTGATAAAATTTTGCTTGCATTATTGGATGAATAAGGTATTTCTTGACTTTTCTCTGTAATTTCTCTTATACTAATCTTTATGTTAGCGATTAAGTTCAAAAAGATAGGCAAAAAGCACCAAGCCACATTTCGTCTCGTGGTTATTCCAAGGCGTTCGAAGTTAAATGGAAGATTTGTGGAGGATATTGGCTGGTACAATCCTCATTCGAAAAAGTCAGAAATTGACGTAGCTCGAGTGAAATATTGGATTGGAGTGGGTGCACAAACGACTCCTACTGTTCATAATCTTCTTGTGTCTCAAAAAATAGTGGAAGGCAAGAAGATCCCTGTTCATGTATTAAAGCCAAAAAAGACCAAAGAGAAAGCCTAGAAAGAAGCTTTTTTCTATTGACGAGAAGACGCATGGAATGTATAGTATGAATAATTTCAGAAAGGTCGGAGTGGCTTGCCCTGATATTATGAAAGGGAGAGCTGAATCTCAGATTGCAAAAGAATTTAAATATGGAAAAATCACTAGACAAGGATTTCTTGGAATTCGTAGTAAAGTCTATTGTTGATCATCCCGACGACGTAAAAGTCGAAAGAAAGGTTGATGAAATGGGAGTATTACTCTCGCTTCGTGTCAATCCTCAGGATATGGGACAGATTGTGGGTCGTCAGGGGGCAACAGCAAAAGCGATCCGATCGTTGCTCCGCATTGTTGGCATTAAGAACAATGCTCGTGTAAATCTCAAGATCGAGGAACCAGAGGGAGGACGAGGACCACGCATGGCAGAGTCTATGTAATGTAGTCTCTGTGTAAATAAAAAATCCCCGCTTCGGGGATTTTTTATTTTGGTGAGAACTGGAACTTCGCGTTACAATTAATACCATATGAATCAAGAATATCTGGTCGTGGATCGGCGAAGAAGCAGAAGAAGACTTAGAATCATGTTTTTAGGTGTCTTTCTTTTTTTAGGGTTATTTTTTATTGTAGTCACTCGTTTTGTGAATGATTATTTTGATGTAAGAACTATTACCACGGAAGGTAACGAGAGGGTATCTGAAGAAGCGGTTCATGCTCGTGTTGCTTATTTCGTTTCGAAGAATATTAATTCGAGTTTTTTTGGAAAATTATTTGGAGCATACAATATGGCGTATATGCATTCTATCGATTGGAAAGATTTGCAAAAAGAGGATACTCGGTTTCTCTATACGAGTGCGTCGCTTAATATACTCAACCACTCTCTTCGTGTGGAAATCAAAGAAAGGGAGCCTTTTGGAGTATGGTGTGGAGGCGATGAAAAATGTTTTTGGTTTGATAAAGAAGGAAGGCTTGTGAGTGAAGCGCCAATGGTGCAAGGGTTTCTCATTACCCGCATAGAAGACTCTTCGCTACGGGAATTAAATTTAGGAGATCTCATCATTGAGGGTCCTGTATTTATGGAGCATATAATGGGAATTATTGAGTTTATAAAAGAAATGCCTATTCCTGCGGATGCGATTCGAGTTGAAAATAATAATGATCGAGAAGTGAAGGTACGATTTTGGGATACGCCACAGCATTCTTTTGATATATATTTTAGTCTCGAGACTCATCCGCGGTGGGCACGCGATGTTATTCTTTCTCTGCTTAAAAATGGAGAATTAAAAAATGCAGAGTACGTAGATTTAAGAATAAAGAACAGAGTGTATTATAAATAGGATGAATTTAGGAATAGGGGTATAGAATTTGAAATATGGAACGAATATGTGTTGTGGATAACATAAAACGTAATTCCGTATTCCAGTATTCAAATTCTATTTTGTATGTTATTCACTAAGTAGTTCGTTTATATGAGCGGAGGATTGCATGTTCTTGTCTTGTGTGAAGAAATTAAAGGATCGCTTTGAGCTCGGGCCTGTGCTGTGGAAATGTTTTTTAGGACAAATAATAACTACGATTATTGGATGCTTTGCTCTTTATTTTTCTACCGATGGACGTGTATTTTTTGCATATTCTTTTATCTTGGCGGCATTATTTATTTGTATACTCTTTTTTCTTCTCGTCATTCTCTTTATTATCTCGAGTAGTAGTTATGCGTGGATATCTTGTGTTCATATAGCTACTGATTTCATTATTCTTCAAAGTGGGATGTGTGTAGTTGTGGTGGGGATTGCAGGTATATATGTGCCACTTTTCCCTTATATGCAATTTATTGGTATTGGGTTTTTTATAATAGGAACGATGTGCATTGATGTCTACTATTATAGCCTTTTAAGAAAATCTCTTTGGGATTTTCGACTCAAGTATTAGAGTATGATACATATTCCTCGAGTACACACTCGGGGTTTTTCATTTCGTCATTTTAAGGTATGATCCTCTAAGTTATGAAGCAAGCTATCAGAAACTTTGTTATTATCGCTCATATTGATCATGGTAAGTCCACTCTTGCAGATCGGCTTTTAGAAATAACGGGCACTATTCCGGGACGAAGCATGAAGCCTCAATTTTTGGATCAGTTAGAGCTTGAGCGTGAACGTGGCATTACGATTAAGATGGCGCCTGTGCGTATGAATTACGTTTATAAAGGAGAATCTTATATATTGAATCTCATTGATACGCCGGGGCATCCTGATTTTTCATACGAGGTTTCGCGTGCACTTGCGGCAGTTGAGGGAGCAATCTTGCTTGTTGATGCGACTCAAGGCATTCAAGCTCAGACACTTGCAAATTTAAGGCTTGCAGAAAAAGCAGGATTAAAGATTGTTGGGGTTCTTAATAAAGTCGATCTTCGCTCGCATGATCTCGATCCCTTATTAAAAGAAGTTGCGGATCTTATTCATGTTTCTCCGTCTGAAATTTTTAAAGTCTCAGGGAAAACTGGGGTTGGGGTGGAAGAACTTTTGGGCGGCGTTATTGAACGCGTCCCCCCGCCTTATGTGGATATAAACGAATCGAAGAGATTTAGGGCCATGATATTCAATTCATTTTATGATGATCATCAAGGCATTATTGCATCGCTTCGAGTATTTTCTGGAACCATTAAAACTGAAGATGAAATTCGATTTGCAGCAACTCAATTTAGTGGAAAGGTCAAAATGGTTGGGCATTTTCTGCCTACAATGAAGGCTTCATCCGAGCTCAATCATGGAGAAATTGGATATCTCGTGATGGGACTTAAGGACCCAGAAAAAATTCGTATTGGAGATACAGTTATAAAAAGAGACGAAAAAACAGAATCACTTCCGGGATACAAGGAACCGAAGCCCGTTGTGTTCGTGTCATTTTATCCCGAGGATGCGGGAGAGTATAATGAGTTGCGAATTGCAATTAGTCGCTTAAGGCTTAGTGATTCTTCATTTCAGGTAGAGCCTGATTATAATGAAGTACTGGGACGGGGATATCGCTTGGGGTTTTTAGGTAGGCTTCACTTTGAGGTAACTGCCGAGAGACTTTTGAAAGAATTTGATCTTCAAGTGACAAATAGTTTTCCTTCGGTGGCATATCGTGTAAAGATGAAAAACGACAAAGAAGTAGAAGTTCGAAATCCAAAAGATTTTTCCGAAGACAATAGTGGTGTTTTTGAGCCTATCGTCGCAATTGAGATATTAACTCCACTTGTGCACATGGGGCGGGTAATGCAATTAAAGGAAATGTTTCGTTGGAGAAATGTATCAAATGAATTACATGATAATCGTGCCATTATTAAAGCGGAAATGCCCCTCGCTGAACTTATTAGCGACTTTGATGATCGTCTTCGATCTGCTTCTGAGGGATATGCGTCGTTCAGTTATGAATTTACAGAATGGCAGTCCCTTGAGGCGAATAAAGTGGAAGTGCTTGTAAATGACGAGATCGTTCCCGGGCTTACTCGTATAATTCCAAAAGAACGCGTTATGAGAGAGTCGCGTATTATTGCGCTTCGATTAAAGGATCTTTTGCCGAAACAGCAATTTGCGCAGGCAATTCAAGTAAAAGCCGGAGGAAGAATTCTTGCGCGTGAGACAATTTCTGCACTGCGAAAAGATGTTACGGGGTATCTCTATGGTGGAGATAGAACACGCAAAATGAAATTATGGAAAAAACAAAAAGAAGGGAAGGAGAGATTAAAGCAGATTGGAAAAGTAAGAATATCTCCAGAGGTATTTAATCAGCTCTTGAAGAGTGATGCTGAATAATTAAAGAAAGAGTACAATGGATGTATGAGGATTGTATTTGGTTTATTGCTTATCATTAGTATCGGATTTTTAGGAGTAAAAATATACGCATTTAATACTGAAAGAGTTTTACAAAAAGAGAAATTGGGTATATTAAATGCCGAGATCGATAAAGGAATAAGTGAAAATGAGAGCCTTAAGGCTGATATTCAGTATTTTATGAATCCGTACAATCTTGAGAAAGAGTTGCGTTCGAAATTTAACTATAAGAAATCAGAAGAGAAAATGATTATTGTAGTTCCTGATCAATGAGGGGGCACTATCCTTTGTGGAAAAGAATAATGGATGTCATTGGAGCATTATGCGGCATTCTTTGTATCGTGCCATTCTTTCCTTTTATCGCATTTGCAATAAAATGGGAAAGTTCCGGGCCAGTTATTGTGGGACTCGATCGTATCAGTGCAGGAAGAGTGATTAAGGTGTACAAATTTCGTTCGATGATTAATGGCGCGCATGCGCAAAAAAAAGAATTTCAGGCTTTGAATGAGCGTAATGATGGCCCCTTTTTTAAAATTGCAAAGGATCCTCGAGTAACTCGTATAGGTAGGATATTGAGAAGATTTCGCATTGATGAATTCCCGCAACTTTTAAATGTTTTAAAAGGAGAGCTTGCGCTTGTTGGGCCACGGCCGCATGAACCGGAGGAGGTTCAGCATTATCCATTACATTATTGGACTATCACGAATTCACGCGCGGGAGTAACGGGGTTAAGTCAGGTGAATGGCGCATCATTACTTCCTTATATTAAAGAGTTGGAGTTTGATGAGTGGTATGTAGGGCATTTTTCTTTTTTATTGGATATGAAAATTGTTTTTAAAACATTAAAAATTATTTTTTTCGATCCAAGTGCGGTGTAATCGGATGTGTATAGTGGGTATAGTATGATGCATTATGGACTGAGATATAAAAACTGTAGATTCATCATACATAATATTCTATACTCCTTTTCTATATTCCACATTCTAGTGTTTTATGCTACTACATATGTAGATCGTTGAGTTTTCTTGGAGGCCAAGAGATGAGTTTTAGTAGTAAAAAAGCTGAACGTGAATTTTATACAAAAATTGCATTGAAGAAATTAAGGCTTTGTCGAAAAACTCAGAATGAAGAGTGGAGTGCTCGTGAATTTGTGAAAAATTTCCTTGAATTAAATAACCTTGTTCTTGTGTATTGCTTAGATTACGCAAAAGACTTATGCATAAATCCTCTTGAGTTTCAGGCTTTTCATATGCTTGCTAAGGAAAAATCTGATGAAATCAAAAAGCAGGCACGTATTGAGGCATTGTTTAAGCCTTATGAAGGAGCATAAGAAGTATAATGAGAAGTAGAAAAAGAAGTCCCGCTTCAACTCGCGGGACTTTTTCATTGGTGACAAATTCTTTATTTTTTTAAATTCAAAAAGAAAGGGCGTCGAACCGAAGTTCAACGCCCTTAATAGTTCTCGACAACTAGAGCAAGCTCATGCCCCAGTAGTCATGGTAGCCCCTCGACCCCACAATGTAAGTTCCTGGAAGTCGAAATATGACTTCCTCTCGACCATTGAATTGAGAAAAATTGTTATTCTCCACACGGTTTATGTAGAAGACTCCGGCTTCGAAGTCGTCCATGCCTTCTCCACGTCCACCCCTAAATATGGCTTTTAAATATGTCCTGCTTAGCGCACGCTTCAGGGTTGGAATGAGGCGTTTTGGGTAGACGCCTCCATAGCTCATGAACCACACTGGCTTTTCTTCTTGCCATATAGTGGTCGTCCCAATTGATTTATTGGAATCAGGATTAACACACCATCGATCGATAAGAAGAAAGTCGCCATCTTCATAGCGAATTTCCTTGTGTTGCGGCATATCGAGAACTTTGGTTTTTGTTATTTTCTCGACAGCGTAACCCATCTGCATTGCCTTGAAAAAGAACGATTGAACTTGCGTTATGTCTATCGGACACTCCTTTCTGGTTGACATAATTCAGTTGAATTATTTTACCACGAAACATTTTTGAAGTCTAGAGTAATAAAAAATCAGCATTTCTGCTGAAATTATCCCAAAAGATCCTATAATTAAAATTTTTCTTTTCCTCAAATTCCTGCTTATTAATTTCGCCCTTGGCGTATCGTTCTTTTAAAACCTCAAGCGCGGATTTTTCGTGATTATTATTACCACAAGATTGGCTTATAAGCCATTTGATAATCGCGACAATTCTCGCGATTATCAAGACCCCCCATAGAATCATAAAAATCCAGCCGAAACCGCCAAAAGCCGTAAGTCCAAAGTTCATCATAGAATTATTTGATTGATTAAAGTCAAAGGGAGACGACCACCTTCCCATCATTGATTTCATAAATTCACTTAGCGGGTCTGTCGCCAAATGCCATTTTAACTGCAATTTTCATCTTTCGGCAAAAATCGCTTCAAAATTTTTTGGCTTAATTTACAATTAAACCGCAAAACTTGTTCAGCGGTTTTTGCTCTAAATCTAAAAACTTCGTTCTAAAAGCGCATTCGGCGACAGACTCTTAGTAGATACAGCTATAAAAAAAGTTTCCATATTATAATTTTTTATTGTAATATTTCTAAAAATTTCTTTCATTTTTTCTGGGATATTTTTGGAAGAATCCCACGCCGCAAATTTTGAGTAAATTCGTCTGACAAGCGGATTCAGAATTTTTAAAAATCCAGTAAAAAGACGAGCATCGCAAACAACCAATTTTCCTCCGGGGCGAAGAACATCATAACATCGTTGAAGCGCCTTTTCCCAATCAGGGATGGCGCTGATGCCAAGCACGCTTAGAACGCCATCAAAGCCATTTTTGTTTATTTCTAACCGCGCCGCGTCCCCATGGACTAATTTTACATTTTCCCAATTATTTCGTTCGCATAATTGCTTCGCGGCAACAAGCATCTCTTGGCTATAATCAAAACCAAGAATAAAACCGCCCTTGCCTACGGCTTCAACTAAGTAAGGAAAATTTCTCCCCGAGCCGCAAGCGACTTCTAAAACTTTATCGCCTTTTTTTAACCCCATCTTTTCAACCGCTAGGCTTCTTATAGTTTTTGCCTTCCCCAAAAAGGTAATTGCATCCTGCGCGTTATAAAGAGAAGGGAACTTGCCCCAAAAAGAATAAACCCTTTTTACTTTTTCTAAATTCTTATCATTCAAATTGTTTGGCATAATTATTTATCCGAAAACTAAAACTTTATCCGAATTCTCTATCATTTTTAATAAACCGGACATTGTGGAAATGGGGCAAACTTTGCTTTCTTCTTTGCCGCGTAATTTCAAACAAGTACCGCAAGCGTAAATTTCGCCTTTCAATTTTTTGAATTCCGCCACTCTTGCAGAAATATCAAAATCCTTGTTATCGGAGACAGTGTCTAATTCCGAGCCTTCATTCATCAAAAAAATTTCCACTTGATGATTTTCTTTAAGCGCAGTAATTCCTAGACGGAATGTATTCCACGCGTGCTCGGGTTTATTTGATTGTAAGATAATGCCAAGTTTCATAAACTATTTTAAAATTTTTCTAATAATTTGCCGTTAAGTTCTATTTCGGTGCCCCCACTAGGAATCGAACCTAGATCAACTGCTTAAAAGGCAGCTGCTCTACCACTGAGCTATAGGGGCATTATCTTTAGCAGATAATCAATATTATTCTACTATCAAAAATAATGCAAAGTAAAGTTTGTCATTTCTTGTTTCGAGTCTTAGAGTAGTGTTTACTAAGTATTTAGGGGAGTATTCCATGGTGCACTTCTTGTTCTTTGTTAACTAATGGAGGATTTAATGGCTTCTCGTGATTTTCGAGAATTGCTTGCAAATGCATGGGCGGCAAAGAAATTCGTATGCGTGGGGCTTGATACTGATTTTGAAAAAATCCCTGAATCTTTTAAAGCCAAGAATCATCATTCTTCAATCGGGCAAGTGATCTATGCCTATAACGAGAAGATCATAGAAGCAACATATGATCTTGTGGGTGCCTACAAGATCAATCTTGCATTTTATAGCGAACATGGTCGTAGTGGCACAATTGCATTGCGTAATACCGTGATGTACATCCTCGCAAGAGCTCCTCATGCACTTATTATTCTTGATGCGAAATATGCTGATATTGGTAATACAAATAAAGGATATGTGCGTACTGCTTTTGATGTGTTCCATGCAGATGCCGTTACAGTGAATCCTTATTTCGGAGCAGAAGCGCTTGGGCCATTTTTGGCACACAAAAATAAGCTTATTATTATTTTATGCCGGACCTCGAATTCTGGTGGTCGTGAATTTCAGGATCGATTGATTGCGCTTGGCGATCATGAACTCGAAGTAATATGTAAGAATGCGAGTCTTAAAAAATCACTTTTTGGAGAAGAAGCGCCGCATCATGTGCATCTATACGAATACGTTGCTTTGCGAGTATGGAGATATTGGAACA
>Ga0208375_1001599_pt1 | contig 24605 bp, 38 predicted proteins | sample RifOxyD1_FD_184038 | JGI IMG/M metagenome (GOLD analysis project Ga0208375, IMG submission 184038) | Soil microbial communities from Rifle, Colorado - Rifle Oxygen_injection D1 (SPAdes) | ecosystem: Environmental > Terrestrial > Deep subsurface > Rock core/Sediment | place: Rifle, Colorado...
TAGGTGGATAATGTATGAAACAAAATCCACAATCCAATACTTCAATCCAGATACAAACTGGTATAACTGGGGCGATGTCAAACTCGCCATAAATCACTCAGGGCTGGCTGGCACCAGAAAAGATGAACTGGAAAAGCTCGCAATCGTCCTGAGTACCATCACTGGCGAATTCGATCTTAGTCACAAATCAGCGCTCCGATAGGAGCGCTTTTTTAATCCTAAAATATGTCATTGTTAATCACTACAGGATATAATATAATTCACACACCTAAACTACGCACCAAATCACAACTAGGTGCACTTTTAAATCCAAATGGAGGCAAAATGTCTTTTCAAAGCAAACGCATAGTACCAAAAACCGTTACCTGTATCGGTGGAAATTTACATGAAGTTGAAATAATCAAGGCTGTTCTTAATAAATTTGCCAAAGATCATGATGTTGATGTTACAGTTAGCAACCCTCATGGCAAGGCCTCAGAACACACCTGCGAACCAGGAGTCCTGCATATCCGTTTCTGGTCATGTCCAGACACGGGGGAGGCTAGCGGTAATAGACTCAGTAAAGTCTATGGAATTAATCTAGATAATGGACAACCCGACGCATTAAAATACAGTGGCCAAGGAATCGAAATTAAAGACGATGACGGTGTAACTATTGCCGAGTATCTGCCTGGGACACTCTTCATTCTCTTCGATCTCCCTCATGGGCCAAATGTAAAAAAATTGCTGACCAGGGTACTGGACTCCTTTTCCAAAATCTACACAAACAGCCCAGAGGACTTCGAAAAAGCTTTAGCAGAAATCAAAGCCAGGACCGAGAGGCAATATGTCGAACTCTGTCAGAGCCTAACCGGCTTGCAGATAGAAGTTACCAAAAGGAAACTTGTAGAGGTAGATGAAAGCATTAGAAAAGCACAGGCTACTATGATCAGCCACACTAGAACCCGAAAAGAAATCCAAGATCATATCAAGGCTCTAATTCAACTAGGATCAAGTGGCATTACGACAACTTTCCAAAGCCAATTTGAAAGTCTATGTAGTATTTCTGCTACAGGACAAATCAAAGTGACTAACAGCTCTATGATTATTCCTGTTGGCCAAATCGACATTCAATATGGTGATGATGTTTATGACATCGGTCAGTTCGATGTTGTAATCAATACTAGCGGTGAAAACGGTGGAGTTACCTGCATAAACCGTACCCCGAATTCTACAAAGAACGACTGTTACCACCCACACGTCTTGTCGAGTGGAAGTTGCTGTCTCGGTAACATCAGTCAAATAATCGCAAAGCTCATCTCTGTCGGGGACTACGTAAATGTGGTCTTGATCATGACTGATTTCCTTCGGTCTTATTCACCCAGTAACCCATACGCCAGAATACAACACTGGCCAACCAAACCATCAAATTAACTCGCTAGGAGAAACCAATGAATCATTCTCTATATCTAAATTCGAATTCTGTTAGACGAGACGAGGTAAAGGCAGTTTTGACAAAATATTTATTAGTATTTAACTGCCCTATCGAAGTCAACTACGCTAGAAGTTGGGATGTACTACCAAAAGACTCAAGTGATGGTAGGCTATATATCCATATCCTTGCCTCACCGAGTACGACTAGAACAAGTACCATTAACAGACTCTATAGTCACACAGTTTCGAATGTCTTAAAAATGGATCCAACAGGTAGCAACATAACTCTATACGATGAATCCAATGTGGCAATAGCAGAATATCTGGATAAAAATCTTTACATCTTAATAAATTTAAACGATATACCAGTAGGTATCTTGGCCGATGTTCTCGATAAAATTTTGGACGATCTTAATCAAAGTCTATTAGCATACAATACTCCAGGCCAAGTAACTAGACGTCTCCAACAACTTATCAATCTGACTGGAACAAATTCCCTGTCCACATCAATGGCACGGTTGAAACAAATCGATGGAGAATTGGCAAATCTGAGAACTCAGATGATTCAAAATATGGCCAAACATCGTTTAATTACCAGTCGTCTAACAATTGCACAAGAAACAGAAAAAAACTTCACCCAAGACATGGCAAAAGAAATGTACGAAACCCTTAAAGCTATGGGAAATGGTCAAGAAGTTACTGTTACAGGCAACGAGATACGTGTTCCACTTGGGGAAATTAAAATCAACCACGAAGGCAATATCTATTTGATTGGTGACACAATTTTGGTGATTAATACCAGTATTAACGGAGGTGGAATTAGATGCATCAATCAATCAGGATCAATAAACAGCCACCCGCACCCATTCGCAGACCAAAAGGGAAATGTTTATCTTGGACCGATCACAGACAGTGTCGCCAAGCTAATCGGTGAAATGGACATTCTGACAACTGTGTTAATTGTGGTTGAGTACTTACAAAACTATAACGAATCAGAGGCCCGCCTAACCATTGACCATTGGCCGATCGTCACTTAAATCTTATAAAGGTAAGGAGAAAGTCTTGAAACAAATTCCTACACGCGCTAGAAAACCCACTGTTTACTTTACCTCCCAAACCATCCGTCAAATATCCCTTTTCACCAAAATGGCGCAAGGAGAAATATCTTGGATGGGTCGAGTCACCCGAAGAGGTGAGTTTGACTTTTTCGTCGATGAAATCTTTCTAATCAAACAGGAGACCACTCCCACCAAAACCAAATTCGTCGACGACGCGATGGCGATGTTCCTTTTCGAATATCACCAAGCAGGGAAAGATGTTGCAGATTTAAAACTCTGGCTGCATACTCACAACGACTTTGCAGTTAGTTGGTCAGGCCAGGACGAAAATAATATCGATGGCTTCAGTAGAGCTGAGTATCTCATTTCTGTCGTCACTAACAAGTTTGATGACTTCATGGCTCGTATCGATATCTTCCGACCAATCAGACTTACAATCGACGCCCAAATCGTAATACTTCCAAACTTTACCGCCGAAGAAATCCACCTGGCGACACTAGAAATCGAAGAGAAAGTTTCATTTACTGACGATTCGCGGCCCGATCTACCCGCACTTGAAACAGAACAGGAGAAAGATGGCAACTCATAGTCCGACAATGGATCTCACACGCCAACATGGTATCCTCCCACAAAAAGACATGGATGATCTTGAAACTACCATTATCGGTGTTGGCGGTATCGGCTCTTGGCTAGCTCTTGCCCTTGGTAAAATGGGCTTACCTAGTTTTCGCATCTACGATGCCGATATCGTGGAAGCACCCAACATCCCCACTCAGGCTTTCCGTTTAGAGGACGAAGGCAAAGGCAAAGTTCAAGCCATGCAAGAAATCCTGATAGCCTTTACTGGCTGCAGCATCACCGCCATACCGGAACATTTTGCTGGCCAGGAACGCTTAAAGGGAATTGTCATTTGTGCGGTTGACAAAATGGACACCCGCATCGATATCTGGCAAAAGTTTGTCCGCTTCAACCCCATGATCAGCCTATATGTCGAAGCTCGCATGGGCGCAGAAGAACTTCGAGTTTATTCGCTAAAACCTACCGACCCGGACCTCGTTCACCGCTACGAAGGAAACTTATACCCCTCTTCAGAAGCCTTTCAAGCTCCCTGCACCGAAAAGTCGATTGCATACACAGTCTTTACCTCCGCTGGCATCATCAGCCGCGAGGTTAAAGCCCACCTCACAGGAGAACCTGTCGCTTTTGAAAATATTCTAGGGTTGAAATCTCGGGTATGGGTGGTACAATAGTCCTGCAAGTCCATTCAAATTCATTTCAAGGAGAAGAAAGTGAAAAATACTCAATTGATTTCTATCGCAACCAGAACTCAACCGGTGCCCCAATCCAAACCCATGACCGTCAAAGACTTTCTCGAAATGGTCAAGGTTACCCTTTCAGAAGTAGAAAGTGTTTCTGTTAACTGCAAGCGCGTTACCATGGAAGATATGATCAACCCTGGTGACACCGTCCTTGTGATGACCAAAATTGAAGGTGGTTAATTCCACCCAGTATCATCAATCCTCGCCAAACAGGCGAGGATTTTTTTATATCAAAATTTCCTGGAAATTCAAACAACAAAAATACAACCACAGTCTTTTAGTCACAAATAAAAACAACAGCTAATTAAAGAGTAAACAAAAACCAAGAGCAAGCAATATTCTTTCCACAAAAAACACTTATTGCTCTCGCCACTTACTCGGTCTTCTGTCCTTCCTCTACCAGAGAGTCCAAAACTCGTTAAGTATGTAAGGTTTGAAATATAAAGCAGGTCACGTAGTCAAACCCGATAACCCCACCAAACCCTTGGTAGGCTTTGCTTTGTGGCTAAGAAGCGTGGCTCTTTCCCCGTTTTGGTAAACGAGCGGGTGGACTATCCCAATTCTTTACTAAAGGGAACGCATCCCCCTAAAAGAGTGCTTGTGGAGGAAAACTACCACACCTCTCATCCACTCTGCAACTCCATTCTGCCACCTTTCAGCCTCAAAGTCAAATGAATCCTATATAAAAAATGATATAATAATGTTAGCTGTAACCTAAGTCAAAGGAGGCACAATGAAAATTAAATCTCTTATCCCGTTTGCAATCTATCTGGTAGTTGGCGGATTAACATTCGCGACAATAAAATGGTTTGAATTGTTCGGCAACACAAACTCAGTTGATATTCAAGTGATTATCTTCTACACCATCTGGTTCATCTGTGGATATACCTCAGCAACCAGACCTCGAGACGCTCTCACTGGTGTTATCCCTTCAGTAATCACTATTGCAATTATCGTTACTTCTATTACACAACCTACTAACTGGTTGTATGTCGTTTTTAGTGTTATATATGGTTCAATTATCGGACTTTTTACCGGAAATATTGCCAAAAAGCTAAGTGTGTAAACATAAAAGGAGAACAAGTGAATTACCCACTAGACATGTTCTTTAATATTGCTAAGCTTAAACTTCAAACTGCAGGTAACTTCAAAAACAAACCTACCTGGTCAAACAACTCCTGGGAGAAATCAGTTCACCCCACCGTCTACGATTTCGACGTTTCAGATCACCCTAACAATGTAAAAATAGGTGACGAAATCGAAGTTACGGTTCATTTCTGCCCTCGTGTTCGAATCGAAGGCTTTTACTTTGTCACTATTGGCAAAAATCACACACTCGTAGAACACAAACAAGACAATATCGAATCAATTGTTGAAACCTCAGATCATTGGATAGATATTGCAAGAAAGCATTTACCGAGCAACCAAATCGGTTGCATTTCAGTGACTATCAAGTACCGCCTTATTAAAAATATTAGCAACAGCTGGGAAGCAATCGCCACTTCGGAGCCCAGCTTCAGATTTACCATTTTTGAAGAAAAAAGCTAACCACCACCCAATCCTCCAAATCGGAGGATTGTTTTTTACCCCATAATGTGCTACAATCCCCTCATTCATCTGGCATAGCCAGCACATTCCCAACTCAAAGAGGATAAATGAATAACCCAAAAGCACTACACGCATTGATCGTAGGCGCACTCTGTTATCTGATTGCTTTTACAATCGCAATTACATCACCCTGGAGCTTTATTTTATTTGCCGTCCTTGGCAACATCTGTCATTACATTGGAACTTCCATCGACCAGATAGATAAAACCTTAAAGACAGTCTTCTACGCAATCTGCGTTATCCAAAGCATCGCGATCATCATTACCAGCTGGCTTTTTTACTTTGCTCCAAGCCCACTTATATTCTAATAAGACATAGACCCACCCCATCCAATCCCTGCGCAATAGCGCAGGGATTTTTTTAATGCAAAAAAAATCCCCCGCAGCGGAGGGATCGACAAAAATCTTCTAAACCTCAGACCAATATTTAACTCTTACATCGCCTGCGTAGCGCAAATTATCCGCACTCTCCACAAACAGCAGATACTTTTGGCCACCAACCCTGACCATCAGCTGCTCACCACTTTCAACACTGACAAAAAATCCATCAAAATTCACAAACACCATAATATTCTTAGCATTTGGTCGCAACCCCTCATCCAATATCGCTTGCACCGTCTTTTCCAGGTTCCAACCATAATCCCTCATAAAACGAGTCGCCGTAGAGTGGTTATAATCCAACATTTCTTCTCCTTTTTTAAATGTATAAAAAATCTTATCACCACAAGCTCACCTTCTCCCTATATCAACCATCAAATATGCTAAAATACACCTATAGTCTAAAATCCTTCCCTTTCGGGAACTACTCTAGGAGGCATCTTGAAATTCAAAAACACTTTAAAAGCTTTAATCTACTTTTTCATTGCCATTAGCATTTTTACTATTTACATACTGCTAAACAAGGCCATAATAAAAGCAGCAACAGGGGAACACATGAATTTTCTCCAGTCAGCACTTTTCACAATCTGGTTTGTAAGTGGCTATATTGGCTACGGTACAAACAAACCAATGGTCGGTATTATCCCCACAGGCATGACCTTCTTCATCATTGTTTTCTTGCCAATCGAACTAATAAACCCAAGTCTAGATCCCTCTAAAGGACTTGTAGCATTGATATCACCTATGCTTATTGGGTTGTCTACAGGTTATCCAACGGCTATGCTCATTAGCGGACTCCAAAAACCACCAAACACCAACTAAGAAAAGTCCAAAAGCCTCCAACGAATGGGGCTTTTTTTGTAGTAAAATAAGCGATTAAATCAGCTCTTTTCAAATACATTGAACAAATAGGAGAATGAATGGAAAAACATCCAAATCGATACCTAAACGAGTTTGCTGCCCTCTTCGTCCTTAACTACCTAAGACACTCAGGTTACAAAAGAACCGGTACCTACATTAACAATGCTGTGTGGAACTTCTTGGAAAACGCCGAGATCAGCCCTAACACCTTCCCAACCGATCTAAGTGATCTTGCCCACCAAGCAGCCATTGTCCAGCGCAGGCTAGTACTAGAAGGACGTCAGAACACATCTTTGCGGTCTGTACGCCACGAATATCCTCAACTGATGCCCGTTATCAGTCACGGACCACAGGCATGGCTCATCAACACCTACCGACCACTACTGGAGTATCTACTCGAAATTGATCTAGGTCAACTGGAATATGGCATAGACAAGGATCGCTACCGCATTATCGAAGAAAACGTCATGGCTGCTCGAATGATGTTTGAAAATGCTTCAAAGTCCATCGCAAATGAACTTGTAGCAACATATGCAAATATACCAAACTTAGGACTTTTCGGAGGTGGAGAAGGTAATGGTGCTGCTATGCACACAAACCTACTCGCCTTCCACCAGCAAAATATTTTTCCTGATTTCCTTCTCTCTGACATTGATCCAAAAACCAAAAAAGTGGCCGAAAAATTCTTCCGCGAAAGAGGTTATCAAAGCAAACACTTTCCTTGGATGAAAATAGATATAGGTAATCCCAATGATCTTGCGCTGGTTGCCAAACACTTTTCTTGGCATAAACTAATTGTCAATGTGAACTTTATAGTTCACGAATTGGAGCCAATCGCCGAAAAATTCTTCAAGGCAACGAGCAAATCCACGCCAAATGCAGATCTAGTCATCTCTGAGTTTTTTGAACCAGAAGACTACTCAAACATCGGCCCAGACTTTCCTCATTGGTTTGTACTCCTGCACAAACTTTCCCGACAGTCTCTTCGCACCGAAAAAGATTTTATGCGCTACCCAACAAGGTATGGATATAAACTTATGGATCATCGCATCGATCACCAAAAGTACAACAGCACCCCAGTCACCTCAACTCTCTTTTTCACCAAAAAATAATTCTCCCCAACCCCGACCATTTTGTCGGGGTTTTTAATACACCTGGTTATGTGTACCAATATCTACCAGTAGCGCCGTGTCGGTTTCTATCATTTTGTAAACAACCCTAACATCGCCAGCTACCGAAAATGCTCTATATCCGGACTTCTTCCCAATTAAGGCATGATCTTTAAGAATCGGGTCGGTTCTATCAAACTCAAATCTCTTTACTCGCTCGCTAAATTTAATACATAAAGCCTTATTTGGCAAAATTCTTTTTCTCAAAGAAATCAAAAAGCTCTTGTGCATTTCTACCCTCATTTAATTTGGTCTACGTAATCCAAAAAATCATCAACAGAAGCAAAACTCGTGATATTTTTTCCAGTTTTTGCATCGTCTAAAATTTTTTGATACCTCTTCTCGTTCTTTGCTGAAAGTTTTATTGGAGCAATAAATGCCGTTTCTATTTTTTTTTCGGCCAGTTGGGTCAAAAAAATCCTTACAGTCTCCTGCAACGAAGAATACCCCTGAGCCAAGGCAGCTATAGTTGCCTTTTCTCTTAATTCTTTGCTCATGGGAACTTGTAGTACATCGTTCATATATTATAATTATAATGTTTTCATATTACTATTGTCAACTTTTAGCAACACAAAATTCCCCCCGCCATTGGCGGGGGGGTTTATTTCAAAAAAAATTAGCGATGTCTCGTCTCAAGATCGTTTTCTCTACTGACAAGGTCTCCGACAAGCACAGTATCGATAATAACTGTACCTACAGGCATAACTTCCACAGGTTCAATAAAAATAACCATATATCCGGTTTCGTTATCCATCATCGATGACCCAAGCAAAGACTCATCGGCACTATAGTAACGAATTTGCGATACCCTTACTCCTTCTGGCACGCTCTCAAGCATCTCCTTAACAACTTCACGAAAGCTTTGTCCGTCCTCTACACGACCAGTAATCGCGTTATTCATAGGTCATTACTCCTTTTGTCAAAGTTTTGCTTATTCTACCAAAAAATTCCCTCGCAAATGCGAGGGGAAAAGTCTAAACAGAAATTATCCAAGACTGCGGCAAATGAACACTTTGTGGTTCAACCAAAACATATTCAACCATCACCGAACCGACGAGATCTTTGTCGGTTGTGTAGTGATATTCAGTATCCAAGTCCCCTCTACCTGTCTTAAATGACTTAATTTCCGCCTCGGACTTTCCAACTTCTCTATAGATAATCACCCGCAGTTCCTTCGCCTCACTCGGTACTTCTGAAAGCAAAAGCGAAGTCAGATCTTCCACAGTCAGTCCAGGGCAAAGCTTCATAACCGAACTCGTATCAAATTTTGGCATTTTTCACCTCTTTTGTTAAAGTTTTAAGTATTTTAATACAAAATTACAAAATTTCCCCCGCAACTGCGAGGGAAAGATATTACTCAAAAACACCTTGACCAAAACCTATTACAACGTCTCCAGTCGTAAAGTGAGGACTCAGTGCCGGATCAATTCTAAGTTTTAATCCACCTTTCCCCACCCTCACTGTCCCAGCGTTTTCATTGTATATTCCACTACAATTCAAAATCACCACCAGACCATGAGCATCTTCAGGAACATCAGAAATCAAAATTGCCTTAACAATCTCCTCCAATAATGCCTGCAAATCCTCACCGATTTGCACCGGTTTAACATTATTAACATCTACAAGCTGTTGTAAGGCTCTTTCCATCTTATCTACCTGCCAATAACCATGTTGAACAAGTCTGTTTGCAGCCAATAGAACATTTGTTGGTCGAGTTACATGAAACATCCATTCCTCCAATAATTTAAGTTACTTTCCCGTATATTATCTCATAAAATTGCCAACCGAAAGCAAACCACTGGCGAACCTATGAGCTGAGTGTTAAAATATCTAGAATATGTTGCGCCCGCTCCAATTTATACGCTCGGTCAGACTCGAGCTAGCCCAAGTCAAATGGCCCTCCCACCAGGAGGCTGTCAAAATGACTGTTCTAGTCGTCGTAGCTAGTGCCGCAGTTGCTATTTATTCCGGCGGACTCGACTATCTCTTTACTACTATGCTCCAATCAGTCCTAAGTCGCTAAAAAAACAAAAAATGAAATTAAAAGACACCAAAGTCCAAGCCCAAACCTCTGAAGATCTTATTTCCAAGGTCTCTGACCCAAATCATATCGTCATTACCCCAGAAATCCCCGACTCTGCCAAGTGGTATGTCGTTCACACCCAATCTGGTCACGAAAACCGTGTTGCTATCACCCTCAAAACCCGTGTTGAGGCCATGGGACTAACTAACAACATCTACGAAATCCTCATCCCCACCCAAGAGAAAATCAAAATCACCAAAGGTAAAAAATCCACCATCAAAGAAAAACTCTTCCCAGGCTACATGCTAGTTCGCATGATTGTCTCCGACAATGCTTGGCTTGCTGTCAGAACCACCCAAGGTGTCACCGGCTTTGTAGGTACCGCAGATCAGCCCACACCCCTCCCAGAAAACGAAGTCAAAGCTATTACCGCGTTTGGGCAGCAGTCAGCTCCCAAATTCCAATCAGCCTACACTATTGGCGAAGCTGTCCGTATCGTCGAAGGACCATTCAACGACTTACTCGGCACTGTTTCCAATATTGATGAAGCCAAGGGCAAGGTCGTTGTTCTTGTCAGCATCTTCGGCCGTGAAACCCCAGTCGAGCTAGACTTCCTCCAAGTCTCCAAGATCTAAATCGGGTCTTGATTTTCATTTTCCATAACTATGCTTTATAATATAGGGCATACTAAATTCTTTTACATCAGGAGTAAAAATGCCATTCGGTCAAGAATTTTTGGTTTTCAATCTGCGTTATCTTCCCATCATCTTTGTCTTGTCCATGATTTCAACCGCAGTACTCGCTGGTCTCATATCCATATTCCAGATATCAGAAAATACTTTTTCTGGCAGAGCCATCAAATATTCAGTCATTTTTGTGTTTATAGTATACGCTTGTCTCAGCGTCTTCAACTTCTTACCAGACAAGTGGTACCAAGAAATCGAAAACGCTTTCCCTGGCGCATTGTCACACTACCTGGTCGCCTACATGATGTCCATTGCAGCCATGTTTTTGTCCATCACCGCCCTCACCCTTGTTGGTGCTAGTTCAATGAGAAACAAAACATTTTTTTGACCTGCATCTTTATAAACATAGTCATTTATTCGCTTCTTTTTACAAAAATGCTTTATTACCTGATACAGATCACAACTCCGCAAATACCCACCATCATATTGTTTCACGGAATTTGAAATTACAAAGGAGGGCAAATGAGCCCAATAGTTATCTTCCTCGTTGACCATCAAATCTTAAACCTTTTCAATTCAATTTTGTTTTTGGTATTTTTCCTTGGTCTACGGCATATAGAACAAAGACAGGGTGGGGTGGCCGTATTTGTTAGCACCGCCACCATCATAATCTGGTTAATCTCTAGTCTAACGACAGTGATCTTTATGGGCATTCGTAGCATCAGCAGTGATTTGTACATTATGACCTGCATCATTTCAATTTTAAACCTGCTCCTAGCCGCTAGTTTTGTAAACGGTTTAGGGCTAACCCCTGACAATAGAACATTAAAGTTTATCAATTCCCGTTTCCCTAAAATAAAAGTCAAAGTAATTGAGGCAACAATTATCGTTCTGGTCTCGATAATCATAAAACTGTACATTTTTGTCATAGGACTAACAGTTCTACCATCATAAAATTCCCCGCCACTAGGCGGGGATTTTTTAAACTAAAAAGAAAAACTATTAGAGTCCGAGAGCCAGCGGCAACAACAAAACAAAGAATACATAAATAGCTGCGCCAAGCAACGCTACCGCGACAAAACCAACAACAAGACTACCAAGTCCATTCACAGAATCTCCTTTACAAAAACCTATTGGACATCAAAACTACGTAACCAACCACGCTCGCAATGACCGTAAAGTTGAACAGGTTAAGAGTAAAGAATCTCACACCTGCAACAAGTTTGTTTTCTTTGCTCATAATACCAACTAGAATTGGTAAAAAGACCATGATCGACAAAACATAGATCACAATCCAGGTTGGCATCCAAGCACTGTTTCCAGACTGGACGGTATTCATCCACACCAGCCAAAACGGAACCTGAATAGCAATTTGTGTAACCGAAAGCAACAACATACCACTTTCATTCTTGAAGAAGCTTCGAATTTTCTCTCTCATTTTTCCTCTTTTCAAAGAAATTTTATCTACCCTATATTATACCCCTCTTGCCAATTAACCGCAAATCTGCCATAGTTAAATTTGTGAACCCTGCCAACAATAGTAGCGAAAGCACTCTCAAAAGTCTCTTTCCCATGCTTGTTATTCTCATTGTCCTTGTTGCAGGCATCATTCTGTTACCCCAGATGACAGCCGATCCTCGCTCCAGAGCCTCCGAGCCCAAGCCCTCGATCTCACCTAGCCAACCTCCTCGCCCTACTTTCCCCCCTATGAATACCTCAGAAAGGCCAGAAATTATCTGCTCAGACCTCTACTCACCAGTCTGCGACACAACAACCAACATCACTTACCCCAACCCTTGCGAAGCCCAAAAAGTTGGCGTCTTCCACACCACCACTGGCGAGTGCAAATCGCCAAAACCTCTCCCCCTCCCCCAAACCAACTAACCTTCCGTGTTAAAATCTCCGTAACACACATTCACAAAAAGGAGATTAATATGTCCCCACTTCAAACAGGAATCGGCATCGCTGCCCTTATTTGCTCCATGATTACTTCGGCTTTTGTTTTTTACCATCTTGGCCGAAAAAGTACCTTTAAAATAAGTATTTTTGTTCCTTATTACTTTTTGTTTTCTGCCCTTATCACTCTGCTGTTTGGTATTGGTCTGGAAAATCAGGACCAAAACGCCTTGGCCGTGGTACTTGGTAATGTGGCCGTCATTTTTATCAGTTACGTCTTAGGTAAATCCAAAACTCAAAGTTTATAAGAACAATCAACCCCGCCCGCCTCAAGTAGGTGGGCTTTTTTTAGTAAAAAAACCACCCGTTTCCGAGTGGTCAACTTGTTTTTTTATTACAAATACAAATCTGGCTGAATCAAGAACAGCTCCCCAATTGTCGCACCACGACCAATAGCTTCTATGGTCTTTGATGACAACCCAAACTCTTGATAATTTCTGCTCGAGTCATCGCCGATGTGCGGGCCTCAGCCAATACATCAGTACTATGTTTAATTCCATTTGCAAAAAAATCTATAAGCATTCTGGAAGTAAATGAATTTCCCAGTGGCAAAGACCTTGCCTTCATTTGACCAACTAACACTTTTGCTTTTCGCAAATTGGTTTCATTCGGTATCATATCCAGCAGTGGTCCCAAAACAATCAAAACATCATTAATTCTATCAGCCAGGACATCACGTCTCTTGGCAAAGTTTTTTTCACCTCTGAAATTTCATTATTCAACATAGTATTCAAAACATCTATAGCCTGAACAGTCGTCATCTTATCTCCTTAGAATTTTAGGTACTTTCAGATACTTATTTTACTACAATTTTGCTGTATACTACAGGTTAAGAAACTTAACATAAGAATAAGGAGAAAAAAATGGATTATCCCGTTCCACTTGTCTATTGGTTAAAGGAAAATAAACCAGCTAAAGAGATGTTTTGGTACAACAACTTCTGGAATCAAGTCGTTTTTGTAAGAGATGAATTACCAAAAACTCTGGTACCCAAAAATAAATTTGAACAATACGACAGAGTCAGCAAAGATATCCACGTCATCTCCGATCACACCTCAAAATCTATTCTGCTTCCAGTATACGAATTGAACCACTACGATGCTGAGCTTAAACTCATCATGCGTAACAACTTTTATGATTGGAAGGTCTCAGTCACCTCCACTCGCCCAATTAAAGCTAACTTCGGGAACATTTTTGACCCAAAACAACCAGTTCCTAGCGTTTACTGCCAAGGCTTCCTCGATTCTTGGATTTTTGGACCCTATGCCGAAAACCCCAAACAGTTCACTGTGGAAATTAAAGATCGCAATGAGCTCTTTATCTGTCTTTGGCTTATTGGTCAGGCACTTAAACTCCAGTAACATCAACAAATCCCGCTCATAAAGCGGGATTTTTTTAAAATTACTGTCACTATCTCTGATTTAACTTGTCCATGATCAAACGAGCACATAGATCAGCCAAGAAAACAATCAGAGCAAACGGCCAATAACGAGCAATAAATCGGACAATACCATACCCATGCTCACCAATAAATGGCTTAAAAATCGCAAAAGCAGCAACCACAACAATCGCAAGCAAAACCAAAATCAACGCATATTCCACCAGCCCCTGTCCTTTTTCTTTGGGTGCAAACAACATATCAATATTCTCCTTGTCAATTTATGTACTTTCAAATGGCTATTTTACCATCAAAAAAACAAAACCCCGCCAACAGGCAGGGCTTATAAACTAAAACTTCTCCGGATACTTCTTCTGGAAATAAATATATACACGCACAAAAATAAAGTGATATATCACCCCAAGCACAAACAAGCCAAAAGAAACCAAATACTCTTCCCAGACCAAACACATCACAGACAAAGTGCCAATACCCCATATTGGAGCCAAATACAAAGCAATAAAAAAGGGTATCCAAGTCATCTCATCCTCCTTTAATTTTCAATGTTTCAGTATATTATAAACCTTGCAGAAAGTGTGCTAGAATACTCCTACCTCGAGCTTCGGCTTTAGGCAGCTGTACTCAAAAGAGTCGCGAATCAAATACACTTCTAAATTCATCAAATTTGACATCAAACCCCCTTTTTGTATCAGCTATTAATAATAAATTGTGAGTGGTATTGGTGCAGTAATGCAAACAAATTTGCACGGAACATGTACATGCGAACCCGAAGGGTGAAACCTGTACTCAGGCGAGACAGTTACGCGTGAGTATAAATTTGTGCATACGAACCAATAACGAACAATTATCAAATAATAAAACATGGCTAAAAAAGTCAAAGTCATCTTAAAGCTTAACCTCCCCGGAGGCACAGCAAATCCAGCTCCTCCCGTAGGTCCAGCCTTGGGTCAGCATGGTGTTAATATCATGGAGTTTATCCAACAATACAACGCCAAAACAGCCGACATGAAAGGTCAATTGGTCCCTGCCTTGGTTACTATCTACGAGGACAGATCCTTTAAGTTCGAGCTCAAAACCCCTCCAGTCTCCGCTCTCATCAAGCAAACCCTAAATCTCAAACTTGGCTCCGGCGAGCCAAACAAAAAGAAAGTTGGCACCATTACCAAGTCCCAAATTGAGACCATCGCCCAAAAGAAACTAGCAGACATGAACACCGACAACCTCGCTTCTGCCGTCAAAATGGTCGAAGGTACCGCCAAATCAATGGGAATTAACATAACTGAGTAAATAATATGGCAACAAAAACCACCAAAGAAATTAACCCCTCGAAGCTCGAAGAGCGAAGTGGGGCCAAACCAAAAGCCGTTAGAGTCAACTGGAAAAACCTCTACAACGATCTTCCAACCCACGTTGCAGAAGCTCTCCGCGCTGCTCGCCTCAAACCAGAGCAGCTCATCGCCAAAACCGACGGTGAACTTATGGCCATCGAAGGTATCAAAGAAGAAGATGTCAACTCCATCCGTGCTATCTACACTTCAGAGTCCGCTCCTGTGGCTACCCAAATTGCAGAAGACGAGACCAAAGAAGAAATCCAAGAGGCTGTAGCCAAAAAAGTCATCAAGGCCAAATCCCGCTCCAAAAAGTACAAGAGTATGGCCAAAATGGTCAAAAAAGACACTTTGCACACTACGCAAGAAGCCATCACAGTTCTAGCTTCCCTAGCCAAATCCACCAAGCTTAAGACAGTCGAACTTCACCTCAATACCCGCGAAACCGGTCTCAAAGGCGAGCTCAAACTCCCTCACTCCACCGGTAAAGTTGTCAAAGTTGCTATTTTCTCCGACAAAGTAGCTGCGCAAATCAACGCTGGCAAAATCGACTTCGACATCCTCCTAGCTACCCCCGCTGACATGCCTAAATTGGCCAAATTCGCCCGCATCCTCGGACCCAAGGGAGTTATGCCAAATCCCCGATCTGGCACCATTACAGACAATCCTGACAAGCGAGCAGCCGAACTAACCACAGGTGGAACCCTTACCTACAAAACCGAAGCCAAGTTCCCAATCATCCACCTCAACCTTGGCCCTATCACTCAGGATAGTAAGGACTTAGCCGACAACATCAACGAGTGCCTAAAAGGTATTGGTCTTGGTAAGATCAAGTCCGCCTTCCTCACTTGCACCCACACCCCAAGTGTTAAATTGAGCCTCGGCACCATCTAAACCAAACTACGTAGGGGTTTGATTTATTAAACCCACAACCAACAAAAAATCCCCTCCGATTCGGAGGGGATTTTTTGTATTCTATTTAGAAATCTTTATTGGAACCGGATGAGGCCATTCCATTTCGACGCTAGCATTAAAAATATCTTCAAAAAAATTCACTTCACGTAACAAACGACCCATTTCCTTATTAAATTTCACCCAATAGTCACTTAGCACTTCCCACTTTATATCTACCTTGGATGAAGCCTGGTCAGATTCACCCCACAAATACCTTTCCAAATCAAAGGTGGGCATTGAAAACCTCAGAAGTCCAAAAGAATTAGCAGGGTAATCCGCCTCCTCACTTCTCCCAGGCAAGTCCACCAAAATAATCTCGTGAACTTTATTTTTAAACCAAGCATCCCAAATCCTATCCACCACCATCTTTACCGTTCCCCCGTCTTTACCATTATCCTCCTTAGCCACTTCCTTCATCTGTTCTACAGCTCTGTCAAAATCAAAAAATCTAGGATCATTATCCATCCCTTCAATTGCTTTGCTATATTTTTCCACATCATTATCCGAAAAAACTTCACCACTCACAACTGCTATGTTAGGCCGAAGATGGGAAATTATTGTCGCCAGCATCGTTTTACCCCTACCAGAAAACTCCGCTCCCAGACCAACAATCTTGGCCTTTTTAACCGGTACTTTTTCTCTTACCTCATCCATATTCATACCGTCGTATGTTGCTTTAACCGCCAATATTGCTGGTAATCCCATTTTAATAAACTCATAGATAGTTTTTCTTTTTTCCGGATCAATAAGTTTAAAATCCACCTCGCTATATGCCGACTCACCAAACCATCTCTTTTGTTGTGGATTAACGGGTTCATAATAAAGAGGAAAACAAACCCCTCCACCGTACTCATCTTTAGGCTTCACTACAGTAATTTGAAAACGACCCACCGGACCATCGTACTCACCACAATACTCAAGCTCTAGCGAGCCCAACCCAGGCTCTTTTTCCTCCAATCTTTGTGGCTCCAACATTAATTCTTCAATCATCATCTAGCACTCAGCATATAACCCGTTTTCCATTTTGTCACTATCTTGTATTTATGAAGTCTTTTATCTAACCTCCGCATTGTTTTATTTATTGCCTGATCAGAAAAATTACTAAATTCTGCACTTCCCCACTTAATCTCCGCCACTTGGTCTTTGGTTATAAATCCCCCATTGTTTATCATCTTCCCCAATACATCTCTTTCTAGTCGCGAAAGTCTCTCCTTGTAATTTTCTCCATCTTCTAAAACCAACAAGTCAGACCTAATCTTAATATCAAAAACAAAACTTTCTTGGCCGACTAATTTGTTCAAAAGACTACTCGTTATTTTTCCATCAATGTACAGACCCAACTTCTCCAAAGATTGTTTCGATGCCCTATTTATCACCTTTATCATCGGCTGACAAATTACTTGAACAGCAAAATCCTCACTCAATTTATCTATATCTCTGACCTTAGTCCTCAAGGCCAAATGTTTGGTTATTTGTGGAATTCCACCAGAAATCTCCCAAATCAGTTCCTTTGCCTTTTCTGGCAAGCTTTCAACAAACGACTCAATTAGTTCATATGTCTCCATTTTGTCCATCACCCCAAACCAATACTGATCATAAAACCTCTTAGAAGCATACGAGTTTTTAAAACTTTCTGAATCAATTAGATACGGATCATCGACCACCACCACAATATTCTGGTCACTCCTAGACGCCAAAAAATACTTATCCAAAACCGCAATAGATTCCAAGTTATTGACCCAGTCCAAATAGATAATATTTGACTCACCAAGCTCACCACCACTACCAGTCAAAAAAGTTGCTTCACCCACATCAGACATCTTCTTTGCCACATAAGTCGCCCCCAAACCAGGAAAAGTAACCACCAAACCATTTATTTGTCTCTCTTTACACGACCTAATCCACTCCAAAAGACCATCTCTACCATGTCTGTTCTTTTCTATCATAAGATCAATATACCACAAAACGGACAATATTGTCCACTCTTTGTCCGCTTTATGTCATGTTTTTCTCTCATACTATGAGATACTTACCCCAGTCAAACGGTCTTTTCAAACATAAAAAGGAGTAAAAAATGATCTTCACTGCTCTGTTCACAGGAGTAATAATCATATTAGGTGTCTTGGCAGCTTTTACCATAGACTTCCATTGGCTGGCATTCGTATTCCAAAACGATGCCGTCCACGATCTCATCATTAGCGGTCCTTGGGCAGCCATCATCTTCGTTGTCCGCATCATTGCCATCTGGCGACTCTACAAATGGGGAAATGACTATTATTGGCATAGTAGCCACGAGTCGCGCACCATAGTTGCAGTTCCCATCGGAGTCATCTGCTCTTTGTTGTTTTGGGGCATGCTTTACTTAGATGGGTTTTTCGGATCATACGTGTACGGAGCTCAAAAAGCGGTTTTCAGTCTCCCTCTGGAAGTCAACATCCTCTTTGCCTATCTTTGGATCATCGTTTGCGAGAAGTTGTATGACTTTTTGTTATGGGCAGAGATCAACAAGGAAGAAATCAAGAAAATGGCGTCTGATCTTTGGAAGCGACTATCAAGCATCATCCCTGGCTACGACATCAGCGGGTTGCTTTTGTTTTTGATCCTAATTGCAACAGGCGCCATTCTTATCTCTGGCCTGTGGCAGCTCATGAAACACGACGACTTATACCAAGTGAAGGCAGGCGCTCTCGTCGAATCAAGCTGGACACAGCTATACCCAGCCAATGTCGATGAGACAAGCACAGAACCCAAAGAAGTTTATACCAACATCTACTCCGCAGAAGAGCCATACTGCATCGACGACATCGCTATCGTCTGGGGTAACTACTGGTTTGTTCCGGCTCACCCAGACAAAAGCTACAAAACGACAGAAAATGAATACACCGAATGGATCACAAAAAGGTATGGAGAACCAAACAAAGTCTTCATTTTGGCAGACAACGAGTACGTAGACTTTGGAGATGTTGAGGTTTGGAACACATATGGTTGGTTTTATTTAGGCGACTACCCATGTGTCCTCTCAGCTTACCCCTATCCATAAAAATCACTCCCACGTCCGGCAGATTTACCTGCCGGATTTTTTTGTATAATCCACCTCAAATGTCCCGCGAAATCGCCATCCAAATGTACCAAGAAATCTATGGGCAAGTTCCTAAACCTACTCCACAGGAAGAATTCGATTACGAACTTATGATCGACTCAGGTACTTTCGAAGAGCAACAATTAAGATTCGATATCTTAAGACATGCCAAAACCGCTCAACTAACAAATGACACTGAATTTGGCAAAATCGCTCTTGACCAGTGGAACCAACTATATCCAGAAAATACTTACACTAACCTAGATCTCCTCATCGGTGTCGAATACGAGTCATAAAAAATTAAACGACCTCGCGTTTGCGAGGTCGTCCTGAAGTTACCGAACAGGGAAAGTCATGGTCGCCATGGGATCAACCCCGATGACAGTACAGACTGCAATCGCGACCACAACCACCGCAACCAAGGTAAGAATTGTAGGTAGGAATCTTTGCATTTGAAACTCCTTCTCCGCCTGATCGCATGCGTAAGTAAATTGTTAACTTATTATACTCCTCCGGCCTCAATTTGTCAAGTTATAGGACATATTCAGCCACAAAAAAGGCGGTATCCAAAGACACCGCCAAGCATATTAACTCAAAGCCGCCGACAAGGCCGAAAGCTTAGTCAGAAGACCAACCAAAGGGTACATCAACATAACGCCAAACGATATGGCATCATACAACACCACTTCACCGAGTCTGGCAATTGAGGCAACACTGTCCTCGGTTGCTCCGCCGTCACTCCTTTCGATTCTCAGCAAAATCATTCCTGCCAAGAAACCAATACCAATGGCAATTGGAGTAGAGACAAATAGTGCGGAAATAATCACTCTCCACTTGTACAAACCAAAAGCTAATATTGGTGATATTTCATACAAGTCAACGGACCAGTCGGAGATTATTTTAAGTCCCACACTAAAACCGAAAAAGAATGCAGCGATCATAATTAGCGAAACCATAACTGCCTTCGTCCCCTGCCCGCTAACACCAATTTCAACATACTGCAATGCAATTCCGGCAAACATCAACAGCCAACCAAACACCACTGCCAATGTAACATCTGGATACCACCAATAAACAATTGCCCCGCTAAAGAAAAGGCCGGCAAAAGCCAAAGCAGAGTAATCTTTTTTACCGGACATTGTTGCGGACCATTGAAAAGCTATGTTTACTAATACGCCAACCAAAACAAGAAACTTCTCAAAAAACAGCCTAAAAACTTCCATACTAACTGAATCAACACTCTTAAAATTTAACAGTCGAGAAATTGGATAAGATGCAAACACCAGAAAAAGTAGGATTAATAATCCTGGTATTACCATCTTTAGATCTGTCTCTTCATGTTCAGCAAAGCGATCTTGAACCAACATTAGAATTGGTGCTGCCAAAACAAGAAACCAAATAAGCCAGTTCCAGGGCATGTTATTCAAAATCGATCCATCCAGAATGCTGTCAATCGTTGGTTTTCGAAGAAGTGGCTCAGCTGAGTCAAACACAGTATTCAACTCAAACTCTTTCAGCACTGTTTCAGGGTCTGTATTTTCTGGAAAAGTGGGGACTCCGGCCTGTTCAGTAGATTCAGGAACAACTCCCGTCTCTCCCAAAGTCGTTGCTGTGTAGAGTGAAGCACCTATTAACAAAACAATCAACAGGACCAGTCCAATCATACCGAACGCTGAACCAGTTTTGCCGCCCGAAGAGTTATTCGACCCACCTTTTCGATGTGCTGAAACTGGACGGACGCTCTCGGAACTCGAATCTATCTCCCGATTTTTCTTCCATTTTGCATATGTGCCACGAAAATCCTTAAACCAATCAAAGAACTCGTATTCCTCTTTTACTGGTTGTTTTTTGATAAGAGGTGCAGTAGGCACCATAACTCTCGGACCACCAAGCTTGGAACCAGATACCGGGGACGGAGGTGTGGCAACTTTCGGCTGCTCACCAGCAGGAGCTTCTTCTACAAAAGTTTCTTCTGCAAGCACTCCACCTTTATCTTCATCAGCGCCTAAAATACCTGTCGGAAAGCCTTCCTGTTCTTCTCTTACGATTACAGCAGGTTTCCTTGCAACACCAGAAGCAGAAATAGGTGTTGTCACAAGGCCTTCAGGCGCCTGCAAAGCAGAACCACCAGGTGCATTAATAACCGATTGACCTACAGGATTGGGCGCAGGCTTGCTGGCAGGAAGTTTAGATGTAACCGAAGCAGGTTTCTCTCCAGCCTCAGACTTCACTTCTTCCGCAGGCCTTGCCTCTTTTTCTACCCAGTCCTTTAAATATGCACTAATCTTGGTCACATCGACTCTCGCGCCAAGTTTAACAACAAAAGACCTAATATCAAGTTTGTGCTTTGCAGCGGATTCAAGCAATTCAATCTGCTTACCAGGCTGATATTGCTCCAAAATCGCTGACAACATAGAACACAGAAGTTTGTCGTCCTTGATCCCAGCAAACGCGACATAATCTCTAAAAGCTTTTTCAAACGCTTCCATTTCTTCCTCCAATCTATAAATACTGTTTGAATTTAAGTTTAAGTTAAATTATCAATGTGGGTAACTTATGGGATGTATTATATACCAATCCACGCTTGTCAACCACAAAAAAGCCCCTTGCATTAACAAGGGACCTAAACAACAAATCTCTAACTAAATACTCGACTTCATGAAGGCAATCCCCTGCTCAGACAAAACCACGCCACAAGAGGGAGAAAGCATTTCTCCAGTCGGCGCAACAAATCGAATCAAGCCAGCCTGAAACAAGAACTTGATGTCACTTGCCTTGCCCAGCTCTTGTTCGTGAACCACAACCATACCTTTTTCAAGATTGCGCCACAAACCCAAAGCATATTCCGGAATAACAATTTTATCCATACATACCTCCAATTTAAATTTTCTTTACAACCCATATTCTACAGCCTCTTGCACAACATAGCCACCCCTGCTATACTCTCCCTAAGTTCCAAGACCTTGGGCAATCATTAAGCCCCAAGCAGAGCAAATCAGTACGGCTCATCTTGGATGTGCCTTTTTTGTTACTAAAAAAATAACACGATCTACGATCAAATATCAACGATCTAAAAACTAAACAACATGCCAAATCAAAAAAATATTCATCAGCTAGCCCAAATCGAAAAAGGCTTGTCCGATCACCAAACAGTTATCTTTACCGAATATGCCGGTCTTTCTGTCACTGACCAAAACACTCTTCGATCCGAAGCTGGCAAAAACGGTGCCAGTTTTATGGTTGCCAAAAACAACCTACTTCGCCTAGCCCTCAAACAAAAAGGCTTTGAGTCCATGGACAAAATCGACAGTGTTTTAAATGGCCCCACCGCAGTTTTGTTCGGCGCCGACCCAGTAAGTACTTCTAAGGTCATTACCGAGTTTCTAAAAGACCACGACAATCTCCAAATCAAATCTGCCATTATCGATAACAAAATTGTTACCGTCGAAGAAATCAAAGTCTTGGCTAAACTCCCAAGTCGCGACCAACTTTTGGCTTCCCTCTTGGCTCAGCTCCAGGCCCCAGCCCAAGCTTTGGTTCGCCAATTGGCTGCCCCTATGCAAAACTTTGTCTACGGTCTAGAAGCCCTTCGCGCAAAATTGACAGCGTAAGCTGTCATCCCGGACCTGATCCGGGATCTATATAAATAAGTCTCGTCAATTAATAATCATTAAACACAAACAAAATGTCCGAAAAAGTACAAAAGCTTGTCGACCTAGTTAGTGAACTCTCCGTTTTGGAAGTTGCTGAGTTAGTCAAAGCTCTAGAAGAAAAATTCGGTGTTTCCGCTGCTCCTGTTGCTGTTGCTGGTGGTGTCGCTGCCGCTGCAGCCGCTCCTGCAGAAGAGAAAACTGAATTCGATGTTGTTGTAACCGATGCCGGCGCCAACAAGATTGCTGTTATCAAAGTCGTCCGCGAGATCAAAACAGACCTCGGTTTAGTCGAAGCCAAAAACCTCGTCGAAAAGACACCTGCCGTCATCATGGAAGGTGCCAAAAAAGAGGACGCCGAAGCTGCCAAAAAGAAATTAGAGGAAGCTGGAGCGAAAGTAGAACTTAAATAAAGTTCTACTTGAGCGACAGTCCCGCCAATGGCGGTGACTGGTGCAAAAGAAAAAAACCCGCTCTCCATGGAGAGCGGGTTTTTTTAATGTCTAAGGAAACCCCGCACAGAGCGTAGCGTCCGTCGAGGTTATGTAGCAAGCGTGTGCGGGGTTTCCTTGGCACAAAAAATGGGGGTTGGCAATTGCCAACCCCCTACGAACATTACCGTCCTAGGAACATGCCCACCAGGAACCAGATGATTCCAAGCAGGATCAGGGTCGCGAACGGGTGGCGGATGGCGTAGAAGAGCAACCAGCCCACCAGAGCCAACGCGATCGAAAGCAGCACGCCGAGGAGAGCAAAGAACATCCACGGCTTGAACCAATCCAGGTTCGACTGGCACTCGCAACAGCATGTGTCGGGGCATTCCACAGGCTTGTCGGAATCCTCGACCTTCTCAGGAGCCTCATATGGCTCAAGACCGAAGGGGATATCATTCCCATCGACCTCAATGGTCGGCTCTTCGCCATTCCCAGGCTCGGAGGTTTCGCCACCATCAGTCGGGTTTTCGCCAGCAGGAGGATTTACGGGTTCGGTAGGGGGATTGGATGGGTCCTCCTCGGATGGGGAGTCCTGGCATTTCTTGTCATCTCCCTTGTTATCGTCGCAACGATCGGCATCATTACCACCGCCGTTGTTATGGTCAGAGCCACCGTCATCACCGGTGCCACCGGGGCAATCGGCAAGCCCACCATCCGGGTCGTGCTTGTGGCATTCATCTTGCTGACCACCGCCACCAGCATTGTCACCCTGTTGGCCAGGAGCACCTTCACACGGCTTCCCGTCTTGGCAAGCATACGCCCGCGTGACCTGCCCGGGCACAAACCCGGCCAGCGCCGACACGACTACCAGTAAGGTAGTCACAACCAAAATGATCTTCTTCATATCTATAGCCTCATTTCTACGTTATCAAAGGGTGGATTCGAGCTCCGTTGAGCTCATACGTCGTCTATATTACCACAACCTATAACATTTGTCAAACCCATATGCACATTAAGGTATATTTCTCCTGTTCCCCCTCCAGATAACTCCCCAATCCCAATCCGTACTAGAAGGCCTTGTGTGACAAGCTCGAGACTTACGCAGTGTATCGACATGGCAGAAATCAGCGATATACATAGTTCCATCACCGCCCTTCTGCCACCTGTAAAAACCAAAATGACATCCTCCCCGCACAGACTTCGCTAAGCTCGCTTGTACGGGGTTTCCTGGTGGTATTTTTGAGAAAACTAGCTAACTTTCTGTGGTAGGTCTCTTTTGCCTTGACGGACT
>Ga0208375_1001600_pt1 | contig 24569 bp, 22 predicted proteins | sample RifOxyD1_FD_184038 | JGI IMG/M metagenome (GOLD analysis project Ga0208375, IMG submission 184038) | Soil microbial communities from Rifle, Colorado - Rifle Oxygen_injection D1 (SPAdes) | ecosystem: Environmental > Terrestrial > Deep subsurface > Rock core/Sediment | place: Rifle, Colorado...
GAGGAAGTTACTGCAAATGAATCACACAATTCCAAGAAGGAATTATATGAACATTTAGAAAATTTTTGGAGAAAACATTTTTTTAGTCATAATTTGCTCAATTATTTAAGTCCTTGACTATAGATGCAGAAAAGGGTCCAATTCTAAATCTATTTGCGGATTTTCTAAAACCTAATGGAATTATTTATGTTACAAATGGAGATTGTATTTGGCCACAATTTTTAACTGAGAATGTTCCTAAATTGAGAATAGATTGGGATTTGACTGAAGCGACTGATTATCAAACAAATCAATATCAATGGCAACCAAAAGTTCTTAGAAAAGTTAGTTGAAAGAGCAAAGGAAGCCATCGTGACGATTGAGCGACACAAACCTTTACAAAGATTTGATACAAGGAAGCTTTCAGCGAAGCGACTAAAAGAAAGGTATTTAAAGAAAATAAAAACCCCATTCAATATGAATGAAGACAAATTATACAATATATTGATTGCAATCTCAATAATTGGAATTATTGTTGTATTAGTGTTGATATTCACGACTAAGACTACTGAATCATTCACAGAGTTGTATTTTGAGGATCATCAGGATTTGCCTTCGGAGTATTTATTAGATGAATATGAATTTGAGTTTACTATACATAATTTAGAGAATCAAGCTCTGGATTATGAATATAATGTCTACATAGAATATTATGATAATGAGAAATTAAAGGAGACTAGTACAATTGAAAAGAGTAATATTATATTAGAGCATGATTCCACTGTGACTATCAAACAAGAGTTTGAGATTACTAAAGAATATGATTATGCTAAAGTTATCGTTGAAACAAATGGTCAAGAGATACATTTCTGGCTAAGGAGCGAAGAATGATAGTAGTAGATATCTTGCATGCTGTGATAGGATTGGCATTTGCGCTGTTCATACCAGGGTTTTTGCTGACTAAAATCATATTCGCAAAGCAAGAAATACTAGAAACAGCGGCTTTTTCCATAGCATTCTCAATAGCGATAGACATCTTCTTAGGGCTATTCCTAGGGGCTAACGAGACAATGTTCAATATTACTGGTGGTATAACTGAATTGAATGTTTGGTTCTATATGGTAATTATCAGCATTATATTGGGAATCGTTTATTTAGCAAAGGCAAAAGGGCTCTTAAAAAAACGAAAATAGCTTCTATAACATATATTTTAGACAAATAAGGTTAAAATAGGCTTACAAGACTTATATTCGGTGAAAATGGGGTTGTATTAACTGAAGAGTTATAACAAAACATAAGGTTTATATACTGGTCTTAATTCTCAAGGAGTAACAATTCCTTAAGGAGGAGTATAAACAAAATGAAAAGACTATTATTAGCAATGATGTTTGTGTTAAGTCTATTAGCTATTCCAGCTATGGCAGACAGTGACAATTATGATTTTGACAATGTCTACGTAAACGGAATTAACTTAGACGACGCAACAGTATATGTTGAAAGAGGAGAGAATGTTGATATCTATGTATACTTCACAGGTACAGGCGATACAACTGACGTAAATGTTAAAGCATGGATCGGCGGTTATGAATATGACAACGTCCAAGCAACAAGCGGTATGTTTGATGTTGAAGATGGTATTAGCTACAGACAAAAATTGTCTTTAGAATTACCTGAAGATTTGAACGCAGAACAAGAATACACATTATATGTAGAAATCTACGATGATGTTGATTCTGAAACATACACAGCTGATCTATTAGTAAGCAGAGAAAGACATTTGTTAAGCATTGTAGATGTTTTGACAGAAGATGTTGATGCTGGTGATTACACAACTGTTACAGTAAGACTATCTGATATGGGAGACCATAAAGAAGAAGATATTAAAGTTACTGTAAGTGTACCAGAATTAGGCATTGAAAAGTCAACTTTCTTAGATGAATTGACAAGTGATGAAATTGACAATGAAGATGAAGAATCCTCAGAAGATGTTTCATTAACCTTCCAAATTCCAGAATGTGCTGAAAATGGGGAATATGAAGTAGATGTTACTGTTGAATACAATAACGGATACAGTTCCTTAGAAGAAAGTACATCCTTGAGTGTTGAAGGAGATGCTTGCGAAGAAGAATCTGAACCTGTTACAGTAGTTGTTGAAAATGATGATGAAGATAATTCAACTGATTTCTCAACAGCATTGAGACTAGGCTTTGGAATTTTAGCTGTATTAATCGTTATCTTAGCATTGATCTTGATCGTGCGAAGATAAATTTTTTTATTTTTTTTTATTTCTTATTTCTAATAATTATTGATGATTTTTCTAAAACAATACTTTTAAATAAGATTAGTCTTGTCCCCATTATATAATAAAACCAAGAGAAAGACTTGGAGGTAAGGGCGTTGAGAATAGATGGAAAAGAATATGGAATTGGTAGAGTTGTCGGTAAAAGAAAAGATGAACAGACGTACTCCTGGAGAATCACCTTTGAATTAGATTTAGGGAAAGAAATTAAAAGATATTCTGGAATGTATAGCAATCCAAATCGTTTTGAAGAAAATAAAGACTATGTTTTTGTAAGTGGAAGAGACATTGGATTTAGATATGTTGCTAATTCTGAAGAAAGACAAGCGGTTTTGGAGGAATATCAAAAAATTTGTAATGCAGAGAAACCTAAAACACTTGTTGAAAGAATAAGAAAATATTTTAGGTTATAAACTATTTATTTTTTTTAATTAAAAAAGAAAAAATTATTTTCCAAAAAAGAAGTTCAAGACCATTGAAAAGAAGCCTTGTTCTTCTAAACCTGCGGCTTTTAATGGACCTGAACAATCAAAATCGGGATTATAGTAAATACCTTCAATATCTTCACCTTCACCACAGGTTAAACCCATAGAGGTATTTGTTAATATATCTAAGCAGTCATATTTTACTGGAGATTTACATTTTATTGAAGGACCACCATAATTTAATATTTTTGAACCCTTAGTGCAACCACAAACATAATCAATTATTCCATCACTAGTTGAATCACAACCGCCGGTTTTATCAATTAAGGAATCACTATCATCATCTATTAGGTTATTACAAATTTCTATTGAAACAGATGGAGCTGAATAGGATGCCTCAATACAAGTTGATGTAGTTATATTACAAATATAGCCAGCATCTTGATTACATTCATAATCAGCAGCACAAGAAGTTGCACAATAACCATCAGCAGCGCATTCATATTCAGAACAGTCATCATCCGAGGAACAACTTGTTCTAGAATCAATACAAACTCCATCTTCACATACATATCCTGAAGCACAGTCTATATAAGTATTCAAGATATTTGGGCCATCACAATAATATTCTATTACCTTACTTGATGAGAAACAGTAGTCAGTAGCGGAAGAACCATTAGACTGAGTTGTATTTGAAAGTGTGTATTCATCAAGGCCACTATCAGGATCAGTACATATTATTATTGAAGTTGAAGTGCCACAATAACCAAAACCACTTGCATCAGTCATACAACTATAACTTGAACCATAAGTTGAAGCACAATCTATTCTTGTCGAAGTAGAACTTGTTGAACTTCGCAAGTAATATTCTTTCAAATAACCAGAATAAATACCTGAAGTGATACAAGCATCTTTTGATGAACTTATTGTACTATAATTACCAAAGGAAAATGTATATGTTGTTGTTCTATCAACAGAACCAGCAACTAACGGATAATTACCACCATCTGTCTCAAAGTTTGAATAAGTAGAACTCAAAATTGTATCACATACAGTTGGAGTTGTTGAGTCACAATAGTATTGTTTAACAGAAGACATAGTTCCAGAGCAATAATATTCAGAACAACTTGCATAACCTGCCGAGGATAAAGAACAATAATCAGTATAAGTTGAACTACCATTTGTGGTAGTATAAGTTACTGTACCTGAAACCAAAGGATCATCACCACTATCAGTTTCAGTACATGTGTCTGCCAAAGCAAAAGTTAAACTAAATATTAATAATGTTAAGATTAAAATTATTTTTTTCATTAAATCTCCCCCTTATTTTTTATTTAGTTAAGATGAACTCATTAATAAAGATTTATTTTTTTTCTATTTCAACAGCCAATTCTTTTGGATTTGTTTCAGAGCAGCCATTAGCTGTTAATTCTAAACGATTAAAGAAAGTATTTTTGTTGACGCGACCAGTAATAGTTAATTGTTTGCCAGCAACCTTACGTTGAATTTCCCTGAACTTATCGGGATTGTCCTTTAAGGTTAATAAATCATCCACTTCTAAAATTTGTTTGACAACATCCCTGAAACAGACCACACGAATATTTTCAGTGCCGTCATCAAAAACGAAATTTAAAATTGCTTGAGGAACGGAAGCAACCTGGTTATGAGTGGAACAGAAATAACCGTCACCACGATTCTCAACTTTTTTATTACATTGTGGGCAAGAGTCATAGAACCTTGGTTCGAAAATTTGGACAATTGTGCCAACAACGGAAACATTATCGTTCTCTTGTAGGTCTTTGATGAATTTGCGGTCAATATTTTGTACAGGAGCGGATTTGACATTAGTAATAGTCTCACCAGCAGGGTCAACAACCCAAGAAGCTTGGGAACCCATATGGACTTCTTTGCCGCCAAAATTATTATCGCGGACATAGCAGTTCATTACCTTTAATATGCAGCCATCTTTCAAGCATCCTTGTTCTAATTCTTTGATTTGTTTCTCGTCCCAAACAACTAGCCTACAAGTGCCCGTATCGTCACCGACTAAAATGTTTGCAACGCGGCCTTCTCTTGAAGCAGTCTTGAAAGAACGGATCTCGTTAACCTTTAGGACCTTGACTAATAATTCTACATTCTTGAAAGCGGGATTTAGTTCTTTGATGGAAACCTTTTTAGGGGTCGTGGAAGGAGTTTCGTAAACTCTAACGCCTAATTCGTTTGCAACAATGTGAGCAGCACCATCCTTAGAAATTAAATCGGATAATTGGTTTAATTTAGCTTTTACCTTAACTTCAATCTCTTCTCTAGTCAGACCTTTCTCTGTAGAAATCTTCGTTACAATCTCCTCATAATTTAAAGTTGGCATTTTTAATTTTATTACTTAGAAAATGATTTATAAAGTTTTGTGGGAAGTAGAATATATTGTTGATTTTATTAAAAAAGGAATAAAAAAAATTAAGGTTCCAACCAGATAGTTGTGGATGGAATTGTGTCTTCGTAAGCGAAGCCAGATAAGGTTATTGTTAACTCACTAGATTGTGAACCCAAGTTTGTGGAGTCAATACCATTAACCAAACAAGTAACATAATCAGTTTTTTCACCACGGCTTAAAGTTACTTTATCTGGACAATCAATGTCATAAGCGCCACTTACAGAGATATCAAACTCTTCCCTATAACCAATATCTCTATACTCAAAGCAATCATTTAAACTTTCAACAATTGTTCCAGTACCAATGTTTGCAAGATATATTTTGAAACGCATTTGGCCGGTTGGTTCACCAGGGTCGACATCAACAGGATTTTGGTCGATTTGAGTAACCTGGACACTTGAAGGTGGGTTTGCACCAGCAGGTAAGTTTGTACCGATTTCATCCTCATTAGCTGTGTAATATAAGAATGCTTTTACAATAACAGGCTCTTGATAACAATACAAGCCAGTAATCTCTTTTGCAATCTTACTTGAGATATCCCCTTTGTAAACTAGTGGACCGATGCTAACTTCGGTAGTTTCTTCTAGACAAGTTTCAGAATCAATAGAGTATAATGCATCAGCAGTAACTACATCAGCACCAGAGAATATTGAACTAATAGCTGCATCACCAGTTAAACGAACTTTTGCGTTACCAGCTGCAATGTCTTTTGTGTAAAGATTTGTTAAAATAATTTCTATATCAACCTCATCACCAGACTGATAAGCGTTGGTTTCTGAACTCACTGGAGCAAAGTCTGCAAACGTGGCTGTGATCATTTGAGAATCATCACCATAACAGTTTGCATATTCACCTGTAAGACCATTCGTAGTATTTGTCTGAGTACAAGAAGATAAAACAAACAAGCTTAAGACTAATATGATTAACACACTCTTTTTGATTACCATGGGAATTTAAATGGAAATGAGATTTATTAAGTTTTCTGTGATTAATTTTTAGAAGAAACATATTATAACGAGAATAAATACCAATCTGACTTATCAAAAGATTTAAATACCCCTTAGGAGTAGCACCTTTATGCAAATTATAATTGGGCAACATGGGGAATCAAGACTTGATTCAGTTTTACCACTGGGATTAGAACTAATACTAGAAAAACCCTTGACTATTTGTGTTGGAGAGAACGGAACAGGTAAAACTGCATTTCTTAAATTAGCTTATACAGCAGCTCAAAATGCAATTTCTCGGAGAGAATCACCACGTATATCTATTGATTCACCTTCACCGTTATATCCATTAATATATTCTCCGCCAACTTTTGCTCATAGAACAGATCTTGATCAACGTGCATTTTTTGAAGAAAGAGGTTTTAATGGAAGTCCAGGTTTAGATGTAAAACTTTGGCTAAATGAATATAGAAAAAAAGCCGAAAGATTTTATAGGTGGGCAATTGAATATGATTCAGAAGCACCTAATGGGACATTAAGGCCCTCAAGAATTTGGGTAGAAGAAGATGTGGCGCAAAAATTCCAAGGGTGGATTGGAGAAGACAGAACAGAATTAAAAGAATTATTACCGAAAAATGTACAAAAACAATATATTGTTAAGGGAGTTTGTAAACCAAGATCTATTTATTTTCCTTCAATTTCTGCTTTTCAAAGTTTAAATGATGAGAGAGCAGATAAGTTCGCTTCCAAATGGGCTCAATTCCAAAGAAATTATTTACTTACTGGAACTGATAACGGAGAAATGTTACTTCTTTTTGATGAACCAACCACAGCTTTAAGTTATAGAAATAAAAAAGAATTTTTAAAATGGCTTGAAACATATACTGAACAAAATCCTGGAGCACGAATAATACTTACAACCAATGATTCATTATTAATTGAAACAAATAAAATTGATCGGCAATTCTTAGATTTTGATTCAAACCCTGTTGCAATTAAACAATCAATATCTTATGAAGAGAACTAATTTCAAAATTAAAAAGATTTATTCTTCAACTTCAAATTCTATAGAATCTTTTTGTTCAACAGCATAATCAATCCTTACCCAACCAGGATAAGTATCTTGGCCGCCAACAAATTGGGAAAGTAAAAAGCCGTCCAACTTGCAAGTAATTGAAGCTTCATAATCTTCGTCCTCATAGAAATTTAAAGTGCCACAATCATTTGCTTCACCAAACATGATGATTGAAACGTCAGCCTTTATTGGTTCCTCTGGAATTGTTAAACATGAACCTGAAGCAACATCGTCCATTGAAATTAAAGTACCATCACCACTAAACTTAGTGTCAATAGTTAAACGTAAATCGACAGCATTACCATTAGGGACTAATCTTTCTTGGATGGATGTAACCTTTAATGGGCCTGAAGAAGAAGATTCTAATTTGTTCCCAGAAATACAACTAGAATCAGATAAATCATTTGTAAAACAAATTTCAAAAGGTGCATAAGTTGTATAAGTATAACGATTAATAAAAGTCATAAAATGATTTCCTGAGGCTTTATCAGAAACATAAGTAGTATCAAAATTAATTAATGATTCTTCAAAGTTTTCATCATCATTATCATCCAATGTAATATAATATGATTGACAATTGCAGCCGCCAAAGCCAGAGAAATATTGTTCGTCTAAACCTGTAACACAAACCTCACCATACTCAACACCAGATTCACCAGAGTCAACAACTGTTGCTGTAACTGGCATTCTGTCGTTAGCAAAAACAATGTCCTGAGGAGAATTTATTTCTAAATCTACTGAGCTTGAACCGCCAGAGCAATAAGGTGGGCATTCAGTAGGAAGAGTTTCAGTAGTATTTGTAGCACAAGATGCTAAGAATAAAAATAAAATTAAAAGCAAATATTTTTTCATTATGGACCCTCAACAATTAATGAATCATCAGCACCAACTAAACTGATTGAAGTATACTTCTCATTAATTTTGTATCTGTATTTTGATTCTGCTTTGTATTCTTTTACAACATAAGGCTTGTCACTTAATATTTCTGGATCAATATATAGCCAGCATTGGAAACTATGATAATCGGATTTGCCGAAAAATTCTCCAGAGTTTAAGTAATAATCAAATAAGTCTACCATGGAATCATCTAACTTGTAAGTATTGTAACGATTTTCTACACCAGTAAATACAAAAGGACAACCTGGGCTTGGATCGCCATTTAATTGGTCGTCAAGTTCGATACCATCAGGTAAGCTTAATGTGAAATCAGAAAGTTCTAGGATATTACCATTCCATTCATTCCTTAAAGTAATACCAATAGTGTTATATGAAATTACATCCCCAGAACGGACTACTACAGGTTGTTCTTCTTTACCCTCGCCACCAACACCAATACCAATACTGATTGGTTCACCATTGTAAGTTGTTCTTAAATCACTTGAAGAAACATCTAATCCGTAATCATCAAAGAAATCTTTGTCGCCTAATGAATCCGAAAGATCACCAGAAATAAAATATACGGGGATTGAAACGTCTTCAGTAGCATAATCGAAAGCGAAAGCACCGTAGATAATATATGCACCATCTAAATCTTCTGTTTGAGCACCTGAGAATCTGCAAACGGGTTGTGAGTCTCTTCGGATTGTTATTTCAGAAGAAGGGATAATTTCTCCGTCAATCTTTTCAGGGATTTCTAAAACATGGCCATCTTTCTCAGTAATATTGAAGTAACAATAGAACTCTGAATCATAAGTTGAATCTCTTGGGACATTGAAGTATTCTATTTCATATAAAAAGTCTATAGCATAACCAGCAGGAAGAGTATTACCAGTTATAACTCTGAAGTCAGATAAATCAACACCCATTTTTTTACTAGAAGAGTTTGTGGAATAACTAAAGTAATCACCAGAACCGACGGAAGTCACTCCAGAAAAAAAATCCATAACAGGATCTATTGTAACAGTTCTTACATTTGCTAAAGCTTCTGCCATAGATCTTTGGCCAGCTTCAGAACCGAAATAACCATAACCCAAAGCGAGTAAAACTAAGAATGCAAATATCAAAGCAGTCATAGAAATAAGTTTTTTTGTGTCAGTAGGTTTAGAATTATCAGAAGATAATGATTCTCCCCTTTTGTTCATAACACCATGTAATAACGAATCCCTCTTTGAAGCTTTAAGCAAACCCATCAAACAATAAATAAGCTTATTAATATTTAAATCTTTTTAGATGGAATGATGGATTTGTGTGTAACCGGGATAATCAGGTTATTTTTCATACTTATAAAATTTGGTTGGAATCATTGGGGTTGGACAATTACTATTTTGGTCGGAGGATTTTTATTATTCAAACTTGCAAAAGCAATTGGATTCAAAAAAATATTTGGAAATCTTGTGGAATTAGGACTTATTGAGTATGTTATATTTTTTCCGATACTAATAATATTATTATTCATGGGATTGATATTGGGAACTTGGATTGCATCCTTATGGTCTGGTATGGGGTTCTGTGAAATAATTGAGCAAATGACAACTTGGTTTCTGTAAATTTATTTAAACCTTAAAATAATATTTTGATTATGAAATACTTGTTCCTATTAGTCTTTTTGATACTTGCAGGATGTTCAAATGAAATTGATGAGTTTGGAAGAGGGTATAATTTTAGTTATGCCACGTCGATTTATGGAGTAGAGTTAGATTATTCGAACGTTTCTGGGAATATTGCTAAAGGGGATGCTGCATTAATCGAAGCGCGAACAAATAATGGGGATTACAAAGAAGCAATCAAATATTATGAAGAAGCATTAGATGAAAGTGAAGGAAAAGATAAAGCGTTGTTATATGAAACATTAGGTTCGATTACAGGCAATAAAAGATATTATTACAAAGCTTACAAAGAATGGGAAGAGATTGATCCTTGGAGAGCTGAGATTGATTTGGGACTTTACAAATGGGGGTCGTTTGCATATCAATGGGAAGATTCTGAAATTCAAGAGAAATATTTTGCATTGAGTAAAAATACTTCTAAGATTATTATTGGAGAAAGTGGGTTTGAGATGGATGAAACGGATGTTCTAGTCTCGCAAGTTGATCGGGCTACAAGGGATTGGTTATCGTCACAGTTACAGGATTATGATTCTGAGAATATCCTAACAATATTTAGTGAAGGGTATGATGTTGAAGGGATTGGATGGCATGAAGGAGGAAGAATCAAACAATACAAAGAAGTAAACTTCACACATAAAGTTAGTTATGGAATTCTAGCAAAAAAGATTGGAGATAAATGGTATGCGCCAAACGAAGAAGGGAAATTTATGTTTGAGGTACAAGAAGATAAGATACTTTATCCAACAACAAGATTTTTAGCAGAAGATTTGGCTTTAGTCATGGATACGCATGGGGTGAATATGTTAATATATGATGCAATGAAAGAGAATGCAACAGTAGTCATGGGATGTTGTGACAGCGTCGGGAAAATTAAGGCAGCATTATATTTGAATGAAAGAGGAATTAATGTAATCTGTAATACGGACAAATATTTGTATTTGGGATTGGGACAAGCTAAACTTACTTATGGGTCGGTGCCATTCAAGATTGAAGATTCTAAGATTATCTTTGGGAAACAGGAAGTTGAAATTGGGGTTAATGAAAAGATCATTGTGATGAATTCTACTGAGGATTATGGGATCAGTTATTATCAAACGCCAACATTATACTTTACAAAACTGAAAAAAATCACAACCTTGCCATTAGATTTAGAAATTGTTAATGTGGGTGGTGTAGGAGAGACGAATAAACTAGTCGAAAAAGCTGAGGAACTTAATGCTTCTGTGATTGCAGCAAGAGTTTACAATGAAGAAGATTATAAACCTTTGAAAGCTTGGTTAGAGAATAATGAGAAGCATAGATTAGTATTATTTCATTCAGAGCCGTATCCATATGGATATAGATTATACAGAGAATTTGAAGAACAAGTGACGTTTGATGATATGATGCCTAGATTTGAATAATTAGAAAATATATTCTAGAGAAAAAGTTTAGTTATAAGCCTAGATAAAGAAACGGAATGTATGAATAAGAAGATATTTCTAGTTTTGATGTTCTCTTTAATCGCAAGAATAATATATTTCGTTTATGATCAAATAATTTGGTGGGATGCGGCAGTTTATTTGTCAATGGGGAAGTTTATCTTTAGCTCTGGAGCATTAGGATTCTGGGAGCCGATAAGGCCTTTATTATGGCCGTTCATTCTAGGATATGGATGGTGGATTGGAGTTAATCCAATAATATGGGGGCATATATTTAGTACATTATTTTCTCTCAGTGGGATATATTTAGTCTACTTAATCGGGAAAAAGTTGTATAGTGAAGATATTGGAATTTTGAGTTCAGTATTAATCAGTTTTACTTGGATATTTTTCTTTTTTAATGCGAGATTGTATACAGAAATTCCGGCAGTATTCTTTATGTTATTAGCAGTGTATTGCTTTTTGGAAGAAAAGAATTTGCTATCAGGCTTTTTCTTAGAATTGGCCGTGATGAGTAAGTTTCCTGCAGGATTGTTGTTGATAATTCTATTGATCTTTTCATGGAAAAATATTAAGAATATATTAGAATTGATTGCAGGATTTTTAGTAATCGTAGTTCCTTATTTAGCATTCAATTATTTATATTATGGGGATGCATTCTCAACCATATTATTTGCACAAGAGTTTTTGAGGTATGCAGGGATATGGATATTTAGTCAACCATGGTGGTATTATTTCTGGGAGATATTGAAACAAAATGTGTTGTATGTGTTTGCAGGATTTGGAGTTTATTTTGCGTTTAAGAAAAAAGAGTATTTACTGACGACAATATGCGTAGCATTTTTAGTTTACTTTTCTATAATGGCGCATAAAGAAATAAGATTTGCAATAATGTTTTTGCCGTTCTTAGCAATAATCGCAGCCGTAGGGTTTATGAGAATATTAAGGAATAAAGAATCATTAGTGATTATTACTCTGTTGATTTTTATTATTAGTTTTAGTGTGCCAGCAATAGTGGAAAATGGATACTTTAATTATTTTGAAGATAAAGAATTAAGCGGAGAATTGTTAGTTGTGCACCCGTTAGTAGGGTATAATGCTGAGAAAGCGACATTGATGTATTATCCTTGGTTTAATTCAACTATGGCAGATTATTGGTTAGAGTATATTGAAGATAATGATGTTGAGTATGTTGCTCTAGATAATTGTGAAGGAGGATTCTTGTGTGATCCTCTGGATTTAGAATGTGAGAATAAAAAGGAAAAAATATATTCTTATTTAGAGAATAATTATGAAGAAGTGTTATATAGTCAGTCAGGGTATTGTGAATATATTATTTATAAAATAACATACTGAAAAACCCTTGAATAAAATAACACAAGGGTCATCAGATACTGAAGAGTTGTTAATGATTCGAGATTTTTCATTTAAAAGATTTAGGTAAGATTGAGAAGAATAATTCTCTTGAATACAACCGTCACCTAAGATAATATAAGATTCAGTTTCGGAATAGATTGGATATTGTGCAATTAATGTTGAATTGAAAGCATAGTCAGGCTCACTAGCAGAATAATCTAAATGAATTAAATAACCTACACGGATATAATAATCTAAAACGCGCACATCAGGAGAAGGACTCGCAAAAATCCCGTAATAATTAAGAGGGGCCCAAACATTACTTAGAATAGAGCAATTTAGGGAGTATAATTCCTTTTGGGGAGTATACTCTTCAAAATTATTATAAGAGAAAAATAATAATATTGGTGTAATGATGATAAATAGAATTATAATTCTTTTTGAAATATTTCTAGGAATTTTAGACAAAGCATAAACACTAAAGAAGACAAATGGTAAAGTTAAAGGGAGGTAATAGCGAGTAACATCAGCTTTCATAGAGAAAATAGAATATAAAATAAGAATAAAAGAGAAAAGGAATATTAGATTCTTTCTTGAAAAATCTTTGTTATAAATAAAATAGAATACGCCGATTATAAACAATGGCAAAAGGATGTTTGCTACGGAAAGTATTGAAGAAATATTTAATGTGTTTTGTATGTAATCCCTATAAATTATGTTTAAAGCAAAGCTATCGGCTATCGAATAGAATATATTACCATAATGGGATTTATTGTAGATAAACCAAGGGATAAATGGTACCACAAAAAGTAATGCGGAGATTATTTTATTCTTCAAACCTTTGTGAAATAAGATTAATGGGAAGAAAATAACAATAGGATAACGAGTTAGACAAGCAAGAGATAAAAATAGTGTAGAAAAAGGTTTATCATCGATTAAATAGGCAATAAAAAGTTCTAATAAAGCAAAGGCTAAAAGTTCTGATCCTTCAATAAGGCCATTTAATAAAACAAATACATTTGCGCTGAGTAAATAAAAATGGAAAGGATTTAACTTTAAGGATTTAGCTAATTTAACAGAAGCGTACATGAATAATAATGAAACTAAAACAATATAGATATACTCTGAGATTTTCCAGCCTAGGAAATGAAATAAGCCTAAGATAATAGATGTAAGTGGTGGTCGATAAATTTCAAAATAAGAACCATTCCCAAATAAGTATTTGGCATTTGAGACATAAACCGAAAAATCCCAACCGAGAAATAATGAATGTTGGATTATAAAAAATATAGTTGAAACAATAAATACGATTAAAATCTTATGAAGAAGTTTCATCTAGGATAGTTTGAATAGATGGATAATTTGAGTAACCTTCTATGACCTCACTATTAATAACCAAAGTTGGAGATACTGAGATATTATAATAAATAACTAGGGACTCAATAGCTGGATCATTAAAATCTTTGTTGATTGAAAAAACATCTAAAGTGCCGTTGCTTTGCTGGACTAAGTTATCTAATACATAACCTTGAAGCTCGGAAGTTGAATCATCTGGGGTATAGAAATATAAAATAACGTCATTCTGTAAATTACATTCCTCTTTGAGTTGATTAAATAAGATGTAACCTTTTATTTCTAATAAAAAATAACGTTGTGCAATATACTGAAACTCATTGTCATTGAAAATACTTTTAGTTTCATAAGAATTCAAATAATAACCTAATTCGACTAATTCTGAAGAGATAGAATTCAATCTTTTTTCAGCCATAGAACAATCGTTCATATCAAATTCATCCCAAAAAGCTTGTTCAACAAGGTAACTTTCAGTATTAACTTCATAACCACGAAGTTCGTCAAAAATAGTATTTGATCTTAGATTATCTAAATATAAACCTAATAACAAACCAGCACCAAAGATAGCTATAGTAATCAATAAACTTCTAAGAAATATTGCTTTTGTGGTTACCATTTTTTCTTGACTTTAGTTATTTCCTCGTATACAGAATGCACCCATTGTGCAGATCTGAAAAGGGGATAAATCGTGAAGTATATTAAGATTGTGAATGGATATCTCCAAGGTTCGTTAATTCTTCTATAGGCATAAATATAGATTAAAAAACAAGCTAACAAGGAAATAATTATTGGGAAATAAACCATTAAATCAAAATTTAATAATGAATAGTAAAGATTAGGTAGCTCCCAACCCTTAAAGTATTCTATACCTAAGGAAAAAAACCTTGAAGCCCAAATAAAAAATTGGTCCGATAAATTATAGAGCATCAAAGAGAACATGGCTAGGACTATAATTAATGAAATAATATTCAAAGGTAATTGGAACCAACCGAGAGCACCATACTTTTTGTTAAAAGCCATATCCCCATATTTAATAGTAGTACCAATAAATCCGCGGTACCATCTTACACGTTGTTTCCAGAACCATTTGAAAGTGTTAGGGACAAATGTATAAGTAAAACTATTTGGAGCTAATAAAACTTTATAACCGTGATAACGGACACGCATACCAAACTCAAAATCTTCGGTTAAATTGTGTTCATCGAAACCGCCGTACTTATCAAAAAGGAATTTTCTGTAAACACTTAATGCACCGTGTGTTGTTTGGAGTGTGTCAATCTTTGACATCAATAATCTAATGTAAGAAGAGAATACATACTCAATCTGTTGGAGTTTTTCAAAAAAATTCTTTGGTTGGTTAACTTTGATAATACTTATTACAGCACCAACATCTGGTTCGAATAAATGCATCATTTCTTTAAGAGAATCTTTTAAGACAATCGTATCAGCATCAACACAGCCAATATATTCATTAGTTGCATACTTTAAACCTTCATTAAAAGCATGGGCTTTCATATGACCAGGTGCTCTAGATTTTTGGACTAATTGAATATTTAGATTTGGATGAGAAGCGAGAAATTTTTGGATTAATGCCTCTGTATTATCCGTGGAACCATGATTAACCGCAATAATTTGGAGTTTATCTTTTGGATAATCTAAGTTTGCAATAGAGTGGAGAGTTTTCCAAACACCAAAGCCAACATTCCAACAAGGAACAATTAAACTCACTGGAGGATAAACATAATTCTTTCTTTCAGGTTCTTTCAAAAAAGTTACTTGTAACCAAAATATACCTATAAATAAACTAAAAAATGTTACAAGCCAAATTACCAATTCAATCATCCCTATTTACTCTCCATATTTGTATACCGTCACGGTTGTACATAGTATAATAATTCTTTGTATACTGTAAAATAAATAATAAACCTTCTGTATCCGAATCCCATAATCTATCTCGCATCTCTGGGTCTATCCAAATATATTTGACATTGTATTTATTTATAATTTCTGTAGAGTTAGTTAAATCTCTATAATAGTAAAGATTGTTCAGATCATTATATCTTTCTTCAGGGTTAGGAGAGAACAAATAATTATCATCAATAACACTCTGATGACCCGCAAAATTTATCCAAATACCATTTTCAGGCTTAGAGATAACAACACTAGGGTCTAATGCTGAAAGATAATCAATTGCTTCTAAAGTTTCTTGATCAGGCATTGAATCAATTAGATGGTTAACTTGGGAAATCGAAGAGAATACTAAACCCAATAAGAAAATTAGAGTTATAAAAGATTTATACTGATGATTAGACCAGCGCATATCAAAAAGTTTGATTAAACCCAATGCTGCAAGAATGGCTAACAATAGGTTTAGAATAACTAAGGATTCAGTCATAAAAAATGAAAGGACCAATAAAATACCAATAGATAAAAAATAGAATGGAGAAGAATATTTTTTTGACCAAGAGATAATAGCACCAAAAATAGATAATAAAACGATAAAAATCCCTAAGCCATAAAGACTTCCAAAATCAAAAAAGATCTTGCTGAAAACTAAAAAAGATCCTTCTATAGGGGGAGAAAAATAACTCCAAGAACCGGCGAGGAAGAATAAAGTAATGTAGTAAATTAAAAGAGGAATTAGGGATGCCAGAAATGAATAAATCAACAAAGATTTACGATCTTTTTTTACAAAAAAGGTATACAAAAATAAAACTAAAAAGAAGCATAAAGTGAGGGGAATATTACAAAAAGTGAGCAGAAATGCTATAGGGATTAAGAAAAATTTTAACTTTTTATTTAAGTAAAAATAGAATCCCAAGATTGAGAGAAAAGTTGCGAGAGTAAATGAATTATAAAAACTAAACACATAAATGAATGATGGTGAAAGAGAGATTATCAAAAGAGATATGTTACGCCAACGTAAATCTGTAATAAAATGGGACAAAATTTTACCCAGTAATAAAAATGAAAATAACCCTAAAATAAATGGAAGTATTGTAATTAAGAAAGTTGGAGCAGGGATTAAAGCGATTGCGTTCACAAAAGAATACGCAGCAAACCGACCTCCAAAGCTTAATGAATCATAAAAAGAAAAATCAGAAGCTAATCTATGATACAAAAATGGATCCGTGCCAATCCAAGGCCCTTTTAATATAGGGACGATTATTAGAAACAAACACATAATCGCAAATACAAGGTATTTAGCATACCACTTGGTAAATAGTTGCAAATTCATTTTTATAGACTTCCTTGAAACACGTTTCATCAATTGTATAAACTAATGTTTCTGTATTATAAAGTTCTTTGGATTTTTGGGAAAAATAGATATATTCTACACCGTATTTATCTAAAACTTTTTTAGCTTTAACCAAAGACTCTGTGATAAATAAAAGGTTAATATCAGTAATTCTATCTTCAGCATTAATGAATTGGTTATCAATAATGTTAGCTCTATCTGAAATTGAAATAATTAAATTACCTTCATAGACGTTCCCAGCAATAACGCTTTCCCGAGGAGTATTGAATTTTAACCATTGTAAAGCGTCAATCTCTTGTTGTTGAACATTGTCATTAATTACTGAAGATGAAGCATAAATTGAAGGGATAAGCAAACTTGCAATTGAGATTAATACTAGAAGAGTAATAAGAACTTTTTCATAGGAAAATAACTTAGTAATGGATAAATATTTTCTAAAATGCATAAAGGTTATACTGGATAAAATACCTAATATTATGGAGAGAAAAATTAAACCTTCCTTAAATGGGATTAGACGCATTAGTAATAATGCAAAATCTGCCAGAAGGATTGAACTTAAAAAAGTGATTGCGGTGTTCTTTTGTTTATAGAGGATTATGCCAATAATTCCTAAGATTAAAGGGATAAAACCAACTAAAGTAATTGTCTCTAACAGATTAAAGTTTTGGAAGATATTACCATAAATCTCTAAGGGGATATTTTCCCAAATTGCGGAGAGACCCATTTCTAAATAAACAGATTTGTATAAAATTAAATTTACTAGTATAAGGAAAGTTGCTACTAAACCTAAAGCTTCATATTCCTCTGATTTAATTTGTAAAGATTGGGATAACATTAATAGGCCAAAGATTAAAAGAGTAAATAGTAATAGAAGGTTTAACGGGTCTAATAAAATTAATATTACAGATAAATACAAGAATAAAGATTGTTTACTTTTAATCTTTAAGAAGAGATAAACCACGAGGAAGAATAAAGGGATAGATACACTAATTACTGAGATCTGGTTTAATGTTGCAGTTAAAAATGTTGGGATAAAGGCACTTAAAGAAGCGGCAAATAATGAAGCATTATCATCATTTGTAATTTCTTTTGAAAGAAAGAAGACAATGAAAATAATTAAACTGCTAAGTAAACAAGGTAATATTTTGTAGATAAAATCGGGGGATATAATATCGAATAACCCCAAAAAGTAATGATAAACATGTGTATCAAGAATATAATTCCCACCATAACTTAATGGATCGTAAATTAAGGGAGTATAATTCTCAGAGATATATTTAGAATGTCTTAAGTTAAAGTATGCATCATCACTGCTATAGAATGGAACCTGTAATGCAAAAAATAACTGGAAAATAAATGAGGCTAAAAAAATGAATAATAATATTATGTGGACCTTACTCAACTTCATGCTGTAGTCCCGAAGTCATCAGAATTTAATTTCTTTAAGACTTCTGGAGAAGTTTTTTGAATTTCTAAAACGACTTGCTCAGGTAATAATTTATTCCGTTTTTTAGGAGCAATTTTGATTTCTTTAACTTCTTCTACGGCCTTTTCAGTTTCTTGAATTTCAGGGTTGGCTTGAGAATCTGGTTCTAACTTTTTTGGTTCTTCAGTTAGCTTTGATTGACGTTCTGCAACTTCAGTCATTTTTTGTTTTAAAGTTTCTTCAACAACATCAAAATATTCGAAGAATTTAGAAGCTAATTTTAGTTTTCTAGTTCGGCCAGATTTTTCTGTAGTAATAAACTCCATTTCCTTCAAAGCATGAATGTGATCATAAGCAGTATTACCACGCATTTTGATAATGTCAGATTGTAATGCTGGTTGCTTGTATGCGATTAATGCTAATGTTGCTTGAGTAGGAGTATCAAGTTCACAATTTGAAACTAATCTAGTGGATAAAGAATTATATTCGCGTTTAATATTTAATCTATACTTACCATCATCAAAAAATATTTCTAAACCTGAAGGTCTTTGAGTATAATCTTGGATTAATGCATTCAAAGCTTCTTGGATGGCACCTACGCTGCCGATATTACAGAAATTTGCAATCTCTTCAGTAGCCATAGCACGGCCAGTCATGAATAGTACTGCTTCAATCTTATTTTTTAAATCCTGCATGGTCGGGAATAAGAGAAAGAGGTTTAAAAAGTTTCTGATACTATTTTATTTATAAAGACTAACTTAGAGAATATCTCAATATGGCAGCAACTTTGCCGATTTCTTTTAATTGTTCACCCTCAGGGGTATCTATACTAATGATAATAAATTCAGCACCAATCTCTTCGCATTTTTCTTCTAATTTTTCAGATACGTCATCAGCCAAAGATTCTGAAACTAATAATTTCTCAACAGCACTAAGATCTAAAGCTTTTTGAACCTCAGTCAAACCATAAGCAACTTTGTTAGGTTCGGTAGATAAAAGTTTGAGGAATTTGTTCATGATTTCTTTTTCTTCAGTGATTGCTTCTTTGATTAAAACATCGCTACTTTTTTCAACTACTTCTCGTAAACCAAATGAACCTGTATAAGCTAAATCTTGAACAGCAACAACCTTACGACGAAGTTGTTCGTTTAAGAAACCTTCATCTAAAAAATGATTCTTTGTCATACCAGGACCACCAACTAAAATGCCTCTAAGATCTTTGACTTCTAAAAATGCATGATTAGCAGCATCACCAATACGATTGAAAAATTCTTTAGTTGCTTCTTCTCTAATTCTCGCGAACCTTTGAGCAGAATTATGGACGACTAAACCTTCAGCAATGAAATTTTCGTTCTCAACTTTAATATCAATAAGTTTTATTTCTTTTTCTTCGGTAATAATTGTTTTAATTAATTCACCTTTTCCGTCTTCAGTCAATAATAACATTCCTGGTTCTAATTGTTCTGCAGGCTTTTGAGAACCGTCTTCTAAGAAAAATAAATGGTCACCAGAAGCAATTATCTCTTCACCAGCTGATATTTTGTAAATCTTATTTTTCATAACTTCCCATTTGTCCAAAACTTTTGTAGTGATTAATTCTTTTTTAGTAAAATCATAGCTCATTAACTCTTCACCAACAAAAACTTCTCCTATTGGAGCCCATTGACCATCAGCTAATTCAACAGCGGTTTCAGGATGTAAACACTGGCCACCAGCCCGAGTCTTACCTGGGACTGCAGAAGTCATTTCAGTAACTTCTTGAATTTGGGTACCTTTTAAAAAACCAATATTGGCTTCTCTCTTGTCTAAAACAATTAAACCATACATATCCTTGACTTCGGATATATCTTTTAAGACATCAAGAATAAAGGTTTGATCACATCGATATAAACGAATCTTCAAAGGTTGAGGAGGTTCAATAGCAAATACTTGGATATCAGATTTTCCCTCCTTATCAGATATATCCCCAGAGAAAACTGCTAATCCATTCTCAGGAGTTTTTTTGTATAATCGTAAATGACGGATCATTCTTTCTAAAGAATCGATAACATGCTGTTGGGTAGTTTTATCTTTAATGTTAGAAGCAGTACCTTGCTCTTGCATTAAATGTTGAATAATCTTTATAATATCGTAACCTGCGGGAACGTAAACTGAAACTAGCTCGGTATGCCTACCACGAATCTTCTCCAAACTACGTATAAAACGCTTAAGTTTCTGCTTGTCTTTGGTATTTATTCCCATGGTTAAAGTGTATTTAATGAATGTATTTAAGTTTAACGCTAAAGTTTTATCTCTAATTTTTTTCCAAATGAGACCTTCTCAGCCTTAGTAACAGACTTCAAGTCTTCAATGAAATCCTTGACTTCAGATTCTTTGAAAGGTAAAACAATTTCTTTTACAGATTCTTTTAGGGATACACTCTTTTGAGATTTTTCTTTTCTAACTTCAGAAATAATTTCGATTAGTTTGTCTCCAATTTCCTCGTTCTTTTCATCGATTAAAGATTGATCTGGGATTGGCCAGGAGCATAAGTGGATAGATTTAATTTTTTCTTTCTCAGAGAAGTGCATATGGTATATTTCTTCAGTGATGAAAGGCATAATAGGTGCGAATAATTTTAATGTATTCAACAATGAGGAGTATAAAGTATATTGTGCAGAAACTCTTTCTTGTACACCACGCTTATCTGGGTTGTATAATCTGTCCTTAGAGATTTCTAAATAATAATCACACAAGTCCCTCCAGAAAAATAACTCTACATCAGCTTTAACTTTGTAATAGTCATAGTTATCAAAGTTCTTTGTTGAGTTTGAAATTAATTTATTTAACTTTGTTAAAATCCAAATATCGAATGCTTCTAATTTTTTTGGTTTTGATTTGAAATCTTGAAGTTGGAGTAGAGTGAACTTTGAAGCGTTCCATAATTTTGTAACAGTCTTCTGACCAGTAACTAAATCTTTTTCTAAGTACCTTAAATCGTCACCAAGCTTTGAACCCGCTGCCCAGAATCTTAATGCATCAGCAGGATATTTGTCTAAAACTACTGAAGGTTCGACAGCGTTGCCTTTGGATTTGTGCATAGCTTCACCCTTAGGATCAAGAACATGGCCTGAGATAGTAATATCTTTCCAAGGGGCTTTATTCTCGTGATAAACACCTTTCACAATTGTGTAAAAAGCCCAAGTCCTAATAATATCGTGAGCTTGTGGACGTAAACTGCAAGGATATAATTCCATACTTGCATCAAAGCCTTTGTCCTTTGCCCAGTTCAAAATAATTTGGGGACTAACACTTGAAGTTGCCCAAGTATCCATAACATCATTATCAGCAGTAAACTCTGAAGAGCCACATTTACATTTTTTTGAGGGTTTCTTTTCTAAAGGATCAATAGGTAGTTCAGATTCCTCGGCGACTAAAACCTCAGAACATTTTTTACAAATCCATATCGGAAATGGAACTCCAAAGTGTCTCTGACGAGAAATACACCAATCCCAGCCAAGATTTTCAATCCAATGTTTGTAACGAGTAAACATATATTCTGGATACCATTTGATAGTTTTTCCGGCTTCAATGAATTTATTTCTGTTATCTAATATTTTAATGAACCATTGTTTTGTGGATAAAAATTCTATTTCAGTGCCACAACGCTCGTGGACATTAACAACATGTTTGATAGGTTTTTTTGCTATGAGTAAACCTTCTTTTTCTAGATCAGAAAGAATTTGTTTCCTTGCATCTTTTATTGTTAAACCTTCATACTGTTTTGCAAATGAGTTCATTTTTCCATCAGGAGTAATGATAATTCTAGGAGTTAGTTTTCTTTTAGCGATTGCTTCAGCATCATATTTATCTCCCCAAGAACAAACCATCATAATACCAGAACCTTTTTCAGGGTCTGCAGATTCGTCTGCAAAGATAGGAACTTTGTAACCGAACAATGGAATAATAGCATTTTTTCCAATTAAATTTTTGTACCTTTTATCTGTAGGATGAACATAAATACAAACACAAGCCCCCAATAATTCTGGTCTTGTTGTTGCAATAGTAATCTTATCTCCTTTTTCTAAGGAAAACTGGACATCATTAAATGTTGAATCTAATTCTTTGTCTTCTAACTCTGCTTGAGCAATTGCAGTTTGACAATGGACACACCACATTGTTGGAGCAGTTTGTTGGTAAACTAAATTCTTTTTGAATAAATCTAAGAATGACTTTTGAGAAGTTTTAATACAGTGCTTATCAATAGTTGAATAGGAATTTGAGAAGTCACAACTCATACCAATAATTTTCCAATCCTCAATAAAATTAGGAAGGATTTCTTTGACAGTATTGTCACAAAGTTCAACAAATTCGTTTCTAGGCATTCGAGTAGATTTAACATTTTTTAATTTTTCAACCAATTTTTCTGTAGGTAAACCGTTGTTATCTGTACCGAAAGGATAGAAAACATTGAATCCAGCCATTCTTTTGTATCGGGCTATGAAATCTTGTTGTGAATATGAGAAAGCGTGGCCTATATGCATCTTTCCAGAAACTGTTGGTGGAGGGGTATCAATGGAATATACTTTAGCTTTATTCTTTAAAGAGAACTTGAAAATACCTTCTGTTTCCCAAAATTTTCTCCATTTGAGTTCAGATTCTTTGTAGTTATAATTTTCAGCCATAATGTATAAAAGTAAACTTTTATACTATTTAAATGCTTTTTGATGGGAAAGATATTAAAAGGATTTAACAATTTGATAAGATATGACAATATTTGAAAACTTAAATTCTGCAATAGTTAGATTTACAGATTTTCAATTGAAAGTTGTAAGAGATCATCGATTAAGAGAATTAAAATTAAAAGCACATAAGATTAAAGCAATTTCCTTAAAAAAAACAGTTAATAGAAAAACAATTGAAGAGCTTAAAAATGAAGTTAGAGAGTTTCAAAGATATTTAGAGATACATCCAGAATCTGAAGGAAAAAAAGGTATTGATGAGGATATAGACGAAGAAGAAAAGATTTTAGGAATTGTTGAAAGTGATACCTTAAGATTAAGAAAACAAATTTCTGAGTTGCCTATAGGAGATGTTAGAGATGAATTACTATTAATTATCCCAGAAATAGAAGAAATTATAGAACCTATGAAAAGATTAAATAAGATTAATTCAGTTATTGAAAGAATATTAGATATATTAGGAGAGATTATAGAAAAAGAAAGAGAAGCATTAGTCACTGAATATAATTTATTAGTCCATATTGAGAACAATGAACAAGGAGGAGTAAACTCTGAAGTTGAAGAATTAATAGGAGCCATAGAATATTTAGAATTAAATTTGCAAAGAGAACAGGATAATGTAATTAAACCAATGACTGCTTTAACTGACCAGAAAAAAGAAGTTCAAAAAAAGATTGAAGATTTAAAAAAAGGATTAAACCAAACTGAAGAAGCATACTTTAAAAGGATTAAGAATGATATTCGAAATTTAAGCCCTTTACAAGTTGAAGAATATTTAAAGTTATTACAAGAAATTCATCTTCATTATATTATTAGTGGAAATATATTTGAAAAAATAAAAGTTGCTCAGAGATTTTTAGGATTATTCAAGAGAATATTTACAAAAAGAAGAGCTAAATTTGAAACTGAAAAAGATATTGAAAGTGCAGGAAGGTTAAAACAAGCCAAAGAACTTGCAACAATTGACCCTTTAACAGGATTATATAACCGAAGAACAATGACTGAAGAAGGATTAAAAAAGGTTAAAATCTTAGCCAGAAAAGGTGGAGTTCTAGGATTTATGATGATTGATATTGATTTTTTTAAAAGTGTTAATGATACATGGGGACATCAAACAGGAGATGATGTAATTAAAATAGTCTCAGAAGTAATCAAAGAAATTTTAAGAGAAGAGGATAGTGCCTTTAGATATGGTGGAGAAGAAATGGCAATTTTATTATCCAACGGAGCTGATGAAAGTAAGTTACTTAGTATTGGAAATAGATTAAGAGACAAAGTTACAAATTCTGTTGAAAGTGCTAAATCAAATAATGATAGACTCAAAAGAA
>Ga0208375_1001601_pt1 | contig 24562 bp, 25 predicted proteins | sample RifOxyD1_FD_184038 | JGI IMG/M metagenome (GOLD analysis project Ga0208375, IMG submission 184038) | Soil microbial communities from Rifle, Colorado - Rifle Oxygen_injection D1 (SPAdes) | ecosystem: Environmental > Terrestrial > Deep subsurface > Rock core/Sediment | place: Rifle, Colorado...
TAGTAACGGTCTTGGTTTTGTTGATGATTTCTTGCAATTTTGTCTCCTTGAGCGCCATGTAGTGCGGGTCATATGAGTTCATGCCCAAAACAGTAGAGTGTAACGTCTATTGCTGCAATGTTAACAAGATGAGAAGCCAAAACGCGCTGACGATAAGATCCTTGAGGCGTGTCTCGAACTCCAAGATGCGGCGAAGGGTAAGCAGGGCAAAGAAGTCATCTTGGTGTCTAAAGATGTGAACTTTCGCATTCGGGCGATTACCAACGGTGTTCTTGCAGAGGATTATCTGAGTGACACAACAATAGAAGATGTTGATGTGCTCCACTCAGGTATCCATGTGTTTGGACAGGAGCTTTGGGACAAGAATGCCGATACTCTTGGAGCAAAAACTCGAGGTGCGACAACCGAGTACCAGCTGAAAAGAAGTACTGTGGGTGATGTTTGTGTCAATGAGATCATCTCAGTGCGTGACGGCAATAAGCCCCTGGATCTCATTGTGTGTGAGCGGTCCAGGAATCTCGTTCGAGCAAGGGTGGTTACGGACTATCGGAAGAAGGATGTCTGGGGTATTACGGCACGTAACCCGGAACAAAGTTACGCACTCGCGATGCTTATGGATCCCGAGATACACTTTGTGACACTGAACGGTCCAGCCGGAACAGGCAAAACATTGATTGCGCTTGCTGCGGGACTCGCACAAATGTATGATTCGAAGCTGTATCATGAGATCGTGATGACCCGGGCAACTGTTCCAGTGGGAGAAGATATCGGATTTTTGCCAGGCACCGAAGCGGAAAAAATGTCTCCATGGATGGGGGCATTGTGGGATAACCTTGAAGTTCTTGAAGGGAAACGTCTTCCCGCTGAAGGGATGAAGGGTGCCCGTGGCGCTACTAAGGATGACATGGACGATGAATGGGGTCGGGCGGCGACGCAAAGTATTTTGATGAAAAGGATCAAAGTACGGTCCCTAAACTTCATGCGCGGGCGTACGTTACTTGGACGGTATTTTATCCTCGATGAGGCTCAAAATCTTACACCCAAGCAGATGAAGACCCTCGTCACACGCGCTGGTCCCGGCACCAAGATCGTCTGTTTGGGGAACCTCAAGCAGATCGACTCGCCGTATATTAACGAAACGTCATCCGGGCTTGGATATGTCATCGAGCGCTTCCGTGGGTGGGAGCATTCAGCGCATATCACGCTCTCACAGATCGAACGTTCTCCGCTTGCGGAGTACGCCGAACAGCACCTCTAAGGACAGGTGAAAAATAGATAGTATTAAGGGGCTCTCACGAGCCCCTTTCTCTTTGCTTGCGTTGGGTGCCGCACCGAGGGCTTTGTGCTATAGTTTTCGATATTATGAAGGAACGTGATGGGAAGAACATCATTGTGGTGACCGGCGGGGCCGGGTTTGTCGGCTCGCACTTGTGCGAGCGTTTGGCACAGGATCCCCACAATCACGTTATCTCGCTCGACAACTATTTTGTCGGTTCAAAAGACAATCATATTGAGGGGGTGGAGTATCGAGAAGGGCACACAAAAGACATTGAGCAGCACATCACGGAAACTCCCGATATCATCTATCACCTCGGTGAGTACTCGCGCGTTGAACAGAGTATTCTTGAGCCGGATATTGTGTATGATCTGAATACGCTCGGTACGCGCGCGGTTGTAGAGTTTTGGAAAAAGAAGCGATGCAAGCTCGTGTACGCCGGGAGCTCCACAAAATTTGGAGATGGGGGAGCGACGCGCCACACCTCGCCGTACGCACGCACCAAGGCAGAGAACTCTGAGTTGGTGAAGCATATCGGAGAAGAGGAGAAGCTACCGTATGCGATTACGTATTTTTATAATGTGTATGGACCACGCGAACGCTCTGGTGTGTACGGGACGGTGATCGAGCATTTCAAACGGATGTATCTTTCAGGAACGCCGTGCGCAGTTGTTGCTCCCGGAACACAGATGCGCAACTTCACTCATGTCGGAGACATTATCGATGCACTTGTTTTGGTGGGGGAGAAAGGGCAAGGAGATGAGTACGGATTAGGGAATGAAGAAGCATTCTCGGTCCTTGATGTCGCAGGGATGTTCGGGTTTGGCAAAGAAGATATTGTGCTGTTTCCGGAGCGCCTCGGGAACAGAATGTCCTCGGGTATTGATACGGGAAAAACACGCGCACTCGGATGGAAGGCAGAACGGTCACTTCCGGAATACATACGAGCATTCACTGACGAGCGCCCACGCGGAGAAAAGCGCGAAAAGCGGGTGCTGGTATTCTCAACCACCATGCACCCCGTTGCAGGACTCGCCGAAGACGCGTTTGTGGATCTTGCGCGCGCATTGCCAGCGGTGCAGTTCGACGTGATCACGACGCGTTTTGCACGGAGTGCTGATGACGTACAATCACCTGCACCAAATGTTGCGTTGCATCGCGTAGGGGTCGGAGCGCGGATCGATAAATTTCTGCTCCCCATGCTGGGATTCTTTGCGGGCCGCACGTATGCCGCCCAGCACACCTATCTCTTCACGTGGTCGCTTATGGCAAGCTATGCAACCCTTGCTGCAGTTCTCTATAAACGCGTCCGACGAAACCCGCTTCTCGTGACACTTGCGGACCACAGCCTCGACGACATCCCTGGGGTGTACCGAGTGCTTCTTCGTGGAATGATGTCGAATGCTGACCAGGTATACGGTACTCACAGTGGACAGGAGGCTGCCACGGCGCGCCTCCTCGGGAAAGCGCTTCCACGCAATAGTTTGGGGGAAGGTGACGCATTTGCGAATGCTCTGCGGTATGCATATGCGGATATGGTGCGGAGGAGGCAGGAAAAGGAGTAGCTTGACTTAGAAAGGTTTATATGGTATACTACTCTCTAGTAGTTTTGTCGTGGTATAAAAGCCACTTTTGTTTTTGAGACGAGGAGAATAGACATGAAAATCGGCATCTTGGTTCACGGGCGTCACTTGCAGGCTGTTGGCTGGCCAAAACTTGCGTGGGGTGAACCGGAGAAAGGCAATCTTGGAAGCTTGCCGCTCATGGTGTACACCGCGCTTACTGAAGGACTCGAAAATATCGCGGTAGTCGTGTTTGGCACCGGGGCATCGGAAAAGGATGGCCTCAAGGAGGCCGAGTACACCAAGAAATATCTTGTCGATCACATGAACGACCTGAGCCAGTTCGCGTGCATAAAAGAACACGAAGGTTTTCAGTCACACCTTGCTCTCGCGCGGCTTTCCAAACTCTGTGACGGTATCGTCACCGAAACTGTGTCAACAAACACTGTTCAGGAGATTGCGAATACAGCGAAGATCTTTCAGGCCCATGGGTGTACCAAGGTAATTCAGATCACGTGCGGAAGCCATGAACCACGCTGTGCGCGTTTGCGGTCTGAGGTGAAGAAGCAGGGACTCATTCCTCGGGGTCAGATCTGGTATTCGATCGGCGACGATATGACGTTTGCTGACAGCAGCATCAGTGATGTGGTGATCGTTGAGCCACCTCATCGTGGCGATGATCCGTTACTTGGGGCGGTTCATCTTCCTCACAGGCTGGTTCCTCGAATGTTCAAGATCGATCTGGGTCTGCGGCAGCATTTCCTCTCCGAGTTCGACGAATTGCTTACCGAGTATAACGTATAGGTAGTGAATCGATGTGTTGAGCCGACTGCAATTTTGCAGCCGGTTTTTTTATGGTACAGTTTGCTCATGCCAAAACGCATTCTCATATTTTCTCTCGTCTACTATCCGTCCCATGTCGGTGGGGCAGAGGTGGCGATCAAGGAGATCACCGACCGTGTCGATCAAAGCGAAATCGAGTTTGATATGGTTTGTTTGCGTTTCGACCGGAACCTTTCGGCGATCGAGAAGATCGGGAACGTGACGGTACACCGAATTGGATTCACTGCGAGCAAACCGACAATGGCGGATCTGAAAAAATTTCCGCTCCACCTCAACAAGTTTTTGTTTCAGTTTTCGGCTGCTTGGAAGGCGCACCGTCTGTATCAGAAAAGGAAGTACGACGCGGTGTGGGCGATGATGGCGCATTCAACCGGTGTTCCCGCGGGGCTGTTCAAGACGTTTTATCCGAACGTGCCCTACATCCTCACTCTTCAAGAAGGGGATCCGATCGACTACATCAAACAGAAGATGCGCCCGGTGTACCCGCTTTTTGTACGTGGATTCACCAAAGCAGATACCGTACAGGCGATTTCGACATTTTTGGCAAATTGGGCACGTGCCATGGGTTTTAAAGGGAAGCTTGAGGTTATTCCGAACGCGGTGAATACCAAGCATTTTTCGCAAACCTATCCACAAGTAGATCTCGATGCGCTCAAACAGAAGCTCGGCAAGAAACAAGGCGATGTGTACATAATTACGACATCGCGGCTCGTGAAAAAGAACGCGGTTGATGACGTGATCAAATCACTCGCGCTGCTCCCAGAGCAATTCAAATTCTTGATACTGGGGATCGGTCCTGACGAAGCGATGCTCCGTGCACTCGCACAAGAGAAAGGGGTGGAGGATCGCGTGATGTTTCTGGGGCAGATCGATCACAAGGAGATGCCGAAGTATTTGAAGATCTCAGACATTTTTACGCGACCATCGCTTTCTGAGGGAATGGGAAATTCATTCGTCGAGGCAATGGCGGCGGAGCTTCCTGTGGTAGCGACACAAGAAGGAGGCATCGCAGATTTCTTGTTTGATCCTGACCTTAACCCCGACAAAGAGCCGACCGGACTTGCGGTATCTCCGCGTGACCCCGAAGGACTTGCGAAGCAATTTAAGCGGTTTGTGGAGGATGCTGTACTTCGTGAACGCATCGTTAAAAATGCACGTGAGCTCGCATTTGCAAAATACGACTGGGATCTTATTGCCTCAGATATGAAAAAACGCGTGTTTGGACCAGCTGTCAAAAATAATAAGTAAATTAAAGGGTTTCCGCGAGTTTGAGGAAAAGAACGCTTGCAAAAAGTGTTCTTTTGATGTATAATGAAAATCTTATTAAAAACAGGGTTCTCATGAGGAGGAGCCCGGCTAACACCCCTTGGTCTATGCGACTCAATATTCCTTATTTCGAGCAGGCAACGGATTATACCTGTGGACCGGCAGTAGTAGCTATGGTCCTTTCTTCGTTTGGACATCACGCGAGCGAGGAGGATCTTGCCCATATTGCGGGTACGCGGCATTCGGACGATGGTGGCACGACCCACGAGGGGATGATGCGTGCGGTACGTTCGAAAGGATTTCATGGACGCGAACAGGAACGTAACACGATCGCGGAAATTGAAAGCTATCTCAGCAAAGGATTTCCGGTCATTATTGATTACGTTGAACCAATAGAGGAAGTTGAGCATTATGCGCTCGTGATTGGACACGAAGGGGATATGTTCATCTTTCACGACCCATCAAATGGTGCGGAGTTCAAAATCTCAAAGAAAGAATTTGAGTCGCGTTGGTATAATCCGCTTCCGGACCATCAGTGCAGTCGCTGGATGATGGTGGTCTCTGACCGCGCATTCTCCTCGCGCCGCCCGTCAAAAGATTTCTTCAAAAAACTTTTTTCGGTGGTACTCCCGAATCGGTAGGGTATTCCCAGAAGAAGGAAAACAGCCCCGGGCGCTTTGCGCCCGGGGCTGTTTTCGCCTACACTGGTGGGTATGAAGATCCTCATCGCAACCGGCATCTACCCGCCCGACATTGGTGGTCCGGCGCACTACGCACATTCGCTCAAGGAGGCGCTCGAAGGGAAAGGGTATGAGGTTGCGGTTGTGCGGTACACGATCGAAAAAAGGCTTCCCACGGGAATCCGCCACCTCGTATCACTCGTGAAGCTTCTCTCCGCGAGCGATGAAGAGCAGTGCATTATCGCACTCGATACATTTAGTATGGGGATTCCGGCGCTCGCTGTCGCCAAATTTCTCAATAAGCGGCTTGTGGTGCGCGTAGGGGGGGATTTTTTATGGGAACACTACGTAGAGCGCACCAGAGAGCGCATTACACTTCCCGCGTTCTATCGGGCAATGCCTGAGCTTTCGCGTAAAGAGCGCATGATCTTTCGTCTTACAAAACTGCTCCTCTCTTCTGCAGATGAAGTAGTGTTTAGTACTGCGTGGCAACGAGATATTTTTTTGGATCCCTATGAGATACGGCGACACCGCACGTCAGTCATTGGTAATGCGTTCGTACGACATTTCGCCCCCACGAATGTTTCCGAAAAGAAATTTCTCTGGGCCGGCCGCGCGATATTTTTAAAAAATGTTGATGCACTCCGCAATGCATTTGATAGAGTACGCGCAAAACGGCCGGATGTATCTCTTGAAATAAGTGGAGCCGTACCACACCACGAGCTTATGGAAAAGATCGGGAGCGCATACGCCGTGATCATCCCATCGCTCTCCGAGGTAAGCCCCAACTTTGCGCTTGAGGCGATCGCCTGCGGCAAGCCGGTCATTGTGACTGCGGAGACAGGGATCGCAGAACAGATCGCGGATGCGGCACTCTTGATCGACCCACTCGACGTAGACGATATTGCAAACAAGATACTCTTACTTCTTGACGATGCAGAGTATGCACGCAAAGCAGAGGCGGCACGCACGATTTCGATCGTCCATACATATGACGAGATCGCAGATGAATTCATTGAAGTATGCAAGAAACCCCTCTAAATGTTATCACGGTCGGTTCTGACCGCGCGCTCTTTGTGCCGGAGAGTTCAGTGCGCGCACGCCTTGCTGAATACGGAACCCTTGTGGACGAACTCCATATCATCGTATTCACGAAGCGTTCACTTGGTTTGGTACAAACTCAAATCGCACCCAATGTGTGGGTGTACCCGACCAATTCATGGAACCGGTGGTTTTATGTGCGGGATGCGGTGCGACTGGGGAAGCGTATCAGCAAAGAACGATCGATCGCGCTCGTGAGTGTGCAAGATCCATTTGAGGGTGGACTTGCGGGTATGCGTGTTGCGCGTTCGACCAAGGCGCGCCTTCAGATCCAGATCCATACCGACCTCATGAGTCCTGCGTTCCAACGTGGTTCACATCTAAATAAAGTACGCATGCGCATTGCACGCAAGGTTTTGCCGCAAGCGCAGGGTATTCGCGTGGTTTCAAACAGGATAAAGGAATCGCTCTCAGAAGCATTTCCGGTGCTCGCAGACCGCATCACGGTACTGCCGATCTTTGTCGACATTGCAAAGATGCGCGTTACTCCGGCAGCATTTTCAGTGCGCGAAAAATATCCCCAGTTTGACTGGGTGGCAATCACGGTGGCACGGCTTGAGCCGGAAAAAAACCTTTCACTCGGGCTCCATGCGTTTGCGCGCGTGGTAGAGAAGTATCCCAAATCAGGATTGGTGCTCGTTGGGGAAGGAGGCGAGCGTGCGCGCCTTGAGGCAGAAGCGCGGCGACTTGGTATTGGGCAAAACGTAGTATTTGAAGGCGCACGGACCGATGTCCTCTCCTATTACAAGACCGCCGACCTCTTCCTTCTTACTTCGAATTTTGAAGGGTATGGCATGGCGCTCGTTGAAGCGGCAGCCGCAGATTGTCCTATCGTTACCACCGATGTTGGCGTGGCACAGGATATCCTCCACAACGGAGAAGCGCGCTTTATGTGTCCTGTGGGAGATGCGATGTGCCTCGCTACCGGCATGTTGGCACTCCGCGAGAACACCGAACTGCGCAAGGTGGCGGTTCTTAAAACGCAGTCATTCCTTGAGCAGTTTGCGCTCATAGATAAGACCGAATACCTTAAGCGGTACCGTATGGCATGGGAACGTTGTCTCGTCTAGTGTGCGGTAGGGAGATCTTTAGATATAATACTGGAATTCTAAAACAACATTATGAAAATTGGATTCATTGGACAGGGGTTTATCGGGAAAAATTATGCGGATGACTTTGAGGCGCGGGGGTACGCTATTGTGCGCTACTCTCTAGAAGAGCCCTTCGTAAAGAATAAAGAAGAAATAAAGGAATGTGATATTACCTTTATTGCGGTTCCTGCACACACCACTCCTGATGGATTTGATGACAGTATTATACGATCTGCGCTGGATATTATTGGGGAAGGGAAGATTGCGGTAATAAAATCAACATTGCTTCCCCAGACGACAAAAATACTGCAAAAGCAATATCCCTCCATCGTCGTTCTCTTTTCTCCTGAATTTTTAAGTGAAGCGACCGCTGCACACGACGCGGCAAATCCATTCTCTAATATTGTTGGTGTTCCAACTGAAGAGGAGCGGCATCGTGTTGCGGCAGAGCATGTTCACGAAATTCTCCCGAAGGCACCATTTGTGCTTACATGTGATAGTGACGAAGCAGAGATCATTAAGTATGCTCACAACATAAGCGGGTATACACAGGTCATCGCATTTAACCTTGCCTACGAAGTTGCGCAATCCATGGGTCATGATTGGGGAAATATTGGTAAGGCTATCGCGGCAGATCCTCTGGTGAGCAGCCGTTATGCAAACCCTGTTCACAAAAGCGGACGAGGCGCTGGAGGGCATTGTTTTATAAAAGATTTCGCGGCTTTTGCGCGCATATACGAAGAACGTGTGCATGATGCGAAGGGAGTACAGGCGCTCAAGGCCTTTGAAGAGAAAAATAATGACCTTTTGATTGCAAGCGGGAAAGACATCGACCTTCTTCAAGGCGTGTATGGCGAAGATGTTACAGGGAGGAAAGACGGTGCGTAAAAATAAATTTATGACACAAAAAAAACACAAAAAAATCCTGATAACAGGCACTGCGGGGTTTATTGGGTATCATCTTGCTGAGTCGCTCCTTAAGGATGGATACAGTGTTGTGGGCGTAGACAACTTTACTCCATACTATGACGTACGGATGAAAGAGGCACGGCACGCGATGCTTCAAAAAAATAAAAACTTTCACTTTTATAAAATATCAATTGCTGAGTATGCGGCTCTTGAAAAAGTAGTAAAAAAGGAGAAGCCGGACGTTATAGTAAACCTTGCCGCGCAAGCGGGTGTGCGGTTCTCATTAAAGAACCCTTGGTCATATGCAGACTCAAATTATCTCGGGACACTTAATGTTTTTGAGGTTGCCCAAAAACATAACATAAAGAGGGTTTTGTTTGCATCATCAAGTTCGGTCTACGGTGATAATAAAAAAATGCCATTTTCGGAAACAGACGCAACGGACCATCCTATGTCTGTGTATGCGGCATCAAAAAAAGGAAATGAGACACTTGCGTATGCGTACCACTCGTTGTATGGAATTGAAACAGCGGGTATGCGGTTCTTTACGGTGTATGGCCGTTACGGTAGGCCTGATCTCGCGCTTTTTAAGTTCACAAAGAATATTATCGCAGGGAAGACAATCGATGTGTATAACCACGGAAAAATGAAGCGCAGCTTTACCCACATTAATGATGTGGTGCGTGGCGTACGGGCGCTTATTGAAAAAGAAAAATTGACGTACGAGGTCTACAACCTCGGTGGAGATGAAGCGACGTCGCTCTTGGGATTCATTAAAATGATTGAGAAGCGAATTGGAAAAAAGGCCGTAATGAATCTTATGCCCATCCAAGCAGGGGATGTGCCAGCAACTATTGCCGACACGACCAAAGCAAAACGTGATCTTGGATATCAGCCCAAGGTTTCCATGAAGGAAGGGATCGCCGATTTCGTAGACTGGTTTTTGGAGCATAAAGCATGGCTCCTGAAACTCAAAGAGCCTATGCAGTAAATATTTAGATGCGCCTCCTTATTCTCACCCAAGCTGTTGACCGCAATGACCCCGTGCTCGGGTTCTTTCATGAATGGATCAAAGAGTTTTCACGGCACACTGATGAGGTGATCGTCGGGTGTCTTCGGGTGGGGGAGTACGAACTTCCTCAAAACGTGCGCGTGGTTTCGCTCGGCAAAGAGCGCGGCGTATCGAGAATGGGGATCGTAAGAAACTTCTACCGCCTCATCGTGCGTGAACAGAAGCACTACGATGCGGTCTTTGTGCACATGAACCCGGAGTATGTGGTGTTGGGGGGAATTCCTTGGCGTCTTCTGCGGAAGCGCATCGTGCTCTGGTATACACACAAGCATGTTGATCTTAAACTGCGCGTTGCAGAGAAATTTGCACACGCGGTACTTACCGCATCAGATGAAAGCTTGCGATTGTCCACAAGGAAGAAGTATGTTATGGGGCACGGGATCAATACGGAATTTTTTTCTCCCACATCTGTCGCACCACCATCTGCACCGTTTGAAATCGTCACCGTTGGTCGCATTTCGCCCGCAAAAGATCTTGAGACGCTCATTGCCTCAGTGGAGATGCTCGTAGGCGACGATCTCGATGTGCATACGACCATCGTGGGAGGGGCAGGAACCACCGATCAAGAACGCTACGAGCGTATGATCAAGGAGCGTGCCGCACCACTCGTGGCACAAGGACGCCTCCGCTTTGCGGGACCTGTCCCGCATCACCAAACACTCGGCACCTTACAGAATGCGCAGGTATTTGTTAGTATGAGCAAGACGGGGAGCCTCGACAAGGTGATCCTCGAGGCGATGGCGGTTGGGGTGCCGGTCGTGAGTTGTAATGATGCCGCCGGTGCGATCTTCCGGGACGACCATCCCGGATTGATTTTTGCACCGGGAGATGCACGCGGCCTCGCCGAGGCACTCACGAGCGTCATCCGCATGTCTGCCTCGGAACGCCGTGCGCTTGGCGCACACCTGCGCCAGATTGTTGTCGAGCACCACACGCTCTCGCCGCTCATTATGCGCATCATTCATCATCTTTCTTTGCCGCTATGAACCCAGAAGACGTACGAATTCGTTATAACGTGTCCGTTGCCGATAAACGCGGTGGCGATTACGAGCACAAGCGCTGGTTCTCAAGCGCTGTTGCACGTGCGGGGTTTTTCATGACCAAAATAACGATCGAGCGACATGCTGCTCTAAGTGGCAAGCACATCGAGCACTACCTCGAGCTCGGTCCTGGTCCGGGCACGTGGACCAAGCTTTTCCTTGAGCGAGACAAGGCATCCGCGTACGACCTCGTGGATATTTCCTCGGAGATGCTTGGACTCGCACAAGAGAACCTGAGTGCATATTCCGGGAACGTCCATTTTTTTGAAAAGAATTTTCTCGAGTTCAATGAGGCGGGTCCATATAACTTCTTTTTCTCATCACGCGCACTCGAGTATTTTCCTGATAAAGAGGTGCTGGTAAAAAAGATCGCCGCACTCTTGGTGAGCGGGGGAGAAGGATTTGTGATCACCAAAACACCCAAGTACGCAATCAACAAACTCATTGGCAGGAAGACGTCTGATTTTCATAGTGGACAGGTCGATCCCAAAGCGCTTACGGGGCTGTTTGAAGCGCATGGGTGTACGGTCGTGGGTGTATACCCGGTAACATTTAATTTCCCCTTATTTCGCGCGGCACCCTTGAATCGCGCACTGTTCGCGATCTTCTCCTGCTTGCCGCTCAATCCGATCAGTCAGTTTTTCTCGGAATCCTACGCGATTAAATTCATAAAGCGATGATCATTGAGTTTTGCGGTCTGCCGGGGACCGGCAAGACGACCGTTGTGCAAAGTGTTTCCCGGGAGTTGAAGATTCCCATTGTGGAGATCGCCGGGCGAGGGGAGCTCCTGCTCTTGGGTGCGTGGTTTGCGCTGAAGCATCCACGGCTTTCGACATACACGCTCTACCACATTGCACGAAATTCATATAGCGCCCGCATGGGGTACTACAAGCTGGTCAACTGCTTTCTTCAGCGCGGTGCAAAATACGAAAAAGCGTCGCGGTATCCCCACGCGCTTATCATCGAAGGATACTGGCAGAACATTATTGCGATCTTTGAGCATGAAGAGCGTGATGAGGTGCTCGCACGCTACGCGCGCACCTTTCCCTCTACACACGCAATGCTCTTTGTTGCTGGCGACGCGGCACGCACGGAACGCATGTTCAAGCGAGGGCGCACGGTTCGCGAGGAGTTTCCTCAAGACCGCGTTACCCACTGGGTGAGATCATCACAGCGCAATAGCGCGCGCATCGAGGATCTTGGGCAGGGACATGCGCATACAATCCAAGCGGATGGAGAGGTGGATTCGGTTGCTCGTCGTGTCGTTGTGGCCGTGTGCGCGGTGATTAACACACATATATGAAACTCTGTTTCTTTGGATTTTATCGGCATGACTACAGCAGGAATCGCATCCTTCTGCGCGGACTTCGCGCCCAAGGGGTCGAGGTGATCGAATGCCACACGACCGCACGGGGAGTGATGAAATACATCGACTTGATCCGCAAGCACTACGCCGTACGAGATGCATACGACGTGCTGTTCGTTGCCTATCCGGGATACATGCCGGCACTCCTGGCGCGCATGCTTACGCGCAAGCCGATCGTCTACGATGCGTTCTTCTCGATCTATGATTCGGTGGTCAATGATCGGCAGACCGTGCGCGTGGGGAGCGTTGCGGGATGGTATTACTGGTGGATCGATCGGCTCGCGTGTATGGCTGCGGACGTGGTCCTCTTGGATACCAACGCGAACATCGAATATTTCGTGCGCACGTTCAAGATCCCGCGAAGCAAGTTTTCCCGGTTGCTTATCGGATCCGATGAGAGCGCCATCTTTCCCGAACCGACTGATCGTACGGGGCCGTTCCGGGTGCATTTCCATGGTGGCTATAACCCCATGCAGGGTGCGGAGTACATTGTCGAAGCTGCAAGTCGCCTGCGAGACGAACCCGTCGTGTTTCAGATGGTGGGGCGCGGGCAGATGTTCCGCGAGGTGGAGGCGTTGGCGCGCCAGCTCGATCTCCGGAACATTGAGTTCACCCCCAAGGTTGCGTATGAGGAGCTACGTGCGTATATGAATCGAGCGGATATCTGCCTTGGGATTTTTGCCGACACATTGAAGGCGGATCGCGTCATTCCCAACAAGGCATACGAGGCGATCTCGGTGAGCAAGGTGCTCGTTACTCGGGACTCAACTGCAATGCGCGAGCTCTTCGTGGATAGGAAGCACTGCGTGTTCGTAAAGGCGGCTGATCCGGATGATCTTGCGCAAAAGATCCGTATGCTCTTTCGCGATCAAGTAATGCGCGATCAGATCGCACATGAAGGATACGCCCTATTTCAAAACCACTTGACCACGGCTTGCATTGGAGGAGATCTCAAGGATATAGTACAGGAACTTCTTAAGAAGCATCATGTTGTATGACACTCTTACGTACCTACATTAAGACGATGACCACGGCGCTTTTCGCCGGTCTTGGTGCGGCGTTGCGGGTGGTCGGATTGCGCTCGCCGCGCGTGATGATCCTCATGTATCACTCGGTCGAGGATTCGTCGTGGAAGTACGGTGTTTCTCCTCAGGAGTTTGCGCGGCAGATGGACCATCTTGCGCGTGGGGGGTTTATGGTGGTGCCGCTTGAACGCATTGTTGACCATGCACGCGGCAGAGCAACACTCCCAGACAAAAGCATCGCGATCACCTTCGATGATGGATATGCCGATCTTGTGCCGGTCGTCCTGCCAATCATCACACGCCACGCATTTCCCATCACGGTGTTTCTTACTACGAACATGAATACACACGAGACGCTTGGTGATCTTCCACGTGTCACCTGGGGTGATGTAAAGACATTGAGTGTAAGCGGATTGGTGCAGATCGAAGCTCATGGGCATGACCACCGTAACGTGAAGACCATCCGCAATGATGAGCAGAAGCTCACTGACGAGATCATCCGGTGCAAGCGCGAGATCGAACAGCATACCGGTAGCGTGGTGCGTTACTTTGCTTATCCAGCGGGGCACCGGGACCAGAAGGTCGCAGCATTTCTTGCGCAGAATGGATTTGACGGTGCCTGTGGTATAACTGAAGGGTTGATCGCCTCGGGCGACAACCCCTTCGCGCTCAAGCGCATTCAGATCGATCGAACCATGAGCTTTTCATTGTTCACGATGCGCATCGCGGGGGGTATTGACCTCTATCGCAGGTCCGTCGATTTTCTCCGCACACGACCATGAATAATCCCGACACCTCTTCGTGCATACCGGCAACCGTTGCGGTTCTCACGTACAATTCAGAGGAAACGCTCGTACGCTGTCTTGATACGGTCAAAGGATTTTGTGAGATCCTCATTGCCGATGGGGGAAGCACTGACGGGACGCTTGCGATCGCAGAGCGCTATGGATGCCGTGTTATCCCGCAAAGTAACCCCGGACATCCGATCGAAGATTTTTCCCTTGAGCGGAATCGTACGCTCGAAGCCGCATCCTATGACTGGTTCTTCTACTTGGATAGCGATGAACTCATGTCGCCAGAGCTTAAGGAGGAGATCAGGGAGATCGCCTCTCGCCCAACCATTGAGCACTATATCTATGCGGTGCCGTACTACATCAAGAGCCACGATCTCTCGATCCGGTACCAACAGTGGAAGGACTATCCGCAATACCGATTCTTTAACCGAAAGTCCGGTGCGCGGTTCGTAAAAAAGATGCACGAGAAGATCCGCTTTGATGTGGCGCAGTACCCGCCCAAAAAGCTGAAGGGGCCATGGTACGGCACGTTGCCGAAGGAGGCACTCGTTTTTAGTAATTACAAGAAGAAAGTAGATTATCGGCTGGGGACGATCGCACAGAAAATACACTTCAAAAGTGCGCAGCAGTTTTTCAGGGAGGCCCTTTTCCTTCCTCTGCTCAACATTGCGAAGCAAGTATTCAAGATCGTGTATCTGCGTATTCGCTATCGCCGAGAAGAGGTGATCCCCTTACGGTATGAGCTGTTCAGAACATACTCACACTTACTGCTTATAAAAAAACTGTGGGGGAGGATGTTCCGAATACTCTTGCGTAGAGATAAGTGATGTTGTGCGATATGAGTCAAAGACTTTTTCTTATTTTCCACGGAAGGTTTCCGAGCGAGAAAGCCGCCGCGCTTTTCACCGCGAAAAGCGCTGGAGCATTTGATGATGCAGGATTTGCGGTGACGGTTCTTGTCCCATGCCGGCTTGGGGGAGGAGTACGTGATCCGCATACGTACTACGGTCTTTCGCGCTCGGTTGCAGTACGGTATCTCCCTACACTCGACCTCTCGTTCTTGTTTCCATTCAAACGCGTTGGATTCTTGGTAAGTTTTGTGACATTCTCGTTCGCATCCTTTTTCTATCTTTTGTTCCGCGCGCCAAAGAGTGGAATCATCTACTCCAACGAATCACTCCCGCTTTGGCTTGCCTCACTTCGATTCCGCAATACCTTCTATGAGGTGCATGACTTTCCGGAGCGCAAGCAGGGATTCTACCGCAGTCTTTTGCGCCGTATGCGCTGGGTGCTCGCGACCAATACCTGGAAGGGGGGTGAGCTTGCGCGGATGGAACCGAGCGTGAAGAGAAAATTGATCGTGGAACCGAACGCGGTTGATATCGAAGCATTCGGCAACGGAGGCAACAAGGAAGAAGCTCGCGTAAAACTTGATCTGCCTCGGGATAAAAAGTTGGCGATCTATACCGGGCACCTGTATGCATGGAAAGGAGTGGATACGCTTTCGGAAGCGGCAAAGGTTTTGCCGGAAGATATGCGCGTGGTGTTTGTGGGCGGAACCGAGAAGGACATACTGCGTTTCAAAGAATCCTACGGGGGAGAGAAGCGCATCATGATCATCGGCCATCGGCCGCACGACGAAATGCCACTCTGGCAGGCAGCAGCGGATGTACTGGTGGTGCCCAACACGGGCAAAGAGGCGATCTCGGCACACTACACGTCGCCGATGAAACTCTTTGAATATATGGCAAGCGGTCGCCCGATCGTCGCCTCGGATCTTCCTTCCGTGCGTGAGATGCTCTCGGAGAAGAATGCGATTCTGGTTGTGCCCGATGACCCGCAAGCGCTTGCCGAGGGAATCGTCCGTGCATTTGACCCAAGTACCCAAATACTTGCCGACCGTGCACGGGAAGATATCAAGCGCCACTCCTGGACCGCCCGCGCGGAGCGAATCAGTGAGTTTATACGAGGGCGTTCCGTGATACACTAGGCACTACTTAGCTATGGCGAAATCAGTGTTACGGACAATAGGGGAGGGAACGCTCTGGACTACAGGGAGTACGATCATCCTCAAGGTGGTCGGACTTGCCACGATCTTTCTGGTACTCCATAAGCTGAGTGTGTATGAGTACGGACTCGTGCAGCTCGTGCTCTCAATTCTTCCCATCCTAAGCATTTTCCTTCTCCCCGGGGTAGGGAATGTAGTTGTTGCTGATATGAGTGTTGCACGAGGGAGAGGAGATCTTGGAGAGGTTAGGATGATCTTTTCAAACTATTTCCGACTCCAGATGGTGCTTGGTTTTTTTGCATGGGCTATCGTATTTTTTGGAGCTGATCTTATCGCCCGATACTACAGCGAGCAGTCAAGCATCCTTATTAAGATCGTTTCGTTCTCGTTCCTCGTTTCGCCGTTTCGCGGAAGTATTCAAATCGCATTGCGGGTATATTTAAAATTCTTTCAGCAGTCTGTATACACTGTTGTCGAGGAGGTGCTCAAATTGGGTTTTCTGGTCGTGTTTTTCTTTGTGCTTCATATCAGCGTTGCTGGAGTTCTTTTTGCGACCGTGTTTGCCGAAGCACTCACCGTGGCAGTTATGAGTTTTTCATTTTTTAAGGTATACACGACGTTTTCGAAAGCACCGATCCAAGAGCGGAAACCGTTCTGGAGTGTGCTGTACTTCCATACCAAATGGGGGCTCTTTACAAGTTATCTCAATTCGTTCGGGCAAAACTTGCGCCTTTGGATCGTTAAATTTATGTTGGGGACCGAAGCGGCCGGTTTGTTTTCAGTCGCATCGGGACTACTCTCCCACACTACATCGCTGATCCCGATCAGCAGCATCCTTGCGCCGATCATTCCGCAGTATGTAGAACAGAAAGAGCGGTTCTATCGGCTGATCGTTAAGGGTGTTAAGTATCAGTTGCTGAGCTCTATTGCAGTAGGCATTGCGGCGTTTTCCATATTCCCGATCATCATTATTTTCCTTTTCCCGAACTACGCCGAGTCAATGTCGCTCTTCCAGAAAATGGTTTTTGCACTGATCCCCATGAGCTTCGGCTCACTTACAAGCGCGTTCTTTGCCCTGAAGGCGCAGAAAGATCTTTTTTATGCAACGCTGTTCAGGACACTGCTTATGGTCGTCATATTACCCCCGTTCATTTTCCTCTTTGGTCTTCCGGGAGTTGCCTATGAACTTGTCCTCACGCTTTCCCTCTTTGTGTTGGAGCGGATCAGGGTACTCCGGCGGTTGTTGCCTGGCATCAAAATGGATGTCCGCAGCTTCTTTTTCGTGGACGATGAGGATCGGTTTTTATTACAGAGAATACAGCATTCCTTGAAGCTCTCGCGGAAGTGAGGTATGATGCACTCGCACAAAACATGAAACACACACTTAAAAAATTCCTCAATCGATTTGGTTTCGACGTTGTCAGGTATCCGACGATTCTGTTCGACGGGCGAAGGATGGACATTGTGCTCTACTTGAATTTTTTATTCAATAAGTTGACGGACATCCCCGGGGATATTGTCGAGTGTGGCGTAGGGAAAGGCAGGTCATTTCTTATGCTTGCGTTCTTGACACAGAGGGAAGGCAAACCACGCGCGGTGTGGGGTTTCGATTCGTTCGAGGGTTTCCCCGAGCCATCAAAGCACGATGCTAGTGCACGCAATCCCAAGAAAGGTGAGTGGTCGGGTACGAGGCCGGAAGATATCACCGCGATCTTGCGCAACGCCGGAATGGTAGAGAGTTTTATCAAAGAAAAGGTCAAACTCGTCCCCGGGTTTTTTGAGAACACAGTTCACACATATGATGGGCCGGGTATTGCACTCCTCCATATCGATGCAGATCTCTATGACTCATACGTGGTCGTTTTGGAAAAACTGTTTCCCCTTGTTGCAAAGGGAGGGGTCGTGCTTTTTGACGAATACAATCAAAAGCGCTGGCCGGGGGCTAAAAAAGCGGTGGACGAATTTCTCCAAGGTACGCCATACAAACTCGAGAAGGTACCCTTCGCTGAAAAATACTTTATTGTGAAGTAGCGCGTGCTTTACGGTTCAAGCGTGTAGCGGACAGCAGGGTCAAGCGATTCTGCTGTTTTTGCAAATCCCTGTGGATGGGTGTAGCGTGTCGGCTCTGAAAAGGTGGGAGCAGAGAAAAATGCAGTGAACATGAGGCGGGGTTTTGATCTTGCGTAGCCACCGCGGTGAATACCCGTGGTGTCACAGAAGAGCACTGTGCCAGCCTTGCCGGTGAACACGCGAACGTCCTCTTTGGGGATCGCACGGCTCACCGCTTCTTCGGGCGGGTAGATGCCCTCGGGTGGGCGCTGAGGGAAGAGGTGTCCGTACTTCTTGCCGTAGACTGATTGCGGGGTGTAGATAAATGGTCCCGATTCTTCATCTACGTCGGTGAGGTAGATGAACATCTTGCACATGCGCTTCTCCTCTGGATCACGATGCCAGCGCTGGGATTGTACGGCATCTTCACCACCGACAGGGGTGGTCTCGATCAAGGTGTAGTACTTGAGCTTGGTCCACATTTCCATATACGAGTTTGCGATATCAACGATTCGCTTATTGATGATGATCGCAATGAATGGATTATTGAGGTCGAGTTGTGGGGTGATATCCCAATAGTGTTTGAGGAAAAGTTTCTTGGTGCGTGATTTTGCATTGGGCTCAAGTGATTTGGCATACGCTTGGAGCGTGGCGAGCATATGCTGTCCTGGGAAGAGCTCGTCGAGGGTGGTTGCCACAATGCCGTCTTTCTTAAGGCCTTCCACGAGTCGGCGCTGGGTGTCGTCGAGGATGGGAGTGTTTTTGGCGAAGAGCGCACGTGGTGTGCGATTTAAAATATTCCACCAAATTGGCCATGAAGTACGGATGGCGAAGCGGGTGTAGACGAGTGATTTTATAATGCTAGACATGGTGCAGGTCGGTCAGTTTTAGTAGTGGTCTCTATTATACGCCCTTGTTTTATCGTGGTATAGTGCAGGGTATGAAAACAGTGCTCATCACGGCGGGGGAGGATATCATCGTACGCAATATCCTCCAGACCGATTTTTTGCCTGAACTCAAACGGATGTTGCCAGATGCGAAGTTTGTGATTGCGGTCGATCCTAAGAAACTTGAGACGCTCGAGCCGAAGTTTAAAGATGAGCACGTGTCGCTCGTGGGATTTGTGCGTGGTGCCACACCTCGCTATGAGAGTTTGATCATGACACTTGCGCGAAGCGGTATCAAGAGCAAGACGAATCTTTGGTCCAAGATGCGTTCGTATGAGCGTGACCACTCGACGTTTTTTGCCACGTACTTTAAACGTGCGCATACCGCACTCTTGGGTGACTGGGATGGGTACAAGCGATTCTTGCGGCAGCGTATCTTGAGGCTTACTTCCGATCCGTCTGCAAAGAAGTTGTTTGACGCGGTGAAGCCGGACGTGCTCATTACACTTTCGCTTACGAATTTTGATTTTGATATACCAATCACACGTGAAGCACGCAAGCGCGCGGTGCCCATTTTGGGAATGGCACGCAGCTGGGATAACTTCTCAAGTCACGGGTTGCTCCGGATGATACCGGATCAGCTCTACATTCAAAACGTGTTTCTCAAAGATATGGCGGCGCAGTACCAAGCGCTCACGGAGCGCGATGTGCCGATGACGATTGTGGGACTTCCACACTATGATGCATATGCCGGCGCGTGTACGAAGACCATTTCGCGGGAGCGATTCTGCGAGCTCTATGGGCTTGATCCAAATAAGAAGATCATTCTCTACGGCGCGATGGGGGATTTCTTGTTTCCAGAGGAGCCGGGTATGGCGGATGTGCTCGAGCATGTTATTGAGGAGGGGAAGATTGGCACACCTGCACAGGCGCTCTACCGCGTGCACCCCAAGTTTCAGAGTGCGCTTGAGCGCATTGAGGGAATGAAGCACGTGAAGGCGATGAAGCCGGATTCATACGTGACCAACGACGCTGCGAGCGGTCTTTCGAATGAGGAATTGTACTTGGCTGCATTGTGTCATGCTGATGTGGTGGTCTCCGGTGCGTCGACCGTTGCGATCGACGCGACCGTGGTGGGCAAACGTGTTATTTGTGTAGCGTTTGATGGAACCACGCCTGAGCATGAGGTGCTGTACTGGCACTCGGTGAAGCGGTTCTATGATTCGTACACGCACTTCGAGGCACTTATGGATACAGGGGTGATCTTGCGTGCGGATACGCCGGAGATGCTTGCGGAGGAGGTGAATGAATGTTTTGCGCACCCAACTCCTGATGGAGCAGCACGCAAGCGCGCACTTGATACGTTTGTCGAGCCGCTTGGTGGAGCAGGGAAGCGTCTTGCAGAAGCGGTCGCAAAAGACATTACGGCGCTCAATTAAGCGCGGTGGTATTTGTCATTGAGACGAACAATGTCTTGTTCATCGAATTCTCCAAAGGCGATCTCTAAAATGCGTACGGGCGTTTCTTCGGACATAATGCGATGGTTGATGCCACGGGGAACGAAAAATTCGTCACCAGGCTCGGCACGAACGAGTTCATCGCCGATGACGAGAATCGGATTACCGTCGAGCACCCTCCAAAATTCATCGCGCTTGTCGTGATACTGGAGCGAGAGCTCTTCGTTGGGATTCACTGAGATTATTTTCACCGTTGTCTGTTCGTTGTGGGTGAATTGCTCAAATTTGCCCCAAGGGCGCTCTTCTCTGTATGGCGGTTTCATAGGGGGAAGTTTTACACACTGTGTGCTTCTTGTCGAGCAATAAAAAAGGCGCACCCATGGGGTGCGCCGGAAGAGCGAAGATTGCTTACGATGATTGTGGAATTTGAGCACTGTTCCAATGGAGCCCACGCTCGAGTTCCTCGGTCCAAGGATGGACACTCATCTCCATTCCCATGTTGACCCCGATCAGGCGTAGAACACGCGCCAATTCTTCGTCATGGCGCCGATCATAGATCAGAATGGTCAGATGCGAATTGTGCACGTAGAGTGCCGCAATTGCTTTTCTGCCCAAAGCACCAAGGAAGGGTATTTTGCCGCTCGTACAGAGCTCGAGTATCTCTACCGGACCACATCCCGGTTCTTCAAGAAATGTCGTGCGGAGATGAAGTGATGGAGAGAGTGCGTGGAGGTGCTGAGCAAAAATCGTTTTGTTCATCGAAAGATCTCCTCTTAGGGGTAACAACTTTTTTAATTATAGCAAATAATAATCATTTTGTCAATATGTGTGTTGTTTTGTGTAAAGATGGCGATGTGGCACAATGCTTGAATGGTCAATCATTACTCTGTTCTCGCATTAGTTCTTGCGCGCGGGGGATCGAAACGGATTCCGAACAAAAATATCAAACCGCTTGATGGGAAACCACTCATTGGGTATTCGATAGAAGCCGCGAAGGGTTCGAAGTATATTGATCGCGTCATAACCTCGACTGATAGTGCCGAGATCGCGGAGGTGGCAAAGCAATTTGGGTCCGAGGTGCCATTCATGCGTCCTGATGAATTGGCTGCTGATTCAGTCACCGACTTTCCTGTGTTTGAGCACGCGCTCGCGTGGCTTAAGGAACATGAAGGATACGAGCCGGATATTGTAGTGCAAGTACGACCGACATCGCCGCTTCGTTCCGCAGAGGATTTTGATAAGGCGATCGCGCTTTTGGCGGAGCACCCAGAAGCGGATTCGGTGCGCACAGTCGCCGAGCCGGAGCAGAGTCCGTACAAGATGTACAAGGTGGGGGACGATAGATTTCTTGAGCCACTACTCACGATTCCCGGCGTTCCGGAATCATTCAACCTTCCCGGGCAGAAACTCCCCAAGGCATACAAGCATGTGGGATATGTTGACGTAATGTGGAGGAAGACGATTGTTGAGAAAAAGAAAATGACGGGAGACAAGATCTTGCCGCTCATTTTGCCCCACGCAGAAAGCGGTATCAATACGCCTGAGGATTGGGAGTATTATGAATATTTGCTTCAGGTTAGGAAGAATTTGGGGAAGTAGGTAAAACTTGGTAGTATTCACAGAATGTATACACGAGATCCTATTACCGTTCAGGACGGCGTCAGACAATATACCAAGGAGCGTTACTATTGGGGCGTCATTCCTCGAGAAAAAATGCGTGCGCTCAATGCGCTCATCAAAAAAGAGGGCTTCTCCGCGGCAGTAAAAAATTTTGATTATGAGGGGATGCGGTTTGATTATGCAGAGAATTACAGCCGCGCGGACTTCATTCCGTTTCTTCCTGCTTCCATCGACGCAACAGTCCTTGATCTTGGGTCAGGGTATGGAAATATTACTATTCCCTTAGCGCGGAAATTCAAGAAAGTTATTGCGACCGATGCCTCACTTGAGCTTTTAGAGTTTTTGAATCTTCGTGCGCAGGGCGAGGGGATTCAAAATATTGAATGTGTAAACATTGCATCACTGGAACATGGCGACCTTCCGTTTCAGCAAAAATCGTTTGACGTGATAATCCTCAATGGGGTCTTAGAGTGGGTGGGGTCTGGGAAAACAGAAAAAGATCCTGGCGTATACCAGCAAGAGCTCTTGAACGCACTCGCCGGTCTCCTCAAAGACGATGGGGTGTTGTATATCGCTATTGAAAACAGGTTATTCCCGGGCTGGTTGCGTAGAGACCCGCATTCAAAGTTAAAGTGGACCTCTATGTTGCCGCGTCCGATCGCAGATTGGTACGCTCGTCGCAAGGGACATAAAAATGGGTATAGAACGTACATATACTCAAAGCACGGGTACAAAAAACTTCTCTCAAATGCGGGGTTCACAAACACCAAATTCTACTACCCATACTCAAGCTATCGAGATCCAGAGTTTATTTACGGGGACGATTTATCTGTGAAGAGGAAGTTGTTCAATGAGGGGTACGCAAAAAATATTTTTACTTCGAAGTGGTATGGTTTCCTGCAGGTCATTCGACATCTGGGCTTAGAGAATAGTTTTTTGTCGAGTTTTATGATCATGGCAAAGAAAGACAAAGGATCGTTTGTGCCTGATTTTATCCGACAAAAAGGATTTGGAGAGCATGAAAATTGTGCGCTTATGAAAATTGTTGATAGAAAATCAAAAGAACGCACCTTGTGGATCTTTGAGGGGGATTCAGCTAATCCTGTCCATCAAGAAACAATGGAAGGATAAGCTTTAAAGATAGGTGCGAGGACGGAGCTTTTACAAGGGGTATAAAGAAAGGGGGCGGCATCGCGTAGCGATGCCGCCCCCTGAGTTGTTACCACCTTACAAGTTACGATACCTTGGCTTCCGGACGCAATGCGAGACCTTTGATCACGCGGATCGCACGGCGTGCGTCGAACGCTTCAACAGAGAAGGCCTCCTGCCCTCCTAGTTTTTTGCGCAGGGAATCCAGTGCAAGGTGCATTGGTTCCGTTGCCTCGATCGCTGCGCCGATGCGTGTCGGCGGGTAGTGATCGAGTCCGGTTGACTTCACCATGGCGGCCCGCGCGGCCGGCGTTGTGACACTGATCGGGATCTTTCCGGCCAGTGCGGCGTAGGTGAGCGTTGTGCTGAACGACGACACGGTGATGTCGGCGACCCGAGCGAGGTCGTCGGTGCTCACCCTCGGGTCGACCTCGATGACGGCCGCATCTTGGATTGCGTCCAAGCGTTCCCGCCACGCCGCGATCCATTCCGGTTTATCATCCTTGTATTTCGGATGGAAGCGCGGAATGATGATGAACTTCCCTTCAGTGAAATGCGCGATGGAGTTGGCCACGAAGTCGATCATATCGCCCGTATACTCGCCTTGGCCGGCGATGAGGATGATGGTCGAATTTTCGATGTGCGCACCGACAGCGATACGCTGTGCCTCATCAGACGGCCCCGCAAGCATTTCATCGGCGAGCGGATGCCCGACGACTTCGATGCGAGAATGTTCGAAGCGCGGTTGCCCTTCAAGCACGAGCCGCTCTGTTTCGTCGAACGCAAACACGATATCAGGGATCGCCTGCGACCGTGTTTCGGCGCCCCACACATCGGGGAACCAAACGAGCGGGATATCCAGCCGGTTTGCGGCATGAGAGAACGCATCCTCCAGGTTGATGGGAGAGCCGAGAGTTGTAATGACGACCCCCGGATTTTCCGAACGGAGTATCACCTCCGCGGCGTCGATGTCGAGGGGTTGGGCAAGTTGCCCGCCGACGAGTAGTGTATGCCCCGTTTCTCGCCAGAGAGGAAGTGATTTCCCCTCGGCGATGACGCGAGTACTCCACCCGTCGTGCTTCAGTGCGTCGGCGAGCGGGCAAACGACCCGGACCCCGCCGATGTCTTTGGTGACCAAAAGCGCGTCGCGTTTCATTAGGTGCTCCTTGTGGCGTGGTGGTTGGGAGAGAACAATATTTCTAATAGCAATTATAGCATATTTTATATTTTTGTCAAAAAATGTAGCATTGCAGCGTCAAGTTTACACACGCACACTCCCGGAGCTTCTCTAAGGGTGTCTTTCCTTCCATCCCCAGCCCACGGTGTTTCTTTCGGTAATTGTAATACTGTAAAAAGAGCGTGAGTTT
>Ga0208375_1001603_pt1 | contig 24513 bp, 22 predicted proteins | sample RifOxyD1_FD_184038 | JGI IMG/M metagenome (GOLD analysis project Ga0208375, IMG submission 184038) | Soil microbial communities from Rifle, Colorado - Rifle Oxygen_injection D1 (SPAdes) | ecosystem: Environmental > Terrestrial > Deep subsurface > Rock core/Sediment | place: Rifle, Colorado...
GTGACACGGTTAAATTTAAAGTTAAAGCAATCAAAGACAGAGAGTATAGCGTAAAATCTTTTAAAAAAAATGATTCATGTTTTGCAGAAGCAACGACTAGAATTGGTGGAAAAAATGCTGTTTTAAAAAAAGCTTATATTTTTTCCGTCGAAAAATTTATCAAAATCAAAGTGAAATATATTAATCTGGAAGGGTTTTTACCTGATGGTACTATTGTGCAAGAACGTATAAATTATTAAACAAAATATTTAACTATAAACTAAAATTATGAAAGTATTAATTCTATTACATTTATTAATTTTGACCAGTTTTTCATATGCAATGAGCTTTGATGCCAAATTAGTCAGAATATACGATCGTAAGTTTTATTTTGATCACCCCTATCAACCTTTCTCAAAACTTATTACCTTTAAAAACAAGTCCAATAATATTTACTACGTTGCCAGTCGCCATCAGGAATGTGAGAGAAGCCAAACACGTATTGAAATTGGACTTACAAAAAAACCGGATTTAATTGTAATTGAAGGCCTGCATGCCAAATGGGGAAATAGGCCAAATAATTGGGATGACCGAATAAAAGATAAGATTGAAATGGCAAATGGATGTGATATTTATTATGCCTATAAAAGAGCGCAGGAATTAAATATTGATTATGTTGGTATTGAACTTGGAGTAATGAAAAATTATTCTTCGTATGAACGGGATATTGTTTTTTTAGAAAGCATTTATGAACTTGCAAAAAAATATAAAACTATTCTCATTATTTATGGTGCCGGACATTTTGTTCAGCAGGAACTTGTTTTAGAAGCCTTGTTTGGAAAACCACAAGCGGTTTTTTAAAATTGTGGTACAAGTCGTAGTTCTTCAGTGAACCGAAAAGACTGCACATATATTTGCTGCTTCAATCCAGCCTCCTGTTTACTTAGTTATGAGAAACATGTCCTATATCTGTAAAACCTTACTCAAAAAGTTCACTAACTCGCCCATATATCAAAAGGACGGAGTAAGAATGAAAAATCTTCTATATTTGATTCTATTTATGCAGATAGAAATAACGTACGCAATTAACTTAGGAGATGAATTTAAAAGCGAGAAACTTTGGGGGCATCGGGGAGAATTGGTTGACCTCTCTCAATACAAAGATAAAAACATTGTTCTTGAATGGTTTAACGAAGGCTGTCCATTTGTTAGAAAACATTATGATTCTATGAACATGCAAAAATTGCAAAAGAAATATGCAAACGACGTTGTATGGTTGACCATTGTATCATCAAGTGAAAACGAACAGGGGTATTTAGAAGATCATAAGGCAGCAATGGCAACGTATAATAGAGAGAAAATGGCTTCCACTCACCTAGTACTTGATCATACTGGAAAATTTGGTCAATACTATGGCGCAAAGACCACCCCTCATATGTTTGTTTTCCATAAAGGTAGGCTAGCTTATATGGGAGCAATTGATAGTATTCCTTCAACCCAAATTGAAGATATTTCTAAAGCAACTAATTATGTTGAAAAAATTGTTGAAGCAATTAAAGGTGGGAAGAAAGTCCAAGTTGGGCAAGTAAAACCTTATGGGTGCAGTGTTAAGTATTAAAAACGCATAATACATTCTTTTTAGTGGGCATGTATTATGCGTTCATTTGTTTTATTGGATAATAGATAACACTCTCTTACTTATCGTCGTCGTCGTCATCTGTTCCATTTTCAGTAATTTTTCCCCATTCTACTAGATCTTTTACTTGCTGATCAGTTAAACAAACTCCGCTATGACAATGATCACCTGTAAATAAATTTCTAATTTTTCTAGCACCCCATTTTTGAAGTGCTTCCAGCGTATGATGTCCCTTCACGTATTGATCAAAGACGATCTGGCCCGGATGTACGGGATCTGGAGTAGGTGTAGGAGTAGGTGTAGGTACCGGCACAGGATTAGTTCCATTCTCAGTAATTTTTCCCCACTCAACTAAGTCTTTGACTTGTTGATCAGTCAAACAAACACTTTGATGACATAGATCGCCGGTGAATAGATTTCTAATTTTAATAGCACCCCATTTTTGAAGTGCTTCTAAGGTATGATGTCCCTTTACGTATTGATCAAACACTATTTGGCCGGGATGTATTGGATCTGGTGTAGGAGTAGGCGTAGGTGTGGGTACCGGCACATTAGTTCCATCTTCAGTAATCTCGCCCCATTCGACTAAATCTTTAACTTGTTGATCAGTTAAACAAACACTGTTATGGCATAGTTCGCCGGTGAATAAATTTCTAATTTTTTTAGCGCCCCATTTACGAAGATCTTCTAAGGTGTGATGTCCCTTAACGTATTGATCGAAAACTATCTGACCGGGATGAAGAATAATCGTATTTTTATATCCAAAAATGATTAAGTATTTTCTAAACGCATCAAGACTAATACACTGATAAAATGGCCATAAAGGACAATTAGGTGCGTATTCAGCATCGAGTAAGTCGATATTTAACATACCCGGGGTTTTATCGTAGGTACCCGCAGACATATAGAAGGATAAAAATTGATCATAATACAATTTACCATCTAGAAATAGTCTTTCGGTTGCTTCTTTGGAGTAAACTGTTGTGTCAATTGATCCATCCATGTGATAGCAAGAATGAATTATGCGAAATTGCTTAATGTTTAAAATTGAAACACAGGCACCGGATATACCTAAGCTAACTTCGTTATCGGTTGGCATTATGATTGGTTCGGGTAGTTGTTCTTCTTCATTCAGAGAATTTTTAGCGACAGTAATGGAATTGTTTTCACATTTCTTGTTTTCATTTTCCCAAAATTTAAAACAGGAAGCGGTTTTGCATTTCCTCGCTTCTGCTTTAATAAAAACATTACAATAATCTAAAAACTGGTCTTGCTTATTAGTTGAATCACTTTCTTTGACTTCCACAAAAGTTTCAGTTTGGTTTTGCCATTGTTTTAAAAATACATCGCTGGCAAAACCCATTGTGCTAAAAGAAATAAATACTACGATGGTATTTATTATAAAGTTATTTTTCATCGTATCCCTCCATGCGGTTTTATATTGAAGTTGTGAATGATAGTTAAAGAAATATAAATAAAACTATAAGGGCCAATCTTATTTGAGTCAATGGAATAAATTTCTATGAAACAAGCATTATTCCCCCGTATTTATCAATGAGAAATAAGATAAAAAATTACGCAATAACAGGTGTCGTGGGTAAATTTATTTTTGAGAAATGGCTTTGTATTTATTGATAAGATTTTTAAATTCTGAAGATGATCTGATATTTTTTAAATCTTCGTCAGTTTCAAAAGCTTGCCATTCATAATATTTGAGCTTTAAGGCGGATTCAATCGCATTAAGTGCCGCTTTAATATTATTTTTTCGGCTATAAAAACATCCCAAATTATAACAGGCTTCGTTGTTGTTAGCTTTGCATGACTTTTCAAAATGAGGTTTTGCTTCATCAATTTTTCCTGCAAAGTACAAATCAAGACTTAAGTTATAACAACCATTAATTTCACCCATGTCACAAGCTTTAGTATTAAATTCTCTCGCTTTTAATTCATTTTTAAGATTGGAATATATTATTCCTGCGTTTGCGCAACCTAGAGCATATTTCATTTCGCATGCTTTGTTATAAAGCGAAAGTGCTCCTGTGCTATCTTTACTTTCATCTAAAGCTACCCCTAAGTTGTTGCAAGACTGCGCATCACCGCCAGTACAAGCCTTTTCAAATAATGGTTTTGCTTGTTCACTTTTTCCCTCTTCACTTAGAAGTAACCCTAGGTCACCACAGCCTGCATAGTAATTTTCATCACAAGCTTTTTGAAAATAAGTTCTGGCTACTTCCATATTCTTATTTTGTTTTTGAATAATTCCATAATTAGCGCAAGCCATTCCATATTTTCCTTCACAAGCTTTTAAATAATTCGCAAGTGCCTCGCTTTTTTTGCTAGCTTTTTCTTGGGCCACACCTAGATCATTGCATGAAGGTATATATCCAAGATTGCATCCTTTCGAAAAAGTAGCTTCGGCGGAACTGAATTCATTTTTTAAAAGATATTCTGAACCAAGATTGAAACATCCTTTGGCGCTTCCCAGTTCACAAGCTTCTTTAAAATAATTCATCGCCTCAGTTTTGGAATTTTTTTCATTTGCATAGATGCCAAGATTTGAACAACTTCCGCCATACTTATATTTACAACCAAGTATAAAAGCACCATGAGCCTTATCTTTAAATCCGTTTTGATGATATAAATCGCCCATATTATGGCAACCTAAATTGAAAGATGAAATACATGATTTTTCGTAGTAAGCAATAGCGCTGTCCCTTTGTCCGGCTAGTTCAGCACTTCTTCCAGCAGCAAAACAAGATGCAAAATGCCCATTATCACAAGCTAGTTGGAAATTAACTTGTGCTTCTTGGTTTTTTCCTTCTCCAAAGAGCATGTTACCCAGCTCCACACAACCCATAATATTTTTTAGATCGCAGCGAGGAATTTTTCCTCCTCCGGGAACTTGCTGTTTCATACTATCCCAAAAAGCTTTTTCTGCTTGCTTTTTCAGAAGATCGGTCCAACCAGCAGATAATAAATTAAATGAAATAAGAAAAAATGATAGAGATAAATAGATTGTTTTCATAACGTTAACTTTATCTCAAGAAACAAAAAAATCAAAGTCAATCCTTCAAAGATTCATACAGTTACATTTTACACTACTTGTGTTTAAATAAAATGCAAGCTTATTTAAGGAGACGGTATGAAGGTGATCGCAATTAACGGGAGTCCTAAGAATCAAGGTAATACTAATAAAATTCTTGAGATAATGGGACAAGAACTGCAAAAACAACAAATTCATTTTGAAATTTTACACATTGGAAATAAAATAATCAGGGGATGTATAGCTTGTAATGTCTGTAAAAAAAATCAGGATAAAAAATGTAGTATCAACGATGAACTTAATTCAATCATCCCAAAACTTATGGAAGCAGACGGAATTATTCTCGGCTCGCCAGTTTATTATTCAGGAGTAGCTGGAACTATGAAATCTTTTTTGGATCGCTTATTTTATGTGTCTAGTGCCAACGGTAACTTCTTTCGCCACAAAGTAGGAGCTTCTATTTGTGCCGTCAGAAGATCAGGAGGACTACCTACTTTTCATGCTTTGAATAATTATCTTACTTATTCAGAGATGTTTATCCCAACATCCAATTATTGGAATGTTGTTCACGGAACAATCCCGGGAGATGTCGAACAAGATGGTGAAGGCATGCAAATTGCCAGAGTGCTAGGTAAAAATATGGCCTGGTTACTCAAAGTAGTGGAAATTGGAAAACAAGAAATACCAGTACCCGTGGCAGAGAAAAAAGAGGTAACTTGTTTTGTTAGATAGCATGCTTTTTATCTTATCAACCCTTTGATTTCATAGGAATCAACAATGCTAGGACAATTTATCTTTAAGGTCCTAGTAAAAAGTTACATAGCTTTGATTTTACGCTATCGCATTACGTGATTTGTTGTAAAATACCTGGAAATTGTAGGTTTTTTAACATACAAAATTCTTGGTCGGAGAAAATATGAAAACTCTCATTATATTTTTTTGTACTTTGTTTATGTTTCAACTTTTTGCATATGATACAACGGGATGCAGTCAATTGGTTTCACAAACTATCAGTAGTGTTACCGCTAAAGGAGCATCACTGACACTTACTTCTTCTAAGTCTCCAAGAAATGATTGTTGGAACATATCAAGTTCAGGTTTTAATATAGCATATTCGTGGAGTCAAAATGTATCAGATCCTCAGTATAATCAAGTTGGCTTTTGGATAAAAATTAATGATGTTGAATCCTATTTAAGTAGCAATACTATTAAGTGTACGATGAATAATTCTTTAAGTTATTCTCATAATACCAGTGGTGTGCAAGAGTATCAGTGTACAGCCTCAATATTTTATTTGGTTGGCAACACTGAAGCCTGGGATATTGAAATTGCTCCTCAAATCGACGGATCGTGGGATACAGTAGGATTTGGAAACAATTATAACTTTTCACTTTAATTATTATATGGACGAAACTACTATTTTTATAACAGAAAAAGACTATGCGAGAATAAGAAATGCAATGAGTTTAGTTAAATCCAATGACTATGAAAATTTGGAATTGGAGTTGGAACGAGCAAAAATTATTAGCGATGATGAAGTCCCTCCTAATCTTGTGACTATGAATTCCAGGGTCAAATTTTTTATCGTTCAAGAAAATAAAGAAATGATTGTCACGGTTGTGTATCCTGATGATGCCAATACCGACGAAGGAAGGGTTTCAATACTTGATCCCCTGGGTTCGGCACTCATTGGTCTTTTGGAAAAACATGAAATTAATTGGATGTTTCCCGATGGAAAAACTAAAACGCTGCGAATTCTAAAGGTGCTTTATCAACCAGAAGCAAATCAAGATTGGCATTTATAAGGTTATTTTTTGTCTTCTTTCTTGGGAACGTCTAAGATGACTTGCTCAAGAGCTTCAACTACTTTTCGATATTGTCCAGCTTTATAGATTTTCTTTAAGTTTCCGATGTACTCTTCTCTTCTGATTCCACCCTTAGGAGGATGGATACATACATCGACGTATTCTTCCACCATTTTGAATACAATGGCCATAGGAGAAATGTTGGGATCAGTTGGATTATCGGAAAAACCAATTCCAGTTTTCATGCCATGATGTTGTAAAATAAACGATTCTGCTCCATATGGTACGTTGGGATATGAGGTAATTAACTCTTTAGCATCTCGGGCATGATTTTTTACTTTATTTTTTAACTCTTCACTGACTTCAGCTTTTTCCAGACCGCTGTTGGATTGGATTTGGCATAAATCATAATCAGGAATAGTTATGTCATGAAAAAAAGCCATAAAACATATACTTTCTTTTTGAGACTTGCTTCCCCATTCCATTTTTGAAATTACGTTGGAGGCAATGATAGCAATCATAACACTATGTTTATATAAATACCCTTCTTCTGATTCAGATATTATCTCTAAAAGCTTTGCTAAATCTTTTGAACTTTCAGTAAGTCTAAGCATTGAACCGATAGTCGTTTGTGCCATCTCAACGGCCCTTTCATTAAGACCAGAGGTGGCTATTAATTGTTTTGAGTAGGAAAAGGTAGCACCCGTGGCATATATTCTATCGTTATCAGTCATTTCTTTTTGCAATACTCCTTGTACATCGTTTGAAAAACTTTGAGCAAATTTCAAACGGCTCTTCTTTTTAATATATAAAAAATGACAACCTTCAATGGCTATTTGACGTAACATAGATTTATCAATTTTATCTTGAGCTTTATATAATACCTCAAAGGTACCATCATCACATTGTTTCATTATGTCGATAGGAGCATTGTTAAGTATGAGTAAGGTTTTAGTTTCGATAGGGAAATAATCTGGCAACTCTTGGCGTATCATGTTTTGGGCTTTCACGTTGAGTAATTTAGCAGATGTCTTTATAACAGTTTTCCAATCGCTGGGATCAATCATCTGTACTTCGTTATGGAGTTTGGGATTGTTTCCTAGCAAGATTATTGGGATTTTTAAACGATTCGAATTTACGTAATAATAAGTTTTTAAAATCGTGTTTTCCTTGCCTATCATATTTTTACATATAATTAGATCGACTTTTTTATTTCTTTTTAAATATTCGACCAAGTCATCAGCATTATATTTATTAATAACTTTCGTAGCCGTATAAATTTCGAGGTTGAGCGTCAAGAGTCTTTTAAGCGCAGGACCATCTTCAACTAATATAGTGGTTGTTTCAGGAGGAGGTAAAATTTCTTCAGCAATTTCGACGTGGGGCGTTTTATCTTGATCTTCTTTTTTTGATTCCATAAAAATAATTATATCAACTACACTGAAAAATGGAAAATAAAAAAAAGCCTCGGGTTTTAAATCCGAGGCTTTGTTATTTAGCTCATAAAAGCTATACTAAAAGTCTTTTTTTAAAGAATTAGTGAATATAAGCTCCTAAAATCATCATAGCAAAATACATTGATTTGCCATAACATCCTTCTCCGCCCATTTTGTAAGAAATTGTTTCGCCAGCAACAACTGCTGTAAAAGTTGGGTTGACCATATGAGAGTCATTCATTGATTCAGGAACCACTTGTACAGATACTAGTTCATCATTGATTTTTAATTTGATAATTCCGTTAGCAGAATCAATACCAGCAAATTCGATTTGAGTTTTATATTCAACACCGTCTTTGGTGTGAACAATAGTTCCACCAAGTTTACCATTTTCTTGTTTTGTGAAAATAGTTTTGATGGTGAGTTCGTATTTTCTCACGATAAGTTCAGCTACACCTGCAGCCTCATCAAAAAATCCCCATGCTACATAATCTTTAATGGCACCTGCCATAGCGTGGTCATATATTTTCATATCAATATTTGTTCCACTAATATTGGTAAGTTCCTGACCTTCTTCTGCAAAAGAAGCAAAGGAAAAAAGTAAACAAGCTACTAGCATAAGAATTTTTTTCATATAATCTCCATTGTAAAAGTAAAAAAAACCGTACCAAAACAATATACAATTATTATCCCGATTGCCAATCACTTAAATACTAAAATGGAAAAAAATTAATAAAATGATTGTTTCAATCGGCGAAATCATGGCCTTGAGCAAAAGATATGGAAAAAAAGCACTCTTAACTGAATAAATTTACACAGATCAAGAGATTATAAGTTGTCTGGTACTTCTCTTTTTTATTAGATAGAATGATCATGAATTTCATTAATTAAAGGAATAGTTATGACATCAGGCTTAATGAAAGCACTTCTTAATACAAGAATGCTTATTTGTATTTTCAATGGTTTTACCGCTGGATTGCCTTTATATTTTTTGTCTCAGATGATACCAGCCTGGCTTAGAACTGCGCAAGTTGATTTGAAGACCATTGGTTTTTTCGGCTTGGTTATGATTCCCTATTCTTTTAAATATCTGTGGGCCCCGGTTCTTGATCGTTATATTCCTCCTTTTCTAGGACGACGCCGAGGATGGATGTTGATAACCCAGATTTTACTTTTTGGTACTATGTTGTCGTTGTCTTTTATGAATCCTCAAATGAATATTCAGGTGATTTTATATCTAGGGCTTGTGATTGGGGTTTTTTCAGCGACTCAGGATATTGCTTTGGATGCTTACCGACGAGAATTACTTCCTGATGAAGAACTGGGACTTGGAAATTCTTTTTATGCTAATGCTTATCGAATTTCTGGTTTTATTCCAGGAGCGCTCGGTCTCATTTTGGCGGATCACCTTTCTTGGAGTTGGAGTTTTGTGATTGTTTCTTTATTTATGTTAGTGGGTATAATTCATACTTTTTCTATAAGGGAAATCACTCAAGATATTATGCCACCCAAAACGCTTAAAGAAGCGGTGGTTGGGCCTTTTAAAGATTTTTTTGCGAAGGATGGTGTGAAAACAGGACTGCTGATTCTGTTATTTCTTTTCTTTTATAAATTTGGTGATGTGATGGCCACTTCTTTGATAACGCCTTTTTATATCGATGTTGGCTTTTCTATGACTGTAATTGGAACAGTGGCAAAGATTGTAGGTTTGTGGTCTATGATAGTGGGTGGTTTTTTAGGTGGACTTCTCATGTATAAATGGGGAATAAACAAATCCCTGTGGATTTTTGGAATTGTACAGATGATAACTATTTTGGGTTTTTCAGTGCTAAACGAAATTGGTCCCAATATTTGGGCCCTGGGAGTAGTGGTTGGACTTGAATATCTCGGAGTTGGTCTTGGTTCGGCTGCACTCATGGCCTTTATTGCCCAAAATACCAACAAGAATTTCACCGGAACGCAACTTGCTCTGTTGTCTTCGTTTTTTGCTATTCCTAAATCCTTTGCGGGAATACTTTCAGGAGTTCTCATTGAAGGTGTTAAAGATAGCGATGGTATTTTCTTTTTGGTTTTAGGAAATATGAATGGAGTTGGATATACTCACTTTTTTTATATTTGTACCGTACTAGCCTTGCCAGGAATGATTCTGCTTTATTGGGTGGCTCCTTGGAAGGCGAAAAACAATAAATTGTCCGCGCATAAATGATGTTAAGTTTTTGTGACGGTCCTGCGTTTTGTCTAATTAGTGATTTTATTAAAATTCGAGTGGATTATATTCCATTATAAGGCAGAATCTTTCTTCTAGAATCATTCCATTGATCAAAATAAAAAATCTTTTCATCATCGTCCAATTCTACTTGCTTGGCAGTTATACGATATTTGAAAAAATCATTAAAATTGAGAATTTTGTCTGTTATACCAATACCCATAGCAGGAGAATTATAGTTTCGACTTAGATTATGTTTACACTTTTTTAATATCTGCGGACTCATATAATTTTTAAACATGGTCTTTAAGAGAAGAATACACATCAGTCCCTTCTCATTTTTGTTAAAAGCGATAGTTTCCCGGCGATTGGATGAAGTAAAATGTCTAAAGTGCAAATGAAGATGGTTGATTGGAAAAAGTGGGTTGGAGGTGTCTCTTCTTTCTTTGGAACTAGTCATATAATGTGAAATATTCAAAGCAGGCAGGTCATGTAGAAGAGAGTTAAGATAGCTCTTATGTCCGTCAGTATATAGATTCAACGATCGATTATAAGATTTTTCGTAAAGGAAACGGATAATTTGAGTGGTTTTTAGTCTAATTGAGTTCTTAGGATACATTCCGAACTGCCGAAGAAGTATATTATTTTTCTTTTTCTGCCAGTTGGTCATCCTACCCTTTCTATTTAAAGGACTGTAGTTAATCTTATAGGTAAATAGTGAATCCTTGCCAACTGCAGTGTTTACGTAACATGGATCAAACTGGCTGTAACAAAAAGTTTCAAAACCGTCATACGCCACCGCTTCTTTTATTAACATAGATTGGGTAAGGCGTTTATGCCAAAGAATGGATTGCCTTTTCATATCAAGCAAACGAATCCTAATTACTTGTTCGTTAATTTTATGTTTTCTAGCAATAGATAGATTAGTCATGCCGTTGACTTTGTCATACAAGACTTCGGGGGAGAGACCGGGAATCTTTTTTCTAAAATCAAGAAAGAAATAATTATAAGAAAATTGTTTTTGACAAATTTTGCATCGATATCGTTGATTGTAATGAGGAGGTTTATTGGTTTTGGTAGAACCAAATTTAATATAAAAATTAGTTGATGGATGAATATGGCATGAACACTTAGGGTTAGGACAATATGGAGGGACAAATTTTTTTTGTTGGAAGATTTGATTGATAAACGCAGCGTGTTTGTTTTGCATAATCAAGAAACAATTCAAGTAATGAAGTTTTATGAGTAGTGCAAGAGGTTGAAATAAAAGAAAGGTTATAAGCAGGTTAATAAAATTTGATCAAACTGGTCTATGTATTCTATAAAATTCCACCATCACTTGTGCGCGCACAATTAAAAAAATAAAAATAAATCAGTGCCTGGCTAGCAGATGAAAAAAGTCTTCAGTGGCAATATTAAGGGTCTCTGCTTGTATTCCCAGGGCTTTTGCGGCTTCAACATTTTTTGATAAATCATCTATAAAAAAGGTTCTGGCAGGTTCTAAATTTTCACTATTAAGTAGTTTTTGAAAGATATCCACTTCAGGTTTTCGGCAACCCATTTGATAAGAGAAATAAGTATGATCAAAATAGTGAGACCACTTTTGTCGTGATGAGGGAAGGATGGAAAGCGTTGCTGATTCGTGGAGTTCGTTGGTGTTGCTTAAAAGTAATAAGCGTTTGCCACTTCGGTGAAGTCTGTCTCGTAGTCGCATTAAATATTCCAAACGGAAAATGGGAATTTCAAGGATAAGTGCACACCAATATTGATCAAATTCCTTATTGGAAAGGGTCTTGGAGGGGATTCCAAGTGTTTGTTGTAATTGTTGGCGGAAAGTTATGGTGGATATTTCGCCTCTTTCATATTGGTATACTTGAGCTGGCCAATGGCCAAGTCTAAGCTCGTGGATGATCTTGGGGTCGGATACATGGGGAAAAAAGGAATTGAAAGTTAAGTTGAAATCCAGGTTGACAATAACTCCACCCAGATCAAGTACAACTGCGTTGATAGAATCAAAGAATGCTTCACTAGGGAGTGGAATGCTGGTTTTGCCCATGAAAAAAGATAACAATTGATTTTTAAAAAGACAATCTGAAATACTCAGGCATTTTGGGTTTCGTAGTCGAAGTTTGATTTATTGATATTTTTTTTATTTTATCACAGAACATTCTATGGGATCATATAACAATTCATTTTTATAAGACCAATTATAAAATTCGGGAGATTTTTATGACAAAGTTAGGGTGTAATGGGCAATGTTTTTTCCTCATGATGCTTATTTTTGTAATATTGAATACGGCAGAGGCAAGTAAATATGTGCAAGGGGAGTTGATTATCAAATTTAAAGTTGATTCAAAAATACAGATAAATAATCTGGTTGCAGATTTTGATGGAAGCGTGGGAAGGGAAGTTAAATTATTGGGAGGAAGTTTATATTTAGTAAAGTTTGATAAACAGACGGATATTGAAAAACTGGCCAAATCAGTATCCAAACGTGTGGAAGTTTTATACGCAGAACCCAACTACATCTATACCATTGATGAACCTATTAATCATGTGTTGATAAATAATGTTATATTTGGAAACGAGTTGAACCTACTTTATGTCCCGAGTGATCCCGAATTCAATATTCTCTGGGGACTTTCTAATACCGGGAACAATGATCCAGAAGGATTACCAGGAGTGTTAGGAGCTGATATTAATATACTTAAAGCGTGGGAGATTACAACAGGAAATAAAAAAATAAAAATTGCCGTGATCGATACAGGAATTGATTATAATCATCCCGATTTGATTAATAATATATGGGTAAATACGGCTGAAAAAAACGGCATCCCAGGTGTTGATGATGACTTTAACGGCTTTGTTGATGATTTACATGGTTATGATTTCGCTTACAAGGATAATAATCCTATGGACGGCAATGGCCATGGGACCCATTGTGCAGGAATCATAGGAGCTGTTCATAATAACAATCTCGGCGGGGCTGGAGTGATGGCTCAGGTAGAATTGGTAGCATTAAAATTTTTAGCTGATACTGGTTCAGGTACAAATTTGGCTGCAGTGGAGGCAATTGACTATGCCACCAGACTTGGAGTTGATGTTACGAGTAATTCCTGGGGAGGAGGAGAATTTTCGCAAGCATTATTTGATGCTATCAAGCAGGCAAAAGAAGCAGGAATTATTTTTGTAGTCGCCGCAGGAAATGATAGTATTAATAATGACGGTGAAAATCATTATCCTGCCACTTATGATCTGGAAAATATTATCACCGTAGCATCTCATACCAATGAAGATATTTTATCTGATTTTTCTAACTATGGGCCACAATCAGTTGATGTAGTAGCACCCGGAAGTAATATTTACTCAACATTCAAAAAAGGTGGTTATGAAGTACTGTCAGGTACGTCCATGGCAACACCTTACGTTGCCGGAGCATTGGGACTTATGATTGGTCACTCTGGCAGAATTCCCCACGATGAAATGCGAGAAAGATTACTCAAGACCTCCAGTTTCGTAATGAACTATAAAAATAAAATTGTAAGCAATGGACGATTGAATGTTTATAATTTGGTAACCGACACCCGTCCACCACTTCCATGGGAACCAGGGGAAAATGATTGGATAAGAGTTCCTTTACAGGAAGTTTTTGAAAGCACTCATCCCTATGCTCATAAACTTTTTATGGAGAAAAAAATTGTTATTCCTGGCGCAAAGTTAATCCGGGCCAAGTTTACCAGATTTCAAACAGAACGGGGGCGGGATTTAATGAACGTGATGGGTAAAGATGAAATTGTGGTGGAAGCGTTATCAGGGGTGAAAGATGGATTAATGGTTACTAATGTTATTGGGGGCGATACACTTCATCTTAAATTTTTTAGTGATTCATCTGCAAATGACTGGGGGTTTTTGCTGGAAGCTGTGGAAGTTATTTACCATATTCCTGAATAAGAGGATCAATTAATCAAATGTCTGAAGCAACTGTCATTAAACCTAATGCACTTGTGCTCTATAAAACTCATGCCGCTAGAGTGGTCAAAGTTGATGTTAAGATCGAAATTGAATTATCTGAAGGTAAAATTTTAAGCGTTCGAGATAAAGATATTACCCTGCTTCATCCAGGTCCCCTCACTTCCTTATCAAAATTGAAGGATCTTCCGGGCGAGATTGAAGCTGCTTGTGAAGTATTAGCTGGCGAGACGGTTACCATAAAAGATTTATCGGAACTAATCTACAATAGCTATTCACCTGAAAGCGCTTGGGCAGTTTACAAGTTGTTACAAGACAATCTCTACTTAACAGGAAGTATCGAAGCGATACAAGTACGCACTAAAGCGGAGTATGAGGAAGAAAAAGCTGCGCGTTTGTCTAAAGAGAACGAAGCCTTATCTTGGCAGGCTTTTCTTGATCGAATTACAACTGGTGCGTTGATAGCTGAGGATACTTCGAGGTTGCGTGATCTTACTGATTTTGCCTGTAAAAAAAGTTCCAGTAGTCGCATTTTAAAAGAGCTAGGAATGTCTGAATCTATAGAGAAGGCACATGCTCTTTTATTGAAATTAGGAATCTGGGATAGCACATTTAATCCCTATGTTTTGCGCAGTGGTCTTTCGGGTCAAGTAACATATCCAACCTGTGGCGAACTAACGGCGGAGCCTCGCCGGGATCTTACTTACCTTGAAGCATTTGCTATTGATGATGAAGGGAATACAGATCCTGATGATGCTATAAGTATTGAGGGTGATAAGTTATGGATTCATGTGGCTGACGTCGCTGCTTTGGTGGTCCCAGATTGTCCTATGGATCTAATAGCTAGAAAGCAGGCTGCGAATCTTTATCTTCCAGAAAAAACTATTCATATGCTTCCTCCCAAGGTTACCGAAATTTTTGGGCTAGGTTTACAAGAAAATTCTCCAGCACTTTCTTTCAAAGTGACCCTAGATAATCATGGGGCCATTAAAGATGTGGAAGTGGTGATCTCGACAGTCAAGGTAACTAGATTAACCTATACGCAAGCACAAGCGAGACTTGAACAATCACCGCTTCGAGAGATATTGGTGATGACTAAACTTTATCGTAAAAATCGAGTAGCACATCAGGCTAGTCAGATTGCATTCCCTGAAGTAAAAATCAAAGTGATAGATGGAAAAGTTGATATCAAATTATTTCCTGAGCTTGATTCAAAAGAATTGGTGGCAGATGCCATGATTATGGCAGGAGAAGCTGCAGCTCGTTTTGCTATTGATAATAAAATTTTATTTCCCTATGTAACCCAACCTCCTCCTGAGAAATATGAAACACCTACTGATCTGGCGGGAATGTTTGCGTATCGAAGAAAACTCAGATCCAGCGAAATCAAGTCTAGTCCCGATATACACAGTGGAATGGGGCTTATGTATTATAGTCGGGTTACCAGTCCACTTCGTCGCTACTTAGATTTAATTGCTCATCAACAATTGCGTGCATTTCTAACCAATAAACCAACGCTTTGTGAGCAAGAACTTATGAATCGAATCGGGATTTCTGCGGCCATGGTGGGAACAGTTGCTACTTGTGAGCGACAATCTAATCGTCATTTTACGCTAGTCTACTTGATGCAAAATCCACATTGGAGAGGGAAAGGAGTCGTGGTGGAAATTCGAGAGCGCTATTGTATTGTCTTAATTCCATCTTTGGCTTTTGAAGCAAGAATAGCTACAAGTAAATCGGTTTCTCTTAATGAAGAACTTAATTTAAAAGCTAATGGAGTTGATTTGGCAGAAGGTATTGCTCAATTTAGAATTGAGTAATATTTGTACCATTGATTATTGATGAATCAACTCTCTTCTTAGCCCATAATACAGCGGTTGGGTGATAAGGTTATCCGCCATATAAATCATCATAGCTGCTGCGTATTTATGGATAAAATCTTGTCCGTTATTCATACAAATTGATCTAAGCATCAGGGCACTGACTAAAACCGTTCTGGAAATTCCAAAAACATCCCAATAGCGATGATAAACAAAGCGATCCCATCCTGGTGTCCCCAATCGTAATAGCTCACCGGCATTTTCGTTATAAAGTTCAACGGACATGGCCTCAATCAGCAAGGCTTTTTGTTCTTCGTACTCAGATTCTAAAATAGAATCATTATTGGCTGACTGAGATACCTTATTCTTCTGATATTCTAATAATCTTTGGCTGCTCATTTCCACCATTTGCTTTGCTAATTTCTCATCAATTTTATTTTTTTTGATGGTTGAAATTAATTTTTCTAAATCCTGGCTTTTTTGGGGATCGTTTAAGATTGCTTCTACCCTCTCTTTGGCTTCATCTTGATCAACTCCAAAAAGTAGGCCATAAATCCCTCCATTTAAAAGCATGTCGCCATAGAGAATGCTATCTTCAGCGGTGTAGAGAAAAAAGCTTTTATACCACTTGGCAAGAATCGAGTCAGAATAGTCAGCTTGAATTCTTCCAATAATGGAACCAACTACTATAGTGACACCAATATCCCAACCAATACGCATTAAGGCTTCTTGATCCCATTTGTCCTCATAAAAAGCAAAAAATGCACCTGCTGAAATTGTCGACTGCAAACCGACTAATAAGTAGGTAAACTGCTTACCTGCGGCTGAATTAAAATGGTTAGGCATTTTAGATGTACAAGCAAATAGCAGATTTTGATAATTTTCTTTTTGTTGCTTGCTCATAATTTTAGCATCTGCTATCACTTTTTTAGTATTATCACTTTTTTGAGTAATGGTTAATTTATCAAAATTTTTTTGGTAATGTTTGATATAAAAATTTTCACTTTGGTTTTTCAATTTCAAAAACTTTGAAACTTGTTTGGATATTTGGCCTTGATATTCTCCAAAGATTTGATTGACCTCAAGTAATCCCATTTGTTTATCTTCAAAGCTCAAATAATGGAGAAAATGGAGATAATCAATCAGGGTTTGAGATTCTACATTATGAGAGGGAAGTCCGTCTGGAAGCATTTGTTGTAATATGATCAGATCATCAGCATGAATTTCTAGTTCTTGAAAGCTTTTCAAGTATTTTTGAGATATTTCATCAGGGATATTGTGCGAGGTTAGTGATTTAAAAAGCTGATCAAAGGACTCACCACTTTGGGCAATATTGTTTAATCGGTGGTGCACTCGATTATTTTGCATAATTAACAACTCACGAAGTTTGGCATTATCAAATTGCTTGATAAGTTTTTCAACCTGGGCAGGATTTAGAACACCTTCCTCGATTGCTTGATTAAGTAGCGTCGCCATTTTTTGTGAAGAAGTAGCATTTGTCCGAGAAAGTTTAGCCATACGGTTAAAGAATTTTAATCTGGTGTTTAGAGAAAATTTTTTCAGTGAATGCCAAGCCGTAGATTGATTAGTTGGGATCAATAATTGTTTGATTAGTTCTGTGCATGGCAGGCTATCAGTGGACGCGATTTTCCTATTGATGGTTGAAACTTCTAGAATGGAAAGCTCTTTAATAGTTGAGCAACTCGCCATAGAAAAAAGCAGTAACAATATCAACATAGTGTTTTTTGTAGTAGTAATCATAGATTCTTTTCGAAAAAAAATCTCGTAAGATTTAGATAAATTGTATGTTTTAAATAATGTATTTTAGAATTGTATAGAAGATTGTGCCAATAACATCCAAGGCTTAGCAAAAAGATAAAAAAGCTCAACTTCTATTGGTAATTCTTTTTTCATAACTTTCCAAATGTTTCAGAAAAGTTTGCATAATCTTTTTTTGAAGAATTGGAAGGTTGGGGATAGGACACTTAATGACTGGATTACTACCTAGCTGATGGGCAGATCTAAATATCACTGATGTTTTTTCATCTTTTTTAATAAACGTCACACTTCCAACATCTGACAAAGTCGATTTATTTTCTGAAGCAAAAACTCTCCAATAAACAGTAATTTTCCCCTCTTCGTATTTTATTATTTCAGCTTTAGTCATATCCAGATTGAAGGGAACGTTCTTGAGGATCATTCGCTCAATCTGACTAGTAACATTTCCGTGGTTATCTCGCACAACATGACTGATCCCTCTTCCTATGAGTTGATGCAAATAAAGTCCCCAGTTATGAAGAGGAATAATTTCAATGAAGTGTTCAAAGGGGACATCATAAAGTTTTTGGGTATACTCAATTGACATGTTTTTTGTTTTCAAAATTGATAAAGATTCTATAACCTTTTGAGAAGTATAAAACCCTACTCCTTTAAGCAGGTCTTCCTCATTTAACTTTTCAATTTCTATTCTAAACAAATCCTGTATCTGTTCATTAAGATGTTGAACTACTTCTATGACATCATCAAAGATTACTGTTTTATCAGTAACCTTTGTATCAACAATATTTAAATTATTGGCATATATCGCCACTGGGGATATGAGAATTAATGCAAGAACCACAATTTTTATAAAATATGGCTTATATTTACTATTTGATTTTTCCATATTGGCATTCAATATTCATATCAAAAACATCTTCACTATTCCATTTTTTTACGGAAACTAACAAGGAGTCTCCTTGAATGTCATTTGCCAACGTTAATTTTACTTCCTGTGTGTAGGTTGATTGCCAACTGGAGATAAGATTTTTTCTGGTTTGTCTTTGGTAGGTATTTGTTAAAACAAAACCTGTCCCAATATCTTGAATGTCAGTTTTATATGCTTTTCTTTTTAAGAAACTTACAAAAAAATCTCTTACAAATTCTGAATAATTATTCTTATGAACATAGCTTAAATCTTGAAAATATCGTCCTTCATTAGTTACATCATACAGGTAAATCTGGGCCAGATCCAAAGATTCCTCCCACTTGTATTCAGTAGCTAATTTTAAGGGACACTCGCCAATATTTTCATTAGCATTAATTAAACTATAATTTCCTTCAAGTAGCGCAATTTGTTGCTCGTCTAATTTCGCGTAACTTGTTTGAATAAATGTAGCCAGTAATAATATAAAAATGGGTAATTTCATTTTAAACTCCTCGATAAAGTAAGTAGTCATATACCATAAAAAATTTACCTATAGTTGTTCAATCAAAGGGGTATGGTAATTAATACAGGTTGATTTGCGAAAATAGTAAATAGTTAAGGCAAAACCCACCTGATAACAATTGATTTTCTTAGGATAAATATAAGTAAAAAGGAAATAAAAAAGGTAACACCTGTAACGAAAGGAATCATAAATAGTGGTGTAACTGCTAGCCAAGAATATCTAAAAATTGTTAACAAAAGTGGGTGAATAAGATAAACCCCGAAAACCATTGGAGCCAGGTCCGTATAGATTTTTTTAATTTTTTCAGATGTTATGTTTATATGTTTTGCCAGCATAAAAAAGGAAGTTGCTTGTATGAAAGTTGATGGACTGAAGTAGTCATAAAAAAATCCATCAAAACGTCCAGATAAAACACTAAGATGGTAAGTCATATAAATAGTGGTTAATGTACTAAGGAAAAAAAGAATCAAGCAACTATAGGACATGCTTTTGCTTAGATTTTTGCGATCGAGATAATAGCCAAGTAAAAAATATTGCAAATAATATAGATAACTTTTAAAGCTAATTGAAATAATTAGGGGCAAGATGGAAGTGATGATTAGACTGAGAATAAGCACCAACATTTGAAGAGGCCAAGGTACTAATTCTATATATTTTCTGACTAAAGGGTATAGGAGATAAACACAAAAAAGAGCATAGATAAACCATAGATGATAAAATTGAGGATATAATGCTATTTTAATAATTTGGTTAATGAAATTAGTATGGTTACCGAGGTAGTACTGATCCCACATAAGGTAAATTATTGACCAAAAGATTAAAGGAGGGATAAGCATTTTGATTTTTTCTTTATAAAAAATCCATGGCGACAAACAAGGTCGGTTTAAATAGAGGGCCCCAGAAATCATAAAAAAGATAGGCACAGCCATGCGGGAAAACGAGTCAAAAATATTAGCAATATTCCAATCGGCAAGAGGGATTGAATGAAATCTGTAAACGTAGGGCATTGAAGTATGTAATAAAATAACCAAAAAAATTGAGAGTATCTTGAGAAAATCAGGCCAGAAGAGTTTTGAATTCATTAGGGTAAATTTTATGACGACAAATGGTAAACAGCAAGTGGATTTGAGTTTTTTTAATATTACATATAGCGTTTATTGCTCTTAGGTTTTAGAATAATAGTGGTATGAAGCATATAAAAGAACCGAGATACAAAAATATTTTGCTAGCAATAATTAGCTTAATTGTAGTGGCATTTTATATTCACAGACCGCTACTTTATTCAAAAGGGGAACATTATTTTCCCTATAAGCATTTTGATGAGATGATTTATCTTGCTAAAGTTACCCAGATTGCCAGTGGAAACTCTCCTGATGGCAATTGTATACTTAATAACCAGTTTGAGAACAAAAAATCACTTTATCCAATTTATACAGAAAAATATTTGGCAGGTATTTATAAAACCTTTTCGTTAACTCCTAGGAGTTTTATTTTTCTTCTTTATTTGTTTTGTCCTTTGTTTATACTATGGGGACTTTATATGCTTATCCATAGTTTTAAGCTTGATAAGTCGTACAACATGTTTCCAGTACTACTAGCAGGGCTACTGATGACTGGAGTTTTGTTTCTTAAACCCTACTTCTCTCAGCCGGATATCGGAGGGTATATTTTCCCATTTGAACGTTATCTAAATCCACTTTTAAACGTTATTCCGACTATATTTTATTTTGCTGGTTTAGCCAGATTATTAGTAAATAAGCAACCCAGTTTTAAATATATTGTGCTCACCGGATTGTTTGGGGGATTAACTTTCTATACTAACGTGTATTATTACTTGATCAATGCAATAGTAATGATTTTATTTTTTATATTATCAAGTATTTTTTGGCGTAATAAAATATTAGCGTTTCTATATGCAGGGTTAATTACTTTGCTGGTTGCTAGCCCAGTTATTTATCATGTGTTAGCAGGACCTAAAATTGAGTATGCGCTAGAAAAAATGTGGGTTGTCGGACTTTTACTGCCATTCAAAAATGTTGCTTACTTAACTCATAAGGGAATGATTCTAATAATTCTTTCCTCTCTGTTTCTGTTTATCTTCAATAAAAAATATAAGCAAGTCAGTCTTTTGATCTTGATTTTGCAATCATTGGTTTACGCTTTTTCCAATCTATCCGTGATATTTAATAAAATATTTCTTACTTTGCATTTTCAGTATTTCAACATTATAACGTTTGTTTTGTTTTATTTAATTTTATTAGAGATCCTTAAAGAGCGACTTATTGGAGTCAAAATATTTTATAAGTATTGGAATGTAATTCCCTTAACTCTTTCATTATTAATAATATTTATTTCACTTAATAGGACCTTGAATGACAAAACAAAATTGAATGAAATGAATACAACCATTGAGAAAAGAGCCAGCCTGGTCAATTTAATTGGAAAGCATTATTCTAAAAAAATATTTTTAGCCCCATTAGATTTTTCTAGCATGATCTTAGCTCAAAGTGATGTTCAGCTTTATACAGATCGTTTTATGAATTTTTGTGATCTACGTCCAGAAGAACTATTGGATAGAAATATTTTGTATTTTAAAATATATCAGAAAGAAAATTATATTATAAATAAACAATGTGAGTATTATTGGCCATGGGCCGGATTTGTCACAGATGAATTCAAAAAAATAAATACTAGTTGTCATAAATATAATGATTATATTCAAAGCAAACTTGGGGGATTTAAGGTGTCTGAATATCAAATAAAACTTAGTTCAGATCACTCATCTATTGATTATATTTTACAAGATCGTAGTGCTTATTTTGATCATAAGCTGGTGAATCAATTGTTCCAAACTTCAATTATAATTGAAAATAAATTTTGGACTCTCTATAAAGTGAATAAATTAGTCACGCAGTAGCATCATACAAAAATTATTTTCTGGAAAAAAACCACTTACTGTAATAAACTTTTATTACAACCTAAAAAGAGTAAAATATTTGAAAGTATCAATTGTTATTTCTGTTTACAATGAAGCTAAGTCCTTAGATTTGTTTTTTAAGGAATTAATGTTTCACACTCAAAATCAAAGTCACGATTTTGAATATTTATTCGTAGATGATGGAAGTATTGATCAAAGCTTGGAAGTAATGCAAAGATTAAAAAGTCAAAATATTAATCGGCACGTAAGAGTAGTCAAACTTTCAAGAAATTTCGGACATGAGGCAGCTATGATCGCCGGGATTGATCATGCCACTGGAGATTGTATAATTTGTCTTGATAGCGATCTCCAACACCCACCAGAACTCATTAAAGAAATGGTGATGACTTTTAAAAATGGAGCGGAAGTAGTTTTAATGGCAAGAAAAACCAGAATAGATAGAAATATATTTTTCAGCCTGCCTTCCAAGATATTTTATAACCTTATCAATTTAATTTCTAAAACTAAATTTGTTCCGCAAGCATCTGATTTTTTCTTGATTTCTAAAAGAGTGGCGAATTTACTAAAAACTGATTTCAGGGAGAGAACCAGGTTTATTCGCGGAATTATCCAATTTATGGGTTTCAATCAACAAATTATAAAGTATACCGCAAAATCCAGAGTCGCTGGAGAAAGTAAGTATAATATTTTCAAACTAACCCTCCTTTCATTTTCAGCCATTGCTTCTTTTTCTCAAGTTCCACTTAAGATTGGTCTATTGGCGGGAACATTAACGGGTTTATTTTCTTTAGTGGTCTTGTTTTATACAATTATTATGTGGTTTAAAGGATTTCCTCCTGCCGGTTACACCACCACGGTAATATTAATTAGTTTTCTATTTTCTGTTTTATTTTTATTACTTGGTATCGTGGGAGAGTACATTGGTTATATTTTCAATGAAACAAAATCTCGTCCCATATATATTGTAGATACAATTGATGAATAGAAATCTGACCACCAAAATTGCCTTTGTTTTAGACCAGATCCTTCCTCCTATATTAAGAGATCAAAAATGGTTTATGTGGCTTTTATTTCGCATTCTATTTGATCAAAAAAGTGCCAAGATGTTTATGGAATTTAAAGTCCGAGCTCCTTTTTTCAAGGATAGTGACTTTGATAACTGGTATTTTGCTTTAAAAAAGGCCCATATACAAAGGCCAACGGATTTAAACGATAATTGTCTAAAACATATAATAAAAAATATTATTGGAAATAAAGTTTTAGATATTGCTTGCGGTAGAGGATATTTACTTAAATGTATTGCCCAGGATAAGAGTCGACAATGCTACGGTGTTGACTTGGAAATCAGTACAGAGCTTACTGAAGAAAATATACAATTACAAAAAGGACACGTGAATTCTATCCCATTTGAAGATAAAACTTTTGATACGGTTATTTGTACTCACACATTGGAACACATCTTGGATATTGAAGGTGCTATCGGTGAATTAAGAAGAGTCTGTCGTAAAAGATTAATTATTGTAGTACCAAAGCAGAGGGAATATAAATATACTTTTGATCTTCATTTACATTTTTTTCCCTACATATCTAGCTTTTTGAAACTTATGAGAAATAAAGAGGCTATTTGTCACGATGATTTTACGGATATCTATTATCAAGAAGATTTGTAGCCAACAAGAACAATGAGTTTCAATACATTTTTAGAAATTTAATGTATTATTTAAGTATTATGTTAAAAATATTTATCGATGCTGATGGTTGTCCGGTCAAAGAAGAAACTTATAAAGTGGCTGCTCGTTATCAGTTAAAAGTGTGGGTAGTTGCTAATAAATATATGAATATTCCGCTTCATCCTTTGATTGAAATGATGGTTGTCAAAGCTGGGCCTGACGAGGCAGATAATTGGATTGCTGATCATATAGAAGTTAATGATATTTGTATTACTAATGATATTCCTTTAGCGGATCGGTGTTTGAAAAAAAACGCAAAAGTTTTAAATACACGGGGAGAAGAATTTGACGAAGACATGATCGGTAATGCCATGGCTACTAGGGATCTTATGAAGCAACTTAGGGAAGCAGGCCAAATAATGGGTGGACCACCTCCCATGGAAAAACGCGATCGTTCCAATTTCTTGGGTAGCTTGGATCGAATTATTCAAATGATCAAAAAGAAAGCAGGTAAGTAAATAGGAGAAGATTAAGATGATTCTTACCAATTTTAATCAAGTTACAAGGATTGGTTTTTTATTAACCATGATTTCATGTGCAGCTGCACCGATACCTGTCACAAGTGATACTAAGGCGAAATTACAACATGCATATCAGCTCATGTCAGATGGTAAATCGTTGGATGCCCAAAAACTAATTGGTGAAGTTTTAAAGGTGTCAGAGAAAGCAGGAGATGTCATGATGGTTGCACAGACCTATGCAGTTTATGGAGATTTATATAAACTAGGAAAAACTCAAGACC
>Ga0208375_1001606_pt1 | contig 24481 bp, 20 predicted proteins | sample RifOxyD1_FD_184038 | JGI IMG/M metagenome (GOLD analysis project Ga0208375, IMG submission 184038) | Soil microbial communities from Rifle, Colorado - Rifle Oxygen_injection D1 (SPAdes) | ecosystem: Environmental > Terrestrial > Deep subsurface > Rock core/Sediment | place: Rifle, Colorado...
CACGGTTGAGTTCAAGGCCCATTACGAAGCCGGGGGTGTGAAAAATACTCATCACGAAGTAGCCCAGTTTCAAAAGATTGATGATAAGTGGTTTTTTATGGATGGAAAAATAGTGAGAGAGCAAGTTGTACGTTCAGAACCAAAAGTTGGACGAAATGATCCATGTTTTTGTGGAAGCGGAAAAAAATTTAAGAAGTGTTGTCTGATAAAATGAAGTCTCTGACACAAAGCATGTTTCAAAATGTCAAATTTGACTTGTTTTATGACAAAAAAACGCTTATCTTTTACAAAGATATTTAAATATATCTCAAACATTTAACAAATTTTTAAAAGGTTAGGCCTCGGGAATCCGAGGCCATTTTTTTGTAAGTGGACTACTATTAGGAAACCTATTTTTTTAATCCAATTTTCCGTCGATTTTCTACAAGCTTGGGAGTAATTCTTTCGTCAATATCATCCAGTCTTTCAAAGACAATTTTAAATATTTGATTAGTTCCTTTTTCCAAACTTGATATCTTGTCGTAGATGGATTCATCGTTGGCAAGAATTTTTCTAAGTTTAATAAAAGCTTTGATAATTGCAATATTACAGTTAATCGCTTGATTGCTATTTAAAACTCCAGAAAGCATCGCAACTCCAAATTCTGTGAAAACATAGGGTAAATACTTTCTTCCAGCGATGGAGGATTTAAAGGTGACAAATTGGCACCTTAGACTATCAACTTCATGTTTAGTTAGTTTAAACATAAATTCATTTGGAAATCGATTACTGTTTCTCTTAACCTGCCGATTAAGATATTTTGTTTCAACCCCATATAAATCAGCCAAATCGTTATCAAGCATAACTTTTTGTCCTCTGATTTGATAAATCATTTTTTCTATTTTTTGAATTTGTACGTTCATTATTATTCCTCCGCGTTGATAGATTCTAAGAATGAGCAAAATCTTAGTTAAATTAAGTCTTTTCATAAGATAGGATTTTGAATTCTTATATTGCTTGTGATACTTTTAAAAGGCCCTGGTTAAAACAATTTATATGTATAGGTTTTTTTATGATTAAAATTAAAAATGGATTAAATTTACCCATTGCGGGGAGTCCTATAAACTTGATTGATGAATCAAAAAGATCAACATGGTTGGCAATAATTGGAGATGATTATAAGGGAATGAAACCTCAAATGATGGTAGAAGTGGGGAATCAAGTTGAAATAGGTCAAAAGCTTTTTGAAGATAAGAAACGTCCAGGTGTTTTTATTACTGCGCCAGGAGCTGGTGAAATTATTGCTATTAATAGAGGGGAAAAAAGGAAATTTCAATCCCTCACCATCAAGTTAGCTGGACATGAACAAAGTGTTTCTTTTAAGCCTATCATTACAAAAGCTTTTAACTTAATGAATGAAGAGGAAATTAAAAAAGTACTACTCGAATCAGGTATGTGGACGGCCTTAAGAACCAGGCCTTTTGATAAAACTCCACATATTGGAACTCGACCTGCGGCAATTTTTGTAAGGGCCATGGATACTAATCCCTTAAGCTTTGATCCAGAAATTATTATTAGAAAATATGAAAAAAATTTTAATGAAGGTATTAGTATTTTAAGCAAACTTACAAGCGGCAAGTTGTATGTTTGTGTGAAAAAAAATTCTATTATTAAGAGTGAGCAGCCACAGGTGTCGGTTGAGACTTTTGTGGGACCTCATCCTGCTGGAAATCCGGGAACTCATATACACTATCTTGATCCTGTTTCTGAAAATAAAACCGTTTGGCATATTGATTATCAAGATGTCATTGCTATAGCAAAACTGTTTGAGGAGGGAAAACTCTGGACCTCTAGGTATGTAGCAATCGCAGGCCCTCATGCTTTAAACCCTAGAATTATAAAAACTAGATTGGGAACATCTATCGATGAACTTCTAAGTGGAGAAGTAAAAAATCCTCAACAAACCAGGATTATCTCTGGTTCTGTTTTTAATGGTACTGGTTATTTTAATGAGAAATCATATCTCGGAAGATTTCACGCTCAGATAACGCTTATTGAAGAAGGTAATAAAAGAGAACTGTTTGGGTGGATAGCGCCAGGACTGAATAAATTCTCAGTTACCAATACTTTTATATCCAAGCTTTTTTTTAAGAAGAAGCTTGCTTTAAATACTAATTACAATGGCCAGCATCGAAATATTGTACCAGTTGGTTCTTACGAAAGAGTGCTTCCAGGAGATTTTCTTGCCACCAATTTATTAAAAAGTATTATGGCAAAAGAGATCGATGATTCTATTAATCTTGGTTGCTTGGAACTTGCCGAAGAAGACTTGGCCTTATGTACATATGTATGTCCAAGTAAAACTGATTTTGCAAAAAACCTTAGAGAGCTCCTTGAGACGATTGAAAAAGAAGGATAAGGTATGAAGTTTTTAGAAAAATTTTTAGAAAAAGGTTCTACGTATTTTGAAAAAGGCAAAAAACTTCATAAATTATATTATTTATGGGAAGCGGCGGATGTGTTTTTTATGACTCCTGGAAAGTCCACTAAAGGGAGTGTTCATGTGCGGGATGGAATTGATTTAAAAAGAATGATGACTTTTGTGGTGATCTCTTTGATACCGTGTATTCTTTTTGGCCTATATAATGTTGGCTATCAAAGTAATGTGGTTTTAAGTGGCAGTGGCATTCACCTGATTCCAGGGATTAGAGGTGAACTGTTAAGTTATTTTAATATTACCGCTGATCCAGCAAATATATTATTTTGTTTTCTTCACGGAGCAACGTATTTTATACCAATTTTTGCCGTAACTCTGGTGGTCGGGATCTTTTGGGAAGTACTTTTTTCTAGCGTCAGGAAGGAAGAAGTCAATGAGGGTTTTTTTGTAACAGCGCCCTTGTATGCATTAATTTTGCCGCCCACTATTCCACTTTGGCAAGTTGCGCTGGGGATAAGTTTTGGGGTTGTTGTAGCAAAAGAAGTGTTTGGTGGAACTGGAATGAATTTTCTAAACCCAGCGCTGGCAGCCCGGGCCTTTTTATTTTTTGCTTACCCTGCCGAAATCTCTGGAGATCTGGTTTGGATAGCAGTAGATGGCCACACCGGTGCTACGGCCCTTAGTCAATTTGCAGCCAGTGGGAATAGTGTTTACTCCTTTATGGATGCACTTATTGGAAAAATACCGGGGGCTATCGGAGAAACATCGGCTGTCGCATGTATTTTAGGTGGAATTTTTTTAATAGTAACTAGAGTTGGATCCTACCGAATTATTTTGAGTTGTATTTTGGGAGCTCTGGCAACTGGTTTATTGTTTAACTTTATTGGTAGTACCACTAACCATATGTTCAACATGCCTGCATATTATCATCTGGTCTATGGTGGATTTATGTTTGGTTGTATGTTTATGATTACTGACCCGGTATCCGGTGCCCAAACCTTGGTAGGACAATATTTTTATGGGCTTTTAATTGGGGTAATGGTGATATTAATACGAGTAGTAAATCCGGCCTATCCAGAGGGCATGATGCTCGCTATTTTATTTGGTAATGTGTTTGCCCCACTGATTGATTATTTTGTGATGGCCGCCAATATCAATCGAAGGAGAAAAAGATGTCAAACAACAGCATAAAAAAGACACTCTTAGTATCACTGCTGCTTTGTTTGGTCTGTTCCATCATGGTTTCAATTTCGGTAGTCATGCTGGGGGAAAAACAGGAGGAAAATAAAGCTTTAGATGTTCGAAGGAACTTACTTATGGCAACCGGACTCATTGATGTCAGTGCTACTAAAGATGATGTCATAGAAGCCTATAAGAAGATTGAAATGAAGATCGTGGATCTTGAAGCCGGAGAATTCACGGATGTTATTGACCCCCACAAATATGATCTAAAAAAATCCAGAAAAGATCCTAAAGAAAATATTTTAATCGAAGCATCTGACGATCTTGCTAATATCAAATTCAGATCGAAATATTCCAGTGTCTACTTTGTCAAAGAAAATGGCATAACCACTCAAGTCGTTCTACCTGTGTACGGCAAGGGATTATGGTCAACTATGTTCGGCTTTTTATCTCTGGCCCCAGATCTTAAGACGGTTAAAGGATTTCAATTTTTTGAACATGGAGAAACTCCGGGTTTGGGTGGGGAAGTGGATAATCCTGATTGGAAAAAAATATGGCCAGGTAAAAATGTTTATGATGACCAATTTAATACCAAGATTGATGTTGTGAAAGGAAAAGTTACAGATAACCCCAATAAGGATTTTCAAGTCGACGGACTCTCCGGCGCCACCCTTACTAGCAATGGAGTGGAAAACCTACTCCATTATTGGTTAGGTCAGCATGGTTATTTAAAATTTATAAAAACTATCAAGACCCGAGGGTACCTAAAATGAGTATCAAAAAAATATTATTTGACCCAGTTTTTAACAACAACCCAATTGCTCTACAAGTTCTAGGTATTTGTTCTGCTTTGGCGGTTACTACTAAAATGGAAACTACGCTGGTCATGAGCGTTGCGGTTACTCTAGTCACGGCCTTTTCTAGTTTGTCAGTTAGTATTATTAGGAATCATATTCCTTCTTCAATTCGAATTATCGTGCAAATGACCATCATAGCTTCCATGGTTATTGTGACTGATCAAATTCTAAAGGCTTACTTCTATAATGTATCAAAAAGCTTATCAGTATATGTTGGACTTATTATTACTAATTGTATTGTCATGGGTAGAACTGAAGGTTATGCCATGAAAAATGGGCCGATTGCTAGTTTTATGGATGGTATTGGAAATGGACTCGGTTACAGCTTTATACTTATATCCGTAGCGTTTTTTCGCGAACTACTCGGTAATGGAAAAATTCTTGGTTTTACTATCTTCAAATTAACCAGTGAGGGTGGATGGTATCAGGGAAACGGATTAATGTTGCTGGCCCCAAGTGCTTTCTTCCTGATTGGTTTTTTGATCTGGGGTATTCGAACATTTAAAAAAGATCAGGTGGAGGAGAATTAGCAATGTTAGAACATTACTTAAGCATACTTACGAAATCTATTTTTATTGAAAATTTGGCCATTAGCTTCTTTCTTGGAATGTGTACGTTTATCGCAGTTTCCAAAAAAGTTAAAACGGCCATGGGCCTTGGTATTGCCGTCATGGTTGTTCAGGCCATTACGGTCCCTGCCAATAATATCATTTTTAATTATCTGCTCAAAGATGGTGCACTGGCATGGATGGGTATATCGGGAATGGACTTAACCTTCTTAGGGCTCATTAGCTATATTGGAGTGATTGCCGCCCTCGTACAAGTACTGGAGATGTTTTTAGATAAATATGTTCCAGCACTCTATAATGCCCTTGGTATTTTTCTACCTTTGATTACGGTAAATTGTGCCATTTTAGGAGGCACCCTTTTTATGGTGGAGCGGGATTACACTTTTATGGAAAGCGTAACTTACGGAGTGGGGTCAGGATTTGGTTGGGCACTGGCCATCACTGCCATGGCCGGCATTAGGGAAAAATTAAAATATAGTAATGTTCCCGCAGGACTTAGAGGACTTGGGATTACCTTTATAACTGTGGGTTTAATGGCCATTGGCTTTTTGGCTTTTTCGGGTATTCAGTTATAGGAGAAGGGGTAGATCAGATGATGATTATAATAGTAGGAGTCTTGATGTTTACCTTGGTGGTGCTATTTTTAGTACTGCTTATTTTATTTGCAAAAAGCAAATTGGTATCAGAAGGATATATTAAAATAAATGTTAATCATGAGAAGAATCTAGACATCCCGGTGGGGGGGAAACTCATGAATGCCCTGGCCCAGGAAAAACTTTTTGTAGCATCAGCTTGTGGTGGCGGAGGCAGTTGTGGCCAGTGCAAGGTTATTATTAATAGTGGCGGCGGAGATGTTTTGCCAACTGAAGAAGGTCAATTATCCAGAAGAGAGATTAAAGCAAAATATAGGTTATCCTGTCAGGTTCCGGTGAAGGGAAACATGGAAGTAGTCGTACCCGAGGAGGTTTTCGGTGTCAAAATGTGGAAATGCAAAGTCAGGTCGAATAAGAACGTGGCGACCTTTATCAAAGAGCTTATTCTTGAAATTCCTGCAGGGGAAAGTGTACCTTTCCGTGCCGGTGGCTATATCCAAATCGAGTGTCCCCCTCACGAAATCAAATACTCCGACTTTGATATCGAAAAAGAATATCGAGACGATTGGGACAAGTGGAATCTCTGGCAATATAAATCAGTTGCCAAAGAAAAAGTAGTTCGCGCCTATTCAATGGCCAGTTATCCTGAAGAAAAATCTATCATCATATTAAATGTAAGAATTGCTACACCTCCGCCTAAAACTGCTTTTCCGCCAGGAATAATGTCTTCCTATATATTTGGCTTAAAACCTGGAGATGAAGTGACAATTTTTGGCCCCTTTGGCGAGTTTTTTGCGAGAGACACTGACAAAGAAATGGTTTTTATTGGTGGGGGAGCTGGCATGGCCCCCATGAGATCCCATATTTATGATCAATTAAAAAGACTTAAAAGTAAGCGCAAAATAAGCTTTTGGTATGGGGCACGAAGTAAACGCGAAATGTTTTATACTGAGGAATTTGATGAATTGGCAAAACAAAATCCCAATTTTTTCTGGTATACTGCTTTGAGTGAGCCGTTGCCTGAAGATAATTGGAATGGGTATAAAGGTTTTATTCATAACGTACTTAGAGATGAATATATAAAAAAACATAAAGCACCGGAAGATTGTGAGTACTACCTATGTGGTCCGCCTATTATGAATAAAAGTGTGATCGACATGTTGATGGATCAAGGGGTAGAACAAGAAGATATAATGTTTGATGATTTCGGTGGATAAAGGATGGTTTCATGAAAATAATAATTCCGGTTTTGATTGTTTTTGCTTTTTTTATTTTGGCCATATCACTTAGTATGATTTTCAAAAAAAGACAGCACAAGCCTGCCTGTAAACAGGCAGGTGAGATGATGGGCCATGAGTGCGAGTGTGGTCATTCACATGTCGAAAAACAGCATGAAGCACATAATTGCTGTGGAAAACATACTCGATAAACAAGTTTGCTGGTGATAGTGATGTTTGTTGTATCCTATATTTTGAATAACTTGAATGATGATTTGATGAATGATAAGAACACAAAATCGAATTACATTTCTTATAGATAAAAGAGGTTGATTATGAAAAAAACTATGGCATTGATTATGCTCATCTTCGTATTTGTTTCCCTTCTATTGGCTTCATGTACTATGAGCGAAAAACCCATTGGAAGTAAAGAAAACCCTATTAAGTTTTATTTTACTCCCTCCAGTGACGCTGAAGAAATTGCGAATAATTCCAAACCTTTTATGGATTATTTACAAACTCAAACAGGATTTTATTTTAAAAGCGCTGTCCCAACATCTTATGTGGCCGTAGTGGAATCCTTTGGTTCTAATCGAGCGGATATTGCGGTGATGAATTCCTTTGGATATCTTATGGCCAATGAAAAGTTTGGTTCCCTTGCCCGATTGTCAGTTTTACGTAACGGAGAACAATACTACCGTGGCATGATCATAGCGAACACCAATAGTGGAATTACAAAAGTTGAAGATATAAAGGGTAAAAAATTTGCTTACACTGATAGTGCTTCTACATCAGGTTATTTTCTTCCTAAAAAAATGTTGAAAGAAAAGAATGTTGAGCCAGGTAATACTACTTTTGCTATGAAACATGATATTGTGGTAACTATGGTTTATCAAGGACAGGTAGATGCCGGTGCGGCTTATTATTCGCCACCAGCCGCTGATGGGACAATTCGTGATGCAAGAATAAAAGTAAAAACTCAATTTCCTGATGTGGAGGAAAAAGTTAAAATTATTGAACTTACTGAAGAAATTAAAAATGACCCGGTGGTATTTAGAAAAGATTTACCTAAAGAAGTAGTTGATAAGGTGATTACTGCAATTTTAAACTATTTAAATACTGAGGAAGGAAAGGCAACCTTTAAAAAAATCTATGATGTAGATGGATTAGTAGTTGCTAGCGATGCTGATTATGATAATTTAAGAAAACTGATTAAAGAAAATGATCTTAAAGTAGAAGAATTTTTAAACAAAAAGAAGTAAATATGTTGCAAATAAAAAATCTTTCTAAAACTTATCCTAATGGCTGCAAGGCCCTTAAAAATATCACTTTTGAGGTCAAGCGTGGAGAATTCTTAGTGGTGATTGGTCTTTCTGGTTCTGGGAAATCAACGTTACTACGATGTATTAATCGTATTCATGATCCTACCGAAGGGACCGTGATTTTTGATGGACAGGATATTACTGGTCTCAAAGGAAAACATATTCGTCTTATAAGATCCCAGATAGGTATGGTTTTTCAGCACTTCAATCTGGTTCCAAGAAAGTCGGTGCTGGTGAATGTACTTTGTGGCAAATTGGCAAACACATCTATCCTACGGTCAATAATTGGACTTTTTCAATCAAAGGATAAGATTAAGGCTTTAAAAAATATAGATATCGTGGGACTTACTGGTAAAGAAAGAGTCCGGGCCGACAATCTAAGTGGTGGACAAAAGCAAAGAGTTTCTATTGCCAGAGCGCTTATGCAAGATCCTAAACTTTTACTTGCAGATGAACCAGTTGCTAGTTTAGATCCTGCTACATCCCATTCAGTGATGAAGTATCTTGAAAAAATCAACAAAGAGCTGGGGGTGACTGTTATTTGCAATTTGCACTTCTTATCCCTTGTAAGGCAATTTGCTTCTCGAGTAATTGCGTTGAAAGATGGAGAGCTGGTTTTTGAAGGAGCACCCAACGAAATTGACGAGGATTGGTTTAGAAGAATTTACGGTGAAGATGCCGTAGAAGTGAGTGTCCGTTAAATTTAGTTTGTTGTTTTAATGATTACTTTGATTTGGAGCAGATAATGAATAATAAGTTAATAAAGGCATATATACTTGATTGTTTCTTGTGGAGCTATAGCATCATTGTGCTTCATATGATTTTATTTGATCGCATTATTCAAGGATTGAGTGAAAGCAACTTCTCATGGCATACTGTCGTCATTGAAGTTTTGGTTGGTATTGTAGTTGCTTCTATCTTATTTTTTATTAAGGATTTTTCAGTAGGTAGACTAAGCACAGGAGTGATCAAACCGGATTATGAAAATTCCTGGTGGCAAAAAGCATATGTCTATTTAAGTATTTTTTATGTGACGATAACCCTTATTACTGGTTTTTTGATCAGTCAGGTTTCGATGAGGGAGTTCTTTTCACAGCAGGGCCTTAAAGGTGCGTATAGAATATTTATGGCCTTAGCACATCCTAACTTTCGTATTTTTGAAGTAACCATGTTTGCAGCTATTGAAACCATTTATATGGCACTTATTGCAACGGTTATAGCTATTCCTGCTGCTTTTATATTAAGTTTTTTTGCTGCCAGAAATCTAACTCGAGCGCATTGGTTTTTCCAAGCCATTTATGTTTTTTTAAGAATATGTATGAATTTAACCAGATCCATTGAGCCATTAGTTTGGGCAATTATTTTATCAGTATGGGTTGGAATTGGGCCATTTTCAGGGATGTTAGCTCTCATGGTGAATTCAGTAGCATCTCTTATTAAACTTTATTCTGAACAAATCGAAACTATTGATCAAGGACCTGTTGAAGCAATGGTGGCAACAGGTGCTCATCCTATCCAAGTCATTTGGTACGGTGTTGTACCGCAGATAATTATGCCTTTTTTGTCATACACTATTTATCGATGGGACACCAACGTACGTATGGCAACTATTATTGGTTTGGTTGGAGGTGGAGGTGTGGGTACCTTGCTTATGCAATATCAGATGCTGGCCAAATGGAACGAAGTTGGACTTATTGTCGTAGTAATTGCTTTTATTGTTTGGGCCATGGATTATGCCAGCGCCAAAATTCGAGAAGCCTTGAAATAATGCCTTTCAGCGGTTTACAAAGTATGAAATTCTAGCGGATAATAGAAAAAGAGTTGGTGCCCAGGACGAGACTTGAACTCGTACGGCCCGTTTAAGGCCGAGGGATTTTAAATCCCTTGTGTCTACCGTTTCACCACCCGGGCAAGGAGTAATTACCAAACAATGTTGAACTATTTACTAGGGATCTGTCAAACAAAAAAAAAAGTATTAGTCACTTCGATTGCGGTGGTAGTTAGCTTTTTATCATGTAGTGCTCCACTTATAAACCATAATGTTGAATTTTTACAGGCCCGGCCAGTTTGGTTTGATACTAAAAGTATTTATTCAAATACCTTAGAAGAAAAAACTGCGGCAGCCCATCCTTTCTTTGATTTGGTGCCTTTTTCTTCCCAAAAAGATCTTATGATTAATTTTGTTGTGCTTACACCCGAAGGAGAAACTAAGCGCTTTGATATTGATCTGTACTCAGGCAAGCTTTTTAGCAAATACCATTTATGTAAGCAGAAAGATGTATGGAATAATTATACCAAAGTCATTTATAAGCCCAACTTCACGGAAGGGTTCATACCAAGATTGCTTGATGGTGTTGGATTGCCACAAAAAATTATTGTTTTTGGGGCAAAGGATACCTATAAAAGGGCCCTAAGCCATGCGGTCGGTTCCCATCGAGTTAGAGTGGTGGGAGGCGTGGTGGAACAATTTTGTGAAAAGTATCCCTGCCTTTCAAGCAATGAATGGCTTGCAAGATTAGTATTAGTGGCGGTTGATCCAACTTTTGAAAAATATACTTATGTTAAAGACCTTTATGATTTAAAGAAAGAAGTGGATTGGAAATATACAGTAGCCTATTTGGCCAATGCCTCGGGAAGAACTCAAGAACAAGGACTTGAGTTTCCCTACATACGGGTAGTAGATGAAATTACCGCAGATAAGGCGCTTTTGTTTGCAATTGAAAAAGGGTATTTATATCAATTTAAAGACATGATGAAACTGCGAGACACTTGCCATGATATGTATGATTATATTTGGAAAAAAGTATATGAAATTAAAACCATCAAGGCCAAACTTAGTGATAAAAAGTGGATTGATAGCGTTATTGAAAAGAATTTACAAAAACAAAAAACGGATAAAAAAATTGAAACAGCCGATTTGGTTACCCTAAGAAGAGAAATGATGGAGCAGAAAATATTTGAATTATCTAAAGATAATTTTTCAACATTTTTTGTCCAGTTCTATAAAAATTTTAAAGATAAATATGCAGTTTGCTCAAAAAATGTCATGGCAGCTAATGTAAATGAAGATAGTCAGAGGCATTGGTTTTTTGCTTATCTAGAGGGCTTTTTTCATGCCAATGACTTAAATTATATTTATAACTGTTCTAAAAGGGAATGGTTTAAAAATTATCGTACCACTGAAGGTCGGTGGGCCCTTGATCAATATGAAGAATTAACTTATTGCTCCTCGCAGGCTTTAGATGCTGCATTTGATAAATTACCTGTATTGTTTAATCGTATAATGAATAATGCTAATGAGCAGTTTTATAGATATGTGACCTATGATTTTTATGCAGGTTCACATGAAAAACTATATTCATGGGTGAAAGTGTCCTCTAAAAGGATCAGTTGTGCTAAGGAGCCTGATTCTTTATGGAGTCGGATTCAAGGAATGATGATTAAAGAAGGGAATTTTATTTCAGAAGATGAAAAAGAGTTTATTTTTCCCAGCGATGTTCAATGGGAGGAGTTTAATATTGCACATAAAAACTACACTTTTTAAATTTTCTCTAGTTGGTGGTCTGATACAATGATTGAAAAAATAAAACATTGGAGTACCCGGAAAAATATAAACGCTATTGTTTTTGGTAATGGTTGTTGTATTCATGGAGATTTACCTAAAGATTTTAAGGAACTGGTGGCTCGTTCAAAATATACCTTGCATATTGTTGATAGCCCCAGACAGGCAAACTTTTTGTTTATCCATGGTATAATTAATCCGCTCTTATTGAATGTTTTAATAAACATTTATGAAGATATGTCTGATTTTAAAATAGTAGTTGCGTTTGGTAATTGTGCTGCCAATGGGGGAGCGTTTAACGGATATAATACTATGTCTGGTGTCGAAAAATTTATCAAAATAGACTATTACTTGACTGGTTGTCCTGTAGAACCAAATGCTATTGAACATTTTATGTCAAATTTGGATGCTTTGATTTTAAATAAAAGTAAAGAGTTGGAATAATGAATTGGACCTTTGAATATTCAAAAGAAATACTAGTTAAAGAATTTAACCTTTTAATTGAATGTGATGTATCTGCAGATAATGAAGGATATTGCACTTTCACTATTAAAAATAAAAATTTACATGAAAGCTTGAAAATTTTAAAAGAGAAATATCAGTTTTTAAAACTAGTGGATGTGATTGCTTATTCATCAACAGATAAAAAGCAGATATCCCAAGGTGATATAGAACTGATCTTTATTTTAGAGAGACCAGTTGATTCCCAAATAATATTTCTCAAAACATTCATTGAAAGAAATGAACAGATTGCTGATTTTTCAAACTTATGGCAAGTCGGTGATTGGTATTTAAGGGAGATCTTTGAATTTTTTGGTACTACGAATAATGCTGGTCGAAATAAGCAATTACTTACCCATGACCATATCAAGGGCTTTTTACTCAGAAAAGATGATACCTGCGAAGCGATTAAAGAGTCTACCTATAGAAACTCCTTTAAGCTTTCTAGTACGTTAGTTCCGACGGTAAATTCCTCTAAACAATGGTTTAGTTTTGGTCCCTTTCACCCGTCTACTAATAATCAATTTCGTATATTGATGGAGATAAAAGAAGATTGCATTGGCGCATCGGAAATTGAAATTGGATATCACCATATAGGTCTTGAGAAAAAGTTTGAAGAGACCAATAGTCTAAGTATCTTGCAGTTATTGTATAAATATAAATGCCTGTCGGGGAATTCATTACCTATTCTTTGGTGTAAAACTGTGGAAGAAATTCTTCAGATACCCATTACTGACCGTATAGCGGCTATCCGGATGCTTTATCTTGAAATGGACCGGATCTTTGATCATTTGCAGACCATCCAACGCATGCTGGAATTTGCCTTAAACGATGTAGCTTCCGGTTTAATTAAGGATATAATGCAAATGTTTGGTGAGTATATGTATCAATTAGGACTGTCATCTGATGGAAGAAATCCCCATCGCTTTGGTGGTTTTTATCAGGATATAAAAAGAGAAACAGTGGTTTTTATTTTGCAATCAATTGGAAAATTTGAAAGAAAAGTAAAACAATTAGAGAAGCAATTAACCAAATCTATCCAATGGATTGATCAACTTAACACTAATCTTATCACGGCTAAAGATGCTATGAAATTTGGATTAGAGGGACCGAATTTAAGGGCCTGTGGAGTCAAATACGACTTGAGAAAAAATGCCCCGTACTATTTGTATGACGAAGTGGAATTCGATATTCCTTTAGGGGCGTATGGAAATTCGTATGATCGATACTACGTCAGGATGAAAGAGATTTATGAATCGGTAAAAATTATTTCTCAAATTTTAGATAATGTTCCAAATGGTCAATATTTTGTGCAAAATGAAAAGTGTGAACTTGTTGAAAAAAATAAATTAAATGAGTCTGAGTTGAATTTCAAAAATTATGATGCGTATTATAGTCAAGGTCCACTCCTTTTTTCCAAAGAGCATTTTTCAAGAATTGAAAATGCCAGAGGTTCCGCTGGTATATTTATCAAATCGATAGGGGATTACTTACCCTATCGGTTTAAGATAATTGGACCAAGCTATAAATTATTGTCATCTTTTCAAGAAATAATTAGAAATGAAAATATTAAACGGCTACCGTTACTTTTACGATCCTTTGATATTAATATTCATGAAGTGGATCGTTAAGTGAGAAAAATATGATTCCTCATATTGATGATTTTAAAAAAAATAGTTTTGGGCGAGCAGTTTTAAAAGTCATAAAATTGATGAGCACTTCGATAAAATCTTATTCCTTTGGAAAAATAAAATCATCTAATAACCAGCGAATGACAGGCAGGGTTTTAGGTTTTCCTACGTTGGTAGTAAATCAAAAAAATAAAATTATTTGTAATGGTTGTAAAATTTGTGAGCGTGCCTGTCCCAGCGCTTGTATAGAAGTAAAACTACAACATCATCATGAAGTGAAAATGAATATCGACTATAGTCGATGTCTTAGTTGTTTTGTCTGTGAAGAGGTATGCCCGATAGATGCGATTACCTTACAAGTAAGAGAGCAATATCTGGGAAGGAAAGAGAAACACCTAATCATTTGCCAAGAAAAATTGGTACTTGATGATAAATAACTGGTTAATTGACTGATAGTTAATTTCACTACATAACTAAAATTCTTGAAAATTGTTTTTGTTGAGCATGGTAATTAATTGATATTATTAAATTAATCTTATCCGATTATTATAAATAATTTTTTTTTTTTTCCGATAAACATATGCCGATCGTTTGAACAAAATGCATTAAATGTCATGTTAATATTTGATCAAAGTGTTCATACGGTAGTTTGTTAGGAGTTTATATTGGTTTATTATGATTATCTCATAGGTTATATGCCCTTAAGGAAACTTACATGGTTGATGATCATCAGTCTGGTATTATTTGTTTCTTGTATACCCAATAAACCATTTAATGCCAGAGTACCAGGATCGGAAGATAACACCACATTGTCGATACAAAGTTCTGCGACTTACATAAATTCTTCAAATTTTACTAACTTCCCAATATCCGGAGTGTGTTCGGAAAATGGAGCGTTAGTAGTCGTCCAGGCCATTGATGTTAATGGTACCGTTAGGTCTCCTAATGGGAGTATTGTCTGTAGCGACAATGTATGGTCAACCGGGATAGGAAGGGAGCTCGATCTTACTACACTTGCTCAGGGAACTGTGAACATTGTGGCCAATCACTCGGACTTCTTAGGACAGGCCAGAACGGTTACCCTCAATACGAGGAAAGATACGTTATCCCCACTTATTTTAAATGTTAGTTCATCCACTGGGGATGGTATTTATGGGATAGCAGATGTCATAAAAATAGAAATTGCATTTAATGAGCCAGTGTATCTCTCGGGAAGTGTAGTGTTGCTACTGAATGCTTCCGCAGGAGCGAAAGGTCTATATGTTTCGGGGAGTGGAACTTCAATATTAGTTTTTAATTATACTGTTAATTTTTTAGATAACACCATGGATCTGGAATATTCATCTACCAGCGCTTTGGGTGGGTTAATTAGAGATGTGGCCGGTAATTCTTTTACTACCGCTGCTGCATTACCAGTAATCGGTGGAGGTAACTCTTTATCTGATAATCAAAATATTATCATCGATACTGGTGCACCTAGCATTTTATCCGTAACAACTACCGCTACGCCAGGCGAAGTGAGAAATCAAGGTGATCAAATTCATATCCAAGTGAATACTTCAGAACCAATTTCATGGAACATAAGTCTTGGATCCCCAAGAATTGAACTTAATCTTACCCCCAATTATAGATACGCCGTATTTGATCCCACCACGAGCTCTTCCACCAGTTTGAATTTTATATATACTGTACAGGTAGAAGATTATGCCACTAGACTCCAGTACCTGACCGTAGACGCTCTGGTTTTAAATGGGGGTGTTTTGACCGATGTGGGGAATAATAATTTATTGTTACCCTTACCGGCACCTACCAGTAATGGCCTATATGCCGCTGATATTCCTGTCAATGCTCGTGTGGCCAGGGTGGTGAGAGGATATATAAATGAAGTTGACGGTACCTATATATTAGGACAGACCATCAATATATTTTTAGAAACTAGTAGAGATATTGTGGTTACAGGAACTCCCTATCTAGATCTGCAAGTCACTGATGGAATAAATCTTACTGCGAGAGCGTATTATGTAGGGGGGAGTGGATCGAGTGTATTGCAGTTTCGCTACACCGTTGAAGAAGATGATCTCTCCACGGGATTCTCACTTTCATATATCGAAAATGATATGATCACACCGTCTAACGGGCCTTTAAAATTTAATGGCGGTTCCATGTTGGCCGATAATGGTGAAAGTCTTAGTCAACTTTTACCTCCTCCGACTTCTTCCACCGCTATTGATTTTTTAAGAAACGTTGACATCGATGGTGATCGACCACATATGATCAGGGCCTATACCAATACCGCCACTAATGCTCTGGTGGGAATTGGTGACTTGGTGGAAATTATTGCCGAGTTTGATCAAAATGTGGTGGTGACTGGAACTTTGGAAATTTATATCAACGTGACGCCGACGGTGACTGCCACCTATTTAAGTGGTAGTGGAAGTAACCAAATTATTTTCAGCTATATTGCCAATGATGGTGATATAGTGATTGGAGCGCAGACACCTTATTTAGATATAGACACTGCCAGTGCCAGCATTTTAAATTTGGTGGGGGCCACGTTAGAAGACGAAGTTGGAAATGTTGCTAGCAATATTTACGAGGGAGTAAATCCAACTGAAATTCGAAATAAATTCATTACTATTGGTACTACAAGACCTCCCATTGATGAAATTACTACCGTAGATGTAGGAACTAAAATAATGGGAGATTTGGTTACTATCGAGATAACTACGACAGCTACCCCTCTTTATTTAACTGGTACTCCTAGTTTGCTACTTAACATTTATAATAATCTTTTAACGTCCAAATATGTAGATTGTACTTATGTGCATGTTAATCCTTTAACCACCTTTACTTGCCCTTATACTGTTTCAAAAGGCGATTACAATAATGGTGTTGATAATTTAGATTATGTTGGTGCTAATCCCCTTATTAACGTGGGGGATTTGTATGGCAACTTGCTGGGAAGCTTTCCCACTCCTGGTGATTTAGGGTCTTTGAGTAATCCAGTATCTTTACAATTGCCAGTAACCGTAGATGGAAAAGTTCCAGCGGTAACAAATATTACTTCTCCTAACATTGATGGAAATTATCTTCAGGATGATCTTATCACTGTTCGAATCACTTTTGATGAGGTTGTCATTGTTAATACAGTGTCTGGAACTCCTTACTTAACTTTAGATACCCACCCTGATATCACCCAATGTGGAACGGCTTCTTATATTGGGGGTTCAGGAACTTCAATTCTGGAATTTGAATATCGGGTCAAAGCTGGAGATACCACCCAGCATAGAGTTGATGGTCAACTGGATTATTTAAATGCCCAAGCATTAGTCTTTAATGGTTCTGCTATGAGAGACATAAATGGTAATCAAATGGATGTCACAGATTTGCAACTTTATACTCCGGGAACGGGGATTATTGGTGCTGGTTCATTATCAGTAAATAAAAACATGACCATCGATGCATTAAGACCAACCGTATCCCAAGTAACTTCGGTGATTGCAAATGCCAAATATGGCCCTAATTCTAATGTAGGACTGGGTACTGGTATTATTCCTTTATCATTAGTTTTTTCAGAAGATATCACGGTAATTGGAACTCCGGCCCTTTTATTAAATACTAGTGGTGTTACTCGACGGGCCACTTTTAATAATGTGGAAAATTCCACAACGTTAGTGGTGATCGAATTGGGTTAGATCCCATTATCTGTGTAACTGAATTTAGTGATCCTACTTGTGATTTAAACTATCTAAGCATTACTTCACTTGACTCTAGTGGAGGAGATATCAGGGATGCTAGAGGAAATTCTTTATTTAGTATTCCTGCTCCGGTAGCGGGGTACTTACCAGATCCAGAGACTGGTTTTTCTCTTAAATTTTTAAAAGATATTAAAATTGATTCATTCTCGCCAGAAGTGGTAGAGATTAGGCCTCAAGGTGCAACGACCGGCACTACTTTATCATATACAGTAGGACAGATCGTTCTATTGGAAATGGAATTAAACGAAGCCGTCAATATTAGCAGCGCTGCCTTGGGTATCAATTTAAGTAATGGCAGAGTGGCCACTTATACCAGTGGATCTAATTCCAATGTTCTGACGTTCTCTTATACGGTATTGCCCAATGATATAGCTGATCCATTAACATTTTCTGCAACTAATCCACTAACTATTACAGGCACACAAGCTATTTTTGATACCGCTGGAAACTTTTTAGATTACACTACATTTGATCCTGCTGGAACAATCGTCAACGATGCTATCGTGATAAATGGTTTGGTTCCTAGAATTACTAGCGTAACTGTGGCTTCAACCCCAGCACTTATTAGTATAGATGATGGTTATAATTTATTATTGGATTTTACCTTTGATCAAAATATATCAGTCACTGGTAATCCATTACTGTATTTAAATGTAGGCGGAGCAAACCTTACTGGCATCGCTCAGTTTGTTCAGGCAGTTGGTGATACCGCCAGATTTTCTTATCAAGTGAAAGATGGGGACGGTGAAGGTGCGGGAAGCCTCGGACAAAGTATATCCATATCTACTAGCACTTCGCTGGTGTCTAATGATGGGGTAAATGGGACTATTCGAGATATTAATGGAATTAATTATGCAGATTTGCATATTCCAAGTTTAGCAATTTCAACTCTCATTGATGGCACTAGACCTTATGTGACGAGTATAGTGGCATCACCATCATTAATTGCTCCTGATAAAATTTATTTGGGACAGACTTTAGAAATTACTATTTCATTCCATGAAACTGTGGCCTTAATGAGTGCAGTAACCCTGGATTTAAATATTGGGGCCCTTGGAAAAACTATCAATTGCATCAGCCACCCAACTGATAATAAATCAATTGTTTGTAGCTATACAGTTGGTGCTAACGATATAACCATTGCCGGTTATCTGAGTTATGCAAATGCGAATGCCCTGGTTGGCGATATCAGGGATGTTCATGGAAATCAGGCCAATTTGACTTTAACCACCCCGTTTATGCCTAATACTATGATAATAGATGGAACTACCGCCGCGGTTAATGTGGTAACCTCAGATAATTTAAATGGTATCTACATATTAAATAATGTGATTGAAATTAAAATTGATTTTTCTCAAGATATAATTTTATCAAGTAATGCTTCTGCTGCGCTAAATTTGGTAATTAACACCGTGGCAAGTCCTGATACCACCAGGCTTATTGATTGCATTCAAGATTTAAATGATGCTTCAATTTTATTATGTAATTATACTGTACAGGCAGGAGATTTTAATGCTGATTTAAATTATGAGGCTACGAGCTCTTTAATACTTAGTAGTGGAACCATCACCACCATTTACGATGCCCAAATTTTTACTGCCAGTTTGATTCTTCCCGACATCTCATTACCAACGTCTTTAGCAGGTAATAAGGATTTATATGTCAGCACGATTCCACCCACTATTGTGGATATCGATGCAGGACCAACGCATCAAGCAGGAGGGTACTACACGGTCGGTGAAATTATTCCAATAGAAATAACATTCTCTGCCAGTATGCAAGCACCAGTGGGAGGAAGTCCTACCCTGGGCCTTAATATTAGTGGTCTAGAAAGAGAAATAATGTGTACCTTGAGCTCGACAGTTTTAACCCTAATGACCTGTGATTATACGGTAACTCAAAATGACTGGGCCAATCCTTTAGAAGTCTATGGAGTGGCAGCATCTACCTTTCATATGAATGGTGCAACGATGGTGGATATCGGTGGTAATATCATGACAAATTACACTATCGTCATGCCAACCACCCTTGCCAGCAGAAATATAATAATTGATACCATCGCACCCGAAGTAACTATAGATTCTCCAGGTTTGGGTACATATATCAAGGCAGCACAGGGAACTAATATACTAGAACCATTTAGCATGTCAGGTACTTGTACCAATCCACCAGCTGGATCAGCCGAAGTGACTATTAGAATTTCAGATGGAGGTAGTCATAACCAAGCATTAAGTGCCAATTGTGCAGGTGGGGTATGGAGTTTTGATATTGCCACTCTCGGTGATTATCCCGATGGACTGGTGGTGATAACAGCTACTCAAAGCGATAGTGCGAATAACCAATCTATTATAGCTTCGAAATACTATCAAAAAGCATTGGCCCTCTATCCCGGAGAAGATCATAATTTTACGATCTTTAAAGATGGGGTTAGTGGATGGGGAGACAACGCTCTTTATCAGCTAGGAGATGGTACAAACACTCTTAGAAGTTATCCAAAACAGATTTTAAGTTTGGCCAATGCTATCCAAGTGGCTTCAGGAGCTGACCATACATGTGCGCTGATATCCGGATTAGTTTATTGTTTTGGTAGTAATCAAAAATTAGCTAGCACAACCGGACAACTTGGTGTGAATACCAATGAACCATTTAGAACAGCACTTTCAACTGCGGTGGTAGATAATTCTGGCAATGCTATCAGTAACATTAAGCAAATTGCGGTTGGTAAATATTTTAGCTGTGCCCTCAATACCTCAGGGAACGTTTATTGCTGGGGTGATAATATCTACGGACAACTGGGGATTAACTCCCTTAATGCTTATCGCTTATATGCTTCACTGCTTGATGCAGCTATTTTAAGTGACGTCGATGCAATATATGCAGGCGCTGAACATGCTTGTGCGGTTCAAAAAGGAGATCTGTATTGTTGGGGACGGAATAATCAAGGTCAGCTCGGAATTGGAAGCAGCGGAAATTATCAAATTGCCCCAAGGTTGATCACGGGTCTGGCCGCTAGTAAAAAAGATTTTATGATGGCGCTGGGGCGATCTCATACTTGTGCACTTTATGACGGTGGTGTTCAGTGTTTTGGTTCGAATGTATATGGACAACTGGGAAGCGGATCAGATGCAGTGAGCATGAAAACTATACCAGTGGTTGGTGATTTTGTGTATGAATTGGGAGCCGATACTGGGGTTGTGCAGATTACTGCAGGTGATGATCATACCTGTGCAACGCTTAATTCTGGTGTGAAATGTTGGGGACGAAATGTCGAAGGACAACTCGGTGATTCCACCAACGTCTATAAAAATGTTCCAACCGACGTTACTGGCTTTACTGCTAACAATAAAGCTCAAGGCGTGTTTGCCGGTGGAAATCATACTTGTATAATTACCAGTGGCGGAGCAAGGTGTTTTGGAAAAAATAATACTTATCAGCTTGGTAATGGAACCACTACGAATAAAACTTCACCTGATTATGTGTATACTATGAGTGGAATCAGCATATCAGCGGGAGAGGAACATTCTTGTGTCTATTTAAAAAGCGGTACTTATTGTTTTGGAAATGGAGGCTCTGGTCGATTGGGATATGGGAGTGCAGCTAATAGCACTAATCCGGTACAAGTATTGTTGATCGCAGACGGTATTATCAAAGGGCTTTCTACTGGCATGGACTTTTCTTGTGCCGCTTATAATAGTGAGGCCCGCTGCTGGGGAAATAATTCCCTTGGCAAGTTAGGGGTCTCAACTGCACTCAGTGCTAGTTCAACTCCGGTGGCGGTCAGAGATGAGTCGTCCGCCAATTTAGCGAGAGTTACTGATATATCAAGCGGTAGAGAACATACTTGCGCTAAAGTGGGTAGTGAGATCATGTGTTGGGGACAAGGTGCAGATGGGCAACTTGGAGACAATCTGGATACTTCGTCATATGTTCCCAAAATTGTTTTACGAGGTGCTGCTTATTTAAGCACAGTTGGTACCATTCATAAGCTGGCAGCTGGTGGAAATTATAGTTGTGCAATTATTGGCAATACTAAACAAGTGTATTGTTGGGGTAATAATACTGTTAATATTGAAGCACTCTACGCAGTACCGATTGCCGGTGGTAATAATGCTGACATGATTAGTATAGGTGGAAATCATGCATGCATTGTGGTGAACGAAGGAGTGAGATGTTGGGGTAGTGATACTTATGGACAGCTTGGTAATAATAGCGCAGTTGGGAATAGTACTACTCCGGTAATCGTTGATGTAGATGATAGTGATACGCCACTTACTCAAGTAGTGCAGGTGGTATCGGGACTAAATCATAGTTGTGCCTTACAAATAAGTGGTGCGGTAAAATGCTGGGGTAATAATGATTATGGACAACTAGGTACTGGCAATACAGTAAGCTCACCATATGCTCTTGATGTGAGTGGACTAACCGCCGGTTCTGAAACTATTCTTTTGACCGCTGGAAGTAATCACACTTGTGCGCTTTTCAAAACTGGAGCAAAATGCTGGGGCAATAATGATTTTGGACAATTAGGTACTAGCACTGCACCTGATTTACAAAGTAGCGTACCAGTTAGTGTAAATTCTATCGCTTATTAAAAAACATAATTCAGTCCAACCCCAGCTTCGATACCTCTAATGGTCATGTAACTGGGGTCGAAAAAATAAGTAGAGTCAAATTCTCCGAGTTTTTGGTAGTTGTAACCAATCGTGGTTTTCATAGACCAGGTTTTAAAGATAGCATAAACCCATTCAAAGGAAAGGCCATATTTATAGGAGATTCCTTCTAATTGTTCATCATCTGCGATGACTACTGTTCTTGGTGAGTAAGCAAATGTACCTACGCTGATAATACGATGCTTTTTTTTGTTATAGAGATCATTAGTTAATTCAAAGGCCAAGGAGACCGCTGAAAAAAGCAGATCTTTATCCGCAATCCCTTGAACATCAACCCCAACGCGATAATCAATAAAATCTAAATCATAACTTTCGTATCGGACTTTGAATTGCGTTCCATAAACGGTGGAGGGTAACTCCCGATTTACCTCATGGGATGAAGTTGCCCAATTATTTCCGGGTTGAAATACGCCATAAGTAAAAGTTAGTTGTTTCCGTTCATGGAGAGAAATTTTTTCGGGTACGTAACTAAAACCCAGGCACCAGAAAGCCAGCGATAATATTAATAGGGTCATGTAAAAATAATTACTCACTTACTTATTATATCAATATACTTCTGTGAGTAAAGCAAGGCCCTTTGAGCTAAAATATTTTCCTTAGAGGCATTTTTTTTAGCAGATTGAGTCTTTTTATGAATTCCGATCTTCTGATTTCTTTACCACCGAGACTTTTAACTACCGGAGTGATCATCTGGGTGTCTAAAAATGGAATATGGTGTTTTTCAAGATGTTGGAGTAAAAAAATTAAAGCGATTTTGGATGCATTTTCGGCTTTGTGAAACATGGATTCCCCAGTTATAACATTGCCACTGACAAAACCGTATAGACCTCCGACAAGTTCATGATTCAACCAAGTTTCTACTGAATAGGCCAAATGATGGCAATAAAGTTGAGTAAAAGAATCCATTATCTCGTCGGTAATCCATGTGGAATCCTGATGCGGTCTTTTTATTTCTTTACATTCCCATAGAACCTCACTAAAGGCCTGGTTAAAAGTAATAGTGTAAGGATTGTTTTTTAAAAATTTTTTTAAACTTTTTGGCACATGCAAATCAGCAACTTCTAGTATACCTCGAGGATCTGGACTAAACCACGCCATAGGATAATCTTCCCCGATAGGCCATGGAAAAATCCCTTGGTTATAGGCTTCGACCAAGGTGTATATGTCTAAATCTCCTCCCACTGCAACTAGGCCGTCTTTGGTAGCATTATCGATGGGCGGAAAGGTTACTACAGGCATCTAATAATTTTCTCTCACAATTTGGGGTATAGATTATTTGTTTGTTTTTGGTTAATAGTATATTATAAAAAAATACTTAAATATATAAGTTAAGTATAGAATTAGAACTCAAAATTCAAAAGGAAGTTATGATCGCGATAAAATCAAAAAGAGAAATTGAGTTAATGCGTAAAACATGTGCTTTGGCCAGTGAGACTTTGCAATTCATTGAACCATATATTAAACCGGGGATCTCTACGGAAAAATTAAATGAATTATGCCATGGGTATATAGTTAGTCACGGTGCCGTTCCTTCTCCTCTTAATTATCATGGTTACCCAAAGTCTATATGTACATCTCTCAACGAAGTTATCTGTCATGGGATACCCAGTGGTAAGGAAGTGCTCAAAAATGGTGATATTATAAACGTGGACGTAACAACTTTTTTGGAAGGCTTCCATGGCGATACCAGTGCAACTTTTTTTGTTGGCGAAGTAGATTTAAAACTAAAAAAATTAGTGGAAGTAACCTATGAATGTATGCTTCGTGGAATTAAAGTCATTAAACCTGGCAAAAAAACCGGCGATATTGGATACGCCATAGAAACCTATGCCTTAGAACACGGTTATAGCGTAGTGGAAGAGTACTGTGGACATGGTATCGGCAGAAGCTTTCATGAAGATCCTCAAATACTTCATTACGGTGAACAAAACAAAGGTACACTATTAAAAGAGGGAATGACTTTTACAGTGGAACCCATGATTAACTTAGGTGAAAGATATTGTGAAGTGCTTAAAGATAATTGGACGGTGGTAACTAAAGACAGGCTGCCTTCGGCCCAATTTGAACATACCGTTTTGGTAACCAGTACGGGTTATGAAGTACTAACTCTTAGAAAACAAGAGACGATCTAAAAAACTTTACCTTTAATAATATCGATTTCTCTGTTTTGAAAATCTTTTTTGCATTTTTCGAAGATACTGTC
>Ga0208375_1001607_pt1 | contig 24466 bp, 23 predicted proteins | sample RifOxyD1_FD_184038 | JGI IMG/M metagenome (GOLD analysis project Ga0208375, IMG submission 184038) | Soil microbial communities from Rifle, Colorado - Rifle Oxygen_injection D1 (SPAdes) | ecosystem: Environmental > Terrestrial > Deep subsurface > Rock core/Sediment | place: Rifle, Colorado...
CATACTTTCAGGAAATTGGAAAATTCGGACAGCGCGATTTGATTTGGCCTAAGGATCATCTGAATCCGTATGTTTATGGGCAAAATAATGGGGTGAGGTTTGTTGATCCGATGGGACTATATCCCAATGATTCTCCTGGCTGGGATCGTCTGGCACCGGTCCTTACGATACAGCTTGGCCGTGCGCAAGAGATAGCGACTGAAGTGAGATCGAGTATGGCAGGCCATAACGATGCCGGCGATGCGATGCGGCACGCTGAATGGATGCGAAGAACGACAGTCGAGACAAACGTTCTGACGGCCTGGGTGGCTGGAACCGGCCACGAAATACAAGGGACGTTCTTCCCAGGTGACAGGCCAGCGCAGCCCTGGTCCGAGATGACAATGGATCTTCATAACAATGCTGTTGGGAGAACGGCTGGGATGAATGGAACGGCAGTGGATCAGGGCGCGCTGTGGACCTTGCCGCTGAGTAGTTCGCAAACCAACCCGTATTCGGGCAACCAGAATGCGTGCCCACGATGAAGCCCCTCTTGGTTGGAATTGGCGTCATTGCTTTAGCGTTGTTGGCGGCGGCCTACCTCGTTTGGCATGGCATTTACGGAGTTCAGCACAAGGCTGAATTCGAACTCTCCAATAGGTCTCAGGAAGTACTTGCGTCTGTCCAGGTCGTGATCTGTGGCCAGACGATCGAAGTACGGGCTTTGCAACAAGGCCAGGCCACTACACGCAATTTCAAGAGTGGATGTGAAGGGCATTACACAGTCCGCGTGCAATTTCAGTCTGGAAGACAGCTCAATAAGGATGTGGGCTATGTAACGGGTGGGCTGGATATTCGGGACGTAATTGTTGTTACGAGTTCTAACGTCGAGCTTTCTAAGCCTGAGGCAAAGTGAGGAGTATGAGTACGGTCAATGAGTGCTTTTTGTATTCTCCACTTAATTTTGTTGATCCGCTTGGGCTATATCCCAATGATTCTAAGGGATGGGATCGCCTGGCGCCCGTCCTTTTCAATTCTCCACTAAGGTTTGTTGATCCGAGTGGGCTGTATGTACTGGATTTAACTTCTGGCGGAAATGTTCAGCAGAAATTGAGTGGAGATTTTCGAATTACCGTAAAGGCTGGTCAGGTGGGCGTTGAATGCCGTGTTGTTCGGACAGTGAGATTGTAGTTTCGGGGTGCGGCCCTGCTGCGGGGCAAGGAGAGTGTATGACAGGTAAGAATATTTTATTGATGTTCTGGATGATGTGCGGGTTGTCTGTAGTTTCTAATAGTGCTTTTTCAAACAACAGAATCCATTTGCCGTCATTCAGGGTCAGTCTCGGGCCAAACAGCGTTGAATCAAATGGTGATTCTTATAATGCATCGATTACCGACGACGGTAGATATGCGGCATTTCATTCAAATGCGACAAATCTGGCGCCTAATGACCCCTATTTTTATGATATCTTTTTAAGAAAGCTGACCTTCGGAACGACAAAAATTCTCAGTATTGGTCTTAATGGTTATCCAGCAGGTGGCAACAGCTACTGTCCTATTATTTCATCAAATGGAAGTAATGTGTTGTTCTATTCTACCGCCTCTGACCTCGTTCCAAACGATACCAACGGAGCAGCAGACATCTTCATATACAATCTGGCAAACGACCTGATCAGCAGGGTGAACCTTTCAAGCAGTGGTCAACAGGCGAATTCGCTGTCTGAAATCGGCGGTATTTCGGCGGACGGAAGAATTGTCGCTTTTGCCTCTTTTGCCACCAATCTTGTAGATAATGACGTCAACAGCAAGGAAGATATTTTTATCAGGGATTTGCAAAGCGGTACAACCACGCTGGTAAGCAAAAATTCGGACGGCACACTGGGTAATGGATCAAGTTATATTGCCCAGATTTCCGGAAATGGAAGATATGTTTCCTTCATGTCAAATTCATCGAATCTGGTAAATGGGGACACGAATAATACATTCGATATTTTTGTTCATGATGTGATGATCAGTCAAACCAAACGGGTTAGTGTTTCATCTTCGGGACAGCAGGCAAATGACCAGTCCGATTCAAACGGCATCTCATTTGACGGAAGATACATTACTTTCCAGTCGTCTGCGTCCAATCTGGTCTCCGGCGATACTGGCGGATACAGTGATATATTCAGACATGATCAGCTTACAGGTACAACAACAAGGGTGTCGGTAAATTCAAACGGCGTTCAAGGCAATGCCAATTCCACCGGGGCGGCCGGGTCGTATGGCGGTATAAGCAATATAGACGCAACCGGAAGATATGTCGTTTTTACTTCGGACGCCAACAACCTTGATGATGGTGATACAAATAATCTTCGGGATGTATTTGTTCGCGATATGACAACTGCCACAACAGTCCGGGTCAGCTTGGGCCTGGAGGGCGTGGAATCGAACAACAACAGCACATATACGTTCATATCTCCAAACGGTCAGTATATATTGTACCATTCACTGGCAAGCAATCTTGTTCCAAACGACAATAACAACAAAAGCGATGTATTCAAGGTCAACAACCCATTCAAGATTTACAATTATGTGGGCTTGACGGTAGCAGCCAATTCCATGCAGGAAGGGGCAAGTTCAGAAATAGTTTTGAATAGAACCGGTGATTTGTCCGGCCCATTAAACGTTGACCTGGGTATTTCAGGAACTGCAGTGTCTGGCGTGGATTATGAAGTGATTCCGGGCCAAATAGTAATTCCTGCTGGACAGGAATCCATGAGTATTCCTGTCAGGATCATTGATGACAACATTGTCGAAGACCCAAAAAACATACACGTTACGTTACTTTCTTCGCAAAACTATATTCTGGGCGGGGCAAAAGAGATCGATATGTCGGTCATTGATGACGACAACTACATCGTTAATCTCGAAGTCATGGAATCAATTGCTGTTGAGGGCGGTGCTCCTGTAAAGGTCAAAATATCGCGTCTTGGCGGCAGCAACAAGCAGATCACCATTCCATTGGTGATTGGCGGTTCTGCGTCAAGCGGGGTGGATTATCAAGCGATTCCACAGAGCATAAACATGCCGGTTGGCGTTGAAGAAGTCGTCATTGATATTGCTGCATTCAGCGATCAGATCAGTGAAGGCGTGGAAACTGTAAATATCGGCATTTCAAGGGGACAGGGATTTGTGCCGGGACAATCCACGCAGGGGACGGTGTTAGTACTGGATAATGATGTTACGCGGGTCTCCATTTCGGTTTCAAAGGGGCGGACAAAAGAGTCCGTGTTTGCTCCAGACGCTGGAAGAATAACCATTAATAGAACCGGACCCACGGTGTTGTCGCTGCTGGTTAATTTGCAAATTTCTGGAACAGCCTCAAATGGAATGGATTATCGGACGATACCGCAGGCCGTTACAATTCCTGCAGGTCAAAACATGTTTGAACTTCTTGTAACGTCAATCGATGACCAGGTGTCGGAACCCGATGAAAACGTGATTGTTCAACTTGCTGCTGGTACGGGCTATGCGATTGACAAGCAAAAAGATACTGGAAAGGTGATAATCGCCGACAACGATATCCCGCTGATCAACACCTCGGTGGTGAGATCTTGGGCATCCGAACAAACCGGTGATGCCGCAAAAATATTGATTAATAGGATTGGAGACCTTGATCCAGCCTTGCAGATCAATATTGTCAAAGCGGGAACCGCTGTTAATGGGGTAAATTACCGGGCCGTCGGTGATATGATTACAGTCCCGGCGATGACAGGCAGCGTGAGCGTTGAGATCGTGCCCTTGGATAATCAGCAGATTGAAGGCAACAGGAGCGTTGTGATCGGAATTGTGGCGGGTGCCGGATACAATATCGGTGCGCCGAATACTTCAAAAGTCGTGATAAAGGATGCAATATCCAGGGTAAATAAAAGTAGCGCGGGATTGCAGGCCGGCAAGGGCGGTTTTTCGCCGGTGTTGAATGGAGATGGTTCGCGGATATTGTTCATATCATCTGCAGGCAATCTGGTCGTAGGGGATGCAAATGGCATTGAAGATGTGTTCATTGTTGACCCGCTGACCGGGTTCATTGATCTCATTTCGCGTGGAGCATCCGGCGAGGCAAATGGCAGAAGTTTTTATCCGTCTCTGACGCCCGGCAATACGTTTGCGGCTTTTGCCTCGGATGCATCAAATCTGGTTCTAAATGATACAAACAATCTGACGGACGTGTTTGTCAGGAATCTGGGCACCGGCACAATATCAAGGGCAAGCGTATCCGGTGATGGCGCAGAAGGAAACAGGCCGAGCATGAATCCTTCGCTTTCTGACGATGGAAGATATGTCGTGTTTGAATCTTATGCCAGCAACCTTGTTGCCGGAGATGCCGGTGTAAACAAGAATATTTATCTCAGGGACATGTCGCTTGGCACGACCGTAAAAATCAGCTCCGGCCTGTCCGGCGCGGCGGCGAATGGAGACAGCTTTTTGCCGAAAATATCAGGAGACGGAAGGTTTATAGCGTATGTGTCCGGGGCTTCAAACATCGTGGCCGATGACAACAACCTGTCCAGTGATGTGTTTGTGTTTGACAGGAATACGGGAACGACGTCATTGGCAAGTGTTTCCATGGATGGTTTTGTTGGAGACAATGCAAGCTCCAGTCCGGTGATGTCTTCTGACGGAAGATATGTGGCATTTGAATCGTTGGCATCGAATTTTGTATCGAATGACAAAAATAATTCAAAAGACGTGTTTGTGCGCGACATGCAGAGCGCGATGACACAAAGGATAAGCGTCGGTACTGGCAGCAAGGAGGGCAACTGGGCCAGTTTTAAACCGGCAATTTCATCCGACGGCCGCTTTGTTGCTTATATATCACAAGCATCAAATTTGAGTGAAGATGACACGAATTGCGGCAGTGATGCGTTTGTTTTTGATGTTCAGCGAGGTAAAACCGAAAGATTATCGTTGCCAAGAAAAAGAAACACAGAATGTTCTACGGTTTCTGATATTTCAGTTTCCGGGGATGGCAGACTTGTCGGATTCCAATCATTCGGCGCGCATTATGTTATGAGCGATACAAATAAAGTTGAAGATATATTTTATACGGCCAATCCGTTGCTTGGAGAGCAGCCCTATGGCATTCATTCGTACCCAAAAAGATCAGAGTGAAGCGGCGGCGGCTCGATAGTATCGCACAACCTTCGCCACTGTCCGACTACGTACGAACGTCACCAATGGCGCAGGATCTCCGAAGGCAGCAGAAGTCATGGCGTTCAAGCTCTTGGAGGATGCCGGGAAGACATGGAGAAAAATCAGGGGCTATGAAGAAATAGAAATCTTTTAATGGGTATTGAATACAAGAATGGGATCATGGTACCGAAGGCCAACAATCAAGAGGCTGCTGCCGCTTGAACTTCAGACAAATCCACAACATTACAGCATATCTCGAGTGTGATGAAAAAAATGGTAGTGTATAAGCTGCATGGGTACTAAAATGGGATTGTAGGGGGACGGGGAATGACAATCCGCGGTTTTATCCTTTTGACGCTATTTGCGGCGCTTGCTGCCTCTTCCTGTTCAAAAAATGAAGAAGAAAAAAATGAAGAAGCCGCTGGATCGAGCTGCATTGAAAATCCTGCGGGTGAGCCCACCTCGAACAGCACCGGCGCCGCTTTTTCGTTCTTGCCCGATCCGATGGCGGATGCCGCAAACGCAACATTGTCACCAACGGCCGGACTTGATGAATACCGCAAGCCGGTAACGCTTGAGCGTCTGAACGGACGGGGCCTTCTCGAAGGCAAATTTGCGGATGTACGCGATCTCATGAATTGCAATGGCGGGTATAATGCGCGGGATGGGGCAAACAAGTTCACCTATTCGCAATCCGATCCGCGGTTTCAGGAAGCCATGACTTATCATATGGCCGACAGCTTTATTGCGCGCCTTGATGCCAACAGTTGCAACACCTTCAAGACGCAGGTCCGGCTGTATGCGCATTGTATTCCCGACAATGCTTATTACAGTCGCGGAAAAACTGATTCAGGCCAGACGGTGGAATATGTATGCATCGGGGATTCGAGCAGGCTTCTCGGGGCCTCGTTTGCCGATGATGCGATGGTCGGCGTGCACGAGCTTCAACACGGCATCACAGTCAACGCTTATTCCAGCGATGTGGACATGAATGTGCTTTATTACGACGAGGCGGGCGCCCTTGGCGAAGCCCTTTCGGATTTTGCGGCAATCTCTTTTTTCAAATCGGATGTGCCCGAGAATCTTGATCAGCGGCTGTTCAGCCGGTGGGCGCTCGGGGTCATCAAGCCGGTCAAGGACCGTGGCATGAAGGGTTTGCGCGGGGCCAACCGCTGTCCGATGTATGATTCGGCCTTCAGGACGGGTTGTTCCAATTTTCGCGCGGGTACTGCGGGTTTTTCATCAAAGAACAACACCATCAGCTATGTTTATCCGGACGGCATGGGCTGGCCGTTTCCGGATAATTATTCCGGTCCGGCGTATGTAAAAACGGTTTTTGAATCCTACAGATTGCAGGAAGAAATCCACGAGGCGGGTCTTGTCGTGACCGGCGCCCTTTATGATGCCATGGAAGCGCTTGAGGCGGGATATGGTTATGAAAAAGCGCGGGATTTCATGCAAAAACTGGTGGTTTCGGCGTTAAAACATCTACCAAAACCATCGGGTGGCGTGCCGGATGCGGGCATCACCTTTATTGAATTTGCCCGGACGGCGCTTGAATGGGCCGAAACCTCCGAGGTCGGCTTGACCGCGCAGGACAAGGCAAAAGTCGCGGCGGCCTTTGAGGCCCGCGGTCTTTATCATTTCAGACAGGTACCCAAAAACTGGGCTGCCGGATCTGCGATACGCATAATTGACAGCCCGGTGCTTCTAAAAAACTGGCTGGCAAACATGGGGGTGCCGGGAACGGCAATTCCGCAGGGTGCAAACGGCGCGCTCAACGACAAAATGGATCCTGGCGAGGTGGTGGTGCTTTGGTTCAATATTGAAAATCTTTCTGAAGTCACTGCCGGAGGGCTGCTGCTTGAAGTGGCAAGCGATAATCCGAACGTCACGTTCTTGCATGACCAGGAGGGCAGGATAATCAACTATGGATATGTAAATCCTGTTACGGCGCAGATCAGATACGGTAAAATCAACGGAAGCGCGATTGTTGACGCGATCAATGACGGGGCAAATGTTTCAACCCATATTCCGGTAGGTACGGCGTATTTTTCGACCAATCCGTTTTATGACAGCAATTTTTTCACGGCACTCTGGGTGAAGGTGTCGGGGGCGGCGGCTCATGGAGAAAAAGCCGGGTTTACGGTCGTTGTGAGGCCGGCAAACGGCGAGCCCGACGGGAGCGGCAGGCCTGCGGCGCAAACGCTCAAGTTCATCGCGGTCATAAATTGATTCACACATGAAAAAATACCGGTATATTTTTTGGTGCTTGTTGATTGTATCCGCCGGGGGTGGCGTGCTCTGGCATTACGCCCGGAAGGATGTGGTCGCGGTTGCGCCTGAGGCTGAAAAACCCGCAGCGGTGGCGGTAGCCATGCCGCCTCCGTCAGGGCATTTTGGAACGAAGCCAAAGATGACATCGGCTTCCCGTGCCGCCGTGTTGACACTTGCGGCGTTCAAGGAAAAATTCGGGCAGGAGCTCGGGGTTGAAACAAACAGGAAAGGGCAATTGCTCCGCGTGCGCGGAAGTCTTTCAATTTCAACCAGGTTCCGCGGAGAATATAAAAGCGATGATCCCGCCCATGTTCTTGCCCGCGCGCGCGAAGTGCTTGAAAGTGCTGCCGGTTTGATCGGAATCAGGCAGGATTCACCGTGCGGGGAGCCGGAGGTGACGGCTGGGGCCGGGTCAGCGCAAGTAGTGTTCAAACAGTATTATGATGGCAAGCCATTGGAACCGCTCGGAAAAATCACTATTGATATCGGTCCGCGGGGAGAGCTTGTTGCGCTGTATTCAACGTATGCCACGGGATTTGAGATGGTTAACAACGATGTGATAGACCGCGCAGTCGCGTTTGAAGCAGCCAGGAGGGCGCAGCCGTCCATGCATGCTGCGCTAGCGAGCGGCGGCAGGAAGGTGATCTGGGTTGCGCAGGCCGAAAAAATGGAAGGGCGTTATTCTTATGAGTTTCATGTCGAAGGCCGCCGGATTATAATTGATGCTGGAAATGGTAAAGTCATATTCACGCGTGACATGCGCAAATTTTAGATTTCCGGCATTGCTGGCGGCGGCGTGTTTGATCGCCGCGTGCTCTTCTTCGCACAAGGGCCTGCAAACTGTGAGGGACCGGCCCAAGCTGCAGCTTGGCACGGTTGAGCTGCTCAAGATCGGGGTTGCCGGTCGTGCCGAGGTCTGGCGCATGCTTGGCGTGCCGGACTGGCGACTCTCTCCGGACAACACCCGCAAGACCGAGCAGTGGTATTATTTCGAAGGCGATGATGCTTCCACACCGCGGCTTCTGGTGGCCTTCAATCCGGGAACATGGGTTTTGCATAATATGGTTTGGGATGTGAGATCCGACGATCCCGAAAGCGATCCGCAAAAGCTTCTGGACCGCTACCCGAAGGACAAGATCGAATCGGCCGAAGGCAGGCATATTGTCAAAACGCTCGGCGCTACCATCTCGGTGGACAAGGAAACCGGCAAGGCAACGATGATCATCTGGAAATAGCTAGTGCATTCCCGATGGTACGCATATTGCTGATCCGCCGGGAGTGATTCATCATTCGTTCTTTATAAGGAAAAACCGTTCGTCATGAGGAATAATGCATGACGGGCAAAATCAAACGCAAATATCATAATGTCATGTGCGGCGATGATCTTAAGATCGGCATTGTTTTACAGCGTCTGATGAAAGCCCATCAGCTCACATATGGAGATATTGCAAGGGAGCTTGGAATACCGAAGACAACAATCTTCAATTATGTGCAGGGTTGTCTGCCGCGCTCCGGCGCCCATCTGAGAAGGATATGCCAGCGTTTCAATATCAGTGCTGACGAGCTGTTGTTTGACGAGCAGCCCGCAAACACGCCGCGCTGTCCGAAAAAAGGACAGGTCATTCGCGGGACATTCATGATCATGGAGGTGGAAGGCGATGAGCCAGCGTGAATTCCGGATTCTTTTTGTGGATGATGAATCCGACATCCGCGACGTTTTTAATACGCTGGTGCTTGGTGAGTTGTCGGCAAGATACAAGATTGAATCGATGTCAGTCGAAAATGGAAATGAGGCGGAAAAATTGTTTGCAACAGGCAACAGGTTTGATGTTGTCGTATGTGATTATCAGATGCCGGGTAAAAACGGTCTTGAGGTGTTCAGGTCTGTTGTTAAAATGCAACCGGATGTTGCTTTCATCCTGTTTTCGGGCGTTATCAACAAATACAATGAACTGCTGTACGAAAACGAGCTGAAACCTGAAAACCTGTATTTATGTTTTGATAAAAACTGGAACCTGTTAAGAGAGATGATCAAAACAATATTCGAAGACATGCGCGATTTGACATTTCCTTGATGATTTCCTGTTTTATTATTTTATTGGCAAGTCGGGAATGTCTGCTGGATAATTCTTTATATATGCAAACCGTTTCAATGGAAGAAGCGACAGGTGCCCCGGCTACCCCGGTTACCCCGGTTACCCTGTCAAAAGACTGGACGCAGGTGTTTTCGATAGAGGATTATGTTGTAGAATATTTTATTGATTCCGGACGGGAGTGGATTTTTGGGTTAATGGAACGAAATTTTAAAAATCCCAAAAAGGCTCATTCGGGCTTTGTCATTCAGTTTGGCGAAGCCATGAGCCTGCTGGGCCGTGAGAACTGCGAGGCCGCCGGGAAAGTGTTGTATCATTTTGTAAAAAAGAGCAAATTTTATAAAAAAGCACAGTGTTACCGCCGCATCGCCAGAATGACCGGCATTCCTCGGATGTTCCGGTATGCGGGGCCGTTAACGTATAGAATGGTAATTCCAGATTCTTACAGGGTAGCAGCCTCATCAGTATGCGGGCCGCCAACGTCAACACGCAGGCCGGAACTGAATGGCAGGGGGATGACCTCCGCGCTTTGGCAGTTTTTGCTCAAGCCCTTTACGTAATCAAAAAAGCCGCGCAGGTCAGCGCTGCTCATATACTTGAATTGATGCCCATGTTTTTTCTGAAGCTCAGTTATCACGGGTTCATCCTGTTCAACTGATGTGAGCAGGATCACATTTGGAATATCAAGTTTGCTTTCCAGAACCATGTCTATCAGGTCAGCGCCGGTTAAAGCTCTTCGTCTGTAGTGTGGCATCGTTTCACTGAAATACAGTCCCGAAACCAGAACGTCCCAGCGGCGGTCTTTATCCAATATTGCTGCGGCTTGTTCTACGGACCCCGCTGAGATCACAGTGTTGCCCGCCACATTCTCAAGATGCAACTTGAGCAGTGACGACACACAGGGTTGATTTTCTATAAACAGGATTTTCATGGCCGTACCGCCTTTTAACAGGCGTGACCAGACATGTAAATGGACTGACCATCAGTTATGGTCCGATTTTTGGACGTAATTCAGTTTTTGGACTCCAGGCTCAAATATATCGGCTATAATCTGGCATCATCTTTGCTTTAATGCCCCGTCATGAAAAAAAAATACCCAGGCATGAAGCAAACAAAAACAGAAAATCTATTACGTCGATTACTTATTGTCGCCAACTATTTTGTTGATTCCGACAATATTGAAAATTGCGATACAAGTTATTTTCTAGCACTAATTGATGAATGCGAGAGAAGGGGGGCTCATTTTGAGGGACTAGATTTTTTTGAAGACAACTGTCCGCTTTGTATTTATGAGAAATGCCGGATCGTTATTGCCACCATCTGCGGGCATCCACAAAACCGTGCTACATCTGGATTTGTTGATTTGGATAGTGAAGACGATAAAGCAGAAAATCTGGTCGGGGTGAAGTGATTTGAACACTCGACCTCTTCGTCCCGAACGTGTTTTAATCAATAACCTCAGTGAATAACCATAAACCGCAATGAACAGAAAAGCCATGAATTTACGGGACATTAGCTGATTTTATTTATGTACCGTGATTCTCTGGTGTACGCCCAAAAACACTCTGGCAGGATTTACAGTGGATTTACGGAAATCCCGTGGAGAGTTTCTAAGGTCACCGTTTGTGACCTTAAACAAAGGGTAGCGAGACATGAAAACAACAGCTCTGACGGTAAGCATGATCGGCCAGAAAATTTATTTTATCCGTGGGCAGCGGGTGATGCTGGATAGTGACCTGGCGGAGCTATACGGGGTTGAAACCAGGGTATTGAATCAGGCAGTAAGACGCAATCTGGATCGTTTTCCAGATGACTTCATGTTTGAGCTGACTCATGAGGAGTTCAGTCTTTTGATGTCACAGATTGTGATATCAAAAACCGATCCACGCGGCGGTCGTCAAAAGCTCCCTTTGGTATTCGCCGAACAGGGCGTTGCCATGCTCTCAAGCGTTCTAAAAAGCAAATCAGCGATAAGGGTCAACGTCGCTATCATGCGAGCGTTTGTTAAGATGCGCGAACTGCTAGACACAAACAAAGACCTGGCAAAAAAGATTGATCTGCTAGAACGGAAGTTTTTGGATCATGACCATCAGTTCAAAGCTGTGTTCGATGCAATTCGTAAACTCATGGCGGTGGGTTCGCCACTACATCAAAAGAAAATCAAGGGATTGAGCGGGTAATGATTACCAAGAAACTTGATGTTCCAAATTGGCACCTTAAACGCGGAGTTATTTTTGTGATTGCTAAGATCGGAACACGCCTGATTGAATCATTAAAGCCCAAAGACAAGCCCTATCAGGTGCATGATGCCGAGATACGCAGATTTTTTATCTGAGTTCAACCCAGTGGCGTGATGAAGCAAAGATACTGCTGCTACACGGGGGTTGCGAAACCGGATTGTTTGGACGACAATATTTGTAACGGATCGCCAGAAGTTGAATTCTTCTGGCAAGTTGGAGGCGGGAAAAACTGGTCGGGGTGAAGTGATTTGAACACTCGACCTCTTCGTCCCGAACGAAGCGCGCTAGCCAAGCTGCGCTACACCCCGATGCCAAGCGGGAAAAAACACTCTATTACAGTTATTTCACCGCGAGCGCGAAGTCAATCTGCCTTGTTTCGATATCCGCCCGCACCGCCCGGACATGTATTTTCTGTCCCATGGCAAAAACACGCTTCCGGCGACGGCCTGAAAACACCATCCGCTCGCTGTCAAGACGGTACTGGTCATCTTCCATTGATTCAAGCGACACGAAACCTTCGACAAAAGGTTCCTGAATCTGCACAAAAAAACCGTTTTCGGTCATCCCCGAAATAATAGCCTCGAATTCTTCGCCAAGCATCCGCGCGACAAGACGTGATTGCTTGAGGCGCATGGCTTCGCGTGATGCTTCGTCGGCCAGTCGTTCGCGGTAACTGCAGTGGGCGGCTATTGAATCAAGATCCCGGTGATCGCCTGCGGATTGTTTTCCTTGCGTGCCGCCATGCTTGAGCGCGGCCTTTAAAAGCCGGTGCACAACAAGATCGGGGTAGCGCCGTATCGGACTTGTAAAATGCGTATATGCACGCGAAGCCAGGCCGAAGTGCCCGATATTGGACGTTGCATAAACCGCCTGCTTGAGCGAACGCAGCAAAAGCATGTTGAAAAGAGATGCCGCGGGATGATCCGCGATTTTCCGCAAAAAAACGGAAAGAGCCTTGGAAAGACCTGTTTTTGTCTCGATTCTGGTGCCGGTACGTGCGGCCATCCGGGCAAATTCGGCAATTTTGGCGGCGTCAGGCTCCGCATGCACCCGGTAGACGAACGGCCAGCCCCGCGCGCAGATCCATTCGGTAACGCCCTCATTGGCGCAGATCATGAATTCCTCTATCAGTTTGTGTGAATCAAGACGCTCGCGTTTTGAAATGCTTACCGGCTCGCCAAGATGATCGACTATTGCTTCGGCCTCGGGCATGTCAAAATCAATGGAGCCGCGCTCCATCCTGCGGCGGCGGAGGCGGGCGTAAAGCTCGAAGTGCGGCGCAAATTCCCAGTCGGGATTTTTTCCATGCAAATCATGTTCCGCGGCGATTTCGTTGTAGGTGGCGCGCCGCCGGCTCTGGATCACTGATTCCATGAGCTCAAGCCCCGTGCGCCTGCCCGAACTGTCGAGCGATATTTTTGCCGTGAACGCATGGCGCGGGACGCCCGGTTTCAGGCTGCAAAGATTTTCAGACAGCTCGCCTGGCAGCATGTGGAACGCCCGCTCCGGAAAATAAACGCTCGTTCCGCGGGCGCGCGCATCGCGGTCGAGCGCGGTGCCGGGCCTGACAAAAAAACTTACGTCGGCGATGGCAACCCAGAGAATGAAGCCCGGGCCGGAGCGTTCGACAAATACCGCATCATCGAAATCGCGGGCGGTTTCGCCGTCAATCGTTATAAAGGGCATATGCCTGAGATCCCTGCGGCCATGAGCACGGAAGTCGCTTTCTCCGCCCATGCGTGCGTCAACCGCCTCGCGTACCGCTTCTTTTGAATGATGCTCGATCAGCCCGTACTCCGCCGCAATCGAACCGATGTCGGAAGATGCCGGCAGGATGTTGCCAAACACCTGGACGATTTCAGCGGTTGCATGATGGTATCCGCGTTCGTGATGGATTATGCGCGCCCGTACCCAGTCTCCGTCACGCGCCTCCCGGCAACCGGCCGGCACAAAAATCTCTTCGCTCATTTTGCGCCGTTCGATCGCAAGCCTTCCGCCCCTCGGGCCCCGGCTGTGTCCGTTTTCCGCAAAATACCTCCCGACAACCTCGCTGAATCTTCGCGAGAGGACTTTCAGTTCGATCACCTCGTCGTCGGGGCTCAAGCAAACTTCCACGCGGTCCCCCTGGAACAGCCCGTTTGCCTCGCGAGGGGGTACGAAAATGTCCTTGACCCCGGGTTTTTCAAATACAAGGAAGGCGAAACCTTTGCGGTTTTTGTCTACTACCGCGCTCATGCTGCGCAAGGAGCCTGCCTTGCGTTTGGGTCCGTGCGAGCCATGCCTGCTTCGGGGGCGTCTGTGTTGCATTGGCTGGTTCTACTCTATTGCGGGTACTGTTGCAAAGCCCGGCATTTGAATGCTAAAAGCGATTACATGCGGACGTGGCGGAATTGGTAGACGCACTGGATTCAGGGTCCAGCGGTCGCAAGACTGTGAGAGTTCGAGTCTCTCCGTCCGCACCATCGAAATAGGAAGGTGAATGATGCTCAAGCCAAGCGACTGGCTTCTTAGTACACATTCCTGCCCCGGGTTCAAAAGGTACGAAATTACGGCTCATATCGAAAGGCCGCCGCATGTGCACCATACCGAGTGGTTGCACGTCAATATTCCAAAACGCTACGCGCTTGTGAACATCAATGATCACGTTGAAGAGGCTCTTGTCCGCTCGGGCGTGACAGACGGTTTTTGTTTTGTAAGCGCCATGCATATCACGGCCGGCGTTTATGTGAACGATGCCGAAGGCGGGCTTCTCGGCGATATTTCGGGCTGGATAGAAAATCTTGCGCCGTACGGTGAGGATTACCGGCATCATGCCACCGGCGAGGACAACGGCGATGCTCATCTCAAATCCTATCTGACCAATCACTGCCTTACCGCGCCGGTGACCGGCGGGCGTCTTGATTTTGGCACCTGGCAGCAGATATTTTATGCGGAGTTTGATGGCCAGCGTAATAAGCGTATCCTTGTCAAAATAACCGGGATAAAATGAGTATAGATTCATGAATGCAAACCGGGCCGGCGGGCGGATAACGCTTTTTTTTGATGATGCACTGCTGGAATCAAAAATCCGCGGTATTTTGACGGATGCCGGATATGAAGTTGTTCGCGTGGATAACGGCGATGCTCTTGTTGATGCCGCATTGACCGGTGGGGCCGGGACCATCGTGTCCGAGACGGTGCTGGTAACCGGCGCCGGAAACCCCCTGCTGAGGCATATTTACAAGCTGGCCCCTGAACAACCCATTGTTCTTGTCTCTGATTTTGCAAGGCTTGCGGAGTTCAAGGATGCGGCTGATGCCGGGTGCCAGCGTTTTGTGCCAAAACCGGTTGCTGCTTCCGAGCTGTTGGATGCGGTAAAGGAGTCCAAAAGCCAGGATTCCGAGTCGGTCGAAATTAATGAATCCAACTATGCCCGGGTGGGTATAGAAGAATTCATATACGGCAAGTCCTATCAATATTCATTGTTTGCCAGGCTGCGGAACGGAAAATTCATAAAAGTGGCGCATGTGGGTCAGAATATCGATCTGGACCAGATGGAAAAGTTCAAGGCTCGCGGCATTTCAGAGCTTTGGCTGGAACGAAAAGATTTTACTGATCATATGGAGCGCAGCCGACTGCTTGCGCGAGAAGCGGTGAGTTCGCATGATTTGCCGGAAGGCAAACGCGCTTCCGTCATCACCCGCGCGTGCGAAGCGGCGTCCGAAAATCTGCGTCTGATGGGAGTGAGCGAAAACAGCCTCGAACCGGCAAAAGAAACCCTGACGGCGGCCATATCATCGGTCGGATCCGGGCAGCTTGCGCTTGCGCTTCTGGAAAAAATGGAGAGCCGCGGATCCGTCTCCTATGCCAGGGCGGTCACCTGCGGAATAATCTGCGGGCTTATCGGCAGGATAATGGGCTGGATGTTGGAAAAGAACGTCCTTGCGCTGGCGCTGGGCGGCTATCTGCATGACATCGGCTTGAATACTCTGCCGGTGGATGCGCAGGAAAAACAGCTTGAAGAACTTTCAGTGGAGGAGGCGGATGCATACAAGGGGCATCCACAGCGCGGCGCCGAAGAACTTGCAAAAATTCCGGGCATTCCAAAGGATGTGATTGCCATTGTCGAGCAGCATCACGAGAACTGCGCCGGCACCGGCTATCCCAAGGGGCTTTCCGGCAGTGAAATCTTTCCAATGGCCAGGATTGTCCATCTGGTGGATTCTTTTTGTGTCCACATGCTCAGGATGGACCCCTCGATGCGCGTTCGCGCCCCGGATGTGCTTGTGGATATGGAAACCGAGAATCCGGGATATTTTGATGGAACGGCCATGATGGCTCTCAGGTTGCTGCTGTCGCAACCGGACCTGAAAAATGCGGCGGCGGCGTATTCGCTGGAACTTTCCAGGATGCGCCCTGAGGGGCGTTGAGGCGGCGTTATTCCAGGAATTTGATCCCGATTTTTATGACATTATTGTCAAGTTGGGTGCGCCAGACCACCTGTGCCCGCATGGGGTGGAGCGGGCCGATTTTTGCCATACAGATATCTCCAGTTTGCAGCTCATTTGTTGCAAGCAGGACTATCCCGCAACCGCCATATGATTCGCTGAACACCAGCCCTCCGGTGTTTGGCGTGTAGGCTTTCCCCCCGCCTTTGGTTTCGATCGTTACGAATGTGTCGGTTTCTGGTTTGTAACGGGTGTATTTTCTTTTGCTCTGGTAACTGCTCTTTGTGCTTTTTGCGGTCTTTGTCGTGTTCATAGATTATCAGGATAAACCCAAAATTTGTTATTTTCCATAATCATGGCATAATCAAAAACATAAGGGGGGCGGAGCGGTTGCTTAAAGAAATTGCTAATAGTCTTAATCTGTCCGATCAGCAGATCAAATTCGTCAAGCGTCACCTCAGCTCAATTCTTGGCCCGGTATTGCTGGTTGCGCTTGCCGCCATGATGATGCCACTTGCTTTTTATACGTCAACTCTTGAGGACCAGGTGCAGATTACCGGGCTGTTAAGCGGGATGTCGCTGACAAGAAGCCCGAATCCGGTTGATAATTATTTCATTTTCCGCATCAAACAAAAACCCAATATGGCGTTCAAGGCGGCGGGGCTTTCAAATACGGACCAGCTTCTTTTTGCAAACGAAGCGGCAGGTGCCGAGTTCAAATTCACTGTCGAGAAGGCAAAATACAACAGTGACATGGCAATTATTCCGGTTGTAACCCTTTCGTCGTCATCAAACACCTATTTGCGGGATTCGATGTCATCGCTGTTCAAGCGCAGCAGGATATTTGCCGATTTCATCGCCATAGTTTCGTTGCTTGCGGCCGCCTGGATACTTCTTCATCTGAAAAAGATATACAGGAAAAAGGATGATGATGATGCGATCGAATATGATCCGATCGTAGTTGCGCTGGCCAGAAATCCGCGAGGGGCCGCAGGATTTTTCACGTTGGGCATTTCCGTCATCATGCTTCTCGTTCTTCCCGGCTGGCTCAAGATATACGGCCCGGTTCCGTTTGTGCTGGTTTATTCATATTTTCTTTATTGGTTCCACAAACACGGCGCTTCCGTGGCGTGGATTAAGGAAGTCCTTGAAAGTGATGCGCGCGCGCACAGCATGGAACGCATGGAGACGGTCGCGCCAAAGCACGTCAAGGCGATCGAGATGCTGATCAAGAGCGGTGGGGATCTCAACATGCGCGACAAAAACGGCAGATCACCGCTCCATATTTGCAGCGAAAAAAACATGATTGAAGCGGTGGACATGCTTTTGCGCAGTGGCGCGAAAGTTGACATCCAGGACAATGCCGGGAACACCCCGCTTATGATCGCCGCCGAGAAGGGGTATCTCGGTATCGTGAAAAAAATCATCGAAAAGGACGCAAATCTTCTGCTCAAGAACCAAGCCGATGAGTCAGCACTCAACTGCGCTGAAAAAAACAAGAAAAACCGGGCCACCGTTGATTTGATCGCAAAGGCAACTGTAAAGGCCATTGAACTCGAAAAAATACGTGCCGAGGAGGAATCCAAGGCCAAGGCTGAGGCGAAAGCCAGGGCGGAAGCGCAATCACAGCCGAAGAATGAAGAGGAATGGAAAACCATTTCGCGCGCCGAGGCCGAGCTTGGCATTCCGATCGGCAGCTCCTCCAAGCCTGCGGCCGGAGAACTGAAAAAAGAAGAAACACCGGCTGTGGAATCTGCAGCGGTGGAGCCGGACAAACAAAAGGGCGGCGGCGGAAGCGACGGGCCGGATTTCAGCGGGATTCCGGGGTTGTGAGCACGGGATCTGGAACTGATATACTGCCTCTTATTCCCAGAATTCATGCCGTACCAGAGCGGGGTCAGGTACCCGCCTTCGTCGTCAAGGCCCACGATTTTTGCGCCCCAGTAAATGTCGGCACCAAACCATTTGTTCCAGAGCCCTCCTGACAGTTGCCCGGCAAGCATGTTGGCGTCGGCGTAGCTTTTCTTTTTTACCACGTTGCTGGTAAGCATGAAGTGGTCGGCTTGGAGGTCGTACAAAAAAGTCGGCCGTGGCCCTTAGAGATTTGTAAAACCAGTTGTCCTGTTTTTTTTGGCTCCTGCAACATCTGGCAGAACTACTACTTGAATATCGGATTTTTTGGGAGTGTCAGGTGCTTCTGCGGCAACTGAACTTATCGGTATTATTCCAATCATCAGCGCCGTCGCAACAAGTATGACTTTTTCTTTCATCCTAAAAACCATACCTTATTCCGATTCCAAAGGCGGTGAGCAGTTCCGAAACGGTTTTTTCCGCGCCCATGGAATCCGTGATTTTCTTTTGCGTATAATCCATTTGTCCAAAGGCGAGCAGGCGGTACTTGCCATAAAATCTTACAAGGATGTCCGGGCTGGCGTGAAAATTGAATCCGGTAAAGACTATGTAGCTGCCCGTGAGGGCCGCCTCAAAGCTGTTCCATGCAAGTCGGCCAAAGATCCCCGTGCGGATGCCGTGCAGTTTGTTGAAGTGATAATAATCAGATTTATTGATGCCCATGTAGCCCGCGTAACCGGCCAGCAGTCCGGCGTATGCGACGACAGATTTGTTTGCATTCGAGGTGATGATTCTGGCTTTGAGGTTTGCCCCGAACCATATCGGAAGCAGGGCTTGACCTTCGTCATCGAGGCCAATAATTCTTGTGCCCCAGTAAAAATCAACGCCAAACCATTTGTTCCAAAGTCCGCCGGCAAGTTGTCCGCCCGACATGTTGGCGTCGGCATAGCTTTTCTTTTTCACTACATTGCTCGTGAGCGTGTAGTAGCCGCCCTTTAATTCAAAATTATAGCTGCTCGATATAAAAAATTCGGCCATGCCGTTTAGTGATCTGTAAAACCAGTTTGGCGAAGCTGGCTCGGTTTTTTTGTTTGCCGGTGCCTTCTTTGTTTCCACGGGTTTGACTGTATTTGAAAGTGCGCTTGCTTGAGAGTGGTGGGGTGTCAGACCGACCGCGCACACAAAGACAATAATGAGGCTCCCATATCTCATTTATAAATAATAGCTTACTTTGGTGGCATGTATAGTGGAGGTCTAGAAATGTTAAAAAAATGTTAATCATAAATACAACCATATGATATATAAAGACATTGCGGGTGCTGATAGTTGAGCAAAATGGTTTAACATTAGATATAATGTAAGTATTATGAAATGCCATATTGGCAAGCTTCTGCTTGCTTCATTATGTGTATCCGGTTTGGCGGCGTGCCTCCGCGCAGACCCCGTCGAAGTCGCGATGGTTGCCGTCGACACACGGCCGTATGGCATTTCGATAAACGCATCGAACACGTATGCGTATTCGGGCGCTGCATGGAATCATCTCACGGCTTCGATATCAAATCCGGGCGGCGGGCCGCTTCTTGGTGCAACGGGCGGCGTAAGCATGACCGCTTACAGCAATGCTGCGTGCACCATGGCAACGTCAAATCCGATCAACATTGCATCGTCATGGATTTTAGACAGCATCGCAAATATAAGCGGTATCAGTTACAACTGGCACGAACCGAATCTCGAAGGAAATCTTTATTACCGCGTGAACACAAACTACGGCAGTGCATGCTCTTCCGCGCCGGTCAGGATTGTCCGCAAGTTCAACGACAACCATAACGGCTATTCGCACTTCAGCCATTTTGTGCCTGCGGGAGCTGCGGGTGGATGGGCTGGACAAAACTATGCAGAAGGCGTCGGTGGAATGGCCACTGATTCGTCCGGAAGAATAATCGTAGTAGGCAATAGCAGGAGAACAGACGGTGGAAAAGTGATGGTCATCTGGCGGTATAATCCAGATGGTTCGGCGGATACGAATTTTGGCGGCGACGGCGCGGTAACTTTTGGTCCGGATGGTGCAGCGGGCGCAACAGGAGCAAACACCAATGACAATGCATCATCCATCGCAATTGATTCGTCCGGTAGATATGTGATTGCGGGCGGTAGCACCGCTACCGACGGCGGTTTTCTTCTGACCCTCTGGCGGTACAACCCGGATGGTTCGCTCGATACGACTTTTGGTACGGGTGGCGCTTTGGTTTATGCAAACAGCACGACAGGATTGGTGGGCGCGGACATATATGAATATGCGCTTGATATGATTTTAGATTCATCTGGAAAGTATGTAATCGTAACTTACAGCCAGATTAATACTACGGACTACAACTATACTTATTCTATTTTGCGGTTTAACACGAACGGCACTCTTGATACCACGTTCAGCGGTGACGGAATAGCGACTGGTTCGGTTACCACCGGGGCCACAGGGTCTGATCTCGCTAACCTATATGACTATGGGGCCGCTATTCAGCAGGATTCTGAGGGGCGATATGTGGTAGCTGGCGACAGCAATAACAATGCCATGGGCCAAGAGCTCGCGATGTGGCGGCATAACAATAATGGCACGCTCGATGCGACGTTCAGCGGAGATGGTATCTATACGGGTGGTGCAACCAGTGCTGGCGGGTCAAATTCTGAATCAGCAAGTAGTTTGAAAATAGAATCATCTGGAAAAATTGTATTGGCCGGCAAAACAAAAAAAGCTGGCGGCGGTTACGCCATGGCTATCTGGCGGTTCAATTCAAATGGAACCCCGGATACAAGTGATGCGGCTTATAGTGCAGCAGGCGCCGTTTATTTCAGTCCGACAGGACCTGCGGGTGCCGCTAATGCGAGTCAATATGATAGCGGATCAATCCTTCGGATTGATTACAGCGGAAGATATGTGGTTGCAGGTACAAGCAAGAATACTGATGCTGGATTTGAGCTGGCGATCTGGCGCTATAACAGCAATGGCACTCCGGATACGACATTTGATGGCGATGGTGCTGTTCATTTTGGCTCAACAGGAGTCCTTGGAGGACTTACCAGCAATGAGTTTGACAGCCCAAGTGCATTTCAAATTGATTCCGCAGGCAGGTATGTGATTACGGGCTTGAGCCAGAGCAATGCGGGTGCCGGGTACTGGGGCCAAGCCGTCTGGCGCTACAAGACCGACGGGACGCTCGATTATTGATTGGTTGCCGGATTACTTAATTATAAAAAGTGGCTATATCCGGAATTCCCCACAGCGATTTTGTAGCAGAACAGCCATTTCATAGGAACATCGTCATTCCTTGGTTAGATTATGCCATTGCCTGTCATTATGATTTTGAAGCAGCGATCAAGGCCAATTCGCACATGCGTCTGACACGGATTGGAACTTTGATGGAGGGGCGGACCTGCTGCGACTTTGTATGGCACGATACTCGGATAGTTCACGAACTCAGGCATCCGGAGCCGGAATTTTGGGAGAATATGACGAAAGGTCGTACTTTGTGAAAAAAGTTCGTACCAGCGTCTACAGGCGGATATATGCGAGCGGGAAAAACGTGTGGATGGTCCGCTGGTGGGATGCTTCGAGTTGCAAGTGGCGGTCATTAAAGGGCGGAAAAACTGAGGATGAGGCGAAGGATGCTGAGAGGATCGTGAGCGACGACCTGCGGAGGGGAGTAAGTCCGGTTACATGGCTTACGGAATCCAAGGCTGAAACGGTTTCAGAGTTGATCGATCTTTTTTATCAAAGTCCGCAATTCCAGAGCAGCAGTGAGAGCTGGCGCAGGATAATGCGTTACCACTTGGATGGACACATCAAGGCGAAGCTGGGAACTTTGCATTTTTCCGAGCTGACGAGGGATAAACTCTACGCATTTTATTTTGATCTTAAGAATCAGCGCGGGTTGTGTCACAGTTCGATACAAAAATATCACCTGAAGCTTTGCTTTTTGGGTGATATCCATGTCGAGCGTCACCCCGACAAGGCAAATGTTCCAAGGCAGTTGAAGGATTTCAAAAAACGATTTCCAGCCCAAGCGCCACGGCGTGAGATCAACTTTCTTACTCCCGAGGAAATCGAAAAAATCCTCGCAGAACTCAAAAAATCCACCAGTGATATCGCCTACCCTTTTACAAAATTGCTCGTGCATACGGGAATGCGCCGGGAAGAGGCCAGAAATCTGAAGTGGACCGATATTGATTTTGAAAGCGGCTTTTTTCATATCCGCAAATCAAAAAACGGCAAGAGCCGCAGTGTTCCGATTGAGCCGGGTGCGGCGGAAGTGCTGGCTGGAATGCCTCGCATCAGTGAGTTTGTGTTTGTTCACAAGGACGGATCGAGGCCAGACAAGTACAGCCTGCGAAGGCCTTTTCAGCGTGCCGCAAAAAGGATTGGCATCGATAAACGTGTTGATCTTCATTCGCTCAGGCATAGCTACGGATCGAATAAAGTTAGGGCTGGATGGGGCCTTAAGAAGGTTTCAATGCTGCTCGGGCATTCTGATATCAGCTTGACGGCGCGTGTTTATACGCATCTTCTTGACGGTGATCTCAAGGTTCAGGATGATTTCAGGTTTGACAATCTTCCACAAAAGCAAAATAGTGTAGATACGGGGGGCATTGTACGGGAAATCAAGAAACCCTCTGTGAAAATGGATTCGACGACAATTATGGCGATGATTCAGATGCTTCAACAGCAGCTTTTAGAACAAAATATGGCCATTGAAGCTGTGCCGCATGTTTTGCCGAACAACTCCGAAAATGTCCGAAAAACTCAGAATGCCGTGACAAAGTCCGTCGAAATGACCGCTTTTTGTAACGCCGGTGTAACGCGGACAAAAAAAGGGCCGCGCAACAACACGGCTGATTTGAGTGATAAAACTGGAAAAAATCTTTCATTGCTTGGGCTTCTGAATGGTCGGGGCGACCCGATTCGAACGGGCGACCTCTTGCACCCCAAGCAAGTGCGCTAAACCAGGCTGCGCTACGCCCCGACACGCTCTAAGTAACCGAACTTACAAGCAAGTACAAGCGCAGAGTCATGATAAAACGGGGATTTTTCGGGATTCTGCTTCTATTTTTGCTTATTGAAAATTATTGGTTTTTTACCATCGTTTACCGGAAATCGCGGCAGACTTTGAGCAGACATTGGCACTGGGCAGGATTAGAACATGCTTTCTGATACCGCTACCATGCGGATGGTTTGTGAATCCTGCCATTCTCATCTTCGATTACCGGGGGGAACTGGCAACGCTGGAGAGCGGTCATCCGTATGGGCTTGTAAAATGAAGCAACGCGACTCAGCTGTATGCTTTTTTGCGACCGGGGATTCTCTGCGTGAGGATTGATAAATCCCACTACTTTTTTGAAATCATCCCGAAGCATGCGCATAGGAGTGTAAAGGTCTGAATCATTCGAAACTACAGCCATGACATCACACTGCCCCTTGAATGCATCGAAAAGAAGATGAGAAGCGATGTTGACGTCTGAACCTTTTTCTTCAGTTTTAATAACCTTGGCAAACGGATTTTTCCCGGGCACAGGGTCTGCCAATGGGAGACTGACAACGTGGCTTAAAAAATGTCCGAGATGAATTTCAAGGTTTTTAATTGTCCGCAGAGCCCTCAGATATGTTTGTTGCCTTACTGGAGCGTCGGGGTCATTCTGACGACCACTGACATGAGCCGTAAAGTATTTGATTTTGATTATATGGTTGTTCGGCATCAGCAACTCACAGAGCCTTTTCATGTCCAGCCATTTGTAGGAGCTGCCCCTGAGAGCGCCATAGTACAGATTGAATCCGTCGATGTAGACGATGGTGTTTTTTTTCTCTTTCATGTCCACCTCAAAAAAGCAGAAGCTGCCTTTCGGCAGCTTCGCGCCCGGTCACCGAAGCGACCGGGGGGATATAAATCTTACATTTAATTATACGGAAAATTCGTGGAAATCTATAGTGTTTTTTTGCGGCTTATTCCCAACCATATCGAGCAACTGCACGTGCTTCCCGTATATCATATCGATTACATGCCAGCTGCATCCTCCATCCACAAGCATATAAGCGGGCAATAAAACTCAAGCGGATTCATCCCTGCAGCGCAAGCACTGCGGCTCCAAACACTCCTGCCGAGTCGCCAAGTTTGTTGCGCACCACCGGCGTGGCAAGTTCGTCATTGAAGACCAGCGTGCCGATGCGCTTCACCCCTTCATCGTAAAGACAGTCAAGATTTGAAACGCCGCCGCCAAGAACGATCAGGTCCGGATCGATGATGTTTATGACATTGGCGATTCCGCGTGCAAAAGAATCAAGAAAAAGATCAATGACGCCCTGTGCGTGCCGGTCGCCGGCGAGCGCCGCGGCGGATATTTCTGACAGGGAAAGGGGCCGGCCGGAGCGTGTTTTATAA